>Ga0247608_10000668_pt1 | contig 53398 bp, 45 predicted proteins | sample 176DNAGHGlowgp2_FD_193490 | JGI IMG/M metagenome (GOLD analysis project Ga0247608, IMG submission 193490) | Sheep rumen microbial communities from Palmerston North, Manawatu-Wanganui, New Zealand - 1766 DNA GHGlow gp2 | ecosystem: Host-associated > Mammals > Digestive system > Stomach > Rumen ... | reverse complement strand
AAATCCCCGGCATCGTCTGGGACAAGGCGATAATGTCCATGAACTCTTCGTTCGTCAGCCAGTGATGACGGTCCACCAACTCCTTCTCCATCAGCGGAATCATCGCGTAACCTCCACCGAGCGTGAAGGTTCCTATCTTGAAAAACGACCAGAAAAGCTGCAACAACGAGACCATTACTCTTCTTCATTTGCGCGGCAAAGATACGATTTCCTGTGGAATCGTGGAGACGTGCAATGAAGCGTCTCTACAGATGCGTTATTATGGTCGTTTTGGCAAATGCGTATCGTTTTCGCTCCAGCAGAATAGTGAAGCGATACAAAAAATTCGTACCTTTGCGCCATTGTTTGTACGAATTTATAAAACATTGAATATGAAAAGAATTACCTTGTTATTAAGCATCCTTTCCCTGATGCTTTTGGCTCCCGTTTTCGGTCAGACCATCGATTTCACCAAACGCTACGTCATCGACAACATCCGTGGCATCGCGTGGCAACCTGGCACCGACATGTATTCCTATATAGATGATGACAGGAATCTGATGCTGGTGAATCCCAAAAACGGCAAAGAAACCGTGTTTCTCGCTGCTGCATCGCAAAAAGCGCATGAGATTTCCAGCCCTTACGGTTACGAGTGGCTTGACGCCAATACCCTTTATTTCCCCAGTGACCACAAAACCGTGAACGTGGTGAAAGGCAAAATCACCACCGCTGAGTTCGACAAGGTGGATTGGGACGATGTGATCGACCAAGATATCAAGCACCAAGTGTTCGTCATCAAGAACGACAAAGGCGTGTTTGTGGAGAGCGCGTTGAACGGCTACAAGCCGGTGCTGCTCTGTCCCGACACGGGCAAGAACATCGTTTTCGGCGAGTCGGTGCACCGCAGCGAGTGGGGCATCAACGAAGGACAGTACATCTCCCCGAACGGCAACTTCATCGCCTTCTACCGCATGGACGAGAGCATGGTGGAGGATTACCCGCTCGTAAACACAGGCACGCCCATCGCAACGGTCGAGAACATCAAGTACCCGATGGCCGGCCGCACCTCCCACGTGGTGACCCTCGGTATCTTCGACGTGGCCAAATCCGCTGAGAAAGGTGCTCCTGTATACCATTATATCCAAACCGACAAAGCCGACGGCGAGTTCCTGACCAACGTAACCTTCTCACCTGACGAGAAATACATCTACATCTCGCACCTCAACCGCGAGCAGAACCACTCCAAACTGATCCGCTACGACCTCCAAACCGGTAAAAAATTAGCCACCCTCATCGAGGAGCGCGATAGCCGTTACGTGGAACCGACTCAGCGCATGATCTTCATGAAAAACGGCAATTTCCTCTGGTTCAGCGACCGCGACGGCTGGAACCATCTTTATTGGTACAGCGCTGATATGAAATTTTTTAAGAAGGTGGTGGATGGTAATTTTGACATTATCGAGTACTACGGCATGGACAAAGACGAGAAAAATATCTATTTTACGGCGTCTTTGGAAAAACCTGTGAATCAATACGTTTGTAAAGTAAATCTCAATACGGGCATCGGCAAAAACACGCTTACTTGTCTGGCCCACGCGGATGGTGTTCATCGCCCCGTCTTCAGCGAATCAAAAAACTATTTCATCGACTATTTCAGCAATCCGACCACGCCTCGCACTATCTCTCTGGTAGATAATAAAGGTAAGACACTCAAGACGTTACTTACAGCGAAAAGCCCATTTGGTGTGATGAAGTTGGGCGATACCCAAATTTTCCCCATCGTGAACAAGGAGGGCGATTCACTCTGGTGTCGCATGATCACGCCTCCAAACATGGACAAGAGCAAAAAATACCCTGTGTTTATGTACGTTTACGGCGGTCCGCATTCACAATTGGTGACCAACCAGTACCTCTCCGGCGGACTTTTCCTCGAATTTATGGCGCAACAGGGCTACATCGTCTTCACGTTGGATAACCGAGGCACGGACAATCGTGGTGCGGAATTCGAAAAGTGCATTCACCGCAACCTCGGCGTGCGCGAGGTGGAAGACCAGATGTGTGGCGTAGAATATTTGAAATCACTGCCTTACGTGGATGCCAACCGCATCGGTTTGGATGGCTGGAGCTACGGCGGTTTCATGGTGTTGTCGCTGATTACTGCGCACCCCGATGTCTTCAAGGCGGCTTCCTGTGGCGGTCCAGTGGTCAACTGGGAATGGTACGAGGTAATGTACGGCGAGCGCTACATGGACACCCCGCAAGAAAACCCTTCAGGCTACGAGAACGCCAACATCATCCCGAAAATCAAGAACGTAAAATGTCCTTTGCTGGTGATGCACGGCGCGCAGGACCACACGGTAGTGCAACAGCACACGTTGGAGCTGCTCCGCCAGGCCGTCAGCGATGACATCGAGCTCGAATACTTCGTCTATACCGTCCACGACCACAACGTCATCGGACCCGAGCGCAGACACCTCTACAACAAACTGTTGCGTTTCCACAACCAGAACACCAAGGGCGAATGAAACGACTGTTTATAGCCACACCGATAATCACGCTTTCGGCGGAGATCCAAAAAATCTCTGCCGATTTGCGTTTTCGTCTGCGCCACGACGACATCGTTTGGGTAAAGGGGGAGGTGCAGCATCTGACAATGCGGTTTTTGGGTGCGACCCCTCCGCAGCTTGAGGCCGGCACACGAAGGGCGCTTGCGGACGCGTGTGCCAATCACGCACCATTCACACTAACAATCAACAAGATAGGAGTCTTCGGCAGTCATTATCATCCGAAGGTACTATGGTTGGGATTCGACCATTTCGAGCCATTCAAGGCTGTGTTCGAGGATTTGGAACCGAGGTTGCAATCACTTGGTTTTGAGCCGAACAATGGCAATTTCGTGCCTCACATCACACTGGGCCGAATCAAAAACCTGCATTCCAAAGACAAATTCTGGGAAAGTGTTGAAGCGGTGCAACAGCAGCCGTTCGCGCAGGAGTTGCAAATCTCATCGCTTAATTTGTATCAGAGTTTTTTGCATAAAGAAGGACCTGAATATAAGGTGATCAGTTCGGCACGTCTAACAAATAAAATTTAGAAACATCAGCCAACAGCCAACAGCCAATAGCTAAAAGCCAGAGCCCTACTCCTTCGGAGCAACGGAGGCATTCTCCGCGTGTTTGTGGCGTTTCTGGCGTTGTTGCCAGCGCTCGCGGGCGTACTGTTGCATATCCGAGACCTCATCGCTCTCGTCAATGATTTCCAACCCGAAGACCGTTTCTATGATGTCTTCCATCGTCAAGATTCCCTGGAAGCAACCGTACTCGTCAATAATCAGCGCAATTTGCGACTTCTGCTTCAGCATGGAATCCCAGATGTCACTGATGGACTTGTCTTCGCTGAAGAAAGGCATCTCGCGTTTTATCTCGCCCAAGGTCATGTTGAACTTGTCCTCGGCAAGGTTCTCCAACGCATCGTCTCGGAGCACGTAGCCGGTAATGTATTCGGGCGACTCGGCATATACGGGGATTCTGGAGAAGTGATCGTACTTGTCATCGTCGTAATACTCGCGCAGGGTCATGCTTTCCGGCGCCGTAGAGGCCACCACGCGGGGCGTCATCACCTCCTCCGCCTTCACATTGTCTAACTTGATGATATTTTGGATGATCTTATTCTCGTCTTTTTCGATGACACCTTCCTCCTCGCCCACGTTGGCGATGGCGAGCACCTCTTCGCGGCTCACCACGGCATCCTGTTCCTTCTTGGTTATCAGATGGCTTACCAGCTCGACCAGTTTCACGAACGGGAACATCAGCACAATCAGCACACGGATGGTCTTGCATGTAAAGCCCATCAGACTCTTCCAGCGGGTTGTCCCGATGGTTTTAGGGATGATTTCGGCAAAAATGAGGATGAGGATAGTAGTGATGGCGGAGACAAGGCCGAACCAGCGGCTTCCGAACAGAAGGGTGGCCTGCTGGCCCACGCCGGCCGCACCGATGGTGTTGGCAATGGTGTTCAGCGACAGAATGGCCGCTAAGGGACGCTCCGTGTCCGTCTTGTACTGCTTGAACAACGTGGCGGGCTTGTACCCTTCCTCCTCGCGCATCAGAATGTATGAAATCGGTGTGGACAGCAGACTCGACTCCAGTGTGGAGCAGAGAAAAGAGATGGCCATCGCGCCCAATAAGAAGACTAATAATAAGGTCATTATGGTTTTTAAAAAATCGGGGCAAAAATACGAAAAATGTACATTGCCAAGAGGTTCATTTATAATATTTTTGAGCTGTTGGCTGTTAGCTGTTGGCCTTGGCTTTTAGCCATTAGCTTTTGGCTATTTGGCGGTATAAACAAAAAGAGACGCAATTAGCGTCTCTATGGATTGAGCGGAAAACGAGACTCGAACTCGCGACCCCAACCTTGGCAAGGTTGTGCTCTACCAACTGAGCTACTTCCGCTTGGGAAATCGGCGGCAAAAATACATTTTTTTTGATATGGTACGACATTTTAAGAATTTTTTTTTTGATGTCGTTTGTCGGTATTTTTTTTATCTTTGGCGGCTCAAATTTTAAAGCAAAGAAATTAACGTAATTGAATATATGTCAGAACAAATAAAGGGGAAGATTTCCCAAATCATTGGCGCTGTCGTTGACGTTCATTTTGAAGAGAACGTCACACTGCCCAACATTTATGATGCACTGGAAGTGCGCAAGGAAAACGGCGAGAAACTGATTTTGGAGTGTGAACAGGATATTGGTGAAAACACCATGCGCTGCATCTCCATGGACTCCACCGACGGTTTGCACCGCGGCATGGAGGCGGTGGCCACCGGCCGCATGATCACCATGCCTACGGAAAATATCAACGGCCGTTTGATGAATGTCATCGGCGACAGCATCGACGGCATCGGCGAGATCCCGTCCAAAAAACGCAGCGACATCCATCGCATGCCGCCCACCTTCGACAACCTCTCCACTTCGCAAGAGGTATTCTACACCGGTATCAAGGTCATCGACCTGATCGAGCCTTACGCCAAGGGCGGTAAAATCGGTCTGTTCGGTGGTGCCGGCGTGGGCAAAACCGTGCTGATTATGGAGATGATTCACAATATCGCGAAAAACTACGGTGGCACGACCGTGTTCACCGGCGTGGGCGAGCGCACCCGCGAGGGTAACGACCTGCTCCGTGAAATGCTCGAATCCAAGGTCATCCGCTATGGTGACGCCTTTCTGGAAAGCATGAAGGCTGGCAGCTGGGACCTCTCGAAGGTCGATATGGCCGAACTGGCCAAATCACAGGCAACCCTCGTTTTCGGACAGATGAACGAACCGCCCGGAGCACGTGCCCGCGTGGCCCTTTCCGGCCTGACTGTGGCTGAGGGCTACCGCGACGGTGACGAAACCACTGGCGGCCGCGACATCCTCTTCTTCGTCGATAACATCTTCCGTTTCACGCAGGCCGGTTCCGAAGTGTCCGCATTGCTCGGCCGTATGCCGTCTGCCGTGGGTTACCAACCGACACTGGCCACTGAAATGGGCTCGATGCAGGAGCGCATCACCTCCACCAAGCGCGGGTCAATCACCTCTGTGCAAGCTATTTATGTGCCTGCCGATGACTTGACCGACCCGGCTCCCGCCACAACGTTCTCCCACTTGGACGCCACCACGGTGCTGAGCCGTAAGATTTCTGAGCTGGGTATCTACCCCGCAGTCGATCCGCTGGATTCCACCTCCCGCATCCTTTCTCCTGACATCGTGGGCGAGGAACACTACAAGACCGCCCAACGCGTGAAAGAATCACTGCAACGTTACAAAGAGTTGCAGGACATCATCGCCATCCTCGGTATGGAAGAGCTTTCCGAAGAGGACCGCAAGACTGTCCACCGCGCACGTCGTGTGCAGCGTTTCATGTCACAGCCGTTCTTCGTTGCCGAGCAGTTCACCGGCATCCCTGGCAAGTTCGTCAACATTGAAGACACCATCAAGGGCTTCAACATGATTCTTGACGGTGAACTTGACCATCTGCCCGAGACCGCCTTCAACCTCGTGGGCACCATCGAAGAAGCTATCGAGAAAGGTGAGAAAGAGTTGGCAGCCGCAAAATAACGGACTATGAAATTAGAGATCATCACCCCCAGCAGCACCCTGTTCTCCGGCGATGTCACGCTGGTGCAGCTTCCTGGCATTGATGGGTTGTTTGAGATTCTGAAATCGCATGCCCCGCTGGTTTCCGCCTTGAAGGAAGGCCGCGTGAAAGTGGAGGATGCTCAGGGCCAAACGCAATATTTCGATATCCGCGGTGGCGTGGTCGAAGTCAGCCACGACAAAATCCTGTTGCTGGCGGAATAGAGAAATCCTCAACCTGCCATCCTGAATAATGCCAGTACAACTCTATACAGAATTGCATCTACATTCGTAATTCTGTATTCTGCATTATTTCGTATCTTTGCCACGAAAATATTTTGCGATTATGATACCCCGTTATTCGCGTCCGGAGATGAGCGCCGTCTGGACTGAGGAAAACAAATTCGGCGCCTATTTGAAAGTGGAAATCGAAGCCGCCGCCGCGTGGAGCCAACTCGGCGTGATTCCGGCTGAAGACGTTGAGAAACTGCGCACGAAGGCCACATTCGACGTACAACGCATATACGAAATCGAAAAGGAGACGCGCCACGACATCGTGGCGTTCACCCGCGCCGTGAGCGAGAGCCTCGGCGACGAGAAGAAGTGGGTGCACTACGGCCTCACCTCCACCGATGTGGTCGATACCGCCAACGGCTACCTCATCAAGCAAGCCAACAACATCCTGCGCAAGGATCTCCAGCGGTTCATCGAGATTCTCAAGAAACGCGCATACGAGTTCAAGGACACGCCCTGCATCGGACGCACGCACGGCGTGCACGCCGACATCACCGCCCTCGGGCTGAAGTGGGCGTTGTGGTTCGAGGAGATGCGCCGCAACATCGAACGTTTCGAGATGGCCGCCGCCGATGTGGAGTGCGGCAAAATCAGCGGTGCCGTGGGCAACTTCGCCAACACCCCGCCGTTCGTACAGGACTACGTCTGCGAGCAATTAGGCATCCATTCCGCCCGCATCTCCACGCAGGTGCTGCAACGCGACCGCCACGCCCACTACATGGGCACTCTCGCGCTCATCGCTTCCACCATGGAGCAGATGGCCATCGAGGTGCGCCACTGGCAACGCACGGAACTCCGCGAGGCTGAGGAGGCCTTCGGCAAAGGGCAGAAAGGTTCCTCCGCGATGCCCCACAAACGCAACCCCATCGGCAGCGAGAATATGTGCGGCTGCGCGAGAATACTCCGCGGATATATGGTCAGCGCCTACGAGAACATCCCGCTTTGGCACGAGCGCGACATCTCCCACTCCTCCGCCGAGCGCATCATGCTCCCCGATGCCACCATCCTGCTCGACTATATGCTCAACCGCTTCGGCAACATCTTGGAGAACCTCGTCGTTTTCCCGGAAAATATGCTGAAAAACATCTACTTGACCCACAAAGTTATCTTCGCGCAGCGCGTCATGACCGCCCTCATCAACAAGGGCTTCTCCCGCGAAAGCGCATACGACCTCGTGCAGCCCATCGCCATGAAGGCTTGGTTCGAAGGACAGGACTACAAGGAACTCCTCTCCCAAAATGAAACTGTCATGGCTCACTTCACCCCCGAAGAACTCGAACAATGCTTCACCTTGGAATACTACTTGAAACAGGTGCCCGCAATTTTCGAACGGGTCTTTGGCTGTTGAGACGTATGACTTATGACTTGAGACTTTAAGAAAAAAGATGTATAAAGGTATGAACACAAAAAATATCTACATTGCAGAATCGGAAAATCCCCAAAGTCTTAAGTCTTAAGTCTAAAGTCTAAAAATATCAACCATTAAAAATCGCATTATGAAAAATCTAAACATTTTAGGAACCCAAAACTCCCTTTTCAACGAGTTCATCTCGGAAGTCCGAAGTGCTGAGGTGCAGGTGGACAGCATGCGTTTTCGGAGGAATCTGGAACGCATCGGCGAGATTTTCGCCTACGAAATCAGCAAGAACATGGCATACGCAGAACAGGAGGTGGTCACCCCGTTAGGCATTGCCAATATTCCCCGTTTGCAGGAAAAACCAGTGTTGGCCACTATCTTGCGCGCCGGGCTGCCGTTGCATCAGGGCATGCTCAACTATTTCGACCACGCCGACAATGCCTTCATCTCAGCGTTCCGTAAATACTATAAGGACGGTACCTTCGAGATCCAGATTGACTATCTCTCCTCTCCTGACTTGGACGAGAAAACGCTGATTCTTTGCGATCCGATGCTCGCCACCGGACAGTCACTTGCATTGGCATACGAGGAACTCATGAGCAAGGGTGACCCGTTGCACACGCACATTGTGAGCGTCATTGCCAGTCGGCAAGGCCTTGACTATGTGATGAGCAAGCTCCCCACCGACAGTTGTACCTTCTGGATCGGCGCCGTCGATGAGGAACTGACTGCGCACTCCTATATCGTGCCCGGCCTCGGCGACGCCGGCGACCTCGCGTACGGCATCAAAGAGTAGGATCTATTGCCTATTGCCTAAAAAATGGTTTTCAGCAGTAACGTCTTTCTGATACTGTTTCTGCCTGTTTTTCTGATATGCTATTTCGTATGTCCGAAAAAATGGCGAAATATCATTCTGTTACTGTTTTCCATTGTGTTCTATGCATACGGGGCTCCGACTTTTATCTTATTGCTCCTCGGCTCCACCATCATCAATTTCTACTTGGTAAAGCTGTTGTATAAGTCTGACAATCTTATACATAAAAAGTTATTCGCAGGGTTGGCCATTATGATCAGTCTGGGACTGCTGGGCTATTTCAAATATGCAAACTTTTTCGTGGATAATTTGAATGCCGTATTAGGGGCTTTCGGATTGCAGCCATTCACATTTGCGAAGGTGTTGCTGCCTATAGGCATCTCCTTCTTCACGTTCCAGTCCATTACCTATGTGGTGGATACCTATCGCAATGTCCATAAACCGATGGAGCGGCTCACCGACTATATGCTCTACATCATCATGTTCCCCCAACTGATCGCAGGCCCCATTGTGCGCTATTGCGACATTGCAGACGAAATCCGAAGCAGGGAGCAAAACTGGTCGGAAATCCTACAGGGCTTTTACCGTTTTGTGATTGGACTTTCCAAAAAGGTACTGATTGCGGATGTAATCGGCCGTCAAGTGGATATCCTTCTTGCGGGCGATTTGCTAACTATGGGTACCGGCACAGCATGGATCACTATCATCGCCTACACCATGCAGCTCTACTTCGACTTTTCCGGTTATTCCGACATGGCCATCGGTCTCGGCAAAATCATGGGATTCCACTTTCCCGAGAACTTTGACAATCCGTACAACTCCGCAAGTGTCAGCGAGTTCTGGAGACGCTGGCACATCACGCTGGGTACATTCATGCGCAACTATCTTTACATTCCGCTCGGCGGTAACCGCTGTTCGAAACCGAGGATGTATTTCAACCTCTGGGTGGTGTTTCTCCTTTCAGGATTATGGCATGGCGCAAGCTGGAACTTTGTCATTTGGGGCGCTTACCATGGCTTCTGGCTCGTGCTGGAACGCATCGGCTTGGGAAAAGTTTACGAAAAGATGGGTAAAATCCCCAGCGTCATCATCACTTTCCTTATCGTAACAATAGGTTGGGCCATTTTCCGAATCGAAAACCTCTCGGACGCATTTACGTTCATTTCGCGGCTTTTCGCCTTTGATTTTCAGTCAATTGTTCCCATAAACAGTTTGCATTTCTACGCTGTGCTAATCGTGGCAATGGCTTTCGCATTCTTCTCCCTGTCCCCGCTTGGAAAAAGAGGACAAACCTTTTTCTTTTATACCGAATACTCTAAAAAGCAGCATCTTGCGATTTGGCCGGTGAGTGTCTTGTTGTTCATCTTCTGCCTCGGCGCCCTCAATGCGTCTGGTTTCAGTCCGTTCATTTATTTTAGATTTTAAGATTCAACCATGAGAAAGCATTTCCATAAGATATTGTTTTTTAGCACGATAGTGATCATGGTTGTTTTCCTGATCCAAACGGTTACCGGAGTTGTCAAACTTGAGCCGCTTCAAGGGGTCACGATTGAAACCGAAAAGCCAAAACTGACCTTGAAAAACTACACAGACGGTTCTTTTCAGAACGAATCGGAGAATTATCTGCGGGAACATTTCGGTTTTCGTGAGTGGTTGATCAGGGGCTACAACCAATTTCTTTGGGGATGTTTCCGGGAATCGAACAACGCCACTGTGGTGCGCGGGAAAAAAGACTGGTTGTTCGAGGAGACGCATGTCCGGGATTACTACGAGAGTCTGATGTACAACTATGCCGCCGACAACGATGAAATGCGTAGGACTTTCGAGACCGAAGTGCAGCGTTTCAAGAAAGTGCAGGAGTTGCTGGAAGAGTACAATATCCATCTTTTTCTCGTCATCGCCCCTTGTAAAGATGCGATTTATCCGGAGTATCTACCTAAAAACACAACGTATATCCGACCAGACGGGCTCCACGCCTACGATTATTACAAAAAGCGGTTTGATGAGACTGGAGTGAACTACATTGACTTCGTCTCCTATTTCAGAAGCATCAAGGATTCTGTGGATTATCCGCTCTTCCCGTCGGGCGGCACGCACTGGAGCAATATTGCCTCTGTCTATGCCTTTGACTCCATTCTTCGATATATGGAAGTCTTAGGTAATCAGAATCTTATCAATCTGGATATTGGTGAAAGGTACCCGGCAGAAACCCGGGATCCCGACAATGATTTGGAAAAAGTCCTCAATTTAGCTTTCCCCATCAAGTCGCGGCCGAATGTTTACGCCGATGTGCGCGTCAAAGAGGACTCTATGGCGGAGAGACCGAATTTCCTGGCTGTTGGCGACTCCTATTTCTTTAATATTGCCGGCTCCACCCCGATATGGGAGATTTTCCAGAAATACCTCTACTGGTATTACAACAGCACCATTTATGGCGATGACGAGCATACGACCACGTTGGAGGTGGACATTGAGCAGGAATTGATGCGCCCAGACTATATCATGCTCATCTATAATCCTGTGACACTCTATGAATTCAGCAGTTACTATTTGCCGAGAGCACTGTTACATCTTTGTTATGACCAAGCTGCCATTGATTCTGCTGCGCACAAGATGATGAGAGAGATTAAGTTTTACAGTTATCCGGAATACTCCGAATATTTGTCAATTGCCAAAAAGAGCAACCGAAGTATAGATGATGTACTGTATGACAATGTCTTATTTTTGTTCCGCACTAATCCTGAGGATTTCTTTGGAGAATTGAGCGACGATCAGCTTCCTGTCTCCAGGAACAAAAACCTGGCACGTATCCGCAAAAATGCTATCTTTGCCCGTTCAAAATAGCGAAATAATGAAGAAAATATTAGGAATAGGCAATGCATTGGTTGACATTCTGGTGCATATTGATAATGATGAAATTCTCGACCGCTTAGGATTGCAGAAGGGCGGCATGGAAATGATTGACGCACAGCGGAAACGCGAAATTCTGGAGGTCATCGCCGAAATGCCGCAAACACTGGCTACCGGCGGCTCCACTTCCAACACCATCCACGGTTTGGCCCGTTTGGGCGCTGAAGCCGGTTACATCGGTAAGGTGGGCAACGATGAAATGGGACAACTCTTCCGTGAAGGTTGTACTCGCTTTGGGGTGATTCCTCTTCTTATTGAATCCCAAGAAGATACCGGCGTCGCCATCACGTTCATCTCCTCCAACGCGGAACGCACCTTCGCCACGTATCTCGGCGCGGCTGCCACCATGCAACCCAACGAAGTGGACGAGCAAATCCTTGATAACTACGACATTATCCATATTGAAGGATACCTCATCTTCAACCATGACTTGATACTGTCAGTTTGTCAGAAAGCCAAGGAGCATGGACTTCAGATTTCCATGGATATGGCCAGCTACAACCTGATAGAGAGTAACTTGGATTTTGTCAAGATGCTGCTGCGCGACTACGTTGATATCATCTTCGCCAACGAAGAGGAGGCCAAAGCTTTTGCCGGTGTGGAAAATGTGGAGGCATTGCACGTGCTATCCGAATCGTGTCCTATCGCCATCGTGAAGGTCGGCAAAGACGGTTCCTACATCAAGATGAACGGTGAGGTAACCGCCATTTCCCCCGTGGATGCACAACGTGTTGACACCACTGGCGCGGGTGACATCTACGCATCTGGATTCCTATATGGTTACATCAACGGCTACAACGCTCTGAAATCCGGAAACTTGGCCTCATACCTCTCCTCACGACTCATTGAATATGTCGGTGCGAAGCTTCCCGACGAAGTTTGGTCAGAAGTGGAAAAGTTGAAATAAAAAAGAGGAAGAGATTGCTTCCTCTTTTTAATGAGCCACTTGTGAGACTTGAACTCGCGACCTACGCATTACGAATGCGTCGCTCTACCAACTGAGCTAAAGTGGCTGGTTTTGCGCGGCAAAGATACACTTTTTTTCAATATCCGAAGATGCCGCGCGATTTTTTATTTCCTACTCTTGCGTGGCAGGAACGACAGAAACGTAAGATCTGTCTTTGTAGGTTTTCTTGAATTCGACAATGCCGTCACACAATGCGAAGAGCGTGTGGTCTTTACCCATTCCCACGTTCTTGCCAGGGTTGTGAACGGTACCTCTTTGGCGGACGATGATGTTGCCAGCCTTGGCGAACTGACCACCGAAGATCTTCAAACCTAATCTTTTACTCGCTGATTCGCGGCCGTTCTGAGAACTACCGACACCTTTTTTATGAGCCATAAGTCTAAATTTTAATCGTTAATACTAATTTTTACAGAGCGATGTTATCAATCTTGATGGAGGTCAAACATTGACGATGACCATTCAGTTTCTGATAACCTTTTCTTCTTTTCTTCTTGAAAACAAGAACTTTGTCACCTTTCAGGTGTTGGAGAACGGTAGCGGTTACAGCGGCACCGGAAACGGTCGGAGTACCCACTTTGACATCACCGTCATTATCCACTAACATTACGCGGTCAAATGTGACTTGCGCACCTTCTTCAGCCTTGAGGCGCTGAACATAGACTCTGCGGTCTTTTTCAACCTTGAATTGTTGCCCGGCTATTTCTACAATTGCGTACATTTTGGTATAATTTTTGTTTGTAAATTTTTGGGCGGCAAAAATAAGATTTTTTTTGACACCACCATTTTAAATGCAATTTTTTTTTCACTTTTCCGTTATAGAGCGGTTTTTAATGAGATCACTTAATGAAAAATATGATAAATATGAAAGCAATCAATTGTTCTAAAGCACTGTTAATCGCAATTTTATCCATTTTTGTCTGCATAAACAGCGGATGTTCGCAACCGGAAAACCGTACGGCGAAATATGTGGATTTGACCGAGGCCGCGGAGTCGTCCGTGAATGCTGTCGTCTATATCAAGACTGAATTTACGCAGAAAAACTCCATGTGGGATGACTTTTTCGGCGGCACTATTTGGGAGCATTTCTTCGGTTCCGCACCAAGCACCTATCCGGTGCAGGCGGCTGGCTCTGGCGTCATTATTTCTTCTGATGGTTATATCGTGACCAATAACCATGTAGTGGAAGATGCTGAAAAAGTGACAATCACGCTGAACGACAAGCGCGAATACGATGGCGAAATCATCGGTACCGACCCTGCCTCCGACCTGGCTCTTATCAAAATCAACGAAAGCCGCCTCCCCTATCTGAAGTTCGCCAACTCAGACTCGGTTCGCATCGGCGAGTGGGTGCTGGCCATCGGCAACCCGATGGGTCTCAACTCTACGGTCACCGCCGGCATCATTAGCGCAAAAGCCCGTCAACTTAGCACCGGCCGCAACACAATGTCCGATGAGGTCTATCTGCAGACCGACGCTGCCGTTAACTCCGGGAACTCTGGTGGCGCTTTGGTGAATGCCTCCGGGCAATTAGTCGGCATCAACACGGCTATCGCTTCCGGCAACGGCTACTACACCGGCTACTCCTTCGCCATCCCCTCCAATATCGTCCAAAAAATCTGCTACGATCTGGAACATTTCGGCACCACCCAGCAAGCCTACCTCGGCGTTTCCATCATGGAACTCAATGCCACTAACGCCAAAGAGCTGAATCTCAATGATGTAAATGGTATTTATGTGGCAGAAGTTTCCGACAATGGCGCCGCCGCTCAAAACGGATTCCAAGAAGGCGATGTCATCACACATATCGACGACACTCCTGTAAACAGCCTTGCAGAAGTGCGCGGTGTGCTCAAAACAAAATCCCCTGGCGATAAAGTGAAGGTCATTTTAGTCAGAAACAAAGAAAAAATGACAAAAAATGTAACTTTATTGAATAGTAAAGGTACAACAGAAAAGGTTGAGAAATAAATGGTTATTGGTTATAGGTTATTGGTTATTGAAGCTTATAGTTCAATGTTCATTGTTCAATGTTAGTTTAATGTTTAATGGTCAATAGCTAACAGCCAAAGTCATAAGAATAATTCCTTGAGCAGCCCCGATAGGGACAAGAGCTCGGTAGAAAAAGTAGAAAAAGTCATTATAAATGAGACAATTAAAAATATCGAAATCTATCACCAACCGAGATTCTGCATCGCTGGAGCGGTTTTTGTCCGACATCAGCAAGGTGCAGATGATCGGTGCGGATGAAGAGGTGGAACTGGCGCGCAAAATCAAGGCGGGCGATGAAGACGCTCTCAACAAGCTGGTTACCACCAATTTGCGTTTTGTCGTGTCGGTAGCCAAACAGTACCAGAATCAAGGTATCGGGCTACAAGACCTTATTAACGAGGGCAATTTGGGACTTATCAAAGCCGCGCAACGTTTCGACGAGACGCGCGGCTTCAAATTCATCTCCTACGCTGTATGGTGGATCCGGCAGGCCATCCTGCAAGCTATAGCCGACCAGTCGCGCATCGTGAGACTTCCCCTGAACCAAGTCGGTGTCATCAACAAAATCAAGAAGGAGACCGCCCGCTTGGAGCAGACGCTCAATCGTTTGCCCACCACGGAGGAAATCGCCAATGCCATGGATATGCCCGTCTATAAGGTGGCGGAAATCATGAAGATGAACAACCACCCGCAATCCATTGATTCCCCTATCGCACCTAACGAGGAAACCCGTTTCGTGGATGTCTTCGTCCATGACAATGACGAGAACACAGACACCACGCTGATGAAAGAGTCCCTCTCCTCGGAAATCAACGATTTGTTGAAGACACTGCCCGACAAAGAAGCAGACGTCCTTCGTCTTTTCTTTGGCATCGGTACATCACACGAACATACGCTGGATGAAATCGGCGACAAGCTGGAACTCTCCCGCGAGCGCGTGCGGCAAATCAAAGAACGCGCCCTGAAAAGGCTGCGCCAAAGTGCAAAAAACAAGAACCTAAAGAGCTATTTATAGGAAAGACATCTCCATTTTCATGAAAAAAGCCCTGTTTTGTTTCCTGATAACGATGGGTTTATGCGTTTCCTTTTCAGCCTGTAAGCCGAAACCTCTTCCCGAGCCTAAGCCTATGGGCTATTTCCGTATCGACCTTCCCGGTCACCAATATCGGACAATAGACACAGCCCTTCCTTTCCGGTATGAGCAGTCCGTTTTTGCAAACACCACAATAGAGAGACAAAAGGACAACACTCTGTGGATGACCGTTTCCTATCCGGATTTGAAAGCTTCGCTCCGATTCACCTGTTTTGATGTCAAGAACGCCGACAGCCTGCGCAATCTGATGATTTCCGAAGACAAAATGGTGAAGTTCCATTATCAGAAGGCGGATGACGTGCAATACTCTGTCATCCAAGACCCTGAATCAAATTTATGGGGACAGACTTACGAGATTCTCGGCAAAGAGGTCGCCACTCCTTTCCAATTCTGGCTGACCGACAGCACCCATCGCTTTGTCCGCGCCAATCTTTACTTCGACTGCGCCCCCAACAACGACTCCCTGCAGCCCATTATACAATTTCTAAAAGAGGATGCCCTGCACCTCATAAACACTTTCGAATGGAAACCTTAAATCCGTTTTCGATTTTCCATATTCGCAACGATGCCGAATTCGAGCAATCGGCATTGTCCGTTTTTAGTTTCCAATTCGACCACAACCAAACATATCGCTCTTATTGTCAACTGCTTAACATAAAAAAAGAAGACATTCATCATCTGGAGGAGATTCCTTTTCTGCCTATTTCCTTTTTTAAGACCCACGCGGTCAAAACCACCACATTTACTCCTGCATTGACTTTTCGGAGCAGTGGCACTACAGGGATGCAACAATCCAGACACTTCATCAAAGACGCAATTATCTACCAAAAGAGTCTGATTGAAGGATTCCGATATTTTTATGGAAACCCCTCCGAATACACTTTCCTGGCGCTGCTGCCTAACTATCTGGAACAGAAGCAATCTTCCTTGGTTTATATGATGGACTGGCTGATGCAGCAGTCAAGGTCCAATGACAACGGCTATTATCTTTACAACCACGAAGATCTGTACAACAAGCTCTGCCAACTGCGTGATAATAAGCGGAAAACTATTCTTTGGGGAGTCACTTTCGCTCTATTGGACTTCGTTGAGCACTACCAACTGGATTTCCCGGATCTGATTGTGTTTGAAACTGGCGGAATGAAAGGACGCCGCAAAGAGATGGTGAAAGAGGAGTTATACGACACGCTCTGCAAAGCATTCGGCGTGCCCGACATCCATTCTGAATATGGAATGTGCGAACTGCTGTCGCAAGCATACAGCAAAGGAGGAAACATTTTTGCCACTCCACCATGGATGAAGCTGCGCCTACGCAACGAAAAAGATCCTCTTGACGGCAGTGACTCCGTCAGCACCGGTGTCATCAACGTCATTGATTTGGCCAATATCTACAGTTGTTCGTTCATCGCCACCGAAGACCTCGGCCGTCGCCACACGCAAGGCATTGAAGTGCTTGGCCGTCTCGACCACGCGCAAATTCGTGGCTGTAACTTGATGGTGCTGTGAATTCATTTTTTATTTGTACCTTTGCAACGTTCCCCATCCAAGGGAATATATTTTGTAAACTATTGTTAACCAAACGATTATAGGATTATGAAAAAATGGTTGTATGGAATTCTTTGCGTGGTGATGGTCGCCGTGGCTGCCTTAGTGCTGATCTGCGCCACATCCGGTGATAACGTCATGACTAAGAAAAACGGCGTTTACATCGTGAACACCACCAAACTGGGTGCGGACATCCAAGGTTATAATGGCCCTACCCCGCTGAATATTTACATCAAAGAGGACAAAATCGAAAAAATCGAAGCGCTGCCCAATGATGAAACCCCGCGGTTCTTCGACATGGTGAAAACAAACCTGCTTCACAAATGGAACGGCATGACCGTGAAACAAGCCGCCACCGCTAACGTGGATGCTGTGACCGGTGCCACCTACTCCTCCAACGCCGTCAAAGAGAATGTGAAATTGGGGGTGAAATATTACCAGAAACATAAAAAGTAAATGAGGCATCGTTTGTTCTTGCGTTTGGCTGTTCTGGAACTGCTACTGTTCGTGGCGGTGAAGGCTATTTTTGCCCAAGGTCCAGACACCATACGCATGATGCAATACAATCTGATGTATTACACAAACACTTCAGGCGTTTCAGACTGCAATAGCATCAGCAACAACTTGGACACAAAAGACACCCACATCAAGACCATATTCCAATATGTGAAACCTACAGTGTTTTGTGTCTGCGAGATGGGATCACAAAACCTGTACGCCGACCGTCTTCTCAACAACGCCATCAACACCGATGGAATCGACTACTATCGCCGAGGCCCTCTCACCAATCAGTCGGGTGGGACTATCGCCAATATGATCTATTATGATTCGCGCAAACTGACGTTGTACAAATCCACCAATTTAACCACCTCTTACAGAGATATTAACGGATACACTTTCTATTACAACGCAGATAATTTGGACTCCAAAGACACCATCTTCATGACATTCTGGATTGCACATCTGAAAGCTGGCGACTCCCCCAATAATGAGGAATTGCGATTGGTACAAGTACAAAAGCTGATGAGTCGTATCGCCAACTCCGGGTTACCTGGCAATTACACATTTTCTGGCGATTTCAATATCTACTCAAGCAATGAACCTGCATATCAAGAACTTACAGAATACTCCAACAGCCTTTACCGCTTTTACGACCCTGTAAACAGTCCTGGAATTTGGCATAACAATTCGCAATTTTCCTCTTTGCACACGCAGTCCACGCGCACTCAATCCACCGACTGTTTTTCCAGCGGCGGTTTGGACGACCGGTTCGACATCATCCTTGTCTCGCCATACATCTACTATGGCAGTGATCGCATTCATCTTGTAGAAGGTTCCTATCACGCACTGGGTCAGGATGGTGCGCGCTTTAACGGGAGCATTCTCTCGCCCTTCAACAATTCTATCCCCTCTCAGGTGGCCAATGCACTCTACCAGCAATCCGACCACTTACCGGTCATTATGGACATGACCATAGACGCACATGTAGGGGTTTCTGTTTACAAGCCTGATTTCAGAGTCAACATAGCCAATCCCGTGCGGGAAACGCTCCAGATTGATTTCCAACACGACAAACCAGGAAAATACGGCATCAGCATTTATGCCACTGACGGGCACCTCGTTATGACCCGCCTCGAAGATTTGGACGCAGGTGTCCATCATTTGTCTTATCCTTTCCCTTTTCAAAAAGGTGTCTATTTTGCAGTATTCACCGATGAATCAGGTCAAAAATCAACCTTAAAACTGATTCATTATTAATTTTACGCCTAAAAAACATCTCAAAAAAGGGTTACTGTATGAAAAAATTATATCTTTGCACCCTCAATTTTCATCACGAACAATAAACAAAACCATTATGAGTGAAATTGTTGTAAACCGTTATTCTGACGAAGATTTAGAAGAATTCAAAGTCTTAATAGAAAAAAAAATAGAAGAGGCAAAAAAGAACCTGGAAGTCTATCAGGAAGCATACTGTGGTGTCGGTAATGACACGAGAGACACTGCACCGACCTTCAAGAATCTCGAAGAAGGGAACCAAGTGCTTTCCAAAGAGGAAAACGGGCGTCTGATGTCTCGTTTGGTAAAATACATCTCCAACTTGGAAGCCGCCCTGGTACGTATCGAGAACAAGACCTATGGTGTGGACCGCATCACGGGCAAACTCATCCCAAAAGAACGTTTGAGAATTGTCCCTCACGCCACGTTGGACATTGATACCAAACTGCAAGAAAAGAAAAAATAGACTACAACAACTTCTTTAATATGGGCATTCGATGAATCCCCTTCTGAAAGTTGAAGATTTGTCACTCGAATTCCGACGTGACACACAGTGGAGTCCTATTCTGCATCATATTAACTTTTCTCTTGACGAAGGAGAAACTTTAGGAATTGTGGGCGAGTCAGGCTCCGGCAAATCCGTGACGGCGCTTTCCGTCATGCAGCTTCTGAATCCTAAAATAGCGCGTTATCCCTCTGGAAAAATCCTTTTCCGCGCACAAAATGATGACAAAACGCTAACATTGGATATCCTGAAAGCTTCTGAATCCACCATGCAGTCCCTAAGAGGGAACCAGATAGGCATGATATTCCAGGAGCCTATGACCTCTCTTAATCCTGTCATCCGTTGTGGTGAACAGATTTCCGAACAAATCATCCTGCACAAACATATCAGCAAAAAAGAGGCGAAAGAACAGGTTCTCAATCTGTTCAATGAGGTGATGTTGCCCCGACCCAACCAGATTTTCGATGCCTATCCCCACGAGCTTTCCGGCGGACAGAAACAACGGATCATGATTGCCATGGCCATGAGCTGCAACCCGAAACTGCTCATCGCCGACGAGCCCACCACCGCCTTAGATGTCACCATCCAAAAAAACATTCTTGAACTCATCCGCACTTTGCAACATAAGCACGGAATGAGCGTGCTATTCATCACTCACGATTTAGGGGTGATGGCGGAAGTCGCCGACCGCACCCTGGTGATGTACAAAGGTGACATCGTTGAAGAGAACAATGTGCGGGACATTTTCCTCAATCCTAAAAACCCCTACACTAAGCAGCTTATCGCATGCCGTCCTTCCATGAACCAACGGCTGAAAACGCTGCCGAAAGTGTCTGATTTTGTCGGAAACGACGACAAAGCAGTCCAAGACATTATCACCAAACTGACCGTTCAGCCCGAAGAACGGGAGGCCGCGCATAAAGCACTTTACTCCGGTGACAAAATCGTCACAATCAAGGACTTAAACAAGGTGTACAAGCTCCGCAAACGCAAACTTTTCGAAAAACAACAGTTCCTACATGCGCTGAAAGACATCAATCTTGACATTTATGAAGGCGAGACCTTGGGGCTCGTTGGTGAGTCCGGTTGCGGCAAGACCACTCTGGGACGCACCTTGTTGCGTCTGATAGAACCATCCTCTGGCGAGGTCTGTTTCCGCGGCAAAAATCTCGTTCAACTCCCCGCTTCCGAGCTACGCAAAACGCGCAAAGACCTGCAAATCATCTTACAAGACCCGTATTCTTCTCTCAACCAAAGGCTTACCATAGGTGAGGCGCTCATGGAACCTATGCGCGTACATGGCATCCTTCACAACGACAAGGAACGGAAAAAACGGGTTATTGAACTTCTGGAACGCATAAGTCTCAATGAATCACACTTCTACAGATATCCTCACGAATTTTCCGGGGGCCAACGGCAACGCATCTCCATTGCTCGCGCCCTCTCCGTAAATCCCAAATTCATCATCTGTGACGAATCCGTTTCTGCCCTCGATGTCTCCGTGCAAGCGCAAGTACTCAACCTGCTTAACGAGCTCAAAACCGAATACCATTTCACCTACATCTTCATTTCCCACGACCTGTCTGTCGTGAAATTCATGGCCGACCGCATTGCTGTCATGCAGCAAGGAGCCATCGTGGAAATCGGTGAAGCGGACTCTCTATGCGCACATCCACAAACCGACTATACTCGCAAACTAATCGACGCTATCCCGAAAGGGGTTGTGTGTTGACAATATCTATAACTATAACCAGTTCGTCAAACAATCGCAAATCGCAAATCGCAAACCGTAAACCGTAAATCGTAAAACAATGAATATTCTCAAAATCATCATCCGCATTGGTATCGGCGTATTTTTCATCGCATCTGCCATCCTGAAATTGATTTCTATCGATAATTTTGAACTTTACATCTACAGTTTCAACATTTTCAGTTTCACAATGAGCGGTTTGGCGGCACGTGCCATCATAGCATGCGAGCTTCTGGTCGGCATCTTGCTGATTGCCAAAGTCAAATACAAGGAGGCGTGGTGGCTGACCATGTTGATGCTCGTCGGTTTCTCTTTTCTTCTCGTCTATGTAATTCTTTTCCGCAACGACAGTAACTGCCACTGTATGGGGGATTTAGTGGAGATTAAACCCTCTCTGTCGCTCATCAAGAACCTTTTGGTCATCGCACTGATGTTGCTCATCCGCAAGGAGGAGGATTACCGTTTCCGGGGGCGCGTCACCGTGCTCGTTATCGCCATCCTGACCGCCATCGCAGTGCCTTTCGCGTTATTCCCGATGGATAACATTTACAACCTTTTCTCCAAAACCAGCACCAAAAGCTGCAATGAAGCTGAGTTCAACAGCTTTCTGCAAGATTCCGTTATGCAGGACATCCATCTTGACGAAGGAAATTTCATCGTCGGAGTCGTCTCTTCAGGGTGTAAATTCTGCCGCATTGGCTGTCTGAAAATGTCGGAAATGGTCACTTTCAACAAAATAGACAGCACAAAAGTCTTGTATTTCATTTGGGGAGACAGTACTTCCGTGCAAGAATTCCGGAAAGAAACCAAAAGCGAACCCTTCCTATACGTGCCTATCAATCCGGTAAAAGCCATTCGTATCACAGACGGAGCTTTCCCTTTGTTCCTGTTCATTCAAGATGGCGAGGTTCAAAGGACGGCCGACCTGAGACAATTAACCGAAAAGGAAGTTGTCTCCCATTTAAAATAAATTTTTGTATTTTTGCCGCCTAATAACTGTATAATTTTAGGTATTTTCTTCTAAAAACTGCTACAAATGTCTTTAACAACAAAAAAGAAACAAGAGATTTTTGACTACTATTCGGAAAATGGCTTTCATCACTCCACCGAACAAATAGTAAAACATTTAAAAATCTGCCACAAAACTTTCTTTAATCGTTACGGAACCAAATCCCAGTCCATAGAAATAGCTTGGGAATATTGGCAAAACTTGTGCAAGGAAAAATGGTCACGCATTTTGGAAAACTGCAACCATTGCGTTGAAGAGTTGCTCATGATTCTCTATCACATGTACAAAACACGGGAATTTGACACTCATTATTACGAACTCACACGCGATAGCCGCAAATATCTCGATACCAGCTCCTACTTCTACTCCATAGTGTATTCTATTTTGGAAAAGGGGAAAAAGTGTTTTCATGTAAAGGAGAATCTGAACACAGATGCCTACACTTCTTTTGTCCTTAACAACATGTTTCTTATTGATTTTGAGAAAGATAAGAGGCGTATTACGTTGAAATTCATCTTGAATGCGGCTTTGACCGAACGCGGGATGGAACTTTTCATGGAAACGCCCTTCGCTTAATACGTCTGTCCTTCTGATTCACCTCGACTTATTAAACTTTTTTCTTTTACAGCAGTTGTTTTCTTTCAACTGAAATGTGTATTTTTGCCGTCAATTTTAAAACGATGAAAAAAGCAGTTTTATTCTTGGGGATACTTTTACTTATGACAGCAGGTCGGGCCAGCTATCTGCTGATTCCCATGGATTTGGCACAAAGCAACCATTTGAAAGCTTACGGGATCGCTTACTTCGCTGTATCCCATCAAATTGACATGAGCTGGCTGCTGAACTATCGGGGAGGCAGTTTCATGTGCCCGTATAATGGGAGCGTGGAAAACGAATGCTTGGTCCGCGGAGTCTCTTTCGAAATCCTTGCTGATCTTCAGGCCACGCAAATCCTCAACGAAATCGCCGTGATTGAGAACAACATGAACGAAATCCGTTTGACTAAAGAGCCTAAAATCGCCGTTTACTCACCAAAAAACAAACTCCCCTGGGACGACGCCGTCACGTTGGTGCTGACATACGCTGAAATCCCCTACACGGTGATTTATGACGAAGAGGTCATCAAAGGCGAACTTCCCAAATATGACTGGTTACACCTTCATCATGAAGATTTCACTGGACAATATGGGAAATTCTGGGCGAACTACCGCAACGCCAAATGGTATCAGGACGATGTGCGGGAAAACGAGGAACGTGCATCGCAGCTGGGATTCTCGAAAGTGTCGCAAATGAAACTTGCCGTGGCTAAAGGCATCCGTGACTTTGTGGCAGGCGGAGGCTATCTGTTCGCCATGTGCTCCGGCCCAGACAGTTATGATATTGCACTTGCTGCCGAAGGTGTGGATATTTGCGAAACCATGTTCGACGGCGACCCTATGGATCCGCAAGCCCAAAGCAAACTCAACTACGACAACTGCTTCGCTTTCACTGATTTCAGAATTGAAACCAACCCCTACGTTTATGAAGTTTCCAACATTGACGTGAACCCGTCGCAACATATCCAAAACAAATCCCACGACTATTTCACCCTCTTCGAGTTTTCCGCCAAATGGGATCCTGTCCCTACAATGCTGTGCCAGAATCACTTGCAAGTAATTCCCGGATTCATGGGACAGACCACCGCATTCCGGAAAGAACTCATTAAACCAACGGTGACCATTATGGGAGAATGCGCCTATTTCAATGAAGCTCGCTATATTCATGGAGAATACGGGAAAGGCACTTGGACTTTCTACTCAGGCCACGATCCGGAAGACTACCAGCATCTGGTCAACGATGCCCCCACAGATCTGAATCTGTTCCCTAATTCCGCAGGTTATCGTCTGATTCTCAATAACGTACTCTTCCCTGCCGCGAAAAAGCAGCAGCAGAAGACGTAAAACGTGAGACGTAATACGTGAGGGCGTATCAGCTAAAAGCCAACAGCGCTAAATCCCTGGCATCATATTATAAATCAGATCAACGACGTTGGGGCCAGTTTTGGCAGCGGCGGCCAGCACTTCTTCGTGAGAAGCTTTTTCCACCTTGCCTACAACACCGAGGTCGGTGATTACCGACAGTGCAAAAATTTCCAGACCAAGATAATGCGCCATGATGGCTTCAGGTACCGTGGACATGCCCACGGCATCGGCTCCCATGATGTGAAACATCTTGTACTCCGACGGGGTTTCAAAACAGGGGCCAGTCACGCCGATGTAAACACCTTCCTGCAAATGAATGTTCCGACTCTCACTTGTTTGTCGTGCTAATTTCAGCAACCTATGGGAGTACACCTCACTCATATTCGGAAAGCGGGGACCAAGCGTGTCATCATTCGGACCCATTAAAGGATTGTTGCCGAACAGGTTGATGTGGTCGCGGATGAGCATGATATCGCCCACCTGGAATGAGGGGTTCATACCGCCCGCAGCATTCGAAAGGATGATTGTTTTTACCCCGAGGCCAGGCAAAATCTGCTGTGGAAATGTCACCACATCCATCGGATATCCCTCATAATAGTGGAAACGACCATTGAAGACCAGCACCTCCACATCGTTCAACCGTCCGAATATCATCGTTCCCTTATGACCTTGCACAGTAGAAACCGGAAAGTTGGGAATCTCTTTGTAAGGAATTTCATCCACAATGTCAATCTTTTGCGTTAAGCCGCCTAGTCCTGAGCCTAACACGATGGCAATTTTCGGATTTATCGTTTTACGGTTATTCAGGTATCCAACCGTTTCAGCTATTTTCTTTCTTTTTTCCTCGAACATGATCTATCACTATTTGGTTAAAGCTATCCCGTTGATTTTCAGTGAGAAATTCCACTTCCACACGTATCACAAAAACGGGTAGCAAAGATACAATATTTCTAATATGTTCTGATTGCAAACGCATCCAATCTTTTTCCGTAGTAACCAGCACGCATTGATTGCCGATATTGTTAAAATGCTGATCATAAACAGCTTGTATCTCTTTTTCAGTAAAAGAATGATGGTCTGGAAATTCGTGATGCCCCTCTATGTTATATGTTTTCTCCAAATGATTGATTAAAGGTTTTGGGTGGGCTATTCCTGTCAGAACCACGATGTCGCGGACGAACTGTGGGTCGATTTTCTCCGCCGCAGGAGTGACAGGAACCAGCTGTTCATAACGGTAGCGCGTGAAAAAGAGATGCTGATGGGTCCTTAAACGGAGTTTGTACCTCCATGTGGATTCGTCAGTGTTTGCTTTGTCGGGAACTTTTGTCACGATTATGACGTCAGCGAAACGTGCCGCACGCGGGAACTCCCGAAGCGTGCCTGTCGGCATGGGCATGTCAGGACGATAAGGGCGATTGTATTCGGTTAACAGGATATGGAAGCTTGGGCGGAAGCGCAAATGCTGGTAAGCATCGTCAAGAACAACGACCTCTGTATCAGGATTTTCTGAAAGAAGATTGCGCACACCCTCACAACGGTCTCCATCCACAGCCAACGGCACGTCAGGATGTCGCAAATGGGTCATAAAGGACTCATCCCCAAACATTTCTGCATTCCGATCTTGGGGATCTGTCTGCAAAACAGAATGATAACCTTTGGATTTCCGGCCGTATCCACGACTTAACGCCGCTACCCGGAACTCTCGTTTCAGCAATTCAATAACATATTGTGTATGAGGAGTTTTCCCGGTTCCGCCCACTGCCAAATTTCCGACATCAATAGCGGGAATCGGGGACTCCATCCCCTTCCAAAAGCCAATTCTGTACAAAAACCGGCGAATCGCGGCCAACAAACCGTAAATCAAGGAAAAGGGTGTCAACAACAGTCCTATGATGAGTTTAATCCGATCCATTTTCTGATGCTTCAATGTGTTTTGCCGCCTCACGTTCCTCACGTCTCTTGCGCATCTGTTCTTCAACCTCATTCTCGTACGATTCGTAGCGGCTGATGATTTTGGTCACCAAATGATGTCGGACGACATCCTTATTGTCCATGTAAATGAAATCTATCCCCTTCACTCCGCGCAAAATACGATCTGCGAGAATCAATCCCGATTGTTGGTTTTTGGGGAGGTCTATTTGCGTGATGTCGCCGGTAATGAAGAATTTGGCGTTTTTCCCCATGCGGGTCAGGAACATTTTCAACTGCGAAGAGGTGGCATTCTGTGCCTCATCGAGAATCACGTAAGCGTTGTCGAGGGTGCGCCCACGCATAAATGCCAACGGCGCAATCTCAATGACCTTGTCCTCCATCATAGTCATCAGCTTCTGCATAGGCATCATATCCCAAAGAGCATCGTACAGCGGTTGAAGGTATGGATCGAGTTTGTCGCGGAGGTCACCGGGAAGGAATCCGAGGTTTTCCCCTGCCTCAACTGCCGGACGGGTCAAAATAATCCTTTTTATCTGTTTGTTCTTCAGCGCTTTAACAGCAAGAGCCACAGCAGTGTAGGTTTTACCTGTACCCGCAGGCCCCACCACAAAAACCATATCGTTTTTCTCTGCACTTTCCACAAGGCGTTTCTGATTCGGGGTAATGGCTTTGATGACCTTGCCTTCCCTTCCATGCACAATCACATTCGCGTCCACCTGATTAAGGGCGTAAAAGCTGTCGTCCTCCATTGCTGTAATGTTAATGATATCGGTTTCCGTCAGCTTTCCAAATTGTTCTATATGATTCTGTAACAAAGAGATACGGTTTTCAAACTCTTCCACATCGGCATCAGTTCCCGTGACTTTAATTTCATTGCCCCGTACAAACATCTTCAATTTCGGGAAGATGTGAGTAAGCATTTTGATGTTATTGTTTTGAAAACCAAGAAGCTCAACTGCGGTTTCAGGATTCAGTTCAATAATTTTATCCATGATGTTATTCAATGACAAGGTAATTTAAAGGATTGATGGGGAAACCATTGTACCATAACTCAAAATGGAGATGGTTTTTCTGCTTTCCAGAAGGGCTAAAGTCTCCTGTTTTGGCAATGGGCATGCCGCTTTTCACGCGTGCGCCCACCGTTTTCAGCAAAGCGGCATTATGCTTATAGATGGAAATCATGTTGCCGGGATGCTGCACAATTATCGTATATCCATCGGCGGAGGTGAAGTCTGCCGCTATCACCACCCCATCAGCCACACATGAAACCGTTTTGTTTTCAGAGGTGACAATATCGATACCGTAATGGTTCTGAGAAGCATCAAAAAGGCGTGTCACAGCACCCATAGCAGGAGGATAGATAGAGATGTTGGTGATTTTGGCCTGTTCGATGTTAGGGACGCTTTGACTGGCAGGGGCATTGTTCTCAGAAGTTCTGCTAAGAATCAACCTTGCATCCTCCAATATCTCATTAACATGACCCCTCCGGGATTTGTCGCGCTCCACAGGATGCACATCAGGAGTGGTCTGAACGTCATCATCCTCATACACAACACCGTCCTTTCCTTCCAATATGTTTGAAAAAGACTCCATATACTGCTGATTCATGGCATAATGTTTCTCCAAGGAATCTACCCTGGCCGCTGTCTGCTTGTATAACTTGTAATCCTTTTGATTCGTATATCCGGGAATATAAACCCGCAACGGGGTCAACGCAATCAAAATAGCAGTCAGCACAATAATGACAAAAGCAGCCAGAATAGACACGACAACCACCTTTTGAATCGTGATATTCCGAATCAAAAAGCTCTGCTCGTGCGTGTCCTCGTTGGAGAAAACAAGCCTATATCGTGTCTTCCATTCATTCACGACAAGCTTCCATACCTTTTTCACCTTCTCTAACTTACTCATTTTTGCCTCGTCTGCCTTTTTGCGGTGCAAAAGTAGCAAAAATAGCGATATGATTTAATCGCAACTTTTATTTTGTTGTCAATCAGCGCATTACAAAAAGTAACAGACAAAAAGGTTAAAAGTATTTGATTTTAGTGTATTTTTGTAAAGAAATATTCGTATTTTTGCTGCCCGAAAAAATCAATAAAGTCAAGTATTATGAACGAAAGAGACAACAATGTAAGTTTTTTCAGATTTGAGGATTTAAGAATTTATGCAAAAGCCATGGACTATATTGTCTGGTTGTATCAGCAACTGCCCAAAGATGAGATGCATACGAACCAGAAGTTCATCCAGAAATCGTTTTTGAAGTCCGCACAAGATATTGCATTAAACACGGCAGAAGGGTCATCCCGCAACAGAACCCAATTCCTGTATTATTTGAAAATGGCGAAAAGTTCTGTACGGGAATGTGTCGTTCACACGGAAATCGCTTCCCAGATCGGCATATTGTCTGAAGAAAGCAAAGAACACTCACGTACCGAATTGATGGAACTGACCAAAATGATCGGTTCGCTTATCGCTTCCCTGCAGCGTTCTTCTCTTGGTATGTCTCATTCTGGAAGACCGACAGACGAATCTGACGACCTCAACATTCCGGAATCTGATGATTTCGACGAGATGATCTAATTCACCTCAACCAATGAATTTCCATGCTATTTTTAGCATTTCATATAAAGGGGTATCTTAGCTGATATTCCTTTTTTTAATTTCCACTCAAGATGAAACACTTCAAAATTCTAATCTTATTACTCCTTTTTCCCGGTTTGACTATCGCGAAAACACTGACAAAAGACAGAATCACCACGTTGGGAGTACGTGCGTTTCACCAAAAAGCCCAAACCATCTGTCCAGAGGCATGTTCATACTCTTTGAAATACTGCCAATACCTAAAAAACGATGGAGTTATTGACGTGGCAATTCTGCATTTCGATTCCGGCTTTTTGATTTTTTCGGCGGAAGATGCTGTTTTCCCTGTGTTAGCGTACAGTTTCACCAATGACATAGACCTTGACAATCCCGCTCCAGGCATGAGTCTGTTCCTAACGCAATATCGCCAGGAAATTGCAGCAGCACGACGAAACCATTCCGTTGCGACCGAACGGGTAAAGAAGGCGTGGGAAGAACTACTCCACCCCTCCAAAAACGTAACAGCTGAAACTATTGTCGCCCCTTTGCTGCACTCCACCTGGAATCAGAGCAAGTATTACAACGACCTGTGTCCCCAGGACGAAAACGCCCCGGGCGGATATGACGGGAAAGTTCCCAACGGATGCGTGGCTATTGCCATGTCACAGATCATGTACTATTACCGCTATCCGGAATCTGGCTCCGGGAGCCACACCAACTACACCGACTACGGAAACTTCTATGTCAACTTCGCCCAACAGCACTACAATTATGATGTTATGTGCGACAAACTGAGCTTTTACAACAACGAAGTTGCCAAGTTGATTTTTCATTGTGGAACTGCCATAGACATGATGTATGGTCCCGACGGATCGGGGGCCTATTCTCAAGATGTGCCGGAAGCCATGCACAACTATTTCAAATATAACTCAGACTCCCATTACTTATCCAAGCACAATCACTCCAACGATTCCTGGTGCGACATGCTCAAGGCGGATTTGGATGCCCGACGGCCGGTTTATTATTCCGGATACTCCGACGAAGGCGGTCACGCGTTCATTTGTGACGGATATGACAGTGACAACTACTTCCACTTCAATTTCGGATGGGGCGGATCCAGCAACGGTTTTTACATCACCCAAAGCACTGACGCAGACAACAACGAAGTTGGGGGCTACGGCAACTGGCAGTCCGCCGTCTTCAACCTCCATCCCTTGGATGATGAATACCCCACGTATTGCAGCAACCACGCCGTCACCGCATCAAGCGGCTCATTGGAAGATGGTAGCGGCAACATGGACTATCTGAACAATGCTTTTTGCACTTACCTCATCGCTGACTACAGGCAATATGCTGTTAACATAACGATGAAAAAGATCTCCACCCAAGAGAACCACGACTATCTCCGCTTTTGGAATGGGAATCCTTCAAATGACAGTTTACTGTTAGAGCTTTCTGGTGATATTTCACACGAAATTTCCTACACCTTATATACTGACAGCCTGTTCATCACTTTTGAAACCGACGATTCCGTCTCTTCGGAAGGCTGGCATCTCACCTTCGAGACCCTGCGTGAAGGCGTTGGGTGTGGAATGCACCATATCAGAGAAAACAGCGGAACCATATCAGACAACAGTGGAGACGAAAATTATCGCAACAGCCAGAGCTGTTCCTGGATATGCCGATTCAACGACATTGACCATGTAGTATTCACCTTTGAAGAGATGGATATAAGTCCTGAAGACCACCTTGACTTCTACAATAACATCACAATACCCCCCACGTTAATTGCACGTTACACGGGCAACACGCTTCCCGAACCTTTGATTTGTTACGATTCCAGAATCAAAATCAACTTTATTTCAGACAATTATCTAAATGCTGGCGGATTCAAGCTCAACTGGAACGCTTCCGGAACGAGTGTCGAAGAGTGGGACAGCCCCGTCACCTTATACCCCAACCCAGCCTCTGAGTCAATCCGTCTCTCGTTCACTCACCCAATGGAAGCGTGCGAGATCTCTGTTCTCAACATTATCGGGGAAACCATCTTTTCCCAAACCTGTGACAATGTGAGTGAGCTCAGCATCCCTGTGGCCGAACTGCCAAACGGCATTTATCTGCTTTCCGTGAACAGCGAAAAAGAAACCCATCATAAAAAATTCATTGTGAAGCATTAAACGAAACAGACAACAGAAGGTCTTATAGGCATCTTTTAATCAAACAAAAACTTAAAGCAATGAAAAAGCTAATGATTTTGATGAGTATCTTCCTGATGACTGGTTTAGTGTCCATGGAAGCTGTGGCACAAACGCCCAACTCATCCAGAGCCAGAGTCACAAACAGCAGAAGCGCTGCAACGACTACTAAACAAAGCACACCTTCAGTGTCACCCCAAGCTGCCCGTCAGTATCAGAAAGGCGATGCCCATCTGAACAAAGCGAACAACAGCTACCAAAGAGCTCAACAAAACATAAACCGCACTCCCTCCACTCAAGGGCGTCCGACAACAACCACAAATACGAGACCCGCGACCTCCACTCCCGCCACCCGTCCGGCAGCTACAAGTGCAACGACAAGACCGGCCACCTCGTCAGCCACCAATCGCACTACAACTCCCGCGACAGTGAACAAACCCGCCCCTTCTACAACTCGTCCGGCAACTTCCACTCCTGCAACACGTCCGGCAACCGCCACTCCTGCTGCAGCCTCTACGACAAGACAGAACGGGAACGCCACCACTGAAGCGAGACAGAACGTCAAGCCCAACGCCAGCACAAGCACCGCGGTATCTCCTAACACAGCCGCCAAGCGTGGCTACACTGCACAAGGTCAGGCACAGCCTCAGCCGGTAAGCGGTCCTCGCACAGAAGGGAATGCCAATGCTGGAAACGGGAACAAGCCCGGTCAAGGCAGTCACCCTGATGGTCATGGTCCTAACCACGGACACGGAGTACCTCACACCCCATACGTACACCCGAACCACCACAACTACCACAGCTATATGCACGTCCCTCACCACATCAGACCGGTTTACTACCATGGCACTCCCTACTACTTCTACAACAGCGTCTATTGCCGCTACATCAACGGTCGCTTCGTAATCTGCCGCCCGCCCCTTGGAGCCATCATCGCATACTCTCTCTTCCACACTTGGAGCCCCGTGATTGTAGTCTATAAAAACGTGAATTACTACTACGACGATGGTACTTTCTACCTCCCTTACAACAATAATTACCAAGTTGTAGCTCCTCCGATCGGCGCCCGCGTGGCAGAATTGCCGAGCAACTATGAAGAAATTATCCTGGACAACACCCTCTATTACAAAGTGGATAACGTTTATTATAAGGCAGTTGTCGTCAGCGGATATATTTGGTACGAAGTGGTTTTTGTAAGTTAAAAGATTTTTTTTCAAAAAAGAATGCGCGGTAAGAAAAAAAGTGTATTTTTGCCGCGCATTTGCATTTGCCCTGTTGTGTAATGGTAGCACCGCAGATTCTGGTTCTGTTTGTATGGGTTCGAATCCTATCGGGGCAACAAAAAATCTGAATCCTTATCCAAGGGTTCAGATTTTTTTTGCATTTTTGCACCGTAATTTTAATACCCATTGTTTCATATAATCCTTTTATCATGTTAGTATTGGGCATTGCCGGCGGATCCGGCTCAGGAAAGACCTCCGTGGTGCAGAAAATCGTCAACCAGTTTCCCAAACATCATGTAAGCGTATTATCACAGGACGCTTACTACCGTGACAACGGCGATCTCTCTCAAGAGGAAAAGGAACAGATCAATTTCGACCATCCTTCCTCCATTGAATTTCCGTTACTCGTTGACCACATCAATCAGTTGAAAGAAGGGAAAACCATCCCTATGCCCACGTACTCATACGTGACCTGCGCCCGCGGTGAGGAAACCATCCCCGTTCACCCCGCCGAAGTTCTGATTGTGGAAGGCATCCTCATTTTCACCAACCCCGAACTCTGCGACACCTTGGACATCAAAGTGTTTGTGGATACCGACGCCGACGAACGGCTCATCCGCATCATCAGCCGCGATGTCATCGAACGCGGTCGCGGACTTGACAAATCCATCCGTCACTACCGCAACTTCGTGAAACCCATGCACGAGCTCTTCATCGAACCCACCAAACGTCTCGCTGACATTATTATCCCTGTAGGCGGCCAAAACAACATCGGCATTGACATCCTGACCGCTAAAATCAGGGAGACGCTGAAAGGGGACGGGAAAAGGGTAAATAGCGATCTGTTTTAAACTTAGACTTGCTTAAAACCTAGACTTAGACTATCAGACCTGTTTGCTAAAATTTTCACTAATCATCTTATATTCACAAAAAAACTTTATTTTTGTGGCTCAGTTTGATAATTATTACAAAAATGAAAAATAAGATCTTATTTATCCTGTTATTATTTGTAATCCAGACAGTTATTTTCAGCACCAACACTATCTCGGCTCAGAAATTGAAACCCACGGATGTGCCGGCGGATGTAGTTCAAACCCTTGAGGAACAATATTCCTATGTAAAAGTCACCGGATGGCTGAAAGAGGGAGGCACATACATTGCCAACATCAAAGACGGTGCCACTGCAGGAAAGGTGTTCCTGTCTGAAAGCGGCGAATGGATACGCACTCTCTTCTCTGTTCCTACCAGTGAATTGCCCTCATCCATCACCGACTATGTGAAAACCAACTATCCTGACTTCAACATCAGCATGAGCTGCCTCGAAGAAAAAGAGAATGAAAACACGCACTATTACCTTGAGGTGAAGCCTGAAGGCATCGGTACAAAACCCTCCGTTCTGACCTTCGCCTCAACAGGCCAGAACAAGCTGCTCACACGCGAGGACCCCGATGATTTCCAAGATCCAACGGTGAAACAGCCCGACAAGATAGACCAAGCGAAAGCGGCGGCAGCTGAAAAACAAGCCGCCAAGGAGGAGGAAGCAAAACGCGAAGCTGCCGAGAAGGCGGCTGCCGAAAAAGCGGCAAAAGAGGCTGCAAAAAATGCTCCTAAAACCGCCACAACGACCAGTAAACCTGCCACGCAATCCCAAAAAGAAGCCAAGCCCAAAAAAGAAAAACCCGAGCCCGTGGTGAAAGATGAACACGGCAATATTGCCATCAAAGCCAACACGGTACCCGAAGTCGTTTCCAAATCTTTGGTCAAAAAAGTGTTGCACCCTGCCGAACTCAACTGGTTCTTAGTGGACAGCATGTACATCGCCCGTTGTCTGAACCAAGGCAAGAAAACGGCCGTCTATATCACCCCTGCCGGCGTGTGGGAAAAAACCTTAACCGTTATGCCCGAAGAGTCGGTGTCTGGCCTTATGGCAAAGCACCTCAACGACTTCTATCCTAACTGGCGGTTCAAGAATGCCGTCAAGGAGCAGAGAGCGGACAAAGATGACAAAATGATGGTGGAATTCTATGAAAAAGCCAACTATAAGGCCAAGTTGGTCACTACCGTTTTCTTCGACAAAGCAGGCAAGCTGATCCGCACGATAGATCCCGACTATGAATTGGGTGGCGGTGTCCAAGAGAGCGAAGAGGATGACGCACTCAACAAATACTACGAAAAAATGAACATGGAACTGGACAATGACGATGCAGAGAGTGTGCCGGAAAACGTGAAAGCCGCTTTTAAACTGAAATACCCGAAAGTCAACAATGTGGAGTGGCGAGAAGGGGATTACATGGAGTATCAGGCCATCTTTTACTCCACCAGAGGCAAGGAAATCTGTGTCTTCAACAATTATGGTGAAATCGTAGAAACCTGGGTGATGGGGAAAAACGAAAATCTCTCCGCCACCATTCAGGATTACCTCAAAAAAGAATACAAGAGCTACAAACTGAAAGAATTCTACTCCGTGAAACGCCTTGCTGACAAGCTGAACGCCTACAAAGTCATCATTGTTGACAAGAAAACTCAAGAAGAGCAGGAATTGTGGTTCAACTTGTCTGGAAAGCCGATTGAATATTAAGACGTAAGACTTTAGATGTAAGACGTTGGACTAATTCCGTTAATCGTATGAAATATCTTGAAATCAAACTGGAAATTGAGCCTGCCGAACCCTGGAAGGAGGTTTACACATCGCTGATGGCAGAGGCCGGATGCGACAGCTTCATGGACGGCGACAACGAAAACGAGCTGTTGTGTTATATCCCCGAAAAAGATTATCAAGAGGATGTTTTCAAAGACATGTTGGACAATCCGGAGTTCCCTGAAGTGAACGTTTCTTATACTGTGACACCGATGGAGGACAAAGACTGGAATGCCGCGTGGGAGGCCAACTACGAGCCTGTGTTGATCGACGGCAAGTGTTATATCCGTGCACCATTCCATCCCGCACGCCCGGACGCAGAATACGAAATCGTAATTGAGCCGAAGATGTCGTTCGGGACAGCACACCACGCCACTACCGCGCAAATGGTATCCTATTTGCTGGAAACAGACGTGCGCGGCAAGGCTGTCTTGGATATGGGAGCCGGCACGGGTGTGTTGGCTATCCTGGCCACCATGAAAGGTGCGACTCCCGTCACAGCTATCGACAATGACGAGTGGGCTTATCGCAACGGCGTGGAAAACGCCAAGCATAATCACTGCGACCAGCTGAAAGTCCTGTTGGGAGATGCTTCGCTGCTCGGAAACGACAGCTACGACATCATCCTGGCCAACATCAACCGCAATATACTGCTGCAGGACATTCCGCAATATGTGAAATGCATGAATGACGGAGCATTGCTGTTTTTGAGCGGTTTCTATGAAGAAGACCTGCCCGCCCTGCGCTACTGCTGCGCCCAAAACGGACTGAAATATGTGGATCACAAGTCCAAGGACAAATGGGTGGCAGCAAGGTTTGAGAAAATCTGATTTTCAGTCTTTTAGATTATATCATTGACATCTCGTGTGCAGAATAGCAAACTTTTTGCTATCTTTGCACACCATTTTTCTATGTAATGATGAAGAGATTTTTTTGTGTCAGCATCCTGATATGCGTGTCGCTGTTTGTTCAGGCACAGCGTTTTACATCGTTTTCCAAAGATCCTTCCAAAACCGTGGAAGAGATGAAAGAGTTTTATTCGACGGTGCCCAAAGACCGCCAGAAAGACGCCAAGGAGATCCTCGAAGTTTTCGAACTGATGTGGACCACTCAAATGGACGAGGAAAACCAGCAAGTCTTTATTGAGGAAGCCAACAAGATGGTGAAGAAAAAACACCGTCCTTTCCCCCATTTCCAGAGCTATATCAACACTTACCGCGTTTTTTTGGGAAGCCAGTATGCCAGTGAGACCGAAACCTGGCAGAAAATCCTGAGTTACCACATCGGGCAAAGCTCCACCTTTTTCCACGACAAGATGAAACTTTACGAACAGTTCTTCAAGGAGAACATTATGAACCAAGGCGACAATGTCAAATGGGTGGCCATGGGGTTTGCCGACCATTTAGGTTTTGACGGGGAACCGTGTTTTGATTTCAAAGACATCGACCTTTGGGGTTATTCAGCCAAGGACAGCTTGATTGTCAGCAGTGTGAACGGGAGGTATTATCCAGACAAACTGATGTTCAAGGCAAATGGCGGTTTCATCTCCTGGGATCGTGCCGGTTTGGATCCAAATGTCAAAGCCAAGTTGAAGACGTACGACATAGACTTGCGTTTCCCGAAGGTGGTGGCTGACGATGCGCTGTTCTACTATCCGAAACTGTTCGCAAACCCAATTGTCGGGCGTGTGGAGGACAAGGCCGTGCTGCCCACCTCTGAAGAAAAAGCCACCTATCCCCGTTTCACCAGCCAAGAGACGACCCTGCCTGTAAAGAACCTCTACAAGGATGTGGACTATATAGGCGGCTTTGAAATGCGCGGGGCCTCCATTTTCGGGACCGGACAAGGGGATGTGCTGGCCGTTGTCACCATATACAACGAGGGGAATGTTATCATCACCGCACGCTCCCGCAGCTTTCTCATCCGCCCCACCAACCTGCTTTCAGAAGACGCACAAGTCTCCCTTTATATCGAAACCGACTCCATCTACCATCCCGCCGCCAACTTTAAATACGACAACGAGAAGAAATCGTTGCTGATTTCCAGACCCAAACAGGGTGTGGGGCGCACTCCTTTCTTCGACTCTTATCACAAATTGGATATGTATGTGGAATCTGTGCAATGGGTAACAACGGAGAAACGCATTGAACTCAAGCCGATTGTGGGCAACACTAGTGACCAAGAGGCTTACTTTGAATCTCAAAACTACTATGAGGAGGAGGTGATGCATGCCATCACCGGCTACAACACCATGAATCCGCTCTACACACTTTGGCAACTTTTCAATAGTGCAGGCTACGAAGACCTCACCATCGAGGACGTCATACGCTGGTTCAACAAACCACCATTGGATATCAAGGCGATGATGATTGACTTCGCCGCCCGCGGTTTCATTGAATACGACATCAACAACAACCGCATCCGCTATCGCAGCAAAATCGCTCAGTATCTGAACAATCAAGTGAAGAAAAAGGACTACGACTATATCAAGCTGGAATCTAAAACGCACTACGCTTCTTTGGATTTGGCCACTAACGACCTGAAAATCACCGGTTGCGAGTTTTTTGTGCTGAGCGACCCTCAAATTGTGAACGTATATCCCATGGATGAACTGGTTACGGTCAAGAAAAACCGCGACATGGTCTTTTCCGGAAGGGTTATCGGCGGCCTGTTCGATTTCGTGACTCATAACTGCAAATTCGATTACGACCGTTTTCTTGTTGACATGGATATTATTGACACGCTCATCATGTACGTGGAAGACAAAAACGGCCCGATGGATATGTACGGCGACTATAAGCTGCAACGTGTGCGCAGTGAAATTCAGGAACTGTCCGGTGTTTTGTACATCGACGTTCCGGGAAACAAAAGCGGTATGACTGACTACCCCGACTACCCTATTTTCGAGGCGCGCAAAGGCGGAAAAGTTTTCTACGACCAACCTTACGTATTGGGCGGTGTGTATGACCGCAACCGATTCTACTACGCTGTGAATCAATTTAGAATCGTGAATTTGGATAATTTCGTGATCGACTCCATGAAATTCACAGGTGCCCTGATTTCCGGTGGCATCTTCCCTGACATTGCCGAACCGCTGAAGGTTCAGCCCGATTTCTCTTTGGGTTTTGTCCACAACACAACTGGGCTGCCCATGTATGGCACCAAAGGCGGTTATCAGGGTCGTATCAGCCTTAGTAACAAAGGTTTGCGCGGCAAAGGAAACATTGACTATATTACCTCGCACACCTTCTCCGACAGCTTGGTCTTCTACTTGGATTCCACTAACGGTGCAGCCAACCGGCATATCGTGGACGAGCAGATGGCGGGCACTGAATTTCCGCCCGCATCCGTTAATGAAGCTTATTTGCACTGGGAGCCATATCAAGACCAGATGTTCATACACACGATACAAGAGCCTATGGCTCTGTTCCGTGAGGCACAGCTTACGGGTAATTCCAAGATTACACCGAGTGGTTTGTTCGGCACCGGCACCGTGAAGTTCAACCGTGCCGACATCTCCTCGCGGCTCTTCCAGTTCAAGCACCACGAACTGTTAGCGGACACAGCCGATCTGCGGATATATGACATCAGCGGCGGCAAGGATGTCGCTTTCTCCACCGACAACTACAACTCCCACATTGATTTCAAGACAAGAAAAGGTCATTTCCTGGCTAACGGAAAGGCTTCGGAAGTCTATTTCGTGCAGAATGAAATCAAAGCCAAATCATCAGAGTTTGAATGGGATCCTATTGACTCCACCATGCTTCGCTTCAAGTGGGATGATCCGCACAAGAATGTGGACATTGACAACACGTCAATAAAAGAACTTGTTGACATGCAGAGTGTTGGAAATGAGTTGTATGCTGTTGCGCCGAATGCCAACTACATGTTCACGGCCGTGAACGCGGAGTATGATTTCGCGAAAAACATCATTTTCGCCCACGGCGTGCGCTATATCAACGTGGGTGATGCGGCCATCACACCTTTGCATGGTAATGTCACCATCCGGAAGAAGGCTGCCATGGATGTTTTGGATAATTCGCGCATTTTGGCCGGTCGTGACAACAAATATCACGAACTCTACAACTGCACTACGCGAGTGCAAAGTGCCACAAGATTCTATGCCAATGGTTATTATGACTACATTGATGCCGAGCAACGTGTGCAGACCCTCTATTTTGACACCGTGTATTTCATGAAAGAGACTTTCGGGGAGGCTAAAATCCCGTTGGAGAAAGACTTCCATTTCAGCGACCAGTTTGCCTTCGACGGACGTGCGGAACTGCACAGTACCAACCCGTTCCTCTCCTATTTCGGCGGCGTGGAAATTATCCACGGGTGCGACTCCGTCAAGCACGCCCGCATGAAAATCCTGCAACAGGTGGATCCGAACAACATTATGCTGCAAGTGCATGACCGCACCAAGGACATGAACGAGCGCAAAGTGGTGGTGGCCATCGCTTCCAGCAACAAAACCGGGCGGATTTACACGGCATTCGGTGTGGCCAAAGACGAGTTCAATGATGCGGAATACATCAACGTGTTCGGCTACATCACCTACGACAAGGAGACGCGAGAGTTCAAAGCGGCCTCCTTGGAGAAGCTGAACGACCCCAGTGTTCCCGGGAATATCATCACGCTCAACACCGACAACTGTGAAGCGCACGGCAGCGGTACCATTGACATGGGCGCGAAATTAGGCCGTGTGGATTTCATCACCAACGGTACCATTGTAAACTACACCCTCGCCGATTCCGCAGAAATGCACCTCACCACCTCCATCAACTTCTTCTTCAACGACAAGTCCATGGATTTGATGAACAAGGCAATAGAAAAAGCTTCATTGGATTTCGTGGATGTTTCTCAAGACGAGGCCTTTGATCTTGCCTTGTACAATATTCTGGGCAAGGCGGAATATGACCGCTATCAGCGGAATGTGGCCTTGGGACAGAACCGCCGTCTGCCGGAAGCTCTGCAGGTGAAATTCCTATTCTCCAACATCGACTTCGAGTGGGACAAGGAACAATCCACATTCAAGTCGCAGACGCGGCTTCCCCTGATCATCTGTGGTGAAAAGCCTTTATATAAGATGGTTCCGGGCCGTATCGTGATTGAAAAGCGCGGTTCCCGCAACCGTCTCTACCTCTATTTCGAATTTGACAATCAGTTCTATTACTTCCAGTTCGACAATAATGCCGTGTCTGCCTTCGCTTCCGACAAAGCCTTCAACGATGCCATCTCCAGCGTGAAACCCAAAAACAGATTCCAGGCTCCCGACCAAGCCAAGGGTCTTCCTTCTTTCACCTATAAATTGGGTAACAGAAGTTTGAAAAACAAGTTCGTGAAGAAATATTTCACGGATATTGAAGAAGAATCTGAAAATGACGATTAAGATGGAACGGATTTGGATAGCAGGACCCTGTGCGGCGGAAAGTCGTGATCAGTTGCTGGACACGGCTGCTCAACTTGCGGAACAGGCACAGAAAAAGAATATTACGCTGAATTACTTCAGAGCCGGAGCTTGGAAGGTGCGCAGTGCGCCTGACAGCTTTGCCGGCGCGGGCGATGCCGCCTTGCCCTGGCTGCAGGAAGTGCAGAACACCTACCACATTCCCGTTTGCGTGGAGATACTGAATGCCAAACATGTGGAGCTATGCGCTAAACACGACATCCATACGGTGTGGGTGGGCGCACGTACCTCCGTCAACCCCGTTGAGGTGCAAAAGATTGCCGACGCTGTAAAGCACTCCGGATTCACCGTCATGGTCAAGAATCCGATGATTCCCGATTTGAAACTGTGGATCGGGAACATCGAGCGGTTCCTGAAAGCGGACATCCAGAACGTGATGGCCATCCACCGGGGATTTCCGGACGTTCGGGAGAACATTTACCGCAACTCCCCCTATTGGAATATTCCCATCGAATTGAAAGTGCGAATGCCCGAGCTGCCCATTCTCTGCGACCCTTCGCATCTGTGCGGAAAAGTGGAATGGATTCCAGAAGTCGCGCAATTGGCAATGAACTACGGCTTCAACGGCTTGATGATTGAATGCCACCCTAACCCCGGGCAAGCCCTTTCAGATGCCGACCAGCAGATGCTCCCCTCCGATTGGGCAGATATGATAAGCCATCTGGATCTGCGCAACGACTCAGCAGACTTGGAATTGATAAAACAGCGTTCAACTCTTGAAAATATTGACAATCAAATAAGTACGCTTCTCTACCAACGTATGAAGATGGTGGATGAGATTGCGGAGATCAAACGGAAAAACCATATCTCCGTAGTACAGCCCCAACAATGGCAACAGGTGGTGAAACGTTATACAAAACACCCGGAAGACCCTTCATATCAAACTTTTATCGAACATTTTCTTGAGTTATTGCACCAATCTTCCATAGAACGGCAGAAGTGATATTGAGCTTCGGCTATTGGCTATTAGCTGTTGGCTAAAAATAAGTGGAATTGTGAATAATATTAGGTTTAAAGTGTATTTTTGCGGTCTTTTTAATACTTGGATAAAAAAATGAATGAGAACAGAAACAGATATAACGGTTGTCTTGTTATTTTGTGGCTTTTAGTCGCATTTCTGGGCGGTTTCTCTATCGCTTTGCACTGGAATCCGCGCCGGTTGAGCAAAACTGGCAACTCCGAACTGCAAAAAATGAGCGAAGTGATGAGTTACATTGAGAACTTTTATGTGGACTCCGTCAACACAGACTCCATTTATGGGCTGGCCATCAACGCGATGCTGCAAGGGCTGGACCCGCATTCCAGCTATGCCACCGCCGACGAGAACAAAACCATGATGGAGACGTTAGAAGGTTCCTTTGAAGGCATCGGCATCCAGTTCAATATCATGAACGACACGCTGATGGTGGTTTCCGTGATTTCCGGTGGCCCTTCGGAAAAAGCCGGCCTGATGGCAGGCGACCGCATGATCGAGGTGGATGGGAAGTCCATAATCGGTATCAAGAATGAGCAGGCTTTCAAGAAGTTGCGCGGCAAGAAAGGGTCTAAAGTGAAGGTGGGTATTCTGAGACCCGGCTTCAAAGACAAATACACCTACGAGATAACTCGCGGAGTGATACCCACTTACACCGTTGATGTAGCCTATATGATTGATTCTCAGACTGGTTATATCAAATTGAACGAATTTGGAAGTACCACAGCCAAGGAATTCAACGATGCCATCCAGAAACTAAAACGGCAAGGCATGGGCAATCTGATTGTGGATTTGCGCAGTAACGGCGGCGGTTTTTTGGATGCGGCTATCAGCGTGTGCGACGAATTTCTGAGCAACAAACAAAAGATCGTCTCCATTGAAGGGTCCAAAGTGCGTCCCGAAATCATATATGCCTCCCGGAAAGGCGATTTTGAGCAAGGAAAGGTCGTGATTTTGATTGATGACTTCAGCGCTTCTGCCAGCGAGATTGTGGCCGGAGCCATCCAGGACAATGACCGCGGCACTGTTATCGGACGTCGTTCATTCGGCAAAGGATTGGTTCAGAGACAGTTCGATTTGGAAGATAAATCATCTATCCGGCTGACCACCTCGCGCTACCACACTCCAAGCGGACGCTGCATTCAACGCGAGTACGAAAATGGTACGGAAGCTTACTACGAAGACATCTACAAACGTTTGGTCAACGGCGAGATGGAGAGCCTCGACAGCATCCACTTGGATTCCTCCAAAGTATATCACACCCTTAAGGGGCGCACCGTATATGGTGGGGGCGGTATCATGCCCGACATTTTCGTGCCCATTGACCGCGGAGACGACCTCAACGCCTACTACGATATCGCCAACTCCTCGTCACTCATCCAGTTCGCCTTCCACTATACCAACGAACACAAGGCAACGCTGCAAAAACAGTACCCTGACAAAAAAACCTACGTGGCAAAGATGCAAGTCACTGATCAAATGCTGCAACAGCTTATTCAATACTACGAGAAAAACAACAAGAAGAAAGTGTCGAAAATGTCCGCAAACTCTTCCAAGGAGCTGAAGACTTGGTTGAAGGCACTGATCGGCCGCAACCTTTACGGCGACGAGGCATTCTACCCGGTGATTAACAAGACGGACAATGTGATAATCAAGGCGTTAGAATCCTTGAAATAATTCGACATTATTTCATTCTCACCCGCCGCAAATCCAACATATTCACGGGATTTGTGCCTAATCCTTGCACGTTTTTCTGCACGAAACGCGCCACTTTGTCGTAGTACAGGACGACAAACGGGGCATCCGTCACTAAAATCGAGTCCATCTGCGTATAATATTCGTTGCGGATTGAATCATCCGTGCAACGCTGGGATTTCTCATACAATTTGTCGAACGCAGGGTTCACGTAATGGGTGTAGTTAGAACCCACTGGCTGCAGGTTTTTGGAATAGAAGAGCGACATCTGGTTTTCGGCGTCAGGGTAGTCACAAATCCACGAACCCCGGAAAAACGGCAGCTGGTAAGCCCGCATCATCTGGCGTTGCTGCGCCGGCTGAGCGATATCCAACTTCAACGTGATGCCCAGCTGCTCCAATTCGTGCTGGATATATTGGCACAGATCCGCATACTGCGCCGACACGGTGAGCGTGATTTCCGGCAACCCCTTGCCATTTGGATAGCCAGCCTCGGCCAATAGCTTCAACGCTTTCTGGGGATTGTAATCGTAGCCGCCCGTGCGCTCAGGCCCGTACGACGGCATCCCTCGCGGCACGAACCCGCCAATTCCGGCATACCCCATATTGTTACGCAGATATTTCATCATCTTGTCCCTGTCAAAACCGTAATTGATGGCCTGACGAACCCGCTTGTCCAACAAAGGATTGGGTTTCCCAGTAGGTTTCAAGTTGAATCCTAAATACTCTGTATTCAGATACGGTCCCGTAATCAGCGTGATTTTGTCCGCGTATTCCGGATTCAACCGGCCGTCTTTCGTCAGCAAGGCATCCTTGTAGCTCGGATCCACCCCGGACATAAAGTCAAGGGTCCCTTTCATAAACTCCATGAACACAGACTGTTTATCGACAATGAAGGAAACCGCGACCGCATCTATGTAGGGCAGACGGTTCCCTGCAGAGTCCGTCTCAAAATAATTGGGATTCTTGCGCATCACGAGCTTCACACCCTCCTCCCACAGCTGCATCTGGAACGGTCCCGTGCCGACGGGGTATTTTCGGTAATCCTTACCGTAGCGTTCCACCACTTCGTGCGGCACCACGGAGCAATACTTCATCGTCAAGATTCCCAAAAACGGCGGGAACGGTTCGGAGAGTTCAATCTGGAACACCGTATCATTCAATGCTTTGAATGCGGGTTTACCGTCCTTGTCGCGCTTCACCTTTTGGAAAATCCACGCCCCCGGCGAGGCCACTTCGGGATCAAGAATGCGCCCGAGACTATAGACGAAATCGGATGCGGTGACATATCGCGGCTTGTTAAACGGGAAGTATTCCGTCTGATGGAACTGCACATCATCGCGCAGGATGAACGTGTAGGTTTTCCCGTCATCGGAAATCGTCCAGCTTTTCGCAATGGCCGGCACCACCTGCAGGTTCTCGTCCATATCTACCAAGCCGTTATACAGTTGGTTGCACGGCCATATCGTGGACTGACCTGAAGCGTACGCCGGATCCAATGACAGGATGCCGGAAGATTCGTTATAGTGGAAAATCTGCTTGTCAGGGTGGTCGAACTTGGTCTTGCAGGAGACCAGCAAAGCGATAAACAACAGCGCGATAGCGGCTATTGCAACAAACTTTCTCAAACTGTCGTACTCGTACTGCATTTTAATAGATTCGGGTTTTATACGGAGGCGCAAAAGTACTAATATTTTCACTACATCTCTTCTATCGACAGCCCTTTGTATGAGATATCATACTTCTTGAACTCGTGCGTCGCCTGCAGGAACACTTCCGCTTTCTGTTTCAGCACACCGATGCTGATATCCTCCATCTGGCGCTTGATTTCATAGAACGTCACACGTTTCGACAGTTCATCCTCCGCAATCATGTCAATCTCCTTCTCCCCCTTACGGTCCCACCAGCGGCCTATACGGGTAAACTCGCCCGACTCCACTGCAACACGGTGGAAATACCGCTCCAGCATCAGCCCGCTGAAGGTGTTGTAGTCACGCATCACTATCTCCTGCAACTTCGCATAGTTCTCAATCTCAACAACATAGCTATACTTGAAGATAAAGCGAAACCAAAAACTATAGAACACGTCGTCCAACTCGTAGCGCACATTTTTGTTGGCACTTTTCTCAAACAGAGGCTGTCGCTTGCTAATCAGTTCATATTCCTCTGCCAGATTAGTCAGATAACCGCCCACCTCCTTGCCTATCACATCTTCTATTTCGTTGCGGGTGTTCTTACCCCGTGCAATGCACGAGAGGATGGAAAAATAAATACCGTAGTCCTTTCCAAATTCCTCTATCAGGTTGTTCTTACCTTCATTTAGAAAGATTGAATTGGGACTGATAATGTGCCTTATCATGCCATCCTTGTCCAGTGCCTCTCCGTCCACCAGTTGAGCCACATACTTAGCCACACCGCCCGTAAACGTGAACAGTGCCAACAAATCGTCCTTGCTATAGTTGGGATTTGCGTCCGCCATAATCTGCTTCAGTACTGAAGGTCTAAAAGGTTTCAGCCTCAGCTCGCCCGTATTCCGCCCGTACAGCGGCTCCTTCTTATTCTTGAAAATCTTCTGCATCAGCGAGTAAATGCTGCCGCACACCACCAGGTTGATCTTCGACGTCTTTTCGTACTTGTCCCAAATGTCCTGCATCTCGCTGTAAACGGCCTTGTTCACCCGGAAAAAATCCTGGAACTCGTCAATTACCAGCGTGAAACTCCTGCTCTGCGACAGTTCCATCAGGAAGCGGAAAATGTCTCTAAAGTGTCTGCTGCTGCCTAATGTGGGGATGCCCAGCTTCTCGCTAACTTCCTCCAGATACACCTCGCACAAATCCGATTCTGCCTTCCTTGCCACAAAGAAATACACAAAGGGGGCATCCTTGTAAGCCTCCCTTATCAGTGTTGTCTTGCCGATACGCCTCCGACCGGTCACCACCGTAAAACGGGCCACCTTTTCAGCCGTTTCCCGACTTTCCCTCAAAAAGTCTATTTCTTGTTCCCTGTCATAGAATCTCATCTTTTATTACATCATAAATTATTGAACTATTGAATTTTAATTTACGCAACAGCCATTTCGGAAATGGCTGTTGCGGTTGCAAAAATACAACTTTTTCTGATTCAGCGAAAGTTTTGTAACAAAAAACATACTTGTCAATTAGATATTGCAAATTGCTCTTTCATTTCTTCTCGCATTTCGAGCGAATTTTGAGAAGTGTTTTCTTTAACTGGATAAGATATTTGTTCTGGTGCTTGTACCGCCATTTTTCCTGTTGTCGTGTGTCTTCAATATCAAAACAATAAAGAAGATTATCAGTTGCCAAGCTATAATATTCATTGTCTGCAGATAGCTCGACATAATAGCTGATGATCAGCGGCATACAGAATTCTTTAGGAACATGTACAATGTTATCGGTCAAAGACCATATTTTTTTCTTAATCCTGTGAGGCAAAACTATCGAACAAACCGTGTAAGCGTAGTCTCTGGTTTCATTAATTTCAATTGGCTGATTTACTTGTTCTCCTTCTTTAATCAGCAGTGTATCAGACATAGCCCCTATAGAATATATGCTATATTTTAAACCTTCACCCTCATTTAACAGAATGACACGCAAACAATCCCCAGCGCTATTGAAACGCAGATTCTTTTCATCCATAGCCATATATGTAAGGGTTTGCATTTGGGCTATAAATCTGTACTCTGTGTCATTCTCCAATAATATTCGGTCGTAAAACAAAGGTGTGTCAGGATAGTCAAAAGTGTCTTTCCCCGCAATGCATAATGTGTCGTGGAAATACAGTTTTTTCTCAACGATTTGACAATTGCATCGCTGCTGGGCAGAACAAAGACTTGCTGACAATAGCATTACCAAAACAAGATAGATATTTGGTTTCATACTTCCAAAAATGTATGTCTTAAAAACTGATTCCGTTGACACTATGACAACGCTTGGTTGATTTTCTTGGAGGACTCCAACAGTGAATTATACTCTTCGGGGGTAATGTCAATGTAGAAGTAGTAAATCGGATTGACGGGCTGGCCGTTTTTGATGACCTCGTAATGCAGGTGTGCGCCCGAGGACATACCCGTAGAGCCAACATAACCAATCAGTTGGCCGCGCTTCACTTTTTGTCCGGGTTTCACGGCGGCTTTCGACATGTGGGCATAGAGGGTCTGGTACGAGTAGCCGTGGTTCAGCAGCACACAGATGCCGTAGCCGGAGCCAGGATTTTCGCGGGAGACTGTGCCATCAGCCGTGGCGTAGATGGGTGTGCCTTTCGGGGCGGCGATGTCAATGCCTGTGTGGTTGCGTAACGTCTTGAGAACCGGATGGTAACGGCGACCAAAACCGGAAGTGATTGTGTACATGTTCTTTAGTGGCCGTATGGCAGGGATAGCAGCCAACATGGCGGCTTTAGAGCTGGCAATCTTCTCCAACGTGTCCAACGAACGAGTCTGTACCGCTAACCGAACGGTCAACTGGTCGGCTTTCTTGTTGGCGGCCTTCAACATGGAATAGGCTTCGGAACGCGACAGACTGTCGAAATGCGTGTCCTCCGCCAACAACGGATAGCGTTCGCTTGCAGGCACCGGATCTGTCTCGAAAACATTGCGATACACATTGTCATCCCGGTCTTCAATGTCTGCCAAAACATCAGACATGATATCAATGCGGGCATTCAAGTGGTCAACCTCTTCTTTCAGCTCATTGTTTTCCTTCTCCAGAAGTTTCACCTTGGGAGAGTCTATGAAATAGAAACCAATCCAGACAAAGACCAAAGCAAAGGCCACTCCGCTGGCGAAAACCCACGCAACACGTTTGAAAAGGTGCTTGAAGCTGAGCTTCACCTTCTCATACGTTAATGTTTTGGGGTTAAAATGGTAGAAGGACTTAGGCATTTCTAGTTACAACCAATACAAATCTGGTCTCCTACTTTGTAATTGTTGATGTTTCCGCTGTTTCTCTTGATTAAGATCTTCAGCTGCAGACCATATAGCTGTGCAATATAGCGGTAGGTATCACCTTCCTGCAAAGTGTGATAAGGAACCGGTGATTTCGTGCTTTTCATCTCCAAGTAAATAACCTCGTCTTCTACGGGTTCCGAACCGTCATAGACATCATTATACAGGCGCAGATTCTTCTCCGTCAGTTGTAACGAGGCCGCCAGCTTCTGATAAGTGTCGCCGGGGCGAGCCAAGATGAACTTTGTCTTGTTATTCTCATAGACAGGGCGGCTGGTATAAGGGTAATATGCGGATTTATATGGTATCGAATATGGATCCAGCACAAATACATTTATTCCGTCCACTTTCTCAGGCGTTGTGGGTTGTGTCTGAGCGACAGGTTGTTCGGGCTTTTGCACTTGTTGGGGTTCTTTTGTCTGTTGGGGTTTCGGTTTCTCTTTTTTCTCGACCAGGACCTGGATTCCGTTCACCTCCATTGTGTCTGTTTTCACCACAGGCTTTTGAGGTTCGGGCTTGGGCGTTTCAACTGGTTTTTGAGGGACCGGTTCTGTCTTGGGTTGCACAGCCTCCACAGGCTTCTCCACAGGCTTCTCCGTTGGCTTGACAACCGGAGTTGCGGTTTGTGCAACCGGTGCTGCGTTCTCCGTATGTGTCACAATACCCGTACGTTCCGGTTGTGGCTTTTCCATAGCTCTCAAGGCCACAGTATCTCCCAACTTCTGCGCCACTTTACGGTCATAATGCATCAGATAATACTTTTCGATAATAGACACCAGCGTGTCGGCATATTTCGGGTTGCCGGAGAATCCTGCTTCCAAAAGACCATTCGCCCATGATTTATAATCCGTTATGGGGAAGTAGAACAATTTCACATAACGGCTTCGAGTTGAAAGAAACAGGGAATGGTCGCGATAAGATTCTGCATCGGAGGCATATTTCCGATAACAGTTCTCCTGTTTTTTGTCTGAAGGGCGGTAGTAGGTCTCCCCTTTCCATTCCTGCGTATGGCACATGATGGCAAAATGGTTGTGACATTCGCGCACCAAGTCGTTGGTGCCGGCCTGCGAGGCGTAAATTGCCTGGGCAAGCGTGATGCTGGCCGGCACCCCGTAGAGTTCCATCTCCTGCATTGCAAGGCCCTTATATTCGTCAATATAGTCGTAAATGTGATCTTCCATCGTGTATTGTGCGAACCCGATGGAGCTCAAGCATAAACCTGCCAATAAACAAAATATCTTTTTCATCGTTCTAAATTTATCTTCTTAATAAAATCTGATCTCCTGGATGAATAATCGAATTTTCATCCAACATATTGTATTTGAAAATGTAGCGAAGCTGGACAGCATAGCGTTGCGCGATATATCGCAGCGTTTCGCCAGTCTGGACCGTGTGGATACGTGTGGGATTTCCATGGGCTTTAGCCTCCACATACACAATCTCGTTTTCCACGGGCTCATCTTTCGGACCTGCATCGTTGAACTTGCGCAGATTGTCGGACATCACCAAAATATCCTGGGCGATTTTCTCATACGTGTCACCCTTCTCGGCAATCACGAAATAGGTGTTGTTGTTTTTGAACACTTTCCGATAGGTGAACGGACTCTCGTCTGACGGAAACTCGCTCCCGATGGCCGTGAACACCTTTTTGCTGTTTCTTCCTGGTTCTGAAGGCTTTGGAGACGGTTTTGGATTATCCGCCACCGGCTTGGTTTCGCTGACTGACATCGGAAGCTGGCCGTGAACCTGCTGATAGTAAATTGTGTCCAGTCTTGCGATATTGAAACGTTCGATGAGGCTGATGAGCCGGTCGGCATATTGCGGGTTAGTGGCGTAGCCGTCCTGCTTCAGCGTTCTGGCCCAGGACTTATAGTCCATTATGTCTAACTGAAAAAGGTTGGAATAACGTTTCCTGTTGGTCAGGAACAGCGAATGGTCGGTATAGGATTCCGACACCGACGGGTATTTGCGGAAGCACTCCTGCAATTCATCGTCATCAACCAGGATGGTGTCGCCAGTCCATTCGTGGCATTTGATGCCGAAATGGTTGTTGCCCTCCACGGCAAGACGGCTTTTGCCGCAGGCACTCTCGAAGATACCCTGCGCCACTGTTATGCTCGCCGGAATTTTGTATTCATGCATCTTTTGCACCGCCACATCCGCATACTGCTCAATATAATCGCGGATATCTTGCTCGTTATACTGCGCAAATGCCGCAAATCCGGACATCAGCCCAATTATTACACACGCTATCGTTTTTCCAAAATTATCCATTATCCATTATCAATTATCAATTAAACCAACGCCTCCATCAACAATTTCGTATAGAACTCCCTCACATCCAACCCCTGGCTTTTCACCTGCGCCGGAATGATACTCAATGCCGTCTGACCAGGGATGGTGTTAACCTCGAGGAAATAGGGCGTTTTCGCTTCCTCATCAAGGATGAAATCCACGCGGACTATACCCTTGCAGTCGAGCTGGCGGAAAACCAACTCCGCATATTGTTTCACAAGTACCTGCATATCCGGAGCGATATCAGCGGGGGTGATGAGGCTATGACCCACATCCGTATATTTGGCATCATAGTCATAGAACTCGTTATGAGCGACTATTTCCGTGATAGCCAGCATCTTGACATCACCATAAACCGCTGTGACACCGCAGGCCAGCTCACGACCGTGAATCATCTTCTCCACAATGAGTTGATTATCATATTTCAATGCCTCCTCGAAAGCGGTTTTCAGTTCCTCGCGCCCATGCACCTTTGTCACACCCACACTGGAGCCAGAGTTGCAGGACTTCACAAAGCAGGGATAACCACAGACCTCCTCAATACGTTCTATATCCATGGGATCGCCGGCGTAGAAATGCAGGGAAGGGGCGATGGGAACTCCCAGCTGCTTAACAGCCAAATTACAGTAGAACTTGTTGAATGTCAACGCTGACGGGAAGCTTCTGCAACCCACGTATGGCATCTTGATCATCTCAAAATAGCTCTGCAATTTGCCGTTTTCGCCGGGAGTGCCGTGAATGGCGATGAAGACGGCATCGAACAGGATTTTCCGTCTGTCAAGAGTCAGCGAAAAATCGTTCTTGTCAATCTGAATCAACTGACCGTCAGGGGTTTCATAATGCCAGTCAGTTCCCTTGAAAAGAATCATATATGGTTCAAACAACGTCTTGTCCAACTGCTGGAACACATTGTCGGCTGTTTTCAAAGAGACTTCATATTCACCGGAGTCTCCGCCTGCTACTACTGCAATTTTATACATATTTACTATATTTTATACAAATTGCAAATGTAGTGTTATTCTGATGTGTTTTTAGCGAAAAGAAAATTGTTTTTTAACAACAGATTGTGTGTTATTCCGACATTTTTTGTGACGTGCAGAAAAGGTAATATTCCCCTTTTTTCGCCATCAGTTCATCGTGGGTTCCGAACTCTTCCACTCGGCCCTCTTTCAAGAACAGAATATGGTCGGCAAAACGAATTGTGGAGAGCCTATGGGCTATAATAATGCCGGTATGTTGTTCAATATAAGGAAGTAACGCTTCCTGGAAAAGGAGTTCGGATTCGTTGTCTAATGCGGAGGTTGCCTCGTCAAGGATGAAAATCTGCGGGTTTTTGAGGACGGCACGGGCTATGCTGAGCCGCTGCCGCTGTCCGCCGGAAAGCCGCATCCCACGGTTGCCGATCCGTGTCTGGTAGCCGTCCTCCAGCTCCATGATGAAGTCGTGGGCCTGGGCGATTTTCGCAGCTGTGACCACCTCTTCTTCCGTGGCATTCTTCGCCCCGAAGGTCAAATTCTCATATACCGTATCATCGAAAAGGAACACGTCCTGGCTGACGATTCCGAACAGTCCTCTCAAATCGGTCAGCGCATACTCTTTGATTGGAACTCCGTCAATCAGAATCTCGCCGAACCGGATGTCATAAAATCTCGAAAGCAGATCCACCAAGGTTGATTTCCCGCTGCCGGACGGTCCTACAATCGCCATGGTTTCGCCTTTCTTCAGCAAAAAACTGACATCACGCAACACCTCGCAATCTTCTGCTTTTTCAATTTCAGGATTATAGGAAAAACTGACCTTCTTAAATTCTATAGCATTCTGAAAATCAGCTATATGCTTAGCATTGGAAACCTCTTTAATCTCTTCTTCGGCATCTATAATCTCGTATATGCGGGCAGCGGCGCCCATGCCTTTGCGCATCTGATAATAGGTACTGGCCAAGGACTTTGCAGGCGGAATCATTCGGGCGAAAACCACAAAATAGAGCATGAAAGCAGAACCGCGCGCCGCAAAAGTGTCCGGAAAGGCCACCAACCCAATCATGGAGATAACCAACACCGCGAAAATGCAGAGAAACTCAATCAAAGGAGAACCCAACTCCTTGATTCTGAATATTTTCTTGTTAAGGCGATAAAACTGGAAATTCTCCTTTCTGAATTGCTCAGAGACATATTGCTGCGCGTTAAATCCCTTAATGATGCGCAATCCATCCACAGCCTCCTCGAAATAGGATGTCATACGCCCGATCAGCTCTTGCGAACGGAGAGAATAATTGCGGATATTCTTCCCTATAACGGAAAGAATAACAGCCATCAGCGGCAGAATCAAGAGTGTTATCACACTGAGCTTCACACTTATAGCGAACAAGGTAATCAGGTAGGCGATAATCAGGAACGGGTCGCGGCACAATGCCAACAAAGAGGAGATAACCGTCCATTCGACCTCCAAAACGTCCGCCCCCATACGGCTGACAATGTCTCCTGAACGTTGCTTTGTATAGAAAGACAGCGGCAGGCGGATCAGTTTGCGGTAGAAATCGTCGCGGATGTTGGAGAGGATGCCGGAGCGGATGTGCGAGAGCCAGAACATGCCGGCGTAACGACACAAGTTCGCGAGGAACGAAAGCAGAATCATGGTGCCGGCGATGAACAGCAACGCGGAGGCTTGCCCGTGACGTTCAATCACCGTGTTCATTAGGTAATAGAACGTGTCTATAAGATACTGCGGGGAAAAAGAGAATTCAGGGCGCGCGGTCACCGCCTCCACCTGATGGAACAGCACCTGCAGGAAAGGTACCAGAAGGGTGAGGGTGAAAATGGAGAAAAACGCATACAACAGCTGCACGAACAGAATGAGCGCAATCTGCAACTTGTAGTTCTTCAGATACTTAAAGATTCTGCCGAGATATTCCATACCTTTCCAAAACGGCGGCAAAGGTACGATATTTTTTTCGGTTTGCGGTTTACGATTTACGATTTGCGGTTGGGGGATTCGTCATTCCCTGACAATTTTTTTGTGGTATTCCTTGCCGTCCGCATCCGTCACCCGCAACACATACACGCCCGCGGGCACGGATTTCATGTCCATCGATGCGGTCGTCTTCTGTAGGGGCGAATAATTATTCGCCCCTACGGCAACGTCATTGGCCGCAACATTATCCCGCAGGGCCAATTTCAGCGCATGGAATTCCGCGTAGTTGGCCATTTCCGCATCTTCCGCATCTCCCACGAATGTTTCCGCTTGCTATTTGTAGTAAATCTGATTCATTGTTACATGTGATTTTGTAGTCATTTTCCTCGCTGTCATAGTCCAAAGAGTATTTACTAAAATGTGATAGAAAGGGTAGTAAATAGGAAGAGTATGACAC
>Ga0247608_10000664_pt1 | contig 53508 bp, 55 predicted proteins | sample 176DNAGHGlowgp2_FD_193490 | JGI IMG/M metagenome (GOLD analysis project Ga0247608, IMG submission 193490) | Sheep rumen microbial communities from Palmerston North, Manawatu-Wanganui, New Zealand - 1766 DNA GHGlow gp2 | ecosystem: Host-associated > Mammals > Digestive system > Stomach > Rumen ... | reverse complement strand
CCTTATGTAGAATATGAAGTGAAAGAATTATCTGACTATGCTAAAGATAAAGATATCAAATTAAACTTTATTAAAATAGATTCGTTAGAGAAAGCAAAAAATGCACCATGTATATTTAATAATTGGGCAAACTTTTATAAAGGAAAATTTGTTTCAAATACAATATTAAATGCAAATGCTTTTGAAAAATTATTAAAATAAATAGATCGGAAGATTAAGATATTACGATACTTATTATTTATACCACCCCTGTAAATCCGTACGTGCAGGCCGCAATTAAAAAAAAGCAAGTAAATAATAAAATAGAAGACTAGAAATTCTATCCTTTTTACATTGTAAATTTGAATGTAAATAAATATTGAATAAATAATAGATAATAAGAATTTTATGTTATAATCTAAGTAGAAAGTGAGATGAATTATATTATGAAACAAGATAATAACTATATGATAAATTTACTGGAGTGCACAAATAAAGATTTAATTTATAGTAAATTGATAAAAGAAATTGTTGAATTAATTAAAAATAATCCATTAGATGATGAACTTGAAAGTAATTTGTTAAGTGAATTGTATAAGTTCACACAAATTGGTCATACACCCATAGCTATTGATCCAAGAGGGGACACTTCTTCGAAATATATTACACTTAATGATATAAGAGAAGCTATTCAAAACAATAATTTAGAGAAAGATAGTTTAGAAAACTTAAAAAAATTAAACGATATGTGTCTTGATAATTTTTTAAATCCACTAAAACTACAAAAAAAGCGTCAAGAGTTCTTTAGTCAACACCCTGGTGCAAAATTTTAGTTGCCTTAATTAAATTAAAATAAATACTATAAGTCATTTTATTTATGTTTGCCAAGGATACAGGCTGCAATCAAAGAAAAACAAGCTAAGAAATCTAAATAATTAAATAAAGACTAGAGAGATCTAGTCTTTTTTTACAAAAAGACAACAATAATGATATAATAGTAATATAAATATATGAGGTGATTATTATGAAACAAAAGTCTTTAACTATTGGAATTATCTTATGTATTTTATTATTAATGATTACAGGTTGTAACTCAAAAAAAGATAATATAAATAATTCTAATGAGGTGGTTAAATCAGTGAAAGCAGTTATAAATGATAACGAATACATAATTAATTTAGAAAGTAATGAAACTGCGCAACAATTTGCTAGTATATTACCACAAGAGTTAAATATGAAAGAGTTAAATGGTAATGAAAAATATATTTATCTAGATAGATCATTTCCAACAAATCCATACTATCCCCAAAAGATTTATGCTGGAGATGTAATGTTATATGGTGATAACTGTTTAGTAATTTTTTATAAATCATTTAATTCAGATTTTAGTTATACTAAAATAGGACACATAGATAATTTACCAGGTTTAGGTAATGGTAATATAATAGTTAAGTTTGAAAAATAGGATATATATATGAAAAAGAAAATTATTTTATGTTTATTAACTTTATTAACAATAATCACAATAACAGGATGTGAAACTAAAAATGAAAATACGAATAATAATTCTAATAATACAAATAATTCATCAAATGAAAATACTAGCTCATTAGTATTGTATTTCTCTGCTACAGGAACTACTAAAAAAATAGCGCAAAGAATTGCTAAAGAGTCTAATAGTGATATTATTGAAATAATACCTAAAGAGAAATATAAGAGTGAAGATTTAAATTATAATAGTGATTGTAGAGCTAATAGAGAACAAAACGACTCTAAGGCAAGACCTGAAATAGAAAATACTATCGATATTACTAAATATGATACAATTTATTTAGGATATCCAATCTGGTGGGGAACAAATCCAAAAATAATATTAACACTTCTTGATACATATGATTTTACTGGAAAGACTATAATTCCATTTTGTACATCAGGTAGTTCAGGAATAAGCGAAAGTGTAAACGATTTAAGAAGTTATAATTCTAAACTTAATATAAAAGATGGAAAAAGATTTGCTTCAAGTGATAGTGATAGTGTTATTAAAGAGTTTGCAAACAATAATTGATTAGTTAGAAAGAGGAAGAGTTAATCTTCCTCTTTTATGATAGAATGTAATATGGAGAGTGATAATATGAGTTTTACTATAAATATTTATTATAAAGGTGAAAATGGTTCTGCAAGAAGATTTGCTAGTGAGATGATATCTTCTGGAATAGTTGATGAAATAAGAAGCAAAAAAGGAAATTTAAGATACGAATATTTTGAACCATTAGATGATAAAGAAATAGTATTACTAATTGATAGCTGGGAAGATCAAGAATCTCTTGACAGACATCATGAATCAGATACAATGAATAAAATAATGGAATTAAGAAATAAGTATGATTTACATATGAGAGTAGAGAAATATATACCAGATGACAATAACAAGCAAGATGAAAAATATATAAGAAAGTAAATACTAAATGAAAATGTAAATGATATAGTTGATAAAAAGAATTTTAAGACATAGTATGATATAATTATTTATATAATAATGAGAAATATACATGAACGATAATTATGTGTCACAATCAATAGTTAATAATGAATATCTACTTGGAAGTTTATTTTAAAAAGGTGGTTATATGGAAAAGAAAGTAATTTATTCAAATAATGAAAATATTAAATTACCATATATAATGGTAATACCAGACAACTATAGTAAGGATTCTCGTTTAATTGTCGAACTTGAAGGAAATCCACCAACTGATAAATCAATTAATGAACAGATAGAAGAGTTTATCGAGAATAATGCAGGTAATTCAATGGACTATATGTTGCATTTACTAGTTAAGGAACTTAATTTCCCAGTTATTATGCCTATAATACCTAGATTAAAGAATTTTTATACTACTTATCTAGGTGGGAAAGTAATTAATAATGATTTTACTGGATGCGATATCAGCCCTTTAGAACAAGAAATGATGAGTAATATAGATGTTCAAGTAAAATACATGATTGAAGAAGCTGCTGAAAACCTTGGCATTTCAAAAAAAGCAATTATTAAAGGATATTCAGCAACTGCTAAATTTGCTACTGGATTTTCAATACTTCATCCAGAAGTTGTAGAGATTAATTTAAGTGGTGGTATTAGTGGACTTGCAACATTACCAGTTGCATCATATGAGAATACAGTATTACCTTATCCAATTGGAGTAGCAAATATTCCAAACTTTAATTTTGAAGAGTATAAGAAAATAAAACATTTCTTTTATATAGGTGAAGAAGATTATAATAATCCTGCTTTACCTAAATGTGAAATGACTGATGAAGAAGATCCAAGTGGAAATAAAGAACCTAAGAAAGATGAAAATGGTAATTACATATATATTTATGATAGCGATGGATTACTACTTCCAACATATGATGATTGTTATACCAAAGAACAGATAAATATTATTCATAATTTCTATGGTGATGATAATCAAATTAGATTTAAAAAGAATGAAAAAATTTATCATGAATTAAATATGGATTCAATTCATAAAACATATCCTGGTAATCATGCTACAGTATTTAAAAATAGAGAAATAATAGTAAAAGATATGATAGCGTGCATAAGAGAAAGATGCAAAGCATCAGTGTATGATAAAGTTTATCATGGAAGTTCTACTGGAGGTATAAAAGTATTAGAGCCTAGAGTTAAAACACATTTAAAAGAATATGTATATGCTTCAGGTAATCCAGTTATTGCACTTATATTTGCTACTAAAAATAATGGAGATCTAGACTTTGACTTATCTATTAAAAGTGGAAAAGTATTTTTTACTGAAAGAAGAGAAGGAGTATTCGATAGATATAATACTCCGGGATATCTTTATACTATTAAAGGAAACAGCTTCAAACATGTAGATAATTTATGGGAAGGAGAAGTAGTCTCTGAAACAGAAGAAGAGGTAGAATCTTGTGAATATATTGAAAACATATTAGATAAGTTATATGAATATGCAAATAATAATTTAATAATTATTAATAGATATCCAAATAAGCCACCTTTTATACCACAAGATGATAGTGACTTAGTTGATAAATATATTAGCTTTGAAAAGATGGGACATAAAGGAGCAGTTGATTCTTTAATAAATTATTTTCCAGCTTTAAAAGAAAAAGTATATGCTAAGTTGGAGATTCCAAATGAAGTTTATGATGCTTCTAAAAGGAAGTAGGTTAAACTACTAAGATAACCGATGTTCAAATTATTTCAAAAAAGAAGTTAGACTTCAAAAAATATGTCGCATAAAAGACTAGAGTAATCTAGTCTTTTTATTTGCTATAATTGATAAAACTTGACTTTTTGTCGAACATATGTTATAATCTACGCAATATTGAGGGGGATTGGGAGTATGAGAAGTTTACAAGTTGTAACTCCATACATAAAGTGTATATTTAATTGTCCATTCTGTATAACTAAAGCGCAAGCACATCATAATATATTTGAGGATAATTATACTAATAATCATGAATTATGGAAAAATAATTTCATTGATACAATCAAAAATGATAATGAATTAAAGTATGTAGTAATTACAGGTAACAATGAACCTATGCAATCTAAAGATTGTGTTAGAGAGATCGTTAACACTGTTAAAGAGTATAGAAATGATATTCAAGTTGAAATACAAACTAGATATTATCCTGAAGATGAAGTATATGATTTACTTGATGTAGTAGCATATTCAATATCACATCCAAATATGATAAATAGAATTACTCCAAGAGGAAAAATAAAAAGATATGTTATCATATTAACTGATGATTTTAATAATTATAGATTAGATGATATTATTAATCTTATTAAAGGTGATGTATCACAATTAACATTTAAAATATTACAAGATAGTGATGGAGTTAATCCTGAATTAGATGACTATATAAAGAATCATAGCATCGATAATGATACATTAAATAATTTACGTGAGGATATTAAAAACTATAATGGTAATATGTCAATCGTACTAGATGAAAACTGTATGGATTCAGTAGGTAGATATAAAATCTTTAGAGAAGATGGTAATATTTATTCTACTTGGGAAGCAAGTGAACCTGATAATAGATAATTTAAAGGCTAGAGAATTCTAGCCTTTTTATGTTTTATGTTATAATACTTTTAGGTCATGATTGTATGAGTGAAAAGATTTATAGATAAAGAAAATAGAGGTGAATGATATGGAAACAGAAATAAGATTTTATTATTCTATGGATAGTAAAGATGATGTAATTAATTATTTTAAAAAGTTTAAAGAATTAAAATATAAAGGAAGATTTTATGAATGTACTGATCAGTATAATCATCCTATGAAAGAATATGATTTCTATAGTAAAGAAATAGATGGAAGATTTAGAGTAAGAAAGACTATCGGAGATAATATATCTAAATGTATGATTACATGGAAGAGAAGATTAAAAGATAATGTCAATGAACTTATTCATAATGAAGAAGAGATAGAAGTAACTATTAAACCAGAAGAATACGATAATCTATGTTCATTACTTGTTAATGTACTTCATTTAGATATTGTAGAAAGCTATGAAAGATACAGATCTATATTTAGTAATGATGATGTAGAAATAGTAGTAGATGAATATCCATTTGGACTTTGTATCGAAATAGAAAATAAGAGTAAAGATAAGAATGCTATAGATGTAATAAAAAAGTGGATAGATAAACTTAAATTCGATATTAATGATGCTTATAGATTATCTTGGGATGATAAGTATTCAGAGTTATGTAAAGAACAAAATAAAACTATTGAGAATATAGTTAGATTTAATAAAGATATGCCAAAAGTATCTAATAAGTTTAATATGTAAATAATAAAGAGTTTAAATACTCTTTTTTTTAACTTTATCTAGTGTTAAAATATACTTATATAATAATATTTGGAGGATTTATGAATAAAGTAAAAGCATTATTGGGTGCTAAAGTAAAACTAATTATTTTTATAGTTCTAATTGTAGTAGTTGTAATAGCTTTAATTGGTCTATTAACAAGTAAAGAAAGAACTATTAAGATAACTATTAAAACTAAACTTGATGAATTAGTAGAGAAGAGTAACTTAGAGACAATTAATATCACATACAATGTAATTGCTAAGCAATGTAGAGAAGGCGAAGAATGTGATAAGACATCTAATAAGATTGAAGACTTTGAATATGTAGTATCTTGTGGAGGAACAATTACTGCAGGGATTAATTTTAAAGACGTTAAGGTAAGTGTTGAAGATAAGAAAATAATAATTGATATACCTGATGCATCAGTTATAGGTGAACCTGCAATAGGATCACTTAAGTTCTTAAATGGAAAAGATATACCAGCAGAAGAACTACCTAGAGCTAGAAAGTTATGCCAAGAAACAATTAAAGATAAGAGTAGTACAGATGATCATTTGATTCCATATGCAAAAGATCAAGCTAAAGTAGTACTTTTAGAATTTTATAAACCATTTATAAAAACATATGATTCCTCATATGAGTTGGATGTAAGATAGGAGGATAATATGAAGAAAAGATATATTTTATTATTGATAGCTATACTTACCCTTTCATTAACTGGATGTGGATCTGCAAGTGAAGAAGTACTAACTGAAAGTATGAGGAAAATAGAATTAACAGGTAATTTAGTTACTTATGAAGCATATTATCATAATGTAATTGAATATGAAAAACCTAAAGAAAATAGTTTAGTAGGTTTATTTCAAGAAGATAGAAAATTATTTGCAGAATATAGAGGTACTATAAAATTAGGAATAGATTTAACTAAAGTAAAGATAACAGTTAAAGGAAATACTATAAATGTATTTGTACCAAAGGCAACTGTTATAGGAAAACCTAATGTAGATGAAGAAAGTTTTAAGAAAGAGAATTTTATCGAATCTCAAGAAGGTTTATTAATCAAGAATCCAATTACTATAGAAGATAGTTCTAAAGCTTTTGATCAGGCTCAAGAAGAGATGAAAGAAGCAGCAATGAATGATTCGTTATTATTATCAACTGCACAAAAAAGAGCAAAGATTTTATTAGAAGAAAATATCAATCAATTTAGTGGAATATCAAGTAGTAAGTACAAGATAGAATGGGAATATGAATAAAAGCTAGAAGAATCTAGCTTTTTTTATGTAAAGTAGATTACTTTTAACTTGTTTTATAATTTTAAAAGATTAAATAAATGTTATACTGATTATATAGAATAGAGGAGAAGTGTTATGTTTAAACTTAAATTTGGTGCAATATGGACAATTTTTACTACGATAGTATTTGCTATATTTATACTTGTTCCAGCAAGTGTTAGAAATGGTGATGAAGTTAGTTTAATGCCAGTTCTTATTTTAGGATTGTTTGAAGTAGTTGGTATATTTTTACTTGTATCTGGAGCAAAACAAGTTATTAAAGATAAGAAAACAAGTAAGTATGGACTTCAATGTTATGGAATAATAAGAGAAATTCTTCAAACTGGTTCATATGTAAATAATAGACCTGAATATAAAGCAATAGTAGAGTTTATAAATCCTGAATCACAACAATTACAATCTGTAGAAGAAATTATAGGATTTGATTATAATAAGTATCCTGTTGGTTATTATGTAATGTGTAAGTATTATGAAGGAGATATTAATCTTGAGTATCCTGTTGATGAAACTCAAACTCCAGAAGATGTTAAAAAATTATTAACAGTACAAACACCAATAAATCCATATTCAGCTGATCAACCAGAACCACAACAAGTATATGCTAATCAAGTAGTAGAACAACCACAACCAGTAACTGCAGAGCAAAATGCTCAAGCACAACAAGCATATGTTAATCAAATGGAACAACAACAGCAAGCATATGCATATCAAGCTGAACAGCAGGCACAAACACCAGCGGAGGCACAACCACCAGCTGTAGATCCACTACAACAATTAGTTTATACAGCACCAGTACAGCAAACTCAAGCTCCTGTACAAGAGGCAGTTAATCCTCCTCAAAATGTTTAATAAAATAACTAATAAAGACTAGATAAAATAGTCTTTATTTTTTATAAAAAATCATAACTTTTTATACTGAATGTAAGAGTTTTAAGTTATAATAAATAGTATGAGAATGATAATATACAATAATAGTAATTTTTTGTTGTAATTATGAGTTAAATTAGATATAATTATTAGCGGTATTTTATTATATAATACTAATAATTAGAGATAGGAAAGAAATAGATGCTAGAAATTAAAAAGATTACTAAAATTTATAAGACTGAAGGTTTCGAACAAAAGGCTCTTAATGAAGTAAGTGTCAATTTTAGAGAGCACGAATTTGCTAGCATACTAGGTCCTTCTGGTTCAGGAAAAACTACTTTACTTAATATATTAGGTGGACTAGATGAATATACATCAGGTGACTTAATTATTAATGAAGTAAGTACTAAAGACTTTAAAGATAGAGATTGGGATTCTTATCGTAACCATAGAGTAGGTTTCATATTCCAAAGTTATAATTTGATTAGCCATCAAACAGTACTTAGAAATGTTGAACTTGCTTTAACTTTATCAGGGATTCCTAAAAATGAAAGAAAGAAAAAAGCTATTAAAGCTTTAGAAGAAGTTGGTCTTAAAGACCATATAAATAAAAAACCAAATCAGTTATCTGGTGGACAAATGCAAAGAGTTGCTATTGCAAGAGCACTTATTAACAATCCAGAGATTATCTTAGCAGATGAACCTACTGGTGCACTTGACTCTGAAACTAGTGTTCAAATAATGGATATATTAAAGAAAATATCTAAAGATAAACTAGTTATCATGGTTACACATAACCCAGAATTAGCTGAAGAATATTCAAGTAGAATAATTAATATTAAAGATGGAAAGATAATATCTGATTCTAATCCATACGATGGTAAGAAAGATACAAAAGAACTTGCAGAAGATGCTGAAAGAAAAAGAAAGAAAACTAAGATGTCTTTTTTTACAGCACTATCACTATCTTTTAATAACTTGATGACTAAGAAAGGTAGAACTGTACTTGTATCTGTTGCAGGATCAATAGGTATCATAGGAATAGCATTAATACTTGCTGTTTCTACTGGATTCCAAAACTATGTAGATTCAATACAAGAGAGTACACTTACATCTTATCCACTTGTAATACAACAAGACTCTTCTGATATAGCAGGAGTACTTCTATCTATGAGAGAAGGTAAAGGTGAAAAGACTAACTCTAACGAAGTAAAAGAACAACAATATATCACTTCTATACTTTCTAATATTAAATCAAATGATTTAAAGAGTTTTAAAAGACATATAGAAAAACATTATAACGAAATAGATCAAGATATTTCAAATATTCAATATACTTATAGTGTAGATCCTAATATTTATACTATTGATGCTACTAATAAGCTAGCCAAAGTTAATCCATCTAATATGTTTAGTTCTATGATGGGTGGAAACAGTATGATGAGTGCATATTCTGGTATGGCATCAATATTCTCACAAATGGTAGATAATAGAGAAGAAATTAAAAAAGATTATAATGTTTTAGCAGGTAGATGGGCTGAAAACTATGATGAAATGATGATAGTTCTATCTGAACCTAATTCGATATCAGATTTATTAGTTTATTCACTAGGACTTCGTGATACTGAAGAGTTATCTAAGATGATTACAAGTATTATGAGTGGTGAGACTGTTACTAATAATAACAAACCATTAGTATTAACTTACGATGACTTAATGAAAATAGATTTAAGATTAATAATGCCTTCAGATACATATAGATATAATTCTAAATACGATGTATATGAAGATATGACTGAAGATGAAAAATATATGAAGAATTTATATGATAATGCTATTAAGTTAAAAATAGTAGGTATCGTATGTCTTAAAGAAGGAGTATCATCTTCATCACTTAATCCAGGAGTTGCATATACTTCTGATTTAGTAAAACATATTATTAATTATTCAAAAGATACTGAAATAGTTAAGAAACAAATAGAAGAAAGAGAAATAGATGTTTTCTCTGGTAATAGATTTGATAGTAAGAAAAACGATTTTGACTTTGAATTTAAAGATTTAGTTAAAGTAGATTCTAAAAAACTTCAAAGTGCATTTAATATCAATATCGATCAAAAGAAATTAGAAAAACAAACTAAAGATTATATGATGGATATTTCTAATTCGATTACTGCAGATATTACTCCAGCAAAAGATTTATTTAATAACAATTTAAAGACTTTTGTAAATGGAGTATTCGATAGTATCGAAGGAGAAATAACTTCAAAAGATGTAGATAAAATTGTAGATAAATATCTTAATAGTTACGATCCAGGTAAAGCATTATCTGAAATGGAAAAAGAATATATAATACCTAAAGATACATTTAAGACTGCTTATAGTGGCTTATTAAAGAGTTTACTTCAGGCATATATAACTGGATATAATCAGTCTATGAGTGCAATGAATCCTGATTATCAAGCTGATGAGGAAAATCCTAAAGCAATGATAATTCCTCAAATGAAAGATATGATTGTAAATACTTATATGGAAAGTGCTCCAATTATTGGTACTGGAGAGACTATGGGTAAAGCTATGACTGAAGCAAAAATGAAAGCAACAGTTTTAACAAAAGTAGGAGAGTTAACTGGAAACATAAGTAAGAGTTTTGCAACAGCATTTAATGTAGATCAAGATAAGATAGCATCTGCGTTCACACTTAACTTTAGTGAACAAGAACTTGCAAGAGTAGTAAATGCAATGATGAATCCTACTAAAAAGACACAAAAGACTAATTTGATGCTTCTTGGATATCAAGATTTAGATGATCCTACATTCATACAAGTATACTTTAATAGCTTTGATGGAAAAGAACATTTCATGTCATTTATAGATAAATACAATGAAGTAGTAGATGAAGAACAAGAAATTAATTATTCAGATACTACTGGAATTCTTATGTCATCAGTTAAGACTATAGTTAATGCAGTAAGTTATGTATTAATAGCATTCGTATCAATATCACTTGTAGTATCAAGTATAATGATTGGTGTAATTACATATATCTCTGTATATGAAAGAACTAAAGAGATTGGTATCTTAAGAGCAATAGGAGCTTCAAAAGGAAATATATCTTCTATATTCAATGCAGAAACATTTATTATTGGATTCTTATCAGGAATGTTTGGTATAGGAATATCTTATTCTTTAATACCAATAATAAATACAGTATTACATCATTTTACTGGAAATATTCCACTATCTGCAGAACTTCCAATAGTTGCTGCTATAAGATTAGTAATACTTGCTATTGTACTTACTATAATAGGTGGATTAATACCTGCAAGAGCTGCATCTAAGAAAGATCCAGTAGAAGCATTAAGAAGTGAATAAGACTAGTTTATCTAGTCTTTTTTCTTGAATTAAGTATTGAAAAGTGCTACAATCATTAAGCGTTTGCAAAAAAGAGGGTTATATTATGAACGAAGAAAAGACAGGTATATTTTTAACAGGTGGTGGAGGAATAGGTTCTTTTCACATTGGCTTTTTTAAAGCACTTGAAGAGTGCGGTATAAATTATGATTATGTTTTCGGATGTTCAGCTGGTTCTATAGTAGCGGGAGCATCTACTTATTTATCTTCAGATGAAATGTTTGAGAGATGGAAAGAATTAACTCTTGAAGCAGTTCTTAAAATCGATAGTAATAAAATTAAAGATTTAAAGGGAGCTAGAAAGACATTACAATTATATAAAGAATGTTTTGAATCTTGTATGAGAAAAGATCCAAATTTAATGATAGATATTAATGATATTAGAACTCTTTTATATACTCTTTTAGATGGAGAAAAGATTAGAGAATCTAATATTGATTTTGGAATAAGTACGACACTACTTCCTAGTATGAAAATGATGAATATATGGAAAGAAGATATGATTGGTAATCCACTCGAATACATCCTAGCAAGTTTATATTTACCAATATTTTCAAGACAAAAAATAATTGATGATAGAAGTTATATAGATTTATGTAGATTTAGAAGATATCCGATAGAAGTATTAAAAGATAAGAATTGTACAAGAAATATTATTGTTAATATAGAAGCAAATAATCCAAAAAAACTAACTGTTCCGATAAGCAAATTATTCGATGAAAAAAGTACTATTTTTATCAATTATGATAACAAACCATCTATATTAGATTTTAGTAGTGAACAAGCATCAGAAAATTATAAAAATGGTTATGAAACATCGATGAAAGTATTAGAAAAAAAATTAAGATAAGACTAGTTTAACTAGTTTTTTTATTATTATGATATAATACTTAATATGAGGTGTATATTCAATAAATATTAAAGATAAAAAAGTAATAGAAGCTCATAAGAATAATCAAAAGATTGTATTTTCTCATGAAGGAATCTTATAGATGCATGATTTTTATTTAGATTATAATGAAAAGACAATTAGCTTTGATATTATAGTAGATTTTAAAATAAAAGATAGAGAAAAATTATATGAAGAAATCTATGACTAAGTAAAAGATAAATATAAAGATTATAGAATAAGTATAACTTTAGATATAGATGTCAGTGATTAATAGGAGATGTACTAAATGAAAAAATTAAAAATAGGTATGTTTATGGATGCTTGGTATCCAGATATAAATGGTGTAATAGTAGTTATGGATAATCTTATGAAGAATATGAAAGATTATGCAGAAGTAACACTAGTAGTACCTAAAAATGGTGGAGAAAAAGACGATAAAAATTATTTTGTAAATATTATTAGAGTAAATAGTATTCCACTTCTTAATACTGGATATAGACTTGGTACTGTAGATGTAGAATATTTAAAATATAAAAAATTATTCAAGAAATATGATTTCGATATTATTCATATTCATTCTCCTTTTGCTGTAGGTAGACTTGGTATACGAGTAGCAAGAGAAAAGAATATCCCAGTAATAGCAACTATGCATACTAGATGGGAATTTGAATTTAAGAAATATTTACATTCTAATCTATTAACTAATATTACTATTAAGCATTTAATTAAATCTTATAATAAATGTGATAGTTGTATAGCACTTAATAAAGCATTAATAGATGTATATAAAGGATATGGTTATAAAGGTAAAATACAAATAATTCATAATGGTACTGATTTAACTTTAGTAAAAGATAAAGATAAAACTATTAAAAGAATAAATAATATGTTTAATATTAAAGATAAAGAAGTAGTATTCTTATTTGTAGGAAGAATAATTAGTATTAAGAATATATTCTTTATACTTGATGTGCTTAAAGAATTAAAAGAACGTGGTCTTAAATTCAAGATGATCTATGTTGGAGATGGACCTGACTATAACAGTTTAGATAAAAAAGTTAAAGAGTATAAGATGAGTGATGAAGTAGTACTTGCTGGAAGAATAATGGATAGAGAACTTCTAAAAGAAATTTATTTTAGAGCAGACTTATTTATATTCCCATCATTATTTGATTCATCCTCTTTAGTACAAATAGAAGCAGCTTCACAGGAAACACCAACTATATTTGTAGAAGGATCAGTAACATCAGATACAGTTGAAAATAATATAACTGGATTTAAAGAAAAAGAAGATGTTGTTTTATTTGCTAACAGAATAGAATCCATCCTAGACAATAAAGAATTAAATGATAAGGTTAGAAAGACAGCTAGAAAAGAACTAGCTAAAACATGGGATGTAATAGCAAAAGAAACATATGATTATTATCAAAAAGTAATAGATGAATATAAAAAAGATTAGTCAAACTAATCTTTTTATTTGCATATCTAATATAAAGTATGATAAGTTTATTATATAGTGTTAAAGAGAAGGTAAATGATATGGCAAGAAAAGGACATAAAGTTAAAGATGTAACAGGAATGCAAAACATCATGTTTGATTTAAAACCAAACAGATGTGATTCTGAAGTATTTATGAGTGCAGATATAGATGTAACTGAATTCGTTAGATACATGAAAAAGTTAAAAGAGACTAATAAGGAAGTAACATATTTCCATGGATTTGTAGATATAATGGGTAAAGCAATATATGAATTTCCTAGATTAAATAGATTTGTTCAAAATAGAACTTTATATGAGCATGATTTTGTTGAAATAGCATTCGTTGCTAAAGCAGAGTTTAGCGATAAGAGTGAAGAGTTCATGACATGTTTAAGAATAGAAGAAAATGATACTCTTTTAGACGTATCTAGAAAACTAAATGAACGTATAGCTAAGATAAGAGATAAGAAGTCTACTGCTAATACTGATGGAGCTAATAATGTAGTAGATAAGATTGGTCACATATGGAGACCACTAAGATCATTCTTAGTAGGATTTCTTAAATGGGTAGATAGAAAGTTTGGACTTCCTGGATCTATAGCAGATGAAAATATTTACTATAGTAGTTTAATCGTATCTAACTTAGGTACATTTAAAGTTCCTGGTATACACCATAACTTAGCTAATTTAGGAACATCATCTGGACTAGTAACATTTGGTGATATTAAAGAAGATCATGGTAAATATATAATGAACTTTGGAGCAACACTTGATGAAAGAATAAGTGATGGTTTCTATTTCTGTAAAGCACTTAAAGGAATTGAATACTTATTTGCTCATCCAGAATTAATGATGGAACCAGCTTCTAAGAAATTTGAAGTACCAGATAATATACATAAGAAAAGTAAAAAGTAAGACTAGAGTAATCTAGCCTTTTTCTATATAATAATAGTAAGAGGTGAATAAATAATGGAACAACAAAATATTTATGACAATGAAGAATTTTTCAATAGCTACCAAGAGATGAGACACAGTACGACAATTCCTAATGCAAATGACTTAATTGAAATACCACAGTTATTTGATTTGATTGGAGACGTTACAGGAAAGACAATCCTAGACTTAGGATGTGGTAGTGGAGGTCACGATAGAAAACTGATTGAGCTAGGAGCTAAATCAGTTCTTGGTGTAGACTTATCCACAAATATGATTAATGAAGCTATAAAAGATAAGAACTCTGATAAGCTTGATTACAAAGTTATGTCTATGACAGATATAGATAAACTTGATATGAAATTTGACTTAGTTGTTTCATCACTTGCTATTCACTACGTAGAAGATTACGATGGTCTATGTAAAAAAGTATACGATGTATTAAATCCAGGAGGAGAGTTCATATTCTCTCATGGACATCCGATGGATTCATGTGTAATACTAGATGGACTTGAACATAGATGGGTAATGTTAAATAATAAGAAATATTTCTTAATAAGTGACTACAATAATGAAGGACTTAGAAAGACATATTGGTATATAGATGGAGTAGAAACATATCATAGAAATATGTCTCACTTAGTTAATGGAATACTTGATGCAGGATTTAGATTAGAGAGAATGAAGGAAAGCTATGCAACTGAAGAAGCAATCAAACTAAGAGCTAAATATATAGAGCAAAGAGATCACAGTTATTATGTATACTTTAAAGCTAAGAAAGATATTGACTAAATAAAATAATATTAATATTAGAAAGGAGAAATATTATGGCAAAAGAATGGAGACACCTTGGAGCATACGGTTTAATCGTACAAGATGGTAAGATGGCACTAATTAGAAAATCAAGAGGAGCTTATACAGGAAAGCTAGATGTACCAGGAGGTACTATTGAACATGGTGAAAGACCGGAAGTAACACTTGTAAGAGAAATCAAAGAAGAGCTAGATGCAGATGTAAAAGAATTTAAGCTATTTGATGCAGAATCAGTAATAGTAGATTGGAACTATGAAGGAGAAGATTTAAATATGCATCACCTGGGAATATTCTATATAGTTACTTTAGAAAATGATGTATTAAAAAGTGATGGAGATGGACTTGATTCACTAGGAGCTAATTGGTATCCTGTAAATGAACTAAAAGAAGAAGATGTTTCTCCACTAGTATGGATAGAAATTAATAAAATGAAGAAGGCTGGAATTATCTAGCCTTTTATGCTATTATAAAAAACAATAAGGATGAGATATTATGGCATATGAAGAATATTTTGATCTATATTTAAAAGCACAAGAAAATCCTGATGCTCCATATTATATGGTTTCTTTTGATACTATTGGAAGCCAAAGAATGACAGCTGAGGAAAATATTTTAATGCATGAGAATCATAATATTATAATGCAATTTGTATATAATAAATTACTTGAAAGTGAAAAGATATTAAATAAACAAGTTGTAATAAAAGATGAAAGATTTTTTAAACCATGGGATATAGGTAGTGGATTTACTTGGAATGCTAATTATATGGATCCATGTAGTTTGGGAGACTGTTTCGAGTTTACTGTATATAGAGATACAGTATCTAAAGAACAAATAATAGAGTGGGTTAATTACTGTGCTAAAGAGTTAAATATGAATGAAGAATTTCATATAGCAGATGGTTACTATGAAACAAATGAATATGCTGAAGGTGGTACTAAATTCTTTAGAGGATACTGTATTCAAACACTAGAAACTCTTCATAAACCATTGGTAAAGCAACAGCTTCAAAGAGTAAAAAGAAAAATGAAAAGATTATCAAATAAAAAGGACTAGATTAACTAGTCCTTTTTTATGTTATAATCTTCTTGGTGATATAAATGAAAGTTGTTGGAACTATATTTTTAAAAGATAATAAATTACTTTTAGATAAACCTAGAAAGAGACCAACTCTTCAAATGATAGGTGGAAAAGTAGAAGAAGGTGAAACTCCTATTGAGGCTGCAATTAGAGAGTGCCATGAAGAGTTGGGACCTAAAGCAATATTTGATCATAATAACTTTGAATTCATAATGGAATTTGATGAGATAGCATCTAGTGATGGAGTAACACCTATACATTTTTATGTATTTAATTATAAAGGTAATCTAGAAGGAGAATTATCTACATCAGAAGAGATTGAATACTTTAAATGGTATGAATCATCTCTTGGAGAAGATATCTTATCTAATACTCTAAAACATAAAGTAATACCATACTGTTTAAAGAATAACTTAATTAAATAGATGTAAACCAAATAGAATCTCATATGATGATTAAGGGTAGAATAATGGATACTTAACCATATACAAGATAATAAATAGACTAGTTTAACTAGTCTTTTTTTATGTTATAATTTTAGTAGGTGATAATATGAGTGAAACTATTATTGAATTAAAACACTTAAAGAAATATTATGGGATATCAAGAGGAGTAGAAGACGTATCTTTAAAGATTAATAAAGGTGATATATATGGTTTTATTGGACCTAATGGTGCAGGTAAATCTACTACTATAAGAACTATAATGTGTTTAATTAACAAGACTTCTGGTAATATCTATATAAATGGTAAAGAACTAGATAAAGATGATATAGATATGAAGAAGAAAATTGGATATCTTCCTAGTGAAGTTAATCTATATGGAAGTATGACTATTAAAGAATTATTAGATTATCATGCTTCTTTCTATGATAAAGATTATTCTAAAAGAAGAAATGAATTAGTTAAATTACTAAAGATAGATGAAAAGAAAAAAATAGAAGATTTATCTTTAGGTAATTTAAAGAAAGTAGGTATAGTTCTTTCTTTAATGCATGAACCTGAAATACTTATATTAGATGAGCCTACAAGCGGGCTTGATCCAATAATGCAAAATGTATTTCACGATATTTTATTAAAAGAAAAAGATAAAGGAACTACTATTCTTTATTCATCACACGTATTAAGTGAAGTATCTAATCTTTGTGATAAAGTAGGATTCATCAAAGAAGGGAAGATCATCAAAGAAGATTTAATGGCTAATATTAAAAAAGATAGTTATACATATTTAAAGATTAAGTCTAAAGATATAGATAGTATTAAAAAAGAATTAAAATTAAAAATATATAAAGAAGAAGATAATAATATAGTTTTTATTAATAATATGAAACCTAATGAATTATTATCTAAATTAAATAAATATGATATAGATAGTCTATTAATAGAAGAAGTACCTCTAGAAGACTTATTCATGAATTATTATAAGTAGGTGATATTATGATAAAGAGAGAATTAAAAGTTAATTTAAAAAGTTTTATTATATGGTCATCTATTCTAATAGCAATTTTCTTATTAGTATATTTAATATATCCATTTATAATTACTGATGCTACTATGAAAGACTTAGATGAACTTATGAAAGTATTCCCACCTGAAGTACTTAAAGCTTTCAATATGGATATAGCATCTATCTCAACTGCATATGGATGGTTTAAAAGTGAAGGATTTATGTTCGTACTTCTAATTATGGGATTATATTCATCAATACTAGGTGGAAGTATCTTACTTAAAGAAGAGAACGATAAGACTATAGAGTACTTATCATCACTACCTATTAAAAGATCTAATATAGTAACTAATAAAGTAATAGTAGGTATCTTATACGTACTTGGCATAAGTATATTATTTGGAATATTTAACTATATATCACTTCTAATTAGTTGTGAATTTGATCAGTTACAATTCTTACTTTTAAGTATAATTCCTATATTTGTAACACTACCTTTATTTGCTATTAATTTATTCATATCTACATTTATGCATAAGACTAAACTTACTATAGGAATCAGTTTAGGAATGGTATTTATATTCTATATACTTAATACAGTATCAGAGTTATCAAGTAATGTAGAATTCTTAAAATATTTTAGTTTATATACTTTAGCAGATGTTAGAAATGTAATGACTGAAGTTGCAATTAATCCAGTTATGATATTTATTAGTTTAGGAATAACAACAGTATTCATAATATGTTCTTATATTAATTACAATAAGAAAGAATTGATATAAAATAGTTATAATGTTATATATAAGTAGAGGGAGAATAAAGTATGAATGAGAATAATAAAACTAAGTTATTGACAACTTTAATATTGATTCTAGGTGGAATTGCCCTAGTAGGTGCAGTATGTTTAATGGTAATTTCACCAGGTAAAAAAGGAAAAAATGAACCTGTAAAACTAAATGAATGGTATTCTTTTGCACAATCTTATAAAATAACTGTAGAAGATTCAGAAATAGTTGAAGTAAAGGAAAAGAATGTAACACCAGAAGGAGTAGACACTGGAGGAGTTTCACTTGAAATAACTGTTACTGGTAAAAAAGAAGGAACTACTAAAGTAAATTATACAGTAGTAAATGAATATAATGATACATCATATTCAAAAGAATACACAGTTACTGTTGATAAAAATTTAAAAGTTACTAAAGATGGTGTAGTAAGTGTTGCTAAGTTTAGAGAAGGACATATACTAACTAAGACACATAAAGTATCTACAGATAATGATGATGTAGTATCTATAAGTGAAGAACAAGTTGATCAAGGAGAAGTAGATACTGGTGGAGCATTATACGAGTTTACTGTAACTGCTAAAAAAGAAGGAGATGCTACAGTAATACTTGAGATAATGGATGAACAAGGACATGTAGAAACTCTTAAGAAATATCAAGTTAATATAAATGATGATATGACTATGTCTCTATATGAAATAGAAGAATAAAAAGACTTGTAAAAGTCTTTTTTATTGTCTATATAATATTTTTAATATATAATAACCACTATGAAATGGAGCTTATTATGAAAGATTACGATAAATATATATTCGATTTAGATTATACTTTATTAATACCTGATTGGTCTTTAGAAGACCCTTTCTTAGAAAAGTGTGTACCAGTTGAAGAACATGAAGAATTCTTTAAACAAAAACAAGACATATTAAATGAATATGAACTTACTTATCCTAGATATGACTTAAAAGAATTAAGTGAATTCTTTCTTAAAAAAGGATTTCATCTAAGTGAAGAATCTATTAGAAGCTGGATGCTTTATAATGGAGAGACTATCAAAGATGAAGTAGTAGATGGTGTAGTAGATTTATTTAAACATTTAAAAGAAAGGGATAAACAGATAGTAGTACTTACTAGCTGGTTTGGTGGAACACAAATACCTAGACTTAAAAGATCAGGTCTATATGATTATATAGATTATGTAGTAGCAGGTGACGACGCTATGAAACCTGATTTAGAATCATTTAATCTTGCTATTGGAGATACTCCAAAAGATAGATGTATCATGATAGGTGATAGCATTAAAAGTGATAAAAAAGGAGCAGATAATGCTGGAATAGATTCTTATATAGTAGGTAAAGAACATACTATTAGAGATTTTTATAATGAAATAAAAAATAATCATGTTAAAAGACTAAGATAACTTAGTCTTTTGTTGTGTTATAATTCTATTAGGAGATACTCTTATGAATAAGATAGAAATAATTAATGAATTAAATAAGTTAAATATTAATAAAGAATTATTCTGGGTAGTAGGATCTTCTTCACTAGTACTTAGAGGTATTATAGATAAATCTAACGATATAGATTTAGCTATGACAGAAGAAGGATTTAAAACTCTAGATATTACTCCAGTATATTTAGGAGAAAATCACAATGTTAAATGGTATAAATATAACGATTTAATAGAGTTTTGTGTAGATGTTAAAACAAGTGATAAAGTAGATGATTTAGAACCATTTAACTTACTTAATTTAAAATATTATTATGATAACTTTTTAAAAGATAGTGATAGAGAAAAAGATAAAGAGAAGAAAGAATTAATAAGAAAGTACATTGGTGTATAATGAGGTGATAATATGAAAAAGATTACTTATGTAACTGGTAACTGGGCTAAACTAGAAAGTGCTAAAAAGGTTTTAGAGCCACTTGGATTCGAAGTAGATAACGTCAAGATAGAAACTCCTGAGATACAAGCAGATGATGTTGTAGAAGTATCTAAATATTCTGCTAAATGGGCTGCAGAGAAATTAAATAGACCAGTACTTAAAAATGATTCAGGATTATTTGTTAATGCTCTTAAAGGATTCCCTGGAGTATATACTCATTATGCTGAAGATACTATTGGAGAAGATGGACTACTTAAATTAATGGAAGGAATAGAAGATAGAAGAGCATACTTTAAAGAATCTATTTCTTACTGTGAACCAGGAGAAGAACCAGTAGTATTCGAAGGATTAACTAAAGGAATAATAGATACTAAGAAGAGTGGTACTTATGGATGGAGCTGGGACTATGTATTTATTCCAGAAGGAGAGAATAAAACCTTAGCATGTTTCCCTGACGAAGAAAGATGGGACTTTTGGAGCCAAGATGCTTATAGAAAACTAGCTAAATATTTAAAGAAAAAATAATATGAATGATTTATTAAATAATATTGATAAAATACATACTACTAGTATGGGAATAGATAGAATTAAAAAGAATATAAATATAGATGACATAGATTATCTTAAAGAATTGATTAAAGATAAGAATTGTAATATATATAAGCAAGGAAAGAACTATTACTGTGAGATTAATAATATTAAGATTACTATTAATTCTTATAGTTATACAATTATTACTGCACATATATTAAAGAGGTGATATATATGGTTATTAGAAGTATCAAAGAAGAAGAGATGGATACTGCTTTAAAACTAGTATGGGAAGTATTCTTAGAATTTGAAGCACCTGATTATACAGAAGAAGGAATAGCTCTTTTTAAGAGTTCTTTAGATGATAGAGAATGGATTAATAAGAGAGTATTTTATGGTGCTTATGATGATGATAATAATTTACTAGGTGTTATAGCAACTTTTAATACTAATCATATATCTTTATTCTTTGTAGATGGTAAACATCATAAACTAGGTATAGGAAGAAAACTATACGATTTAGTTGAATCACTTAATAAAGATGAATATTTCACTGTTAACTCTTCTCCATATGCTCATAACATATATAAACATATAGGATTTACTGATACTGATGTAGAACAAAATGTATGTGGATTAAGATTTTTCCCTATGAAAAAAGTATTAAAGAGATAGAGGAATTATATGAAAAAAGAAGGAATTATATATTTAATTGTTACTTTATTAGTAATACTTCTTTCATTTATTATTCTAAGACATACTGATTTAGGTAATAACGTAGAACTAAGTAAAGCTATTCAAATAGTATTAATAATATATCTAACTAGAGTAGCATATGGGTGTGCATTATATATTCATAAACAGTATAAAGAAAAGAAATTATCATATGGAATAATAATGAATCTAGGATTATTTATATTTATAATTATCAATATACTTAGAATGATTAACTTACTTATAGAAAACTGGCATGTAATGAATATTATAGATATTTATAATAATACTATTGAGTCATTCTCATTTTTTGCAATGCTAACCTTACCATGTATTGTTATTCTATCTATTTATGGAATTATTACTAATATAGTACTTATAAAGAAGGAAGGCTTTGCTCCAAGACATTTACTTGGAATTATAATAGCAGTTCTTGCTCTAATAGGACTTCTTGGTAGTCAAACTATATATTTATATACTTATAAGTTATTAGTTGGTAAAGACCAAATGGTCGTTAAGAAATTAATAGATATAGTAGTAAATGTTACTTTAACATATTTTTATACTTTAATAATTGCTAGTTTATATTGTAATTTAAGAGCAGCTAAACATGTTCCTAAATATGATAAAGACTTTGTTATCATACTTGGTTGTAGAATAAGAAAAGATGGTTTTTTAACACCTCTTCTTAAAGGTAGAGTAGATAAAGCTATAGAGTTTGCTAACAATCAGTATGAGAAAACTAAAAAGAAAATTATATATGTACCTTCAGGTGGTAAAGGAACAGATGAATCTATAGCAGAAGCAAAAGCTATAGAGAATTATTTATTAGAAAAAGGTATAGAAAAAGATAGAATTATAGTAGAAGATAAATCTACTAGTACAGAAGAGAATATGAAGTTCTCTAAAGAGAAAATATTTAAAGTTAAGAAAGATCCAAATATAACTGTTGCAACTACTAATTATCATGTGTTTAGAAGTTTAGTAATAGCTAATAATTATGGATTAAAATGTGAAGGTATAGGAAGTAAGACTATATGGTATTACTATACTAATGCTCTTATAAGAGAGTTTGTAGTAAATCTTTTTCAAGATAGAAGAAAACATATTGCCCTCATCTTACTTATGAACATTACAGCAGTAATATTAGTAGTAATTGGTTATCATTTTAATCTAATTAATTTGTATTTAGGTAATTAATAAAAGACTAGGTTAACTAGTCTTTTTTTATGTTATAATCATAATAGAAAGGATAGGTGATAAATATGTATAATGAAACTTATATAAGAGACTTTCAAGAGAGTCAATATTTAGCAAGCCTATCTGACTATAATAAATTACTTAGTTTAAAACAATCTGCATTAGATTTGTATACTGATAACTCTAATGCAGAGTATTTGGCATATAGAGAATCACTTGATCACTATGTAGCTAAAAGATTAAGTACTGATCCTAGTTTTATAGATTCTAAAGAATTTCAAAATTATATAGCATATTCTCTTCGCTTAGTTAACGAAAGAAGCTTGAGAGCAACTAACAAGTATATAGTTTATCCAGAACTATTAACTAATCCAGTATTTAGAAATGATGAATTAAGAAAAAAGATATTCGATAAATATTTACCTCTAGAGCATAGAGTTGCATATGAAAAGCATAGAACTAATACTAAAAAAGTAATAGATCTTGTATTCGATGAGATGAGACAGCATCATAGACTTACACCTGATTTAATTAATATAGCAGCTGATTATATATATGCTAGTAAAGATACTGAAGATGGTAAAGGAGAAATATTTGCTAGTTATATATTAAATCATGCTGAAGCACTTAAGTTAAAGTCGACACCAGCAATAGCTGGAGCTTTAACAACTATATGTGCTAGTAAGTTTACCCTAGATCCTGAAGTAAAAAATAGTAGATTTTTTATAGCAAACTACGATGGATCTCAAAAAACTCGTCTAGCACATTCAAACAGTAGATATAAATACTGTGTATTTGCTAAAGATACAATAGATCAGTTATCACTTACGAGCTGTGCTTCTTTATTTAAATCTAGATCTATGAAGAATAAAGATGTCTACTGGTTACTATTTGTATCTTTCCATGAATTAACTCATCAGCATCAAGGTCTTGATCATGAAAGAGGAAGACTTACTTCGAGTGGAATAAGTAGAGCTATTAACAGAGTACTAAATAGATATATGCCAAGAGGTAAGATCGATGAACGTATAATTTGTGACTATGATGTTAATCATGATAGTGATGAAACAGAAATGGAAGCTGATGAAGAAGGTTGGAGACAAACTAGAAAGTTTATTCATGAATTTGTAAGTGATAAAAATAGAATCGTTTACGACTCACATGGAGTAAAGCACGATAAATGGCTTATGGCTTGGGATAATGAAAAAGCAGTTCGTGTTAGAAGAGCATTCACAACAAAAAAGAGTGCAGATGTTATGTCTAAAGAAAGAGGAATGGATCCTAGTAAAAAAACAAAAGGTATGTATTATGCACTTTATGATTTAATAAACCTAGATACTATTGCAAGAGATAATCCTGAAGCTGTTAGAGATGATCCTATATTAGGTAGATTATTTCATAAAGATGGAAGCATGAGAGTAATAGATATTTTATCTACAAATCTATATAGGAATCCAAATAGAGACCAACTTACATGGAATTCAAGTAATAATGCAGGTCTTGAAATAGGTTCATACGTACTAATACATAAGTGGCAAGAAGTAAAAGATGCAATAGATAGGGGAGAAATTTATAGTAAAAAACAAGCAGAAGCAATTGGTAGAAATATATTCGATATTTTTCATGAAGAAGTTTTAAAAGTAAGAGATTTTGATAAGATAGCTAAAGAAGGACAAACTAAGAAAAAATATGATGGAATAGATATAGATCAGTATGATGAGACACGTGCTAGATTTGATTTAAGAGATAATGATATGTCTAAAGAGCTACATGAGTATTACTTCAAGAGTGTCTGTGCAGGTATAAGAAGATTTTATGAATATAAAGCAATTATGAAATCTAAATATAATATTGATATATCTGATGATAAATTATTCTTAGAAAGTTATGTTATAGAAATGTATAATGCTTTAGAAGATAAAGATGACTCATCTTGTATGGAAGCACTTTCAAGCTTAAGAGATATAGGTAGCCAAAGTTTAAATGATACATATGAAAAGATTATGAATCATAAAAGAAAAATAGCTATGATGCAATTAGGAGAAGAAATTAGTGATGGTGAGGCATCTAAAGGAAGGAAAAAATAATATGAAAAAAATATTATTAATAATAATTGGTTTACTTATACTAACTGGATGCAGTCTATTCGAACTAAGTGAAGAAGATAAAGCAAAAGCTAAAGAATATGAAGAACAAGCAAAAGAAATTGCAACTAATCATATTTTTACTAAATATGGCTTTAATGCAGTAGTAAAAGAAGCAAAAGCAGAAACTAATAGAGATAGTATAGGACCTTTATATTTAACTGGTGATGTATATGTAACTATGGAATATAATAATCGTATATTTTATGTAAAAGTACCCGTTTCTAACGAATATGAACATGATACTAAAGATACATATCAAAATGATGTAATAGAAAAGAAAATTAAAAGTGAATTAGAATCTATATTTAATACTAAATTATTATATTTTGATTCTTATCTAAATAATAACAAACCAAGAGGAGCTGTTTACTATGCTGACTATTATAATGGTACAGGAATAGAAAACTTTATTCCAAGTTTTAAAGCAGGAGTATTAAATGCAGAAGAGTTAGATAGTAATAATGAAAATAGATTAAAGAAACTAATTGCTAAACAAGATGTAAAAATATATAATTTTAAATCAGAAAGTGAATATAAAAAGATACCAAAGAATGAACATAAATTATTTGGTACTCCAGAAGCAATATATATAAAAGAAAAATATGAAGAACAAAGTGGTTTAGATAATCTATATCATTATACAGTTAATATAAAAGAAGATGATATTATAGTTGGATATGAATCTGTAAAAGATAAAACTATCAATAGTATTTCTAATTATGAAATAAAAAAACTAGATAGTAGTATTTTAGATGAGATGTTCAAGTATTATAAAAGAAAACCTAATATAGTAATAAATTCAATAAGTCTAGGAACAAATGATACTAATTTTGTATATGTAAGTAAAGATTATTATAATAAACATAAAAATCTAGGTGCTGTATATTATTGCAAATCTAAAAATTATAATATGAATGAAGTATTTAAACCATATGGTGATTATTATTATGTTCATTTTAGTAATTATGGTGAATGTGATGATAACTATATAGTATTTATTAATTAATTTTTATATTCAGGAGGGAAAAGATTATGCCAAGATTAGAGAAGAATCACTGGTTTGTACAAGGAAATGATTTATCTATATCACTTATGAGTTATTATGCATTTGTTAGTAATAAGAATGGTAAATATAAATTAGAAGTAATAGGTAAGAGTGATAACTGGCTTGTTATGAATTTTGATACTTTAGAAGATGCAATGATGTTTACTGAAAAGACAGTTGCTAATTGTTATGAAGATGAAGAAATAACTCAAGCATATGAAGATAAATACAAAGGACAGACTAAAGGAAAAGTTAAAACTCTAAAAAGAGGAGAGATAAAAAGAACCTAGATTATTCTAGGCTTTTTATTTTTTATTATGATATAATACAAACATAAAAGGAGATTAATATGGATTTAAAACTTGGATTTGGATGTATGAGACTTCCTATGAAAGATGGTAAAGTTGATTACGATGAATTTAATAAGATGATCGATTATTACATGGATAATGGATTTAATTATTTTGATACGGCACATGGTTATATTGGTGGATTAAGTGAGAAAGCAATTGGAGATTGTCTATCTCCTAGATATGATAGATCTACTTATGAATTAACTGATAAGTTAACTGAAGATTATTTTAGTAAAGAAGAAGATATTATCCCACTTTTTAATAAACAACTTGAAACATGTGGAGTAGAATATTTTGATTATTATTTAATGCATGCTCAAAATAGAAATAACTATAAAAAGTTTATGAAATGTAATGCATACGAAGTAGGAAAAAAATTAAAAGAAGAAGGAAAGATAAAACATTTAGGAATATCTTTTCATGATACTGCAGATATATTAGATATGATTTTATCTGAACATCCTGAAATAGAGATAGTACAAATACAACTTAACTATGTAGATTTTGAAAGCGCTGGAGTACAGAGTAAACAGTGCTATGAAATATGCAGAAAGTATAATAAACCAGTACTAATTATGGAACCTGTTAAAGGTGGAGGACTGGTTAAACTTCCTGAAGATGCTAAAAAAGTATTCGATAGTATTAATAAAGATAAGAACTTATCTTATGCAAGCTATGCTATTAGATTTGCTGCTAGTTTCGATGGAGTATACAAAGTACTTTCTGGAATGAGTAATTTGGAACAAATGGAAGATAATGTAAGTTATATGAAAGAATTTGTTCCTATTAACGATGAAGAAAAAGAAGCTATAGATAAAGTTAAAGATATATTAAAAGGTCTTGGAGGTATTCCTTGTACTGCATGTAGATACTGTACTGATGGATGTCCAATGAAAATATCTATTCCAGATTTATTTGCTTGTTACAATGCTAAAAAACAATTTAATGATTGGAATAGTAGCATGTATTATGGAAGACATACTATGGAAAATGGTAAAGCATCAGATTGCATTAAATGTGGTATGTGTGAAAAATCTTGTCCACAACATTTACCAATAAGAGATTTACTTGAAGAAGTAGCTAAAACTTTTGAATAAGGTGATGTTATGACGCTTGAAGAAGCAAATGAATTATCAGAATATTTTAGATTAATTAATTATTCAGATGATGGAACACTTTTAGAAGATGAATTCTATGAACTAGAAAGAATAAGAAATAAGAATAAATATGCTAAAGTAATAGATGATGCTAAAAGTGATAATATATATGGAAAAATGACTGATGAAGAATATGAAGGAATATGTGATTATTATTACGATATGGTTCTAAGAGTTAAAAAAGGAAAAGATAAAAAGAAAGTTATAAGAATAAAATAGACTAGGAATACTAGTCTTTTTTTATGTTATAATTTTAATTGGTGAGTAATAATGAAAATAAAACACTTTGATTTTATTGATATAGCTAGAGGATTAGGAACTTTTCTAGTAGTATTTGGACATCTATTAAATGATTCTGGATATACTAATAAGTTTATATATTCTTTTCATATTCCTATGTTTTTTATAACATCCGGTTTTATTTTCTATCTTAAAGAAGAAACTAGTGTATTCGATAATATTAAAAGTAAGTTTTTAAGATTAATAGTCCCATCGATATTTTTTATCATAGTAGGTATTGTTGCACAATTTATTACTGGTGGAGATCTTTCTTTACCAATGTTAAAGAGAATTACTTTTTGGAATGGTATTTGTTTATTCAATGATCCTATATGGTATTTTATTGTTTTATTTGAAGTTTATTTAGTATATATAATTATCTATTCTTTATTAAAAAAGAGAAATAAGACTTTAATAACTTTAATTCTAGGAGGAATATTTATTGTATTAGGCTATTTGGTAGATCGTTATAAAATATTTATTCCATTCGGATTTAATAAAGCATTAACTGCTCTTGGATTCTTCTCTGTAGGAATTATATTTAGAGAAATATATTTATATATTAAAGATAAATATTATTATAAAGATCTCATGCCTTTTCTTGCTAAAATATGTTTATTTGCATGGTTTGTTGCAACTATGATTAATAGAAGACCTTCTATGTATGTAAATATTTATGGTAAATATTATTTATTTTTGATATCTGGTGTAGCAGGATCTTTTGTTTTCTTCTATCTTTGTGGATTTATATCAAAGATAAAACAAAGTAAAATATTTAAATCAATTTCTGATATGTCAGTATTTGTAATAGGTACTCATTATGTACCAATATGGTATTTTAAAAAAGCAATGAATAAGTTTGGATTATTTGGAAGAAGAAAAATATATCTAATAATATCTATAGTATTTACAGTTGTATTATTATTAATATATGCACCAATATGTAAATTCTTAGATAAAAAGTTTCCACTAGTAACTGGAAAATATAAAAGGAGAGTGAAAAAAAATGAAACTTGCAACGTTAGCTGAATCAGAAGTATTAATTACTTTTATAGCATTAGCACTATTACTTTTATTTGCTTATGTATTTGGAACACTTTTAGAAAAGATTAAAGGACCACGTGTAGTAGGAGAAATACTAGGTGGTATGATTCTAGGAGGCAGCTTCCTATTTATATTATTTCCTGATTTTATGAAAAGTATATTCTTTGCTTATCCAGAAGAAGGACAAGTACTTAATATATTTTATCAATTAGGATTAATATTCTTAATGTTCTTATCTGGATACAATACAGAACTTAAAATAGATAAGAGTAACTCTAAGATAATATTCTTAGTATTTATTGGAGCTACTATATTTCCAATGCTTTTATCCTTACCATTTGTTCCACTGTTCAAAGAACACTTTATAGGATCAGTAAATAGTAGTGCTGCTTTTACTTTAGTATTTTCAATAGGAGTAGCTATAACATCTATTCCTGTAATATCTAAAATATTCTTCGATATGGGTATTATGAATACTAAGTTTTCTAATACTATACTTACAGTAGCAACATTCCAAGATCTATGTTTATGGATACTACTTAATATTGCTACTTGTATAGCATCAACTGGTAAGATAGAACTTTCTAGAATGCTTGTAGTAGTATTTACTACTATTGGATTATTTGCAATTATTACATTTATATCTAAGAAAGTTAAACCACTTAAGAAAGAGATAAATACTAGATTATTCTATGTAATTAGTTTTATTATATTATTCTTAGTTTGTGGAATTATATCTAAAGCAGGTATTAATATTATGTATTCATCTTTCTTAGTAGGATATATGATTAAAGCTATATTTGGAAATGATAAGAAGACTAAAGAGAAGATATCTTCTTTAGAGAACATGATATTTGCATTCTTTGTACCAGTATATTTTGCACTAGTTGGAATACAATTAAATGTAATACATGATTTCTCAATTATTAGATTCTTACTATTCTTTGCTATAGCGTTTGGACTTGAGTTTATTGGTACATTTGGAATGCTTCTATTCTCTAAGTTATCTAATAATATGAAGATGAGTTTTGCAATAACTATGAATGCTAGAGGAGGACCAGGAATAGTACTAGCAACAGTTACTTATGCTGCTAATATTATTAATCTAGAGTTCTTTACAATATTAATTCTTACTACTATGTTATCTAGTATGATAGCAGGTTATTATTTAAGATATCTTCAAAAGAAAAATAAAAACGTATTTAATACTCTTTCATAAAATAGTATTTGTTCCTAGTGGTGGTAAAGAAAAAGAAGAAACATTTAATAGTAATTGTTATATCTATATTACTTATAATAGTTATGACATATTTAACTACTATGGCTTCTGGTATGTAAAAAGACTAATAAATAGTCTTTTTTTATGTTATAATCTATTTATGGAGGATGCATATGAAAAAGAAAAAAGTATCTATGGTTCTTAATTTCTTAATAGTAGTTCTTGTTGCAGTAGCAAGTATATTCATGTTTGCTGGTATAAAAGTAACTAATGATGGATTACTTGATTCAACTAAACTAGCTATGTTTAAATATTTTACAGTAGATTCTAATTTACTAGTTGCTATAGCATCTATAATACTTATTTACTATGAAAAGAAACTGCTTCACAAAGAAATAAAAACTATACCTAAAAAAGTATATGTATTTAAATTAATGAGTACAGCAGCAGTTACTTTAACATTCTTAACTACATTACTGTTTTTAACACCACAATATGGATTTATAGCGATGTTTAGTAATAGCAATTTATTCTTTCATCTTATAGTACCTCTAATATCAATAATATCTTATATATTTTTTGAACATCATAACAATAAATATAGATATGCTTTATATGGTTTAATACCTATGTTTATTTATTCTATATATTATACTTCAAATATATTACTTCATTTAAATAGTGGAGGATTAACAATAAAATATGACTTCTATGGATTTTTAAGAGGAGATATATCTAACATAATTTATGTAATACCAATAATATATATATTTACTTATTTAATATCTCTAGTATTAGTAATGTTAAATAAGAAATTTTCTAGATAAAGGAGAATAAAAATGTTTAGTGATGATAGAACTAGATTAGAATTTAATGGAGATTTGATAAAAAGACTAATAGATGAAGGAAATGCAGTTGTATTTACTTTGAATAAGAATGTAGCTTTAGGTAGTCAAATAATTAGTTGGAATACTGGTAAGAGATTCTTTCCACCAGAGATGAGCGATGGAATGATACGTATTGGATACTTGATGGATAATGCTCATAAGGTAGGATTAGATGATTTAGCAATGCCTGATCAACCATTAAATGATAATTTAAAAGAAGAGTGTCATGAATTAACAGTAGATGAAATAAGAGCATTTTATCAAACTGAAACTTATAAAAGAGAAGGTACTATTTGGAATGTAGATAAGAATTATAGTGCTATATTTATGACTAGAGAAACTTATGAAACTATTAAAAGAGAATTAGGTAAAGATGTAGCTTTAGTTTTTCCTGCAGCAGACTGTGCAGTAGTTAGATTCTATGATCCAGTAAACGATGTTATAGGAATAACTCATTCTGATGCAGTTCATACTGGAAGAGAAATAATACCTAAATGTATTAAATATATGGCAACACATTTTGGATCAGATCCAAAAAATATAGAAGCATATGTAGGAGCATTTGCTACAGAAGGATGGACTTACGATAGAGTACCTGACTTTGCAGCAGTTAAAGATGAAGAAGGAAATACTGTAGGAATAAATAATATGTGGACTCCATATATTGAACATAGAGAAGATGGTAAATATGAGATTCACTATGGGGAAATAATCTATGATCAATTAGTAGGATGTGGTCTTGGAATAGAAAACATTTCATTTAGTCCAGATAATACTTTAACTAATGATGCTTACTTTTCTAATTCTAGAAGCTATAATTCTAGAGTAGATGGAGTAGCTACTTATAGAGAAGGTAGAAATATGATGGGAATTACTTTTGGTAAACAAAAATTACTTGCAGATGGAATTCCTCGTGGAGTACAAATAAGATAGACTAGTATAACTAGTCTTTTTTGCTTAATTGACTATTTGTTCGATTTGTGATATATTTATTATGCACTGATGGAGAAAAGTAATCAGATAAGTTATTAAAGTGAGTTAGGTATAGTGTGAACTAATATTAACCTCTGACGAAAGAACACTCTTGAGCAGACTACCGAAAAGAACTATTCTTAGTAGACTAGTCCGGAAGGCAACCCGTTACCATGTTGCTAGGTTTGTTAGAACTGAAAAAAGATATTACTGATTTTACAAACCGTTTATATAATAAATGGTTTTTTTAGTAATAAATTAAGGTGGCACCACGGATACCCGTATTCGTCCTTATTGTAGGATGATACGGGTATTTTTAATTATATGAAAAAAGGAAGTGGTAAAAATGAATAATGATAATAATGGAAATAATATGAAAACATAAATAGATAGAACCTACAATCTATCTTAATTTAAAAAACAAATTAAGAAAGAAGGTAAAAAATATGAAAAAAGAATTAAGTTATTTAGAAACAATTAAAGCAATCGATGAGATTAAAAAGTATTTTGAAAGTCAATTAGAAGTAAGACTATCTCTTACTAAAGTACAAAGTCCATTATTTGTTAAATCTGATACTGGACTACAAGATGAATTATCAGGAGTAGAAAAAAGTGTAAGTTTCACTAAAGATAAAGAAAAATTTGAAATAGTACATTCTCTAGCTAAGTGGAAAAGAGTAGCACTAGGTAAGTATGAGTTTCCTCTTCATACTGGACTTTTAACTGATATGAAAGCAATTAGAAAAGATGAGGTTATAGATACAGTGCACTCTTTATATGTAGAACAGTGGGACTGGGAGAAAGTAATAAGTAAAGAAGATAGAACTATAGAATATCTAAAAGATACTGTAAGAAGTATATATAAAGCACTAAGACAGACAGAGATCTATGTTAAGAAAAAATATAGATATGTAACACTTGATTTACCTAAGACAATAAGCTTTATTACTACACAAGAGTTAGAAGATATGTATCCAGATAAAACTCCTAAAGAAAGAGAAGATTTAATAACTAGAGATAAAAAGGCAGTGTTTATAATAGGAATAGGAGATAAATTAAAATCAGGAATCATACACGATACTAGAAGTCCAGACTATGATGATTGGTCACTTGATGGAGACATGTTAATATACGATAAAAAGATAGACAAAGTAATGGAGATTACATCTATGGGAATAAGAGTAGATGAAGAAAGCTTATTATCGCAACTAGAAAAATCTGGATGTATGGATAGAATAACTCTTCCATATCATCAGATGATAGAAAAGAAAGAAATACCATACTCGATAGGAGGAGGTATTGGAATATCTAGATTACTTATGTTACTTCTTGAAAAATCTCATATAGTAGAAGTTCAAGCATCAAGTTGGAGCAAGAAAACTCTAAGTACTTTAAAAGACAAACGAATACTATAAAAATAGACTAGAGCAATCTACCCTTTTTTATGTTATAATAATAGCTAATTCGAGGGGGATACTATGAGAAAGTTTATAGTTAGTGACTTACATGGTAATGGTGAAGTATATGACTCTATAATTTCTTATTTAGAAAATATTAGTGCTAAAGAAGAAGTAGAGCTATATATTAATGGTGACCTTATAGATAGAGGACAAGACTCTTGTATGATGTTTGAAGATGCTATTACTAGAATGAATAATAACGATAATAGTAATTTCAAATTGCATTATCTAGGTGGTAACCATGAACTTATGATGTATAATGCTCTTTTAAGAAGAAGACCAAACAAATCAGTATTCACATTTAGTAACTGGATACTTAATGGTGGCAATAGTACTAAAAATGGTTTAGATAGTGATCCTCAAAGAGAAGAAAAATATAAATATTATTTAGATTCAGTAAGTAACTTAAAAATATATAATAAATTTGAAGAGAAGATACGAGGTAAAAGAGTACTTCTTATACATGCTAGGGCTCCTAGAGTAGTACCTGACGTGTGTACTATGAAGATATCTGATGGAACAGCACAAGTTTATAAATCTGTATGGACTAGAAATATAGATGAATTTCATATTCCTCATAGAATAGGCCATCCAGATTATTTAACCATTATCGGACATACTCCTGTATATAACAGTAAAGGTTTTAGTTATACTAAAGGAGAAAACTATTTAAATATAGATGGTGCTTGTGCAGCATATGCGTGTGGTTATAAAAATGAAGATCATGTTCCACTAGTAGAAGTAGAAGATGGAAGACTAACTATACTTGTATGGAATCATAATAATGAAATTATAAAAGGATATTATATGGATGATATTATTTATCCGATGAGTGAAGAAGAACTTAATGACAAAAGAAAGTTAATAAATAAAGAGAAAGTTAATATAAAAAAATAAATAAATGTGTTATTATTTAATTAATAGTAGGAGGTCTATATGAATAGGTTTGATAATATACTTAACGATATTGGCGATGAAAATAGAAAAGAATACGATGATAAATTAAAAAGGGATAAGAAATTAAATGAAGAGATAAATAGTAGTAAAAAGATATATTATCCTATTATTAAATCTGCACTTGAAGATTTTAAATCTATTACTAAGAAATTTAGTAAATACGATGTTATTGGATTAGAGTACAATACACTTTTCAATACACTTAAGAGAAAAAATGTAGCTGGATGGGGATTTGGTAACTATAATCATACTTCTATAGAGACTATGGAAGTTAGATGTTACTTCTTAACTAACAATATGAAATTCTATAAGAATAGATCTTATAATACTCTTTATGAACCTCTTTCTGAAGAGAAGATGGTAGAGTGTATATTTGATGCATTACCATGGGCTTTATACGATGTATATCAAAGAACAGGAAGTATTCCTAAACTTGCTACAACTGTAAACAACGAAATAGAAAATGCAGTAAATAAAATTATTAAAAATATGGCAGATAAGAAGTATGAAGATGCTATTAATGCATACTTTGAAGTAGCTATTAAAAAATATTTATAAAATACAAGAGAAATTCTTGTATTTTTTTAGTAAACCGTAAGTACAATTTTGTCAAAAGACCTTTAACTAAATATGGTGCTTTGATATAATATAAAATAGAGGTGGATTAATGTGAAGAAGGTTTTATGTGTAGGTCAATCTGCATATGATATAACGCTTCCACTTGATCATTATCCAATAGAGAATAAAAAGGTTAGAATACCATATAAAGTAGAATGTGGTGGAGGAAGTAGTTCCAATTGTGCCTTTCTTTTAGCTAAATGGGGATTAGAAACTTATTTTGCTGGAATTCTTGGAAATGATCATTATGGAAACAACATAATTGATGAATACTTAAGTGTTGGAATAGATACTAAATATTTACAGATTAGTAATAGATTCCATACAACTTCAAGTTATATAATTGCAAATACTTCTATTGGAACTAGAACAATTCTTACAAATAGAGATAAAGATATTAGAATGTTCCCAATGGAAATAGATGAAAATGAATTTGATTACATAATATTTGATGGATATGAAAAAGAGTTTGCTCTAAAAGTTATTGAAAAGAATCCTAATGCAATAACTATTCTAGATGCTGGTAGTGTCAAAGAAGCTACTGTAGAACTTGCATACAAAGTAGACTATTTAATATGTTCTCACGATTTCGCTATGGAGTTTTCTAAAGTAGATATCGATTACAATGATATTGAGACTATTAAAAGAGCATACGATGCATTAGAAAAAGAATTTAAACATAACGTAATAATAACTTTAGAAGCAATGGGATGTTTTACTAAGATAAATGGTGAATACAAACTTGTTCCTAGTATCAAAGTTAAGTGTGTAGACTCTACAGGAGCTGGGGATATTTATCACGGAGCATTTGCATACGGATTAGCTATGGGATTTGATTTAGAAAAGACTATGAGATTTGCAAATATAACTGGAGCTTTATCTTGTCTTAAAGTAGGAAGTAGATTATCTATTCCTGAACTTAAAGAAGTAGAGGAAGCATACGATGCTAATTTATAGAAAGAGCATGCCAGAGCTTGATCTTCATGGAGAAGATAGAATAGGTGCAACGATTAAAGTAAATCATTTTATAGATGATAACTATAAAATTGGCATAGAAGAAATGGCCATTGTTCATGGTATTGGGCAGGGCATTTTGAAGAAGGAAGTGCATAAAGTGTTGAAAAAAAATAAAAAAGTTGTAGAATATAGTGTTGATTGTTTTAACGAAGGCTGCACTCTAGTTAAAATAATGAAAAAAGTTGACATAAAATCGAACATGTGTTATAATACAACGCATAACTGAGGGGGGAATTATATTTATGTATAATGACGATGAAGAAAGAAAAAGTCTACCAATAAAGTCATTCTTAATAGCATTAATACTTATTATAATCTTCGTATTATTATTAGTATGGTTATTACCAATGCCTAATTTGACTGGACTAAACAACAGAATCTTCAATTCTAATATTCAAGAAATGAAGAATGCGGCAATACCTTATTTCACTACAGATAAGTTGCCAAAGAACGAGGGAGACAAAGTTAGATTAACATTACAAGAAATGATTGATCAAAAACTAGTACTTCCATTCACTGATAAGAACGGTGAAGCATGCGATACTCGAAATTCATATGTTGAATTAACTAAAGTTAAAGATGCTTATGAATTAAAAGTATTCTTACAATGTAAAGACGAAAGTAATTACATTGTTACAACATTAGGTTGCTATTCTTATTGTACAAGTGCAGTTTGTGAAAAAGAGAAAAAAGAAGATGTTAAACCACAACCTAAACCACAACCTAAACCACAACCTAAACCACAGCCTAAACCACAACCAAAGCCAACACCTACACCTACACCAAGTTGTACATTGACTATAACAAGTGGTACTAAGGGTTCAAATGGATGGTATGTATCTAATGTTAAAGTAGGATTTAAATCTAAATCCGGTGGTACTAATGCAAGCGTAGTGGCTTATGGAATTGGTACAAGTGCAACATATGCTAAGAACACATCTTATACAGTAAGTAAAGATGGAACAACTACTGTATACGGATATGTTAAAAACTCAAAAGGAAAGACTGCTGTATGTAGTATAGTAGTTAAGAAAGATGCAGTTAAGCCTACATGTGACATGGCTGTACTTTCTGGATCTAGAAGTGCAGACGGAAGTTATAATTCTGACGTAGTAGTTGGATTAACAAGTAAAACTGATAAGACTAGCGGAGTAGCTGCTTTCGGTGTTACTAAGAGTACAACTCCTACATATAATGGAGCTTCTAAACTTACTATCAACACTAATGGTACTCATAAAGTATACGGATATGTTAAGGACAAAGCTGGAAATGTAAATAAGTGTGATATCACTGTTAAGAGAAATAAACAAGATACTCCACATACATCAACTCCAAGTTGTTCATTAACAGTTCAATCTGGAACTATGGGAACTAATAGTTGGTACACAAGTAATGTAGTTATTGCATTTGCTACTAAACAAACTAATGGTGGTGCAAAGATTACAGGATTTGGTATTGGTACTAAAGAAACTTATGGTAATAATACAACTTATACTGTAAGCTCAGATACTAAATCAATTACAATCTATGGATATGTTAAAGATTCATATGGTAATACAGCTACATGTAGCAAGACTATCAAGAGAGATGCTACAAAACCTACTTGTTCATTAAAAGTAACAAGTGGAACACACAATTCAAGTGGATACTACACTTCAGATATTACAATTGGATGGAACTCTAAGAATGATGTTACAAGTGGAATGAATTCATTCGGAATTGGTAAATCTACAACATATGGAAATAACACAACATATAAGATTACAACAGTTGGTAAACATACAGTTTACGGTTATGTAAAAGATAATGCTGGAAATACTAATACATGTAGTATTACAGTTGAAAAGAGAAACAATCTAGAATATCAATATAAAAAGGATATAGCTGCTAAATATTCAGCATGGTCTGATTGGACAACATTAACATATAGTCCAAGCAATCCACCATCATTTGGTAAATATGCTTTAATTGAAATAGTTGACTTAGGTAAGACTAGTGAACTAGATCACTATGAATATTCAGTAGGAGATCCAATTAAACAAACAGTTAAAGTTAAAGTTGGTACAATTAGTCAAACTTATTGTACAGACTATAACTACTATAGAGTAACAACTTCTACAACTACTACAACATACGCTGTTAAATTAAGCGATGACTGGAAGTATGTAGGAAGAGTTACAACTACAGGAAGCCCAACTGATACTATGACAGTTAAGTATGAATTCGTTGGTCTTGACTGGTCTAACTGCGGTACAGGATGTACTAAAGCTCCAAGAAAGATTTGGAACAAGTATACTAGAACAGCTTACATAGCTTCTTCTACAAATACTGTTACATCATCTTCTGGTGTTAAAGTAACTTGTGCTAAGACTGGAACAAGAACAGTTACAATTTACTCTAACGTTCAACAAACAGTTGGATATGAACAAATTAGAAAACCTATTTATAAAGATGTTTATAAATATAAAAAGAGAACAAGAACACTAGTTCAAGCAGCTTATACAGATTACAAATGGAGCTATTATAATGATCAAGCATTATTAAGCCAAGGTTACACTATGACAGGAAACACAAGAGTTGTTGACTAAGGAAGGGGTAATAAATAATGAATATAAAAAGAGTTGCAATAATTAAAGGAACAAATCCTGAAAACGGTAAGAAAGAAATCGAGAGAGTCGTTATCTTCTATGATAACGGTTCTGTCGAAGTTCAAGATTACGATAGAGTTGAGCATCTAAGATTAGTTGCTGAATTCTTAAATAACAATGGTCTTGATATTCTTAACGACGGATTAGTTGAAGGAATGAGAAATGGATTAATATCAGTTGTTTCTCGTGAAGATGAAATTGCTATGCAAGCATTGAATAGTGATGTACTTGAAGCAAATCTATTAAATGCTAATAAAGAAGAAAGTACTAAAGAAGAAGTAAGTGAACAACCTAGAGTTGAATTATCAGATGAATTCAAAGATCTAGCTCGTTACTTTAGACTTTCTATCTTAAGAAACAATGGACAATTACCACAAGAAGGACTAAATGAAATCGATGAAATCGTTGCTAGAAATGAAAGAGCAGCAGCAATCGAAGAAACTAGAAACCAATTACTTGCTGGTAACTGTGAAGTTGAAGACTACGAAAAAGTAGTTGCATTCCATAGAGCTGCACTTGCTGAAGCTATAAAGAATGTAAAATTAAATCAAAATAGAAATAATGATGTTGAAGAAGCACCAGTAGTAGAAGAAAACAAAGAAGAAAAAGCTACTATTAGTGACGAATTCAAAGATCTAGCAAGATACTTAAGATTAAATATGTTAAGAGAAAACAAAGTTCTTCCTCCAGTAGGATTAGCTGAGTTAGATGAAATCGTTGCTAGAAATGAAAGAGCTCAAGCAATTGAGGAAACTAGAAATCAATATTTAGCAGGAAACAGAGTAACTAAAGAAGGATATGAAAAAGTACTTTCTTTACATAGAGCTGCACTTGCTGACGAGATTAAGAGAGTTGCAGAACTTAATAGAGATAGAGCTAATACAAATGAAGTTGAAGCTGAAGTAGCTGAAAACGAACCAGTAGTAGCTGAAGAATTAAGTGATGAATATAAAGAATTAGTTAAATACTTCAGAAAGAATATCCTAAGAAATAGAGGAGTTTTACCTCCAACAGGATTAGCTGAAATTGAAGAATTAGCTAATAGAAATGAAAGAGTTGCTGCTATGGAAGAAGCTAGAAATAGATTCTTAGCAGGAGATCTTAGCGAAGAAAATTACGAAAGAGTAGTTGCTGAACACAGAAATGCTCTAAGTGAAGAAGCTAAGAGAGTAGCAGAAGTTAATCGTGAAAGAGGAATAGTTGTTCCAGTTCAAGAAAACAATGAACCAAACTATGAAGATACAAATACAAACGATGAACCAGCTGCTGACGATGATAAAAACGAAAACGAAAATATAGAAGAACCAGTTAACGTTATTCCAGTTGGACCAGTAAGTGGAAACGAAAATGGTGACAACGATGGAAATGACGATAACGATGGTAAGAACGAAAACGAAAATACAGAGGAACCAGTTAACGTTATTCCACTTCCTCCAATTACTAAAAATGAAAATGATGGAGATAATGGAAAAGACGGAGACGATCCTAATGGTCCAGTTGTTCCAGTAGTACCTGTTGAACCTACAAACAATAATGGTGAAGATGCTGCTGATCCAGCTGAAGAAGAAACTAAAGAAGACGATGAAGATAAAGAACCAAGAGAAATTGGTGGATTACCAATCGTTATAAATAGAAACCAACCAGAAGGAACAGTACCAGGAAAGATTCCTGAAGATCCTGAAGAAATCGAAGAAGAGGAAATGGATGTTCCACCTATTATTGAAGCTGATGGAACTGTAACTGAACCTCAAAAGAAATCTAAAGTTAAAGTTAAAAAACGTGGTAGAGTGTTAGGATGGATTGCTGCTGCAGTTCTAGGACTTCTAGCATTAATACCAGGTGGAGCTTGGTTAGTTGAAAAACTAAGAGGAAACAATGGTAATAACTTACCTCCAACTGCTACTCCAGAAGTTACACCAACTGCACCAGTTCAAGACAATACAGTAAATACTACTACAATAGTACAAAATGCTACACTTGCTTATGGTAATGAAATGGGATTACCTCAAAATACTATGAACTTTATGATGAGTGGACCTGTTCAAGAATACTTAAAAGGATTCCAAGATCCAGCTCAAATGAAGCAAGTTATGAGCGCATTAGCATTTGGTTATGAAATGAATATGTTAACTAACCCAGATGGAAGTCTTAAGACTAATCCAGATGGAAGCCCAGTTATCAAATCATTTACTTATGATTACATGTGTGCTAAGGCATATGTTAACTGCTATTCATCAGATCAAATGGCTGCAATATTCGGAAGTTCAATTCCTTCAGAAGATGAATTAGAAATAGGATTCGCTAACTTCTATAACATGTTAACTGTATATGGAATTAACGGAACTATAATTCCTCCATTCAGATACTTATTCGATGGTGAAAACCAAAACACTAAGTCATTAACTGAATTATTCGGATCACTAGCAGTTGTAAATGCACATAGACATGACAATACATTAACTACTGAACATACAGATAACTTTATCGTAACAGTAGATAGATTATATGGTAGAGGTGGTGGAACACAATTCACTACTTACGGAGCTTCAAGACTTGGAATGGCATTAGTAGATTCTTATACTTATGCACAAGCTAATATAGCTCAAGGACAAGCATTAGTATTACAAGAGGACCATGGTGTATCTAAAGCTGGATTAACTTTAGGACCAGATGAAGATGGACACTGGGAAATCGATGGATTCAATTACCTTGACTTATATACTCAAGCTAATAGACGTTGGGGTAACGCTGAAGACTATGCAACTAGATGTTATGCATATCAACAAAAACTTACTGACTCTCTAGAAGGAGCTAGAAGATTAGTTGCTGGTGATACATTAGATGCAAGATTAGACTTCGCTGATAGAATCGATGATTATGATGAATTAAAACCATATGCTGAACAAATAAGAAGAGGAACTTATACTCAAGAAACTCTTGATGCAATAAGTGCTGTAGCTTATAGTAGATATCCAGAATTAGCTGGAGATTACTCAGCATTCGTTAGTGCAACTTCTGCAGCTAACCAAAATAGCAAACTTGTTCCATTAACTAAATGGGCACCAGAAGTTGACCAATTATTAGGTTTAGGATTAAGAGAAGAATACGATATGGAATCTGTTCTTAGCTACTACATAATGCAAGCTAGAGAAGAAGGATTAAACGTAACATTAATTGGACCAGATGGTAAACCAATTAAACCAACTAGACCACAAGGACCTACAGGTCCAGAAACTGGAGGACCTTCTATACCAACTGTTCCACCTACACAAGTTACTACTACAACTACAGAAGAACAAGTTGATTTTGAAGATTTAACTCCAGAAGAACAAGAACAAGCTGAAGAACAAATCGAAGAAATTGAACAACAACAAGATGAAGAGTGGCAAGATCAACAAGAGCAAGCTCAACAAACTGCTGATGAAGTAACAACTCAATTACATGATGGAGATATTACTCCAGAACAAGCAGTAGAACAATTAGAAGAAGCTGGAATCGATGTTGATCCTGATTACGTAACTACAATGCAACAAATTCATGATCAAGAAGAACAAGCTCTAGCTGAAGCTCAAGCTGCTGCAGATGCTGCAAACGAAGCTGAAGCTCAACGTGTTGCTGAAGAACAAAGAAGACAAGAAGAAGAACAAAGAAGACAACGTGAAGAAGAGGAAGCTCTAATTCAACAATCTCAAGGACAACCAGAGCAACCACAACAACCTGAGCAACCAGAACAACCACAACAACCAGAGCAACCACAACAACCAGAGCAACCTCAAGATCCAACTCCAGATCAAGAAATAGATCCAGAATTCACTGATCCATCAATCGATGAACAACCAATGGATACTGCATCTACTCTAAGAGAGTTAAGAGATTTAGCTGCTGGATTCGATGACTTCGGAATTCCTGAAAATGGACGTTCTTATACAAGAGGTTAATCAGTTAGCATTACACTATAATGTAAACTAAAAGAAACATATTATTATGTTTCTTTTTTTTGTGATAGAATAAAGGTATAAGGGGTGATTATAATGAGGATTATAATTACTGCTGGTGGAACTGGGGGACATATTTTCCCAGCACTTGCTATTATTAATAAATTAAAAGAAGAATATGATGATTTAAATATTTTATATATAGGTACTACTGATAGAATGGAAGCTACTTTAATACCTTCTATGGGAATAACGTATAAAGGAATTCCATTAAAAGGATTAAATAGAAAGAATCTATTAAAGAATATAGATGTTTATAAAATGTTTAAGAGTGCTATTAAAGAATCAGAAAAAGTAATATCTGACTTTAAGCCTGATGTAGTAGTGGGAGTAGGAGGATACATAACTCTTCCTGTTATACTTGCTGCTAATAAACTAGGAGTTAAGACTTTTATTCATGAACAGAATTCTATTCCTGGACTATCTAATAAAGTACTTAAGAATAAAGTATCTGCTATTGGAGTATCTCTAGAAGACAGCCTAAAATACTTTAAAGGAAAGAATGTTTATTTTACTGGTAATCCACGTAGTGAAGAGGCTTTAAAAGCTCCAGTACTAGATAAGAAGAAATATGATCTTGATCCTAATAAGAAGTTAGTACTTTTTGTTATGGGAAGTTTAGGTTCTCAGACAATGACAAATATAATGAAAGAAATACTCCCAGCATTTAGTGAAAAAGAGTATGAAGTATTATTTGTTACTGGAAAGAACTATTTCGATCAGTATAAAGAAGTAGATATACCATCTAATGTTAAATTAATGCCTATGCTTGAGGATATGTTATCTGTTCTTAAGAAGACTGATTTAATAATAACTAGAGCAGGAGCTAGTACTATTGCAGAGATAACAGTACTAGGAGTTCCATCTATTATTATTCCTTCTCCTTATGTAACTCATAATCATCAAGAGAAGAATGCATATGTGCTAGAAAAAGCTGGATGCTCTCTAGTAATAAAAGAAAAAGAGTTATCTAAAGAAAGATTATTATCCACAATCGATAGTGTTATCTTTGATGATAATAAACTTGAAAGTATGAAGGAAGCTAACAAGAAGTTAGGTGTTAGCGATAGTGCAACAAAGATAGTTAAAATAATAAGTGAACTGGTGAACAATAATGAATGATGTTAAAGAATTTATAGAAAAAAATAAAATAGGGAAGTTAATGCACGACGTTGATATGAAGAAATATACTTCTTATCGTACTGGTGGAAAAGCAAGATTAATGGTATTTCCTAAAAATGAAAAAATGTTAATTAAACTACTTAAGTATCTTAGAGAAAATAAAGTAAAGAATAAGATTCTTGGTAATGGATCAAATACTTTATTTAGCGATGAAGTATACCAAGGAGTAATAGTTAAACTAGATGCTTTTAATAAGATTAAGTTTACTAATACTAAAGTAGTGTGTGGTAGTGGAGCTAATCTAATACAAGTTAGCGCTATGGCACTTAAAAAAGGGCTTACTGGTCTTGAATTTGCTAGTGGTATACCTGGTACTATAGGTGGAGCTGTTTACATGAATGCAGGTGCCTATAAAAGCGATATGGGATATATTGTAGAAAGTGTTAAAGTTATTACTGATAAGCTTGAAGTAATTAAATTAACTAATAAAGAGATGAATTTCCATTATAGATCATCTTTCTTACAGAAACATCCTAAATATGTTTGTATAGAAGCTACTATTAAACTTCAAAAAGGTGATAGAGCAATAATGCAAGAAGTAGTAGATGATAGACGTAAGAGAAGATTAGAATCACAACCTTTGGAATATCCATCTTGCGGTAGTGTATTTAGAAATCCACCTGATTTATTTGCAGGTAAATTAATCGAAGATTTAGGACTTAAAGGATATCGTATCGGAGGAGCAATGGTTAGTGAAAAACATGCTAACTTTATAATCAATTACGATCATGCTACTAGTGAAGATATTCATTCATTAATACTATATGTACAAAATGAAGTTAAAAAGAAATACGATATAGATTTAAAGATAGAACAAGAATTTGTAAATTGGGAGTAATATGGCTAAGAAAATAGTGAAAAAGAACAAGTTAAAACTTATTCCAGTATTAATAATGTTATTAATACTGTTTTTGCTATTTACTTTGACTTATATTGTTATCAATATTAAAACTAAGAACATATATATTCATGGTAATTTATATTTAACTGATGAATACATAATAGATACTTTAGGATTTAGTGATTATCCTAGTATTACTTCAACTCCTACATGGGAACTTGAAGGAAGGCTAGAGAAGACACCGTATATAACAAATGCTACTATAAAGAAGAAATTCTTTGGAGTACTAGATGTAACAGTAGAAGAGAATGAATTATTATTCTATAGAAAGTATGATAGTAAATACGTATTTAAGAATATGGAAGAGACGTATGAACTAAAATACGATGTAGAACCAGTAGTAATAATCAATTATATTCCTGATACAGAGTATCCAGCATTTGTTAATAAATTTAAAAACTTATCTAAAGATGTTATAGATAAGATATCAGAGATTAAATATGATCCAACTGATTTTGATACAGGTAGATTCTTATTCTATATGATAGATGGTAATCACGTATATGTAACTACTACTAAACTAGAATCTATTAATTATTATAATGATATATATCCAACTCTAGATGGAAAGAAAGGAATTCTTTATCTAGATAGTGGAAATCATTTCCAAGCATTTAAAAAATAAAAGAGAACTAAGTTCTCTTTTTTATTAGTCTTTTATTATCAGGTTTTAATTCTATTTCTGTAGTGTGATTAATAATATTTTTATACTTTTCAAATAAGTCTAGATATCCTTTTACTTTATCTTTATCTAAATCTATTTCTTCGTTATAGTAATCATCATCATATTCAGACCCATCAAATACAAAAGTTTTTATTTGTCCATTTATTTCTTCCATCCAGAGATTAGTAGTTTCGTATTCTATCATAGTAGGTTTATTAATAATTAGATAAGCATATCTAGCAGTTTGATCTAGCTCTGGAAAACATTCGAATAACTTGCCATATCCTTCTAGTATTACTTCTTCTCCTAGATCTAACTTATCTAGTTTGTTATATTCTATGAAGAACTTTTCATCCATATTATCACTTCCTTGATAATATTATATTTTTTATATATACATATATTCAAATATCTATTTCTTATCTTATACATAAGTAAATCTTATATAAAAAAAGAAGCTATTTAGCTTCTTTTCTAAGTCTTATAAAGTTAATACTTGGATTATTAAACAATCTTATATTTAATTTCTTATTACCAGTACCACCACATATTAATACTTTAGTTTTACCCATTTCATAATATTCATCCATATATTTAGAATTTTTAAATAATCCTCCGATAAGAGGTAATCTTACTTGGCCATTTAATGTATGACCAGCAAGTATTATATCAGGACTACTGTTATCAAGTATTGTATCGATATTATCTGGATTGTGAGTAAGTACGATATTAAGCACTTCATCATCACCAAAGTCTTGAGACATATTACTATCAAAGTTTGCTATATTGAAATAACTATTCTTTATAAAGATTCTATTAACTTCATTTTCATCATATATTTCAAAACCACTTTCATCCATAATAGAATCAAATGATCCTTCATCTATTTCTCCTTTAATAGCTATCTTAGCAATAGATGCATTAATACTAGATAACTTATTTACTAAGTTTTCTTCTTCTTCGTGAGATAATACATATTCTTTACTAATTAAATCTCCAGTAAATATTACTATATCTGGATTAGTATAGTTAATCCTGTTTACTAATTTATCTATCTGTTTCATCTCTGTATATTCGCTGTAATAAATATCAGAAAAATGTACTATTTTTAATCCATGCAAGTCATCGTTTATTTTACTTGAATAAATAGCTCTTTCTCTTACTACTATTCCATAGTTACCTATATATCTTAGTGATACAAATGTAATAAGAGCAAAGAGTAGGATAGGAATAACTATCCATAATATCTTCTTTATCAGTGCTTTTGTTTTTTCTTTTCTTTCTTCTGTTTCTATTTCATCGATGATATCTTTATCTACATCGACTCTTTTCATAAGATCATTCCCATTATCCTAATAATATTTAATATTGTAATACCTGTGTTGTGGATAGAGTGTACTACCATACTAGGAAATACACTATCAGTTTTTTGTAGGGTAGTTGCAAATGCAATACCTAAAGCACTATAAGGAATGATATATAATAAATCAAATAATGAATCATAACTTGTTACTACGTGCATTGCACCAAATACTATTCCTGATATTAAGATGAATGCAATTGGTTCTTTAATAGCATTCTTAAATCCTCTTCTAAATAATAATTCTTCACTAAGTGGAGCAGTTATTCCAACTACTATTAGTGATAGCATTGGAATAGAAGTTATCATCTTTCTTATTTCTTGTTCGTTGTTTACAATCTTAGCAGGAGTAAAGAATATTATGAGTAAGTTAGATAGAAGCATTACTACCATTCCTACGAACCATAACTTAACTGCTATATCGTTACTCTTCCAAAATGATTCTTTATATACTTTGAAATCTCTTACTAAATCTTTTCTATAAAGTATTGCAAGTAGTACTGCTCTAAATACATTAGCTACTACTGTTAATATGTAATAAACATTTTCATCGTGTACATAATCTATTTTTAATAAGTCTAGTGGAATAGTTATAAGTAGTGACGAGAAGAAAAATATTATAAATGCTACTACTAGTTTAATTATTCCTCCATATTTTTCCATAAAATTATTTTTTTTACTTTCTTTTTTCATGTTGCCTCCTAGTATATCTACATTAATTTTAATAATTTATACCTTCTATGTCAATAAAACTGAAAGTACTTAACATCAATATAATAATTAATGTATAATTATATTTGGAGATGATATGATGAAGTATTATTGTTTAGGAATTAAGGGTGCTGGAATGAGCACTTTAGCAAATATATTATATGATTTAGGTAACGATGTAGAAGGTTACGATGATGTAAGAGACTACAAGTTTACTTGTGAAGGATTAGAGAAAAGAGGAATAAAGATATTCTATGATAATGAGCATCCTCTAGATAAAGATAGAATAGTTACTTATTCTGTTGCTCTTCCACAAGATCATAAAGAGTTAGTTAGATGTAGAGATAATGGTCTTACTATAAAAAGATATAATGATATTCTTGGAGAGATAACTGCTATGTTTGATACTATATGTGTATCAGGAACTCATGGTAAGACTACTACAAGTAGTTTAATTACTCATATACTTCAAGGTAGAGAAGAAGTTAACTATTTTATTGGAGATGGTTCAGGACATGCTACTAAAGATAATAAATACTTTGTTATCGAATCAGATGAGTTCAATAGACATTTCTTGGTTTATCATCCTAAATATACAGTTATTACTAATATTGAACTTGAACATACTGAGATATATAAAGATATAGAAGATATTAAAGAGACATTTAGAACATTTGCTAATAGAACAGAAAACTTTATAGTAGCTTGTGGAGATAATACTAATATTAGAGATATACATTTCGATAAGAAAGTAATATATTATGGATTTAATAAAGATAACGATGTATATGCAGATAATATAGTTATGGATGGAAATGGTTCTAAATTTGACTTATATATCAATAATGAATTATATGGTCATTTTGATTTACCTTTATTTGGTAAACATATGATACTTAATGCAATGGCATCTATTATCATTTGTAAAGAACAAGGTATTACTAAAGAGATGATGATAGAACGCTTACATACATTTAAGAATGCTAAGAGAAGATTTGCTATAGAAGAAGTAAATAATACTATAATAATAGATGATTATGCACATCATCCAACTGAGATTAAAGTAACACTTGAAGCAGCAAGACAAAAGTATCCTGATAGAGAACTAGTAGCAGTATTTAAACCTAATACTTATTCTAGAACACAAAAGTTCCCTAAAGAGTTTCAAGAGGCACTTAATATAGCAGATAAACAATATTTAACAGAGATAGAGTGCAACAGGGAAAAACCAGAAGACTATGGAAATGTTACTTCTAAAGTAATATTTGATGGACTAAGTAATGGTGAAATGATGAGCGATAAAGAAGTAAATAGTTTAGCTACTCATAAAGGTAGTGTAATATGTATTATGAGCTGTGCTAATATTTCACACTTAAAAGAAAATCTAATAGAAGAGTTAAATAAATAACTCTTTTATTTTTGCTATTTTTGTTATATAATTTTTTATATTATTATGGAGGATTTTATGGAGAAAGAACTATTCAGTAAAGATGATCTTTATAAGAAACTAGGACCATGTCTTAATCTTAAAATAAAAGATTTAAGAAGAGATGGAATTGAAGATGTATCTAAAAAAGATATATGGGATTATCTTAAGAAGTTTAAATGGAAAAAAGAAGAACCATTTTTATCCGACATGGTAAATGATATATTGAATACTGATAATTTAGTATTCAAAGATTACGTAGATGGGATTATAAAAGAAAAAGAGAACAAAAAAGATAAGTAATCTTTAGAGGTTAAAATATGACAAAGGATAATATTGCTTATACAATTGATGACCTTATTAAAAAAGTAAGAGATTATAATGATAAAGAAGATGAATTAGCTAAGATTAAGAAGGCTTATAAGTATGCTGAAGAAAAACATGCTGGACAGTTTAGAAGAAGTGGAGAAGCATATATTTATCATCCTCTTTGTACTGCAATAATTCTTACTACAGTTTCTGCAGATTGCGATACTATATGTGCAGGACTTCTTCATGATGTAATAGAAGACTGTGGTGTTACTAAGCAGGAACTAGAAGAAGAGTTTGGTAAAGAAGTAGCTAAACTAGTAGATGGAGTATCTAAGATCAGTAAGATGCATTTCTCTACAGAGAATGAAGCATTAGTTGAATACTATAAAAAGATTATAGTAGGTATGAGTGAAGATGTTAGAGTAATCATTATCAAGCTAGCTGATAGACTTCATAATATGAGAACATTATGGGCTCTACCTCCTGATAGACAAAAGGTTAAGGCTAAAGAAGTTTTAGAGATACTTGCACCTATTGCGCACCACTTAGGAATCCATAAGATTAAAAGTGAACTAGAAGACTTATCTTTAAGATATTTAAAACCAGACGTATTCTACGATATTGCAGAAAAACTTAATACTACTAAGCTTGAAAGAGATAACGCAGTACAAGAGATGATTAATACTGTTAGTGAAATGCTTAGAGAACATGATATTAAGTTTGATATAAAAGGAAGAAGTAAAAGTATTTATAGTATCTATAAGAAGATGGAGAAAGGTAAGAAGTTCAGTGAATTATACGACCTTCTTGCTATAAGAATACTTGTAGATACTGAACAAGAGTGCTATACAGTACTAGGTATAATTCACTCTAAATTTAGACCTATGTCTAAGAGATTTAAAGACTATATAGCAATGCCTAAAGTAAATGGATATCAGTCTCTTCATACTACTATATTCGGTATAGAAGGATTCTTATTCGAAGTACAGATAAGAACTTACTCTATGGATGAGATAGCAGAAAATGGAGTAGCAGCACACTGGGCATATAAAGAAAAGAAGAATCTAAATAAAGATTCTACTAATATTACTGAAGCTAAATTACAATTCTTTAAGTCTATCATGGAACTAGATGAAGAGAAATTATCTAGTGAAGACTTTGTAAATAGTGTTAAAGATGAAATATTAAATAATAATATATATGTATTTACTCCTAAAGGAGATATATTTGAACTTCCTAATGGATCTACTCCAATAGATTTTGCATATAGAGTTCATACTGCTATAGGAGATACTATGGTAGGAGCTATAGTTAATAATAATATAGTTTCTCTAGATTATGAACTTAAGAATAACGATATAGTTAAGATTATTACTAATAGAAATAGTGCACCTAGTAAAGAGTGGCTTAATATTGCTAAGACTACTCAAGCTAGAAGTAAGATAAGAAACTATTTTGTTAGAAATGAAAAAGATATTATTATCGAAAGAGGAAAAGAAATACTAGAAAAAGAACTTCGAAAGAAGAAGATAGTATTTAATGAATTCTTAAGTGACGAAAATATCGAAAAGATAGTTAAAGATAGTAAAGCACAGGATATGGATGAAGTATATCTAAATATAGGTAATGGTAAATTTGGACCAAGTTATATTATAGGTATTATTAACAAGAAAGATGGAATACAAGATATTAAGACAATACTTCCTCCTAAGAATACTGATGCAGATATAATAGTTGATGGAATAGATAAGATTAAAGTTAGTGTAGCTAACTGTTGTAATCCACTTCCAGGAGATGAAATAATAGGATATATTACTCGTAATAGTGGTATAACTGTTCATAAGAGTGATTGCCCTAACCTAGAAAACTTAGATGATAGAATGGTAACGGTTAGATGGAATGAAAAGATTAATTCTAGATACTTAGCTACTATTCTTGTATATTTAAGTGATACTGAGAAAGCTATGCTTGAAATAATGCAAAAAGCTAGTATTAGTGGAATTAGTATAGATAATATTAAGACTCTTGAAAAAGGAGATACTACTATATATGAAGTAGATCTATGGGTAAGAAGTTTAGAACACTTAAATAATTTCTCAAGAGACTTATGTGCGCTTAAATATGTTATAGATGTTAAGAGGATAATGAAATGAGAATAGTAGTACAAAGAGTTCTTGAATCAAATGTTAAAGTTGATGGAAAAACAGTAGGGCAAATAGGTAAGGGAATGATGATACTTGTATCATTCACTGATACTGATACTGTAAATGAAATCGACTATATGGTAAATAAAGTGTCAAATTTAAGGATTTTTGATGATGAAAATGGTATAATGAACTTGAGTATTAAAGATGTTGGTGGAGAAATACTTTCAATATCTCAGTTCACTTTATATGGAGATGCCAGAAAAGGTAATAGACCTAGTTATGTAGCTGCTCTAAATGGAGAAAAAGCTATTAAGCTATATGATTTATTTAATGAAAAATTAAATGAACAAGTACATGTTGAAAAGGGTATATTTGGAGCAGATATGAAAGTATCATTAATAAATGATGGACCAGTAACTATTTTACTCGAGAAATAGGAGGTAAATATGTTTAAGGACAAACTTAATTACAAACTACTTAATATATTAATACTTGCAGCGATAATATATATCGGTATACTTACATCAAACTTATGGCTTGGTGCTATTAAGAAGATAATATCTATTTTAATTCCTTTTGTTGTAGCATTTGCTATAGCATACAGTTTCTATCCAATAGTTAAGAAACTAAAAAAGAAAGGATTATCTAATGGAATATCAGTAGCAATAGTAGCTGGATCAGTATTTCTAATATTTATAATACTTATGGTAGCTACTGTACCAATACTTTATGAACAGTTAGTATTACTATCACAATCTATAGCATCTATAGTTAGTGATATTCAAACTAAGTTTGCTGTTAATTTAGGAGATTTTAAATCAACACTTGATGGATTACTAAATGGACTAATAGGAAGTTTAGGAAATGTTATATCTAGTGGAGCAGGACAATTCTTAAGCAATTCTGTTGGATTTGTTACTAATGGAATTATTACAGCAATACTTTCTGTATACTTCTTAGCTGATATGGAAAAGATAAGAGCAGAAGTTAAAAAGATACTTGCTAGAGATAAGAAACATAAGAAACTATATAATTATGTTAAGACTGTAGATAATCAGTTAGTTCAATATCTAACTGGAGTAGTAACATTTGTTGCAATACTATTTGTAGAATATTCATTAATATTCTTACTAATAGGACATCCAAACTGGTTACTACTTGGAATACTTGTTGCTGTAGCATCACTTATTCCATACTTTGGAGGATTAATAGCAAACATAGTAGCAGTAATACTTGCATCAGTAGTATCACTACCGTTATTTATAATGACTTTAATAGTATGCTTAATATTCCCAAATATAGATGGATATGTAATACAGCCAAGAATATTTGGTAAGACAAATAATATTAATCCACTAGCTACAATATTCTCAATAATCGTAGGTGGAAGTTTATTTGGAGTACCTGGAATCATAATTGCAATTCCAGCATATATAGTAATTAGTACGACATTTAACTTCTATAAAGAAGACATTTTTGACAAGCTTGAAGATATCAAAGATGGAGATAAAAATGTAAAATAAAGACCATTCTGTGGTCTTTTTACATTTTATAAAAAAAGTTGAAATAAATGTTATATAAAAAGTTGCTATTTTGACGAAAATAATTTACAATTGTAATTGATAGATTATAGTAAAGGTGATGATAGAATGGGAAATATAATGGCTTACAACTCAGATCAAATGGCTGAAACATCAGGATTGATAGCGCAAAGCTCAACTAAAGTTGGAGAAGCACAGACACTTGCATCAAGCGGATTCCAAGGAATGAGCTCATTATTCGGAAATGGAATAGGAGTAATCAGTGAACAACTTGGAAGTCTAGG
>Ga0247608_10000663_pt1 | contig 53514 bp, 111 predicted proteins | sample 176DNAGHGlowgp2_FD_193490 | JGI IMG/M metagenome (GOLD analysis project Ga0247608, IMG submission 193490) | Sheep rumen microbial communities from Palmerston North, Manawatu-Wanganui, New Zealand - 1766 DNA GHGlow gp2 | ecosystem: Host-associated > Mammals > Digestive system > Stomach > Rumen ... | reverse complement strand
CTATTTACTTCTCAATATGATGTGGGTGTTGATAATAATGACTTTACACCAGTATCATGGAAAGAAGTTGACCAGATTATCAATAATCAAATGATGAGTTTAGGAATGTGTCGTAATATTTTATAATATGGAACCTGGAGTATTTTTAGCTTATTGTTTTGGATTTGCATTAGTTTGTTTTGGACTATCTTTATTGATTTTAGCTTTTAAAAATTAATTATGATTGAAGATTGGAAACCTGAAATGGATTTATCTCCTGAAAAGATTCATCGTTTAATTGTTAATTACAATTTGAATATAATGAATCTTGGTAAATTCAAAAAATGGATGGATGAAAGATATGAGGCATCTCAAATATATGATGAACCTGATGTCGTGAGTGTTTGGGAAGATGTAATTAATAAATTTGAAGAATTAAAATTTATATGAAAAAACTAATATTTCCTTGTGATTGCGATTTCCATAAAGATTGGAAAGAACTGGGTTTAGATTCCCCATATACATATGAATCTACAGATAAAGATACACTTGATGCTCTTGATAAAGAATGTTATGTTATTTGTGGACCATCTAGTACTAGAAGATCTTCTAAATATCGTATTTGCAAAGGATATTTTCATAAGTCATCAATGTATGGGATATGTTTTTCTGGATATGAAGTAGATAAAAATGATAGAAGAATCAATGGATGTGGACCTGATTCTTATTGTCCACGATATGCTTGGAGTGATTTTCTTGAGTTTATTAATTTACCAATTATTGATAAATATAAATTAACTGCATTAACATTTGATAATTACGATGAAGCTAAAGAATGTCTTGATGAATTTTTAAAATTTATACAAGATAAAAATGAAAAGGCATGGAAGAAATATATTAATTCTCCAGAAATCACTAATGAATATGATACAAAACTAAAAAGCATTATTAGTTGTTTATCAATTTTAGAGAATAAAACAGAATATATACAAACAATAAGAGAAGTATATTATAGTTTAGTAAAATCTAAATTAATTAAATAAATGGTTAAACTTATACAATATTCACCAGAACCAAATTATTATAAAGGATGTATATTAGAAATTTGGTGGGATAATGATAATATTATAGACTATAATGATCCTATATTAGTATGTTATATCATTGATGAAAATGGAGATATAAATGAAAGAAGGAATTTTATAAAGACACCAAAAAATGCAGCTGATTTAGATAGGATTAACTGGAAACTTTCACATGCTAGAAACTATTTTGTAAATAATAAATATTCTAAAAAATATGGATTTTATTTTCTTCATAAAATTTGGACAAATAAGGAAGCATTGATTGAAATGTTTACTAAAAGGAATCAATATAAGAATGAAATATGGAGAGCAGAACTTTGGTCTAAATTAGATGATTGATATTATGAAATTATTCAAAGGATGGAAATTGAGTTTTCCAAATAATAGACATTTATATTTTCAATTGATGTCACCATTGAATAAAAATGGTGAAGGTACTTGTTATAATTTTGGTTTAATGAAACGTAATTATAACTTCTCTTGGTTTACAAAGAAAAATTTTTATATGTATACAAAATTTAGTTATGATATAAATTCACCTAGTTGTTAATTATGAAGACTGAAACAAGAACAAAAATAATCGAACAAGAATATAATGTTTATATAGCTAAAGATGGTAAAGAATTTGATTCTGAAGATGAATGTATACATTATGAAATGATGCTTGATGGTATTCGTGTAAAATGTCCTGTCTGTGATGGAAAAGGATATGTTCGTGGAAGATTTGTTGAAGCATATGATAATTACGATATAGGACATGTAGATGCTCATTATGAATATAATAAATGTAATAGATGCAATGGTAAAGGATACTTAGAGAAAAAAATAGTTTGGGAATAATATGAAAACTGAAATTAGAACAAAAACCGTTGAATATAAAGTATACATTGCTAAAGATGGTAAAGAATTTAAAACACCAAGCGAATGTATATTTCATGAAAAGCAATTAGGTTTTATAAAGGATTGTCCAACATGTAATGGTAAAGGTGAAATAGCTGAAGAAGTTGTTGAAGAAGACTATCATACTGGAGCTCCTTATCGTACAAATGTTTGGCATCGTTGTCCAACATGTAATGGTAAAGGATATTTAGAAAAGAAAATTAAAGAAATTTGGGAATGAGAAATAAATCAATAGATGAACTTAATTATGTTGAATTAAGAAATGGACATATAATATGTCTTGAAGATATTACAGATATGAATATATTTGGAGGATTCAGCTATACAGATTATATTTTAAATGTAGCTGGTGAATCTTATAAAATATCTTATGACGAATATACTAAGATTAGAAATTTATTGCATGAAAATGCAAATAGTTATACAATATTATGAATATTATAGAGTTGAAACATATTTAAAGAAAGAAAATGATACTGAAAACTAATTATAAGACAAATAATCAAACGATTGTTATATTAAGTTCAGATACACTTAATGGTATATATTGGAATGTTGTTTATGATGCAAAAGCATTTTATGATCGTTATTATGCATCTGGTGAACCTGGTGGTGCAAGACGTATTCATGAAGATATAATTGATACATATCTTAACAATGTTGCAGATGTTCCATATACAAAGAAAGATCTTTTAGATAATACCAAATTGAATATTATTAACCCAATAGTACATATTGAATTATGAAGATATTTTTTGATACTGAATTTACTGGATTACATAAAAATACAACATTAATATCAATAGGATTAATTGATGAAAATAATCGTTCATTTTATGCAGAGTTTACAGATTATGACAAATCACAAGTTGATGATTGGATTCAAAAAAATGTAATCAATAATCTAATGTCTAATAATTTTGATATTAAAGGTGAACCAAATACAACATCAATATTTGGAGATCAAACATTATCAAAAGGAAATAAAAAATATATAAAAGAACAATTGGAAGAATGGTTGCTTCCTTATGATAAAGTAGAATTAGTTTCAGATGTATGTCATTATGATATGGTGTTATTTGTTGATATATTTGGAACTGCTTGGGATTTACCACGATCCATTAATCCTGCATGTCATGATATTAATCAAGATATAGCAAGGTATTATGAATTAACTGAAACAGAAGCATTTGATTATTCAAGAGAACGTTTACTTGATAATTGTGATATTAAAATAGAAGGATATAAACATAATTCTCTTTATGATGCTAAAGTAATTAAAGAAATATATAATGTAATTAAATCACACGGATTAATATGAACTATAAAAATATAATATTTGTATGTAGTGGTCTGGCTGCAGGATTATTAGTTAGTTTATCTATAAAAGAATTATATAAACAACTAACAAAAGTAAAATTTGGAAATATAATTGATTATGAAAGCAAATGTTAGGATTTGAAAAACATAATAATATAATTGAAGAACCGTTTGCATCTGAAATTCGTAAAAAACTTATAAGATATAGAAAGAAAAATTTTACGAAAAAAGAAAAAGAATGGTTTAAGAAATGCGAAGATCTTTCAAAAAAATATAAAGCAAAATGGGTAGATAATTAATTATCTACCCATTTGTTTATTGAATATTAAATTGAGGATCCGCTAATATATAATTTAATTGTGTTGGATATTGTTTCGCTAAATTTTTCATTTCTGCAGAATCGACATTAGTAACAAATTCTATCATACCATTTATGTTCTTAATGAATTTTGCAGTTTGTTGTTTATCAATACTAAATCCTGCATCAGTAATAATAATATTGATTAAATAGTCATAAGTATTGTCTTTAATATATTCTAGAATACTTTCGAAATTCATTGTTCCACCACCTGCATTCTTTTCTTTGCCATAAGGTACTTCAAACATTTGAGTATCGAAAGCATGCATCTTAAATGTTACTTCATCAACAACAGATTCTGATTTGAATTTTTTCTTTAATCCTTCAGCAATAGCATATGAAGCTTTCCAAACATCTTTAATACAACCACTCATAGAACCAGATATGTCAATATAGAATGCAACACTAATTGTTAATTTTTTATCTATTATTTTTCTACCTGGTTTAATTGGCTTACCATATTCAACAAATCCTGAGCCACGTTTAGTTCTTGAATATGTAGATTTATATTCACGTTTCTTTTGGAATACTTTCTTTTTAACAAATGCTGTACATGAATGATTTAATTCTTGATTCCATCCCGACATACCTTTATTAACACCAGTAGATAAACCAGACTTTTTAAGTTCTACAGATTTCTTACATTTACTAATAAATGTTCCAAAATCTCCAGATAACTTATTTTTATAGTTTTCAATTATCTCTTTAGCACGTTCTTTAATGTCTTTTAAATCAGCTTCAGTTTCTTCATGATCTACTGTACCATCACCTTGTCCTTTTCCTTCTCCATCTTCAGAATTCTTTTCTCCATTTGATTCATCTGCTAATTTTTTAGCTTTATCTGCAGCATCCTGAGCTTCCTTAGCAGCTTTTTCTTCACCTTCCTTATTACCAGCATCTTTAGCTTCTTTAGCTTTGTCTGCAGCATCCTGAGCTTCTTTAGCAGCTTTCTTAGCTTCATCTGCTTTCTTTTGCTTTTCATCTGCATCTTTATCTCCAGCTTCTTTAGCTTTGTCTGCAGCATCCTGAGCTTTCTTAGCAGCTTTCTTAGCTTCATCAGCAGATTTTTGAGCATCATCAGCTGTTTTATTTTCCTTCTTTTGTTGTTCATTACCAGAACTATTTCCTTTACCTGATTTACTGCTTGAACCTTGTCCTGAATTTTGTCCTCGGCTTTGTTCTTCATTTTCATCAGATTCATCCTGATATTTTTTATCCTTTTGAATCTTTTCAAGTTCGGGAAGTAATTTAAGATATAAAGTATATTGTGTATCTACTTTACGATCATATTCTACTTTAAATTTTTCTTTTAAATATTCTGGTGTTATTAAATTTTCAGGTCTTTCTTTCTTACGATAATAATAAAGATAATCATTAATTACACAGTCAGACGCCCAGTTCAATAATTTATGATTATACTTTTCCTCACCAAGTTCCTCTTTAATTTTTTCTGCAACACCAAATGTATCCCAAAGCTGGTGTAAGCATTCATGGTCAAATATAAAATCCCATTTACGAACACTTTTACCAATTGGATTACCTCCACCACTTGGACAGTTTAAATATATTAAATGGTCTGGAGTTGTATATGCAGTTGCATCATCGTCAGGATCCAAGAATCTTACAAATTCAAGCATATCATAAAAGAACTTATCATCCTTTTCATCAGAAGTATCATTGATATATTCTAATGCCTTAACTCTGAATTCTGCTTCATTATCCTTTTCAGAAACTTTAATAAGACTATTTTTAACGAATTCAAATTCGTCACTATTTATTAATGAACTTTTAATTTCCATGATGTTTGAATTCTCCGTAATATGATTTTAAATTTTTAATTGGTTTTGTAATAGTTCTATAAGATACTGCACCATGCTTATATATCTGAGAATTTTCATCTTTTATAACAAAATTCATTCCCTTCTTAACAGCATCATTATATGCATTAGTAAAGTTAAAGTCAGAATAATATGATGTCTTACCAGTTGAATCAATATATTCAACTGGAACTAATTGAGGATATACACAAAACTGATAAAATTCTTCATCAGAATTGAAATACATTATATTATCTTTCTTATTTGATATCTTCTTAAACATAATTATAAATTTATACCCACTCACTAATATCATGAGCTTCTAATTTTTTAGTTTTCTTATTTGGAACAATTATATTACGTTTAGATAATTTAGCAAATTCAGTTGAATAGCTAGTCACCTGTAATCCAAAATGAGATAATAAATCAACTTTAGACATAGGTCCTTCATTCATTAAATATTGCCACCATTGGGCCCAAAGATACTTTTCACCATTTTTCTTGGTCATTTTGTATTTAGCATCAGTATCATCAACAGTCATTTTCTTAAATTTTGTATTTTTATTGATGCTAAGTCCTTCATCTATATAATCGTTAATATTTCTCATAATTAATCTTCTTCAGGATCTTTATATCCTTTCTTTTTCCATTCTTCGTTTTTCTTAAACTTGAATTCTAAACCATCATTTTTAAATTTACTGATGATTCTTTCAAGCATTTCACCATTGCATTCATCTTGGTCTACAATTGCTGAAATATTTTCTTCAGATATACCGTACTTAATACCATCTTGTTCAATATATCCAAATTTCATACCTTGTTTAATAGCAGTCTTAATATTTTCATCAACCATATTCATATCCTTACGTGAACTTCTTCCAACTGACTTCTTTTCTTCTTTATCACCTTTATTATTCATAAATCCGAATATATCATCAGCAAGTTCTTTAACACTCTTTTCTTGAGTTCTAGTCAAATCATCCTTAACTAATCCTTCAAGACGATCTAAATAGTCTTCTGCATCAAATTCATCATAATCACCATCTTGTTTAAGTTCATATAAGAATTTAAGTACTTTATGTTCTAATTCACGAGGGTTATTAAATATTTCTGCATTTTCTTCAAATTTATCTACTAAGTCTTTACTTAACTTTTCATCCCAGTTCTTATGTAAATACTTAAATGCATCTTTCCAAGAATCACCACCAGTTTCCCAAACAATAATTGGCTTGAAACGTGACTTAAGAGGAACTGACATTTCACTTACTGCATCATTTTCAGATTCATAGTTACCAGCAGCACCTACAATGAAATTCTTAAACTTATGTCCACATATTACATGTTCAAGTACAATAGGCATAAGAGCATTTTGAATACCTGGATCTGCTTGGTTCATTTCATCAAAGAACAATAAGAATTGCTTGTCAGGATTTTCCATCATAACCTTTGCCCATGTTGGCATAGCTTTATCCTGTACAGCAGAACCATCTTTACCTTTAACTGGAACAGGAATACCACCTAAGTCTTCCTTTTCAGCTTTATCCAAATAAACTGTTACAATAGATCTCTTAAACTTTTTAGCAGTCTGCTTAATAATTGTTGTCTTACCCCAACCTGCTTCACCAAGAATAAAGAAATCTTCCTTAGCTTTAAACTTCATAAGAAGACGTTTCATATTCTTACTAAGTTCTTTCTTATCAACACCTTCAGAAGCTTCATTATCTACAGGTTCATCAATAGCCCAATCTACATCACAGTCACCGTAAGTATTTGGTTCTTTACCTTGTATTTGTTTGATATCTGGAGTTTTTTCTTCATTTACTTTATTATCAATAACTTTATCATTATTAACATTGTTTTTTGAAGAAACATATTCAGTTAAAAAACTACCTAATTTTTTCATTTTGTTAAATTTATATACTATTTAATTTTTTATTTTTTATACATAGAAATTGCATCAGCAAATAAATAAGAACCTTCACAGTCTTCCCAAAGATCTTCTGGTTTTGTTTTCAATGCTTTTGCGCAATTACAAATGAACTGCCAAATAAATGATTCATTATTGCATTCAATGAATTCATCTTGATCATTGATATCATCTTTTATTTCGTTTTTCATTTTTTGAATCATTTCTTTTGAATAAGTTTTTAATTCATCATCAATGACCTTTTTGACATCTTTCATTTTATAAAGATTTTCATTTATAAATTCTTTAATATCTTTCATAATTTAATTTATATATCTTTGTAATATTGAATCCAATTTTCAGGTTCATCTTCTACATTCTTAATAAATTCTTCTACTTTATCTAATGCTTTAACAATAGCAGTGGCAAATGATTCAGTTTCAAAATCACAATATGGATCATCATCATAGTTTACAGCACCAATTTTACCTACCCATAATTTCCATGTACTTTCTTCTTTATCAAACCCTAATAAGAAATCAATGAATATATTCTTTTCCTTATCTTCATGCTTATATTCTATCTTTTGATATTTATCGTTATCTTTTAACCAAGATACTTTCTTTTCAGGTTCTTCCCAGATAACAAATTTAATATTTCCACGTTGTGTTGATTTCTTTTCACCTTCATCTCCAGAATTTTCAGAATCTTTAGAATTTTCAGTGTTTTCAGTATTGTCTTCTAATTCATCATCTTCAGCTTCAAGAATGTATTGTTTAAATGATTTCATTTTCTTTCAAACTAAATTGTATTTGATAACAAGGAGTGCAATCTTCTCTAATTGTACCAACTATATTCTTTGCACAATTATTGAATATCTTACCTGGTATATAATATTTGCAGTTATTTTTGCAAGTTAATTTCATAATTAATTAAAGGTATATATTTATAATCTTACATTAAGACATAATCTACCTTTTATAAAAATAAAAAAAAGTTGATAATAAAATTACCAACTTTATTGAATATCTTCCATTAATTCTTTCATAGAAGATATTTTCTTTCCTTTGAATTTATTTTCTGCAATATCGTTACATAATCTTATTGTTGCATTTAAAGATTTCAATTGACCTTTTGAAAATTTATTATCAGGGTCTAATATATAGAAATAAACTTTATTAACAGTTGTTCCATATACAACAGCTTGCCAGCATGAATTGGTTATTTCAGCAATTGAATATACACCTTGCATTTCTGGTGTTATTACATAAAGATGAACATTACATTTATTGTTCTTTTCATCTTCTTCAATTGCTTGACATTCTGGTGTCCAATCTTTAACAACAGGATTAAAGTATTTTATATTTACTTCATCCAATAATGGCATTAATTCATCACGCCATGTAGTTTCTGCGCATGTTCCTCCTAAAAACCATTTTTCATTATCCATTCATTAAGTCTCTAATATATTTTTCTGCATCATCATAATGATCCCAATAACATTGTTTATTAATTTCCATAGACATATTAGATAAATTTAAACCTATTTTAATTCCTGTTGGTTTATATTTACCTCCACTATTTGTAATAATAACTACAACAAATTTATTAACCAGATTATCCCATCTTATAATTATAGATTCTATTTGATCTTTATTAACAAATGTATATCTATAAAAATCATCCGATAATGCTGGTTGTATAAATTCCCAAAATTCTATAAAGTTTTTCATATTTAATCATCCACATATCATTGATTCGCCTGGTGCTAAGTTTTCATTAGTACGTTTACCACCACATACAGGGCAAACTAAAACTGATGGAGCAACAACATTACCACATCTTGGACATACCCATCCTTGTCCTGAATTTAAATTTATAGCTTGTCCGTTATCAATTATCATATCGTATTTGTCTTCCATATTATAATATAGATATATTTATTTTTTTATACATAATTTATAAAATTCTTCTGCAGGCCTAACATATTGAGGCTCTTGTATTCCATCATAACTATATATCACGGCGTCGCAATCATATTTATTTAATTCTTTTAATTTAACTTTATTATGAACTCTAAAATGATCATCATTAATTGGATCATAATATAATGGATGTTCTTCATTATATTTATTAATCCATTTTTGAACTAACTTATCATATTCATCTTTTGATATTTCTTCACCATGTCCATTCATTAATTCATCTAAAGCACCCCATATTCCATAGTTATCTCTAAAATTATAAACAAGATGAGGATCTTTACCACGTTCATCAACAATAGTCAAAAGATTAGAATCATCAATTATTCCATAAAGATAATGTTCAAATTCTTTAACACCATTATCAAATATATATTTAGATCTTAAAATTTTCATAATTTTTCTTTATTATAATGCTTTTCATGTAATTCATTAAAAACAATTTCAATACCTTCTTTTATTTTTTCTTCTTGATATTGCATGCCTAATTGTACTGCAGTTGCTATTATTGATCTAAAATTTGGATTCTTTTCTTTACAAGCAACAAGCATACCATTCATATATGTTTGTAATACTTTATCTGTCATTTTAATTTCTTATATTTTATTTATATATTATTTATTATTTAAATTTTTACCTAATCTACTACTAATACTTAATGTATATTTAATTTCATCAGCAATTTTTGTTTTATCTGATAAGAACTTAAAATCTTCTTCATATAAATGTAATGATCCGGCATTCCAATATATATGCCCTGGATGTATATCATCATCTAATTCTGATATAAGTCTATTTATTACTCTTTCATATACTTTAACTTGCCATAGTGAATCCATAGTATATTCACAAACATTATTAGACCTCATATAAACAATATCATCTAATCGTTTAGTGTCTTTATTATATATGAATTGCATTCCGATTGTACATATCTTATCACCATTATGATATTTATCAGGGCATAGCATTCCGATATATGCTTGTCTTGTATCGGGATCTTCTTTAATTGATTCTACAACTTTATTAATTTGATCTCCTAATAAAGGTTCATAATTATCTATATACCATTGTTCATTAGTAACATGGTGATCATGATAAACAATATATCCTGTTACGGAATCAAAATGAGCATTAACTATTTCAATAAATTTTTGATTAGTTCGTTTATCAAACTTAAATTCTTTATTTTGATATTTATTTCTTAATTCTTTTTTAATATCTTCTTCAGTTAATATCTTCATACAATTTAGATATAATTTTATAATTATTTTTTATCGTAATCAGTTTTATTGTCTCTATTTTTTCCTATATGATATCCATCACAAAATAAACATTTGTAATATGAGAAATGAGTATTATGTTTTTCTCCCATCTTATCAGCAGACTTCTTTGCAGTCTCAACTGTATTATACATTACTTTTGGTTTTCCTGTATGCTGATTAATATGAGAATTTAACGAAAACGCACCCCACGCATTACGAGTTATAAAAAAATTTGTTATAACTCTTTTTCGTTTAACTTGGTCAAGAAACCATATCTTAAAGTTTCTCCATTTTATTTTATCTAAATTAAGTATCATATTATAAGTATCATTCAAATAAACTTTTATATGTTAATCCTTTAACATTTATTTTCTTAATATATTTAGCTGGTATAAAATCATATGTAAATATTGATTCTTCATTTTTCATTGCAGTATCATTATATAAATCAAATTCTCCATTATTATCAATTTTTAATATTGCTAATTCATTTTCATATAATTTTGATCTATTACCAACTATCAATATAAAATCTTTAATCTTATCTTTAATATCTTCTAACTTATATTTGGTTGCATATAAGAATATTCTTTTTGGAAAATCTCTATATCTTGAAGTCTTTAATCTTAAACCATTCTTTAATATTGATTCTGCAGACTTATTATCTGTAAAATGATATAAACTATAATTCTTAAATTTATTTGTTACATTATCAGAATATCTTGGTTCAATAAATAAAGCCCATTTACCATCTATCTTTTCAGTATAAGAAACATAATAATTATAAAATGAAAGAATATTTTCAAATTTTTCTAGGTTATCAAAATCTGCATCTAATCGTCCACCTTTACGAGAAAAATCTATTATTCTTAAATTATCAGATAATATGATATAAAATGATTTGTTTTTATCTCCAGAATAATCTTTAAAAGATATATCATTTCCATATTCTTTCTTAAGCTTATCTTTTAATTTATCCGCATCATGTGTTTGTAAATTTTCAAACACATATTCATTAGATAAAAGATTACAATTTGAATAAGCATTCATATATTTACTGGGAATATCATTTCCAAAATATTCTTTTAAATGCTCATAATAATAGTTATTCTTTGCTATTTGATCTGGTGTATATTTATCTAAATATTCTATAATTGATTTCATAATATTAATTTTATAATTTTATTGATGGTTCATAATCATCAGGTTCTTCTTTAATGAATACTTTACCAATGATTCCACCACGTTTAATGATATTCAATAATTCTTTTTTGAATTTTTCCTCATCATCAAATTCTTGTATAAAATCATAACATCCTATTTTCCAAGGAGTTTCCATACATCCCCAAAAACTTCCATCTCTAAAACTTTCTTTAGGATATCCTAAACGATTTGGTTCATGCCACCATGTTTCAATACAATAAATATTTTTCATAATTTTATATAATCTTCTATATTTGGATACTTATTTTTAATTTCATGATATTTTTCTATATCAATCTGATTTTCATCAATATAGTATCTTACTAAAAATTCAATCATTAATGGCCATGCTACTTCTTTTGCTGATGGACGTGGCGCACCAGTTGTTCCCAAAGCTCGGAGATTAAAGAAATGACACCAATCAGATGCAAATGCTGTATGAACAGAAGTTGTTTTTGTATCAAGAGGTAACATTAAAGAAGCTTTCTGTGCAGTCCAATTCTTTTTACCAAATTTATTTGTATTCATCATATAAGCATATTCGCATGCCATATTTGCAAATATCCAATAATCAACCTGTTCCATTGCAGGATAATCAGTTCCTCTTGCAACTAATTCACACATATCTTTAAATGACATATGATCTTGTTTGTTATGAATTATTTCTTTTTCATCATTAGTAAACCAAACAGGCTCAATGATATTTAATTCTTTCCCATATTTTTCTTTTGAATAATTACAATATCTTGTTGATTCTTCTCCAACAGATTGAACACGATGTCTATTAATATCTCGTGCTACTGCAAGATTATATGTAAATCTTACTGTGTACCTTTTTTCATGTTCATCTGTTGGTTTAGTCATCCATTGAAGAACAGAATCTTTTAATGATTCTTTTTCAATTTTACAATTATACAAAAAATATTTAGAAATCAATATGTCTCTATTTTCATAAATAACTCTCCAGTTCGTTGTTATAAAATAGAAATGTGCGGATGCTTGTGCTCGTGTTCCATATCCTTTAATTTCAACATCAACTGTTTCATTAATTATTTTTTCTTTTACAACAGAATATTTGTTATCTTGAAAGAATCTAACAATATCAAATTTCCACATATACTGTGGATCATCAATAGGTGTTCCTACAGGTATTATTAAATATACTGTTCCATGTTCAAGCATTGCTCCATGATTTGCATCTTCAAGCATCTTAACAAATTTCTGATATGATGTATCTGTTATCTTATCTTCAGATTTATAACAAGTACGACCACATATTTCAATATGCTTGAACATATCTTCAAGTAGTGTTTCTTTATTATATTGTTGTTCTAATATTTCGTATTTTGGTTTAATTATATTCATATTTATTAATTCACTTATATTTTTATTCGTTTCAAATAATCTTTAAAATTAATTATTTTCCTATGATGATCTTCTGCAATTTCTATTATATTATTTTCTAAAAATTTTAAACACATCTTAGGAATTATTTTTTCTACTTTAGAAATATATTTATCAATCTGATTAATAAGTTTTTTCTTTATTTTATTATTTGTCCAATCACATTCATTAAGTTCTCTATATACATCATATATTTTATTTTGTATATCTTCAGAATATGAATTATCAGTTAATCCATATAATATTTCTTTTGATTGCATTATATTCTTATATGATATAGAATTCTTAACAATATTTAATGCTTCTTGTGGACCATGAATTTTATCTTTATTATTTTCTAATTCAGATTGTAATTCTGAAATATAGGCATTTTGTTCAACCTTATTTATATGATATAAAACATCACTTAACACTCGTTTAACATTATCAAATGACATTTTACCTTGAATAAATTTATCATAATGTTGATTATCTAATAAATCATAAAAACTTTTATTAGTCAATAACATACAATAATTTTGATATACATGTGTTAATTCATGATATAATAATGATCGCAAATCACTTTCAAATTTATTCTTATTTATATCATAATGAATTTCAATATCATCAAATTTATTATTCTTATTTAATTTTTTGTTTTCATCACTTATATAACCACCATTACTTACATTATTTGAAACTTTTATATTTATTATAAGTTTTTCAAAAAATATATTATTAAAATTATTAAGATTTTTTCCTAATATATCTAACTTAATTAATATATATCCTTGTTTAAATTTTGATTTTGCCTTTTTGATTATATGATTAACTAATTCTTTACACCCATCATATACTCCATATTTTTCAAATAATTCATATTGATGAGATTCTAATATATAATCAATTGCAATATGTGTTAATAATGAATCATTTATATCATTAATATTTGATTCATTTATTTGTATCATTCGCATTAACATTATTTAAACTTATATTTTTTTACATTCATTATGAAGTCCAATTTTTTCATAACACAATATCTTGGAATGATAGGTTGATATTCCCACCATTCCAAAAGATCATAATATGTAATACTATTTTTAGTAGTGTTTTCTACTATTATAGTCCTTCCTTTATATGTATATCTTGAATTATTCTTTATTCTTCTAAAAGGATTTATCATTAATATGCAGATGATAATTTTTTAATTTGCTCTATAAACTTAGCTGTAAACATAAACTTCCACCAATTTTCAGTTCTGAAATATGCACCACCTTGCTTAGGAATCGTCTTTAAATAAACTTTTCTAAATAAATCTTGCTGCCATAGATGTACTTTCTGTCCATCATATTCGTAAATGTTATTAATCTTTGGAAATATCATATTCTTTAATTTTTATTTAATTTCAACTTCATATAATTCAAATTGTCTATCTGGAAAATTTTCTTTAGCATCTTCCATCATTTTATTAGCTAATTTTTCATCAGAATATACTATATTATCATATTCATACCAACCGCACCATTCTGGTTTACCCCAGCAATCATGATCATATTCCCCATAATGTATTTTATATCCAATCATAATTAAAACATATCTTCCAAATTATTTTCTTCTTGTTGAACTTCTTGAACTGTTTCTTCAGGTTCTTCTTCCTTTTTCTTTTCAGATTCTAATATCATAAACTTCTGAATTGCAAATTTATAAAATTCATTTAGCATATTAGTATCATAAGGCATAGCTCCTTGATGTATCTGATAATTCTGTCCACATTCAGGAATTACTTTACCAGGAAGATTAACTATCATTACAACAATATCTTCAGGTTTTGTATCAGTAGGAAAATATCCTGATTCAATTAATGCTTGTTTATAGAAATATAATTGTAATGTATAACGATACCAATTTAATTGAGGATACTTAAACATAGGACCAAGCATTTTCTTTGTCCATTTTGTTGGTACCTTATCAATTGTTCCTGAAGATTTCCAATCAATCAATATATATTTACCTGTACGTTTATTTCTAAATAAAGCATCAAAACGTCCATATAAATATGTATCTTCTTTCGTTATTGGATTTTTAGTCTTAAGATAAAGATATTTCTCTCTATCAATAAATTCAGTATCTCCAGACTTACTTATTACTGCATAGAAATTATCAAATGAATCACAAAGTCCATGAAGTCTTTCATCAAAATCATACCCATTATCAAGTTTGAACAATCTTAAATCGTTTTCAGTACCTGTCAAAGTTGCCCCAATATAATCATCAAGTAATGACCCATACTTACAAGATTCTGCCCCTTTAGCTGACCACTTGTCTAAAATTTGTTGTACAGTCATTTGATAATACTCAGATTCTGGATTATTAAAATGCTTATTATAAGTATTCTGTGCAACACCTTCAGAATCAAAAGGAGTAAACAACATATCTAATGCATTAGATATACTTATTTTCTTAATACTTTTATCAATGTCTAAATTTGAAAAATCTATCATATATTTTAAATCATATAAATATATAAAAATATAGTTAAATAAAAAAATGTTTACAATATATTTTTTTAAAATATTGCAAAGAAACTATATAATATTTGAATTTTTTTATTTATAATCTATTTTATATATAATTTAAATAATAGATTAATTAAAAAATAAAGAATAATGAAAAAAGAAATTTGGAAACCAGTTCTTTATGAAAATTTTTGTAGTGAATACTGGATTAATTGTACAAATAGAAATTATGAAGTATCAAATTTAGGTAGAATTCGTAATAAAAAGACAGGTAAAATTTTAAATCTTTTTGTTAAAGATAATGCCTTATATTGGACTATGCATTATAGTAGACCTGGTTATGATCCTATTACTCTACAGTTTAGAGTATCACATGTAGTATATGGGTCATTTGTAGGAAATTGTTATGATCATAAAATCTATCATAAAGATAATGATATTTTCAATAATTCTTTAGATAACCTTTATATGTAACTATAATCATATGACAAAAGAGAAATTTCTTAGATACGAGAATCTTCGTAAGAGTGGAAAGTATAATATGATCATGGATATGAGTCATGTTCTTGTGGAGGCAGAACTTAATTATCATGATTACATTGATATCATTAAGAATTATTCAAAGTATTATAAAAAATATATTGGATGAACAATTTTAACATTATTCTGTTAGAGCTATCATATAGACTTAAATGGCAACCAGAAGTTCAGTTTACAGTAGAAGAAGACTGTAATCGTAAAGGTGGTATATTTAAAGGACGTGTCACTGAAATGGATTCGTATGGATATTTGTCTGTTGATTATGTTAATAATGGACATACATATGAATATAACTTCAATCTAAAGTATGATAAAAACTTTAAGTTGATTCTTCGTTCTTTAAATGATATGACTGATGAAGAACATATTGAATTAGAGGAATTGGTTGCATTCTATATGGATGATACACTATTGGATGAAGCATATGAACCTGATGCAGAATGGTGTTTACATGATAGAACAGGAATTAAGAATTTAATTGGAGGTGCAAGATTCTATTGGGAAGAAATGATACCTATCTATGATTGGCTTAATGAAAAAGGATTTGATTATCGTGGTCTTATTAAATCAGGATTGGTACTAGAAGCATCAAAAAAAGTATAATCTAAACGAGAAATAACTATAACAAATTAAAGAAGATAAATAATATGATAACGAGTGCATTTACAAATAACAATATCGTGCTTTTTGATTTTGCCGAAAATCCTTATTCGCCTGACTATATAAAAAATCATCCAGATGATTTTGATGAGTGGGGTAATAAAATATATATTCCTGACTATGACGATGATTAATTTATTGAATATTCTTAAAAAATAATTTCATATATAATTGAATTTTAAACAATATTAACTATTTATAAATATATAAAATCTAATATTTGAAGAATTAAATGAAGTGAATATAAGTTAAATTAAAATTTAATAAACATGGTTGAATATTTTAATCCAAATCCTACTTGTAAGTTTTTCAAGTCAGGTAAACCAAAAAATTGGTATGTAAACGATTCTGCAATCAGGACGGTTGCAAAAGTTTTGAATATTTCTTGGACAGACGCTTTTGATAAGTTATGTGAGATTGGAAAGAATCTTTTTGATATACCTACATCAAAAATTGTTCTTAACACATTACTTATGAATAATGGTTTTGAATTTATAACATTGGGTAAGCCTAAGAAAGGTACTAATCGTCCACTTGTTAAAGAATTTGTAGAATCAATTAATAATAATGATACATATGTTTTGAATCTTGCGGATTATTTTGTAACTGTAGACGGTGGTAAGATTTATGATGTATCTGATGAATGCCTTAAAAGTTCAGTGTATTCTTATTGGATAAAGAAAAATTAAATTATCATATTGATAAAATTTGTTTACATATATTTTCTATTTTATATAAATAACAAATATATTAGAATTTATATGTAATGACAGATACATTGGTTATCAATTTAATTGGTGGTCCTTGTAGTGGCAAATCGACCGTTGCAGCTGAATTATTTGCAAGACTTAAGAAAATGGGTGTTCATTGTGAATTGGTTTCTGAATATATTAAAGACAGGATTTATGAAGAAAACAAAACAATGCCAAGTAATCAGATTGCAATATTTGGAATGGAACATTATAACATTTCAACAAAAATTGGAAAGGTTGATGTAATTGTTCATGATGGATCTTTTCTTAATAATATCATATATAAAGTTGGAGAAAATAAAGAATTTGATGATCTTATTATAAGTGAGTATAAGAAGTTTAAGAATTTAGATTTCTTTATTAAACGAGGAAACATTGAATTTGAAGATTATGGGAGAATTCATAATTTAAAACAATCCAAAGAATTAGATAAGATCATCAAAGAAACATATGAAAGATATGGATTATCATATACTGAAGTTGAAGCTAGAGATGCTGTTGATAAAATGATACCAATAATACTTAAAAAGTTAAATGAATGATTTGTGGAAGTTGGGAAACTGGTGAATATTTTAATTATAAGTTTGTAGAAGGTGACATGGTTGAATTATGGAATCCTACTACAGATTCTATGTTGATATCATATAAAGATTGGTTGAAAGATTATTACATAAGAGATAAGTGGAGAAGCATTAAATGAAACAAGAATTAAAAGGTGAGATAAAAGAGATCATCATATATTTTATAATTGGAATAATATTTGCATTAGGATGGCTTTGGCATATAGGATATTTTGAAAATATTAGTTATTAACATTTTAAATAAATTGAATTATGGAAAAAATTACTCGTAAGACACTTGTAAAGAATTTGACAAATGTAGTAAACAAGATTGATGAGCTTCGTGAGAAAAAGTATGAGTTTATAACAAAGCGTAGTATTCCTGGTTATGGAGAAGCTGCTTCTATTGCATCAGTAAAGGTGTTGATTAATGCATATAATTATTTGCATCATCAGGTAAAGAAGAATGATACTGCTATTCAGGGGCTTGGTTTGGATAAACTTGGAATCAATCTTGAGGAAGATACAAATATCTTGGGATATACAATTGAAGAGTGGGATACTGATTTGAAAACTGCTGCACAAAAGATTGCAGATATTGAGAATTTGGCAAATCTTCAGAAGGCTCGCGATATTCTTGAGAAGAATCTTGGTGAGGACGAGAAGTTTGAGATGGATATGAATTCTGTAGCAGAATTGCTTAATTAATATATGAGTAAAAAGAATACTATTAAGGATGAGGGACAAATTATCCCTCATCTTTTAGATAGTACATCTGATTACAATAATTTTGCTAACCTATCATATTTTATTGGCGAATATAAGAAAGCTGTTCAGATTATTAAGCAATGTAAAAACTTTTATTATCAGTTCTTAAGAACAAAACTATATAGTTATGATCAATTAAAAGATATCAATATTAATCCTTATATTGTTAATATATATAAAGATGAATATTGTAAGCATTGTAGACAATTAGAAGAATATATTGTAAACAGATGGCTAGAAAAGGAAATTAATCGTTCATTGAAAACTTATAAGCTTGTTTTCAATGCAGAATGTTATATCAATAAAATTCAAGCTTCTTACTGGAATCCAAGATATAATGAATGGGAACTAATACCATCAAAGAAAGCATTAATTCAGAATTTTGAATATCTTCAGAAGTTTAAATATCATTTTAAAAATGATGTTGAATATAAAAAGGATGATCAATATCCAAGAGATGCTCATAATGTCTTTGGTGAAAAATTGTTATTAGAATATGCAAATTCTGAAATAGTTAATGAATCAGAAATATTTGATCAAACATTATATAAATGGGATTATAAGTTAAATAAGAAGACAAAGAAATACGAAGATGTATATACACCATTAAAAGATACTGTTAAATTTACTTTATTAAAACAAGAAGAATATAAGTTAATAAGTATCTTAAGAGAAGCTGCTGTATATTTTGATAAATTATATGATAAGATCAAAAAGAATCCTGAAAATTATATTAAAGAATGGAATGAATATCGTGAATTTGTAAAAAATAATTACAGGTATATTCATATCTATACACATAATGGATATTATGTTAATGAAGGATTTGAAGGTGCTATAATTGATAAAGAAAAAGAACAACGTAGAGATTCTATTGATGCATTATTTTTTCCATTAGAATTAGTTATTGATAAAGATACATATCTTTTTGAAGGATATCACTATGTAAATGATCAAGGATTTAAAGAACGTTCTTTATTTGACGAAGACCAAAGATGTCATCCTATATATTATACAAAACTATTAAATGAATATCTAATACCAAATTATGGAGAGTATTATGAAAAGGAAAAAGAACGTTGGTTTGAAGAAAATAAAAAAAATTGGTATTATGTTGTAATTGATAGCATAGCATATAGATTTACAGATTATATTGAAGGTGTTAAGATTCAACTTGAAGAAGAAGATAATATATTACAATGTGATTATGAAACTGAAGAACGACATCAAAAATGGAAATGGCCAAGTGATAGTCCTTATGTAGTTACTAAAGAATCATATGATCTTCGTTTCAGTACATTAACAAATGAACCTGTCTATTATGCTATGTCAACTGATAAATATGAAGAACAAACTAAAAGGAATTATTGATTATGAATGATAGATATATAATAAAATGTATTGCCATTAAGAATATTAAGTCAAATAAACTTAATGGAGAATTGATGATTACTGAAGGCAATGAATATTGGTATAATCCAGAAGCATCAACATTTAGTTGTGTACATGATTATGATTTAGTTAAGAAATTTTTTCCATATAAGCAATTTCCAAGTTCAATTATTCCTGTTACAAAAATACAGAATAATGCAAAAATATTCAAGAAACTTGCAACAACAAAAGATCATGCAAAAATAATTGAAGATACTGGATATTTTAAATGTGAAATTTATAGAGTTATAACTACTATAGAGAAATTTTAATGAAAGAAACAATTAAAAGAAAATTAATAAGAATACGTCATTATAAGTATCATAATAAACCTTGCAATTTCAAAAATGGTAAACCTTGTGTATGGGAAACCGCATGGGATGACACATATTTACAAACATTTTATTATGATGACAATAATGAATTAATTGTTGAACATTGTGAAAACTATTGGGAAGCTGCAATGTTCAATCATGACAATGATGTAATGGAATATAATGGAGTTAATTATGATATTGATGATATTGTAAAATTACTTGAAAATCATTTTAAACCCAAAAAAGATTATTATATTAAAGCAGTAAATTGTGAGACTAAAATAGGATAAAATTTGAATATAACAATTTCATAAATTTACTTGTGAAATTTTGAATATTATATAAAAATTACTATATTAATTTACAATTAAATAAATAATATAATATGACAAGAGAAGATAAACTTAATCTATATTATAAAGCTAAGGAAGCTTACTATAATGGTCAGGAGATTATGACTGACTATGAGTTTGATGCACTTGAAAAGGAATTAGGTTTGGAAAATAAATCTCAGATTGGTGCTCGTCATAATCCTTCTTACACTCAGAAACATCCATTTGTCATGGGTTCACTTTCAAAAGTGCAGATTCATAAGGATAAGGAAGGAAATATTGATTGGAAGAAATATTTTACTGAGGCTGCTAAATATTTTGGTAAGCATGAGGTTATCATTACTCCAAAATTTGATGGATGTTCATTTGAATGTGAGATCAAAGACGGTAAGTTAGTGCAGATATCTTCTCGTGGTGATGGAGAATATGGAAAAGACCTCACTCTTCATCTTGTACGATTTGTTCCTGAATCTTTATATCAGATTCCAGGTCATAATGTTTTCCGCGGAGAGGTTCTTGTAAATAAGAAAATATATGCTGAAAAGTACGGAGAACAGTTTACAAATCCACGTTCATTCGTATCTGGTGTATTGAACAGAGATTATTCTGAAGATGAAGATTTCTATTCAATGCGAAATGATCTGTCATTGGTGTTTTATGATTATCGTCAAATCACTAATGGTATTGTTAAGGATCGTGATTGGAATAAACTTAATGTTCTGATGTCTGAAGCTGATTATCATTTGGGTGTTACTCCACAATTCTTCAAGACTCGTTATATCTTAAATGAAAATGACTTTGCAGATATCTATACTGAGTTTGCTGAATACCGTCACAATTGCCCATTTGCACTTGATGGATTTGTAATTAAGCCAACTGAAGATTACAGAATCAATAATACAACTGCTCATCGTCCTTCTGATTGTGTTGCAATTAAGTTTATTCCAATGCTTGAGGAAACTGAGGTTGTAAACATTACTTGGAATCTTGGAAAGACTGGAGAATATACTCCAATCATCTGGGTTAATCCTGTCAATATGGATGGTCGAGATGTACAGAAATGTTCTGGTCATAATTTTGGTTATCTTAAGTCAAAGGGTGTAACTATTGGGTCTAAAGTTATTATGTCGCTTGCTGGTGATATTATTCCTTTCCTTTATAAAGTTACAAAGACTAATGATGGAGAAATTCCAATGCCTGAAGGAGAGACTTACGTAGATGATATTCATTTGATGGCAGTTCTTTCCGAAAAGGAACATGCAAGACTGATGTTTGTAAATTCTGCTCAGACATTAAATATTCCAAACATTGGTGTTGAAACTGCTCGTAAGATCTTTGATTACATTTCATTTAATGATCCTATGACAGATGAATTCTTTGGAGAATCTAAGGAAGTAAAACTCCCATACAATATTTTGGAATGCACTAAAGAAGAAATTTATTTTGGTACTGGTTCTGGTAAAGCTGGAGATAAAGCAAAGAAATCATTTGATGAGACGATCAAATCACTTACTCTTACTGATGTAATTAAGTCATGTAATTTTAAGTTGTGTGGAAACAAGGTTGCTGACCAATGTGCTACATATATGCTCACTGGAGATGCAGATTTCGAGCATCTTGCAACAGAAGGTTATTCTTGGGTAATGAATAAAGAATCTAATGAATATAAAACTGTTCTTAATGTTCTTAATTCAATTGGTAAGTCTGTAGAAGATTTTAAGGCAGTTCATGAGGAGATTAAGAAAACCACTTCAAATCAGATTCCTATCATTATGACTGGTGAACCTAATGATTACAAATCAAAGGGCGAGTTCCTTGCATGCCACCCAGAATATAGAAACACTGGATCTTGGAAAGAAGTACAGATTGTATTTACTAATTCTCTTGATTCAAATACTGGTAAGATGAAGAAAGCTCGTGAAAAAGGAATTGAAATTAGATTATATTAATTATGAAACAAATTAATCGTACAGAATTAGATAAAAAAGTTAAAATAATTAAGGAATCTTTTTCTGGTTATATTATTGATCCTAATATTAAAGAATTGTTAAAATTTTTTAAGAAATCTTTTAATGAAGATATTATACAAATTGGAGATAAACTTATATATGATTTTAACGCTCTTTTTGAAATAAGTCCTTCAGTTAAAAAGAAGTTTAAGAATGATCCAATTCAACCAATTACAATAACATATAAAAGAGCAGACATATTATTTTTTACTTTTGATAAATTGCCTGAACTTGGTGAAGAATATACAATGTATGATTCTGATTGGTCTCAATGGTTATATCCAACAGAATTAAAATTATCTGTTCTTTTTGATAAAAAATCATATCTTAAAGAAAAAGATCCAGAGGAGTGGTATGTTGAAACAAATATATTTTCTATAAATGATAAATACACAAAATTAATTAATGACATTAATTTTGATTAAATATGAGGCAAGCGATATTCAAAACAAAAATGTCACGTGAAGAACTTCATGAATATTGGAAAACTTGGGCTGATGTATTTAGACCAGAAAATACATGGGATCGTGTCTATTTGTTAAATTCAAATATTTGTATAAGTGTATCTTCAAAAGATAATTATGGAGATAAAGTTACTATGAATGTTTATGGACATAATCATATTAAACTTGGAATATTTGAACCAGATAATGGATGTGTATGGGGAGATCAAGGAATTTATGCCTACTATCCAACATTGACATTTTACAATAACTTGAATAATGTTGGTATCAATTATAATGTTGGAGAACCTAATAACACACGAGTTGAAATGACTACTCAAGGAATGATCATTAATGAAGAAAATTTGTTAAAAGCAATTAGAGATAGTTTTTCATATATTAAAATTTTTGAAGATAAAAATGGATAAAAAACAATTAAAATCAATGTTAATTGATTTACTTGAAAATGATGAAGATGTTCAATATTATATAAAGCAAGCTGTTGAAGATCAAAATCGTAGAGATGAATGGACAGAAGCTAGTGCATGGACATAAAATATAACAAGTTTATAAATTTACTTGTGAATTTGTAATATTATATAAATTGTAACTATATTATTATATGAAGTATAAATGGAATATAAATGAGTACTCAAATATTTTTGGTGAAAGGAAATATAGAGCACATCAGATTCTAGAGGAATTCTGTAATAAGTATTATAATTGTGAAGTATATAACATTCTTCTTGAACATGAGTATAATCTTAAAAGTTTCTTAAATGAATATATAGGAGAGTATGCAAGATTCTATAAGTCTCGTGGGACATTATCTATCTTTAATGACCAGATTGCAAAATTAGCAGAAGAATATGCTGCACGTTATTTTAATGTAGACGCAGAACCTAATGGAGCTATGCAATATCCTGACTATATCATTAATTTGGGTTCGTATGAAAATGTTTATGTGGATGCTAAATGTGTAGCATATATCCCACGAAAGTCTAATGATACAGATAATCCTGTTATTGATTATAATAATGGGTGTGGACAGATTAAAGAAGCTGCTGAAAATATTTGGAAGCATTATAAAGGTGAACATAATCCATTCTATAAATCATTTATACTTTATATGTATTATAATGATAACGGTGGAATAGAAGATGTAATATTTATGCCAACTATTTATGCAATCAATCTAAGAAAATATGATTGGAATGATTTAAGCACATTTATGTTTGGTGTAAAAGGAGCAACAAATTCAAATATTACATTATCATTACCATCATTTCTTAAGAAGACGGGTATGATGGACTTAAATGAAAAAGAATTAGCATTAGCAACTGCTACATATAATTATTTAAAATTACATAACTATTATGATGAAGACAATACAATTAACTGACGAAATGGTTCAAAGACTGCAAAAGTTCTATAATATGCCTGAATATTTTGATGATGAAGATGAAGCTACTTTAATTCAAGATATATGTAAAGAAATATTTGAAAAATAATTATGAAAAACTTCTGTGATAAAGAATGTTGTTTAAACTGTTCACATTTCGCTTTTTGGGATGGTGATTATTGTTGTACTGCAGAAATGAAAATACATCAGTTTGGATTTGCTGATGATATATTCTTTAATGTAGATATTGATAATACAATGGAAACTCCAGATACATGTGAAGATTATGATAAAAGATATTCTGAAAAAATATCTAATATGTATATGGATGAATATAAAAAATGGAAAGAATGGGATATTCTTTGTAATCAATTAAAAGAGCATGTATCGGATAAGTCAGGTTATTATGAAAAAATAACTAAGCCAATATATTTTAATAAATTTGATAAGTGGAATGAAAACAATTCTTAAGAAAAGATTATCATTGAATGAACGTATTCATAAAGTATATGTTTATAATATTCAAGGTACATTATCACATGATGAACAATATGATATTACAAACTATTTTAAAAATGAATACGAAACACACCGTAAAGATTTCAAATATATGGTAGTTCATGTTAATGATAACGAACATAAGTTTGAATATGAATACTATAAATCAGATGAAGATCTTTTGAAAACATATAAGACATTTGACATGTTCACTAAGAAAGATCGTAGTTCATTCAAATATTGGTTTGCTCATTGGTGTGGATTTCAGATAACTGCTCTTAATCTTGGAATATGGAAACCTAAGTATCTGTTACATGATATTGAAAAACCTTGGCTTAAGATATTATGGAAAGGTGATTATAAAAAAGTTCAGAAATGGCATCGTACTCACAATAGACATCATCTTGAATATGGACTTAAACATGGCTGGGATGTTATTGACTGGGAAGCATTAATGATTGATTGGGAATGCTGCGGTTTATCAAAACAAGAAGCACAGTTAGATGCTCGTGAAACTCTTGAATATGAGATTCAAAGAGATAAATGGAAACCTTATGCAAAAGATATATCAGATCATTTAATACCACTTTTAAATAAATATAATCTATAAATTATGGTTAAAGTAATTCCTTGGAATACAGTTTGTGCAAAATGTAATGTCAAACTTGAATATTTTAATGAAGATATACAATCTAAAGAACATGAATATTATGTATATCATAATGTAACAAAAAAAGAAATAAGTCATTATATTGTATGTCCAATATGTGGTGGGCATATTTCAGTATAAAGTTATCTAAGTTAATTAGATAACTTTTTATATTATGAAGTTTAAAAAATCATAAGAATATTGAATTTTTTAAATATTATTCTATTTTTATAATATAAATAAAATATAGAAATATGGAAGTTATTGGATTAGTGATTTTAATTTGTTTTTTGGTACTTATCTTTGGTATTATTGGTAAGCTCCTTGGTTTGCTCTGGATGATAATCGGATGGCTTCTTGAAGGCGTAGGTAATTGCTTAGGTTGTTTTGTTTGGGTATTTTTGATAATAATTGTTTTAATTGCACTTGCCGCATAATTAAAATTATGGAACATTATAAGATTGTAAAAAAGACATATACTGGTATTGATCATCATGCAAATATTACAGAGAAATCTAAGTATAAAGTATATCATAAAATACTTGGATTTTTTTGGGAACGGTTGACTACGTTTAGTATGCACATGGATGGATGTACTATGTTTTCGGCAGATTCTGTAGCATTTGACACTGAGGAAGATGCAGAGAGATTTATTCGTGTTTTCCATGAAAATAGATTTAAGATTAATGAATATACAATTGAAACTGTTAAGAAACTTGATTTAGAATAAAATGTTAGAAGAAGTACTTATAATAGATAAGAACATTTCAAATTTAAATAATTCAGATCAATTTGAAATTAAAGTTAGTGGTTTTGATCTTAAGCTTATTGAAAAAGGTCTGACTATGTTACGTAATGAAAGATTACGAAATACTCCTTGGGAAAATCGTAATCCTAATGGTTACCCACCTCATTTTTGGTACAATGATAAAGATAAAGGTGTACGACAAGTTGATAGTATTCTTAATCATCTTAGAAAACAAATAAATGAAACGAAGAATCTTAAATAAAAAACTTAAGAAAGATGTATTGATTAATCTTTGGATTAAAAACTTTAAACATACGAATGATTCTTTGCAATCACATATGTTTAAGGTCAATCAAAAAGATTATGAAGACAAAACATCATTTTGGTATTGTCAGTTTAAAATCTTTGCTTGGATGATGCATTATGAATTCATACAGGCAATTAAGATTGGATCAAAAAAGTATAATACTAAAGAAAGATACATTTATGATTATGTAGTTCCTGGGCATTTTTTAACATATAAGAAATATAAAGATTTGAATAATTTAGATTAAATATGAATAAAACAAATTTTATATTTGGAAGTTTAATTACAATTTGTATTGGTATAATTATATATTTGATAATTGGTTGTATTGTTCAGAATAAGGATGTTTTAGTTAAAGAAGATTCTGAATATCTTTATTATAAGGAATACACATTATATAATAGAGATTCTGCTGTCTATAAATATCATAAGCCAATTATTTATGATTGCACTGTAGTAAATCAGCGTAAAAGTGGTGGTTATGTAGGTGTGCCTGGTAAGGGTGGTCATCCAGTTGTACATTATCATACAACATTTGAATATAACGGAAAACGTGTAGAAGAAGGTGGTGGTGAATATTATAATCGTTTTAATGTTGGTGATAAACTTAAAGTAAAAGAAATATTTTATCCTCATTATAGAACTGAATATATTTATTAGCTATAAAATTTGAATATAACAAGTTCATAAATTTACTTGTGAAATTTGAATATTATATAAAAATTTCTATATTATATTTGTAAAATCAAACAAATATAAAAATATGAAATTTAAGGAAGTTGAAATCATTAAAAACAGAACTTTATTTTCTGGTTTTAGGTTTATTGCTGTCTATCATGATTATTTTTCTGAACAGGAAGATATGATTGAAAAGTTTACTTCATGCATGCCACGAAAGGGAGATGTTATTCGTGTTAAAGATAAGAATACTGATAAATATGTTTTTCTAAGTGTTAAACATATATATATTGATTATATTGAAAATAAAATGACAATTTGGTGCAAATAAATATGGAAAAGAAATTAACAGAATACGACAAGAAAATGATCATTTACACAAAAAAATTTCTTGATGATGCAAAAAGATGTCTTGATTTGTCTGATGAGGAGAAAGCAGAAATTTTTCAGTGTATGGAGTGGTTAGATTCATTAAGAAAATAATTATTATGATGGAAGAAGTATTACATATGAAGGTTGGACCATTAATTGGTGAACATCTATTGGAGATTGCACAGAGAAATATTTCTGATGGAAATGTTGAATATGCAATGTCTATATATCCACAAGCATTTGGAATGACAAAGGAGCATACACTTATGATTCTTAAGAACCAGGCAGTTGTTGTAACTGATGAAGATGGTAAAGGTGTTTTTCTTTGTGATGATGAAAGTCTTCGTATTAATAATGCTCATAATATTCTTGATTGGGAGCTTATCATTAATAATAGAATTAAAGATCTTTTTGAAACTATTACATCTATTCATAAGACTGCTAATGATTTTATGAAGTTGTATAATGGTGATATTGAAGATTATTCTATTATTGAAATGATGAAACGTTATTTTAATGATGATGACCTTAAAATGATTGGTAAGCATACTATTGCTGCTCGTATCATTGGTTCTCCAGATTGTAAAATTTGTGATAAAGGAAATTCTAATCCTACTTCTGTTTGGGAAAAACTAGAAACAAAAATTGAATATAGTGAAGATTTTGGAGATCCTGAATATGATGAAGATATTTCAAAATGGGAATTGATTTTATACTATACAGTTAAGTATAATAAATTGATTAGAATCCTTCATAAGAACTATATTAAATTTGAAAAGACATATATGTTTCTTATTGAGAATGGATTTATTAATCATCCTTCTCGTGTTGAACATATGATTGAGATGGCTGTAGAAATTCTTTGGAAATTCTCAGATACATCAAAAGGATATTATCATCCGCTTTGTAATACAGGTCTTTATGATTATAAGGAAAAACTTTCTGATGATCTCGTTAAGACTCATTTTGGAAATGAATTCGTAAGGAATGGTATTATTGAAAAGGATATCATGGATGGATATGACTCAGGTTGGCTTTCTCCAGATGGTGAATTCTATGGGGCTGATGGTGAGACATCTGCAATGATTCATATGAATTTGGCAGAACAGATTTTCAATGCTTCTGCAAATAAATATGCAATTAAAATGATGAAAGATGGTGTATCTTCTTTCGGAGGAGTTGATTCTCCAGATTATTGGCTTGAGAAACATGGTTGGATAAAGATTCATCATAATGACTGTTATGGATCATTTATTGGAAGAAGAAATGAAGCACCAACACCAGATTATCCTTATCCATACATTCCAACAGATATTCAGTTAAAAAAGATCTGTAGTTATGTAGATAAATATTATGGAGGAAGATTTTATACTGAAGCAAATGCATTTGGTAGAAGTTCTCACTCAAATCCTTATACTACATACGCTGTAAGACAGATGGATGATATTAAGTTACATGAAATATTTGGAAGATAATGGAAAATATTATTAGTATTTTAATGTGTTTATTAATTGATGGATTTATTGTTGCATGTGTTCAACTTTTTATTTATTTAGAAAAGAAATATCCATGTAAAAAATCAGAAAAACATTATGGAAGCTGGGGATGCACTGGCGATAAAATATATTTTGACGATAGAGATAGTTGTGCATTTTATGATTAATTAATATGAGAGCAATAGTATCATTTTCTAGTTCAACATTAAGACATACACAAGAAACTATTTGGAGAACAAAGAAGCATCGTATTGAAGAAGAATTAAGAAATCAATTTAAAGAAGCTAAACATAAAAAATAATTATATGAATACAAAAGAAATTTTAATAGAGATTGACAATCTACAAAAACAGATAAATAATTTAAGAGAATGTGTCAATAAGGGAGTTTATAACTATCTTAAAGACGTTATCGGAATTGAAAGTTGTAGCAGATCTGCTTCAAGTTCTCTTGTCGGTAAAGTTATTGCTGAAGAAATTCATTGGTATTGGAATAGAGAAATGAATCTTATTACTATTATTTATTGTGTATTTAGAAATAAGTGGGGAGATTTTAGTGATGAAAAAGAAATCAATGTAGATTTTTCTACTATTGATAAATATATTAATGATAAATAAACATAATATGAATGTTTTTGAAAAGTATATAGCTAATGTAAAAGAAAATGAAAAGTTAACAGATATTATAAATGATCTATGTAATATTCATTTCTTACATTGCAAAGATTCACTTCAAAGTATATTTGAAATAGAATTCATTAAATTTTTGAAATGGGAAATTGATATTGGTATGTGTCCACCATCTTCAATAACAATGTATTATATTGGTAAAGATGTTAATACTGGTGAAGAAAAAGAATACACAAAAACAATTGATTGGAAAAATCTTTTAATTAAACTTGATGGATATGAATAACATAGATATGTCACATGATATCATGAATGAATATATTGATATCATGAAACGTGGTCATTTGCTTAATGATATTATGGATATGGCTGCATATAGATGGATTAGAGATAATGTAGGAATTCTTGATATGGAAAAATTTCATGAGCAAGGTTCTAAAGCATATATTAATAAAGCATATTGTCAGATTAGACCTGATGATGAGTTATTGGGTTTTAATTGGAAATTTGATAGTTATAAAGATCCTAAATTCATTATCATAACGTATACAACAATTATAGATGAATTTGGAACATATAAAACAGATAATGAAGTAACTTTATCATTAAAAGAATTTGAAGATTACATTTATTAAATATGGGAGATTACGCAGATTTTGTTAATGAAAGATTAATTGATGATCATTTTAATGATATAGATAATCCAGACCCAGAAGATACTTGGGTTGATGGACAAACTATTTATAATTCAAATAGAAAAGAATCATCATTTCCTCTTGAACAAAATTTTGATTATATTAAGTTTCCAATTGAACAATTTAAAATTGGAGATGAATGGTTAATGCGAAAAGATATTGTACAAAGAAGTACAATGAATCAAACCGTATTTATTAAAAAGATAACAGAAAAAGCTGTATTATTTGAATTCAGTGAAGAATGGATCAATATTTATAATTGGCAAATGAAAGGAAAACAATTTTGGTTGCCAATATCTATTCTTTATAAGCATAAGAAACATATTAAAGTAATATACATTCCGAAATGGGCATCTATTAAAATAATTAATAATAGACCTGATGAAAAAAGAATTAGAGTCTATAAAGGAGCTATATTGGAAGATAAAATTTAAATAATATATAAATTAAATACGTAAGCAAAATGAGTACTTGGACATGGACATTTATTAAACCTGAATGTTTATCTAAGAAACAGATACAAAATCTATTAGAAGATGCTATTAAACATACAGGTGGTGTTTATTATAGTAATTATAAGAAATATGGGTGGGATTATGAATTAACAGATTGGCTTGAAATGCATCGTGAAGATTATGATTATTTTGTCAATGAATGTGGTGTTCCTAAAGAGAATATGACAGATGAATTCTTAACAAATGAATTAAAAGAACGTCTTGATGCATGTGAGAATAAAATCAACTGTTATATTAAAGTTCTTAATGAAGAAATGACATTCAGAGAAATGTTAGAAAATACTAAAGAAACATTAAAAATCTTTAATGACAAGAAACCATCTAATAATCATGACTTTTATATAATTGAACGTAATGGTGAATTATTTGTAAACATCAAATTTGAATGGTGGAGAAACCAAAGAGATTCAGATGGAGAAGAATTCAACACTGTTGATAGCTTAATTGAAGAAGTTAAGAAATCTTATCTTTTAAGTTATTATGATGAAGATATAAAAGATTGGGTTAAAGAAGATAAGTTGACTCCAAAATTAGAACAGAAACTTCGTGATTATTATGGAGCAATTGGTGATGGTAATTTTTATGTTCATTTTGCTTAAATGAGAAAAGGAATTATAAGACATACTCGTGTAATATGTCTTGAAGAAATAAAAGACTATTATAATAAGTATTTAGAATACTTTACGAATAAGTATAGAATGAAGGATGTTATGGGTCCTAAGATACTTATTCGTAATACAACTAATGAATCAGGAACATTACCATCTGATAATTACATTTATGAATTTCTTATAAATGAAAGGTTATTAGGATTTGTATATTTTAGACGTAATAGTTTCAATAATTGTGAAGTTATTATGGTTGACTTAAATATACGAATCCCTAAAAAATATTACAAAAAATCAAAGAAAAAATAATATGATTTGAAAATATTTTTACAAATATTCTATTTTTAAATATTAATAAGTCTTTTAATTCAAACAAAGATTTTATATTTATATATAAGAATATAATAAAAATATATAGAAGCATATTATAAATTATGACAGATGAAGAATTATTGGAGCAAGCATTAAAAAATCAAATTCCAGAAGCTCCAGAAACTCCTGTTGAAGAAAAACAACAAGAGGAAGAACCTAAGTCAGAAGCTGCTCAATATCTTGGAAAAAAAATTGGTTATGATCCTCAAGCAAATCCATTAGAAGATAAAGAAGGCGATAGAGAAATGGTTGCTAAAAAGAATCTATCAAAAGTTGGTGAAAATCTTTTTGAAAAGAATGAAATTCGCGAAGGATGGATTCCTGTAGATATGGCGTTACTTGGTAAACGTGCTACATATTATCCAGAAGATTGGACATTTAAGATTCGTCCAGCAACCGTTGAAGCAATTCGTAACTGGTCAAATATTGATGATGAAAACTTCAACTCAGTTGATGAAGTATTCAATGAAGTAATTAAATCGTGTGTATCTATTCAAGGTCCTGGTGGTAAACCAATAACTTGGGGTAATATGTCATCTTGGGATAGATTCTTCTTCCTACTATTAGTTCAAGAATATACATTCCGTCAAGGTGAACAGAAAATTAAATATACAGATTTCTGTCCAGAATGTGATAATGAAATTGAATTTGAATTAACATCACAGACATTAATGTATGATTATCCTGATGAAGAAGTAATGAAATATTATGACCGTGAAACTAGATCATGGTATATTGATCCTGCAGAGTTTGGTCTTGAAAATGAAGCACCAATTCAATTATATATTCCAACACTTGAAAAGGATGCAAACATTAAGGCTTGGATGATATCTCAATTACAGGAAAATCGTAATAAGAAATTTGACCAAACATTCTTGAGATTTGCAAACTGGTTAGCACCAAAGATTTCTAAGGATGAAACAATCGCAAGACGTCAGATTCGTGAAATTGAAATGAAATATAAATCATGGGATACCAATATGTTCTCATTTATGGATGATGTACTTCGTAATATTATTGTAACACCATCTAATAAATTGATAATTGAATGCCCAGTTTGTGGACAGGAGGTAACATCTCCAATCCGATTTCCAAATTCCGTTCGCGATCTATTCAAAATACAAGGTCAATACAGAAAATTCGGTCAAAAGTAATTTATATATTTGTAAAGAATATAATTTACAACCTTCTGAGATTCTTCGAATGCCTTATTATGAATATGAAATTATTTTGGAAGAAATAAAGATTATCCAAAAGGAACAAGAAGATCAACGAAAGCAACAAGAGGCAGATCATGCAAGAATACAGAAAAACTATAATCCTGCAGCGATGATGAGAGGAATGCAAAATACAATGTCTAATTCGATGCAAATGCCTAAGGTAAGTATACCGAAATTTTAAAATAACAAAGGAACCAAATATTTGGTTCCTTTTATTTTTATATACTTAATTTTATATATTATTTGAATTTTTAAAATATTATTCTATTTTATTTATATAATTAAAAATAAAAATTATGAAGTACGAAGTACAAGTAGAATCAATATTCAATAAGTTTTTACAGAATACGGTCTGTGGGAAACAATTAAATGAGTATCAATTGACTGCCATTAAGAATTATTTTCAGAAGTGCTGGGAGACTGGTTTTGCTCAGGGTTATTCAGAAGGTTTAACATATAATAAAGATTAATTATGACAAACGTAGTAATTGGAATCGTTTTTGGATTCATTGGTCTGGTTTGGATGAAAATGGATTTTGATTGCGGAAAGAAGAATCCTTCAACTTGGAAAGAGTTTTTCACATATACTTGGAAGAATTGTTAATATGAGTACATTATTTGAAACATATTATGATAGTTTTGGACATGAACTTCAAATAGGTTCTCCAGTTTTCTTTAGATGTGCTGGACAGATTCTTTTCGGAACTCTAGTCAAGTTTGGAAGAAATAAAAAAGGAGAACTTCGATATAATATTGTTCCAAGTGTTAAGTATAAAGAAAATGGTATAGAACTTCATAGAAACTATAATATATCTGATAAGAATGTGTTTTTAGCAAAATTTAAAAATAAAAATTAATGAAAAGAAAGTTTAATATTAATGATACAATATATAAAATAGGTTCAAAAGAATATTGGACTGTTGAAGGATTTACTGATAATGGATATTTTATTCGTAATATGTTTATTGTAAATGAATTGTATATTGAAGACCAAAAGTATTATAAAAAGAAATAAATATGAAAAGTTTTACAAATTCTCAGGATGCTCTTTTATGGTTAATGTCAAATAGATTTACTCATCATCTTATGGATGATTATGGTAATTCATATTATCATGGTAAAAGTAATACTATTGAAATTGAAAGATGGGGTGATAATGGTGAAGGCGTTTGGGAATGTTATGATACTGAAACTATTTCTTATGATGAATTCGTACAAGATTATGATGGTGTAGAATTATTCGTAACTAAAAATATTTAAGATATGTTTTATAAGATTATTACAGAAATTAAAGGAGAACATTCATGGGATAAAAAAAGATTGTATGTTCCTGAAGTTACACATGATATCACTGAGTCATATATCGTTAATGTTGAAGATCTACATATTTCAACGTTTGAAATTGGTTCATGGATGACTCATACATATAAAGTTATTTCTAAAGAAAAATTTGAAGAAATTATTGATAAGATTATTTGGCCTTCTGAAATTAATAGTAGTGACCGATATAAAGGTGCTATTCTTATTCATACAAAGAAATTTGGTGATATTCTAACATATATTAATATCAAAACAAATAAAGATGGTAAAGAATACTATTGTCTGACTTCTTCATTTGATTTGTATGAAAGTGATTGGTATTCAAAATGTACACTACCTAAACGTAATATTAAGATCTTTATGACTCGTGAGGAATATGAGAATGATAAAAATGAGAAGTCTAAGAAGTCACGAGAAAAAATTTTAAATGAAAAGGAAAAACAGAATAGTATCAAATCAAAAATTCCTTCGTTTGAATTTAAGACTCCAAAATTCAAGATTGTAAAGATCATCAAGGAAACTGAAAAGACATCAGCAAAGGTTGGTGATATTATTCAGGGTGTTCTTCCAGTTATCGATAGTAAACAGAAACCATGTTTGAAGGGAATTGGAACAAATACAAACTGGGTACATGTTTATATTAATGACAAATTTGATAAAGCAATTAGCCCTCTTACTTTTCAGGAGATGTTCTTTAAGCATTATGTAGTTGAACAAATTAAAGATTAATAATTATGAATAAAAAGACAGAAGATAAACTTGCTAAAATTATTGGTATATTAACTTCAATTAGCATCTGTGCATTTATTATATTTTTTATTGGTATGTGTACAAAAGGTATTCATGAGCAGAATATGAATACATCTTATGAATTCGAAGTTATTGAAAAATATGATAAGATTGGTTCACGATTTTTAAGTGGTAGTGAAACTGAATATCATATCATATATAAACGTAGATCATTATATAAAAATGAAGTAAATGAAGACTGGAAAACATTTGATGAAGCTATTCCATATCATGTATATAGAAATGTTAAAGAAAACCAACATTTCAAGGGAAATTTAAGACTTTTTCGCCAATATGAATTTTAAATATTATTGAAAATATATTTATCAAAAAATAAATATTATTGAAAATATATTTATCAAAAAATAAATATTATTGAAAATGTATTTATCAAAAAATAAATATTATTTGAATTTTTATCTATAGCATTCTATATTGATATAAATTAAATAAAATAAAGTATATGTATCATTTCGTAAAATTCAATAGTACTTGGTATCTAAAACCTGAATGTTTACAGGATGTTATAGATCATTTCAATAAGATCTGTGGAAGAGAATTCAAACAGGGATTTGAAGATTTTAGAGATAATGTACGGGTTTATCGTGATAAAGACGGTAATGTAAAGAATCTTAGTTATAATCATACATCATCTACTTGGAGATATGCTGTTGAAATGGAAATGGAATTCAAAGGATTAAGCTGGTTAAATGCTGCCGATTCTCTTGAAAAACGAACTTTTGAAGATAGAATTAATAGATTTAAAAATAATAAGCCAATATATTTCCCAAACAGTCTTACAATTTATCCACCTATTGAACATCCAACCTATGATGAAGAAAAATGGTCTGATGAATTGATTTATCCTTTTGAATATAATTACGATGAGGTTAGATTAATCCAGTGGCCTGATGGAAGACATTGGTATGCAAAAATTGGTAACATTGATATTTGTGATAAGTATGGAAATTACAAATCAGGTGATAAATATTATATGATGGAAGTTGCTAAAAAATTCTGTGAATGTGGAGGTGATTGGTCAAAATATTAATATTTGTTTATTAAAAATTAAATATTATTTGAATTTTTATCTATAGCATTCTATATTTTAATATAATCAAATAAATAAATAATATGAAACAGAATAAACAAAACATAACACCGTTATCAAAATTTCCAACAGAGGTAATTTTACATTTCTATCGTAAGAATAGACTTTGTTATACTGACCATTATAAATACGTTGAATATTATAATCATAAAACCAACAAGAGAGAATTTTGGATTCCTTTTTATGGACCATTTGAAAAAGATGGTTATAAAGTAAACAATATGATAATTGGTTACACAAAATCAACTGGTGAGGAATGTCATAAAAGATTTACAGAAACAAAAAGTAAACAAGATTCTCATTGGGATTGGTGTGATGATTACTTTTGGTATGGAGATAAAATAAACTTAAGATTTGAAGGATTATATTGGGAAGGTAAAATTCAGGATCTTAAAAATGAACTTAATAAACGTGAACATGTAGGTATCTTTAATAATAAAGATTATCGAAAATGGTTGATTAATTATAGAAAAAATAAAAAGAGGTAGTTTAAAACTACCTCCTTTTTTATTCATACCATATAACTGATGAATCAGATATCCAATTGACAAAATTTGGATATTTATTTTTAATTGATACACGTTCATTAGACCAATTGACTGTTGTTGGAACTGCTATCATTTCCGCAGGAGCACCAGGATTAACTGTTAATCTGATAACTTCCTGATTTTCTAATTGTACAGCAATAGGTAATGCATTAATTGCTTGCCATGCATTTTGGAATTGATCATATCTACCAACTTTAAAATATAATGGTTTTGGTTCTAATCCATTTACATCTGCACCAGGACCTGTATTAATCATAGGATATTTTCCATTTGTCTTAATGTCTTGATCAAATAATGCATGTACTTCAGTATTACCAATCTTTAAAGGAAGAGTACCACCAGCTGCTTGTACAATAATATCAGCATAAAGATCATTTCCATCCTTAACAAACTTAATATCAAATACGATATCGTTATAATCAAAATCTGAATGATCTGCACCTAAATCTTCTGCCATAATACGAACTCTTTCAACATCATTTGGAATTATTTCGCCTACACCAGGAATGATTTTAATAATCCAATCATTATAAACATAATCTCTTTTGTCTTCTTCATTGGCATTAGCTGGTGCTTGTCTCCATGCTTCATGATCAAATCCAACATAATAGTTTCCATTGATTTTTTCCATACGCCAATGTTTATAGATTCTTTCACCACCACTTTGTGATGTCTTAAATGAAAAATCTTCAGTAGCAGAATTCCACATAAGCATACATCCATCCCAGGCAGTACAATTACCTGCATTGAAATTATTGATTATGTCATCATAAGGATCAACTTGATTAACAATTGTTTCTGCTTGATAAGGCCACCAACATAATACATTTGTAGTTACTGTATAATCGACTGTTGTTGCTAGTTCATTCATTTTCCAACCATTAGGACCAGTGTAAACTTGTTGAACAAAGAAATTCTTTATATGAATTAGTGGTTCATAAGATTCTTTACCCTTTTCATTAAATACTGCTAATACATCATTAAGTTCTTGTTCTGTAATAGCTGCAGGTTTTGGGTAATCTTTATATTTACCATTATCGTCATTAGTACCCCATTGATTACCATTAGGTTGAGCGGCACGAGTAGTTGATTGATTGATACTTACCATAGGAATAACACCAGTACCCCATAAATGGTTTGCTTCAACCGTTGCACCATTAAATTCTTTTTTAAAATCTTGAACAAATGTGTTCTGCTTTGCTGTTTGAGTATTATAAGGTTCAAAATCATGAGAACTACAGTTTATAAAACCTAAACTAACAAATAAGCAAAAAACTAAAATTAAAATCTTGTTCTTCATAATGTTTAAAAATTTATTTGTGTTTGATAATATGTTATATATAATAATAATTTAAAATACTTGTTCATACTTTGATGCTTGTACAATGACATCCTCACCCTTCTTTTCAGATGCAGATACAATCTTTTTCTTTTCAAGATGAACTCTTATTTTATGACTAAATAGATCATCTCCCATTTCTGCATGATTGATAATAAATATTGTTTTATCATCATCCATATTTTCTTTAAGAAGAGATATCATAATATTTCTTGCATTAACATCCATATTACTAAATAACTCATCTAAGAACAATATGTTAAGATCAACATTAGCGATAATATTTTGAAGTACACCGAATATAATTGCAAGGTCTAATGACTTACGTTGTCCTGTAGATAAAGTATTATAAGAAATTTCTTTATCCCATCCATCTACATATATATGAGCTTTAAATTCTTGATCATATTCAATCTTATAGTTTTGCTCAAGTTTATTAATAAAGAATTGAATAGAACGATTAATATGTGGTATTAAAGTCTCAAGAAGATTATAACGTAATGACTTAGAAAACAATTCATTCATTTCATTCCATTCAGCAATTTCTAAATCACACTTATTAATCTGTTCTTTTAATGCTTTCGATTTATTTTCTAATTCTTTAATTAATTCATCATAATTATCATTTAATAACTGTACAGAATCATTATAAGATTTTAATTCAGCATCTATGGCAGATATCTTTTTACGAAGAACATCCATTTCTTCATCACATTTAACCATAGGATCGTGATAAGATTCATGAACTTTCTGTTTTTCGTCTTCTAATTTTTTCTTTTCAGCTTCATTCTCCCTATATATCTTTGCATATTCTTCCATTTTGTTTTTATATCCATCAATATGATTTTGATCTATAGGCTGACCACAAGTAGGACATATTCCTGACTTAAATGTATTATAATGATTTTTAGCTTGCTTACCTAATGTAGCAGCTTCAGTCATCTTATTCTGAAATTCTTTAATCTTAAGATCATATTCAGCATCTTTCTGTTCACGTTCTTTCTTAAGATCTGCTTTATGATTTTTTGTTTCAACACCTTTATTGACTAATTCTTCCCTATTCTTTTGTAATTCATTTACATTTAATGATTCTTGCAATTGAATAGTCTGTGAAGCCTGTTTTTCTTTTAAATGCTCAATTTGTTCAAGATTTTCATCATATACAGATTGAAGACGAATAGATTCATTCTGTTCGGTCTTACGTTCAATTATTACTTCATTATTATAATCTGTAAACAATTTAAAACCAAAGATATCATCAAGGAATTGTTTTGTTTCTCCAACATTCATTGATGCAAGACTATTAAATGCATTAAATGATATGATACACATTTTAGTTACAGCAAGCTTTGGAATATCATAAAGTTCATCTTCCAATATTGCTTGTGTATCTTTTTTATTAGATGCATTTAAAGTTTTACCATTTACTTCAACAATCAATGGCTCTCTTATATTACGAACAATATGAATTTCTTTATCTTTTGATGTTATGTTTAATTCTACTTCACATGCTTTACAATTCCATGCAACCAACCCTGGATTTGTCTGACCTTTTACATTTCCATATAATCCCCAAATTAATGCTTCTCCAATTGATGTCTTACCTGCACCTATAGGACCAGATAATTTGACCAATCCTTTCATTTTATCAAAGTCAAATTCATGTGATCCATAAAGACTTTTAAAATTTGTTACTTTAACGTTATGTATTATCATTGTTCTTTAATCTTCTTTTTTATTAATTCATATTTATCTCCTAAATGTTCAGGTATATTCTGTTCAATATAGCTTTCAAGATTAGTATTGAATCCATCAACATTTAATGTTTCTAAGTTTGTATTATCATCAATAATATGAATACGAATTGTAGAATTAATATATGTTGATTTCAAATAACTAAGTTGTTCTACATACTTTGCTTTATTTACATTATTTGTTGATATGCATAACTGAACATATGAATTTTCAAAATAATCATCTCCTAAATCGAAAATCTGTTCATTGTATGCTCTCCTGAATTGTGGAGTTGTAACATTTTTAATTTTTTCAACGATTTTATAATTATCTAATAAATAAATATATCTATCTTGATTAACATCATTAAAAGTCAAAGGTAATGCAGCTCCAATATTATGAAGATTACATAATTGATCTTCAACTATAAAATGAATATGACCTGAGTATATAGGTGTATTCTTAAAAGAAGCTATACGAGCACCAGGCCATGTTGTTAAATCAGTATGACAGAATATTGCTTTAATATCATTACTAAAATCGTAATTATAAAGAAGCTCATCAATATGATCTGGGTTTTCAGTCCAATACCATGGAAGCATTAAACATCCATCATCTGTCAATAATGGATCATTATTGACTATTACTAAATTCTTATGTATTTGTAAGAATTCTTCTGAGAATATCATTTCATATACATTATACTGTGCAAATTCTTCAAGTGGTGAATAATAATCATGATTTCCTGCAACAATATAAAACATTATGTCAGGAAACATTGTTACCATTTCTCTAAATTTTCTTTGTAATTCAATACCTATTTGTTGATTGATTGAATAACGTATATCACTGACATCTCCTAAAAAAATTACACGTCTTACTTCTTTTTCTTCAATAGTCTTAAAAATTTGTTTATCAAAAAATTCCAATTGAGACTCAAGCCACGTTACCGAATTACTTTTGATACCGAAGTGTAAGTCTCCTATTATCAAGTCTCTCATCTATTTTGCCTTAATATAAAATATATTTAGTAGGCATTATTATATAAATATAGTAAAATTTTTTTATTTGTAAATATTTATAACAACGAATTTTCATAATCAAAAATTATAAATATTATTTAATTTATTTGAAATATTTCTAAATTTTACTATATTATATTAACATAATAAAATTAAATAGAAATGAAAAAAGAACGTTATTTAATTTCTCTTACTGGAGAAGATGGAATTTATACTGAACGTGAATATACTAAGAAGGAAGCCGCACTGGTTGCTGATGTGATTAACGAACTTCAAACTAATCGTGAAGGGTGTTCAATGGTTAAGATTCCTAATGAAAAGGAGTTAGAAAAACTTAAGGAACGTTTTGATAAGTATTCAAAAAATGATTCAAATAAAATTCATGCATTCTATGAATTTTGGAGATATGAAATTGCAAAAGATTTTGATCATAATATGTATATGCATACAAAACTTGAATATGCATTAACGAGAGGAATGAAAATTTAATTGAAAATTTATATAATAGATAATATGAGTTGGCATTTAATTTTAATGATTGTATTTTCAATCTTATATCTTGTTTGGAAAATTTATGTATATTCTACTAGTCTTGAGTTCAATTATTGGACAAAGAATTATACTGAACATACAAAGTACGAATGGTTTTGGATTAATTTTAGACGTCGTATCAAAGAATGGAAAATTATAATTAAAGGCTACTGGGGATGGTACAAATTTGAACATGTTTGGCCTGTTATTATTGCTTGGTTGATTTACGGAGGAATCTTTATTTGGTAATATGAAATATAGAGTTAAATATACCGATTCATCTTGGTTGTTCTTTACACCATTTGCTTTCTTAAATATGGGTGGAACAAATCATTGGGTGATACAATCTAAAAAAGGATTATTTGGTAAATGGAAAAATGTTGGATATACTTATTCACAACCTGAGGATTGCTATATTGAATATTTCAAATTAAAATATAATATTAATATTGAAAAAAGAAAAGAGTTTAAACATAATAGAAAGAAAGATAAAACTGTATGGTGTTTTTTGAATTTTTATTTTAATAATTATTCAACAGAACATAAATATTGTGTAGGATATAAACCTACTAATTATGCAAAATATTATCATTGCTGTTATTCAAGTGAATCTTATGAAGATGCACTAATGAGACTTTATACAGAACTTCAAGTAAAAGAATTAATTAATAAATAAATTTAAATAGTTATGAGTTATTACAATACTTCATCAAGTGTTATAGGATGTCTGTTTATTCTTATCCTATGTGTTATTTTAGGAGCATTTACTGGTTGGATATTTATGATGTTGTGGAATTGGCTTGCTCCATTATTTTGGTCTGCTGCTCCTATTCTTACTTTCTGGCAGGCATGGGGAGTCTGTATTCTTATTTCATGGATAAGTAGTCTATTTAGAAGTAAATCAAAATAAGTTATGAATAGTATTAAAACAGTTATACGAGTCATTGAAAAAGGAGATCTTCCTGGTGATTATGATAAGATTTTCTATGTTGAAAATTTTAATGTAGATATTGATGGAAGACTTAATGTTGGTTTAACTGGAGATATATGGAAATCAATGAAATTAAATAGATATTATAAAGATGTTACGATGAATACTAATATTAATAATTTTATTGAATTTGTTAAATCTAGTTTTACTCCAAGAAAAAAATATAATGTGGAACTTATTGAAATTAAATTAGAATATTAAGATATGAGTCTTTATCTATTTGCAAGAAAGATACAGAAATTTATTGATAAAATTATTTATTTATTTGAAAGATGAGTTTTACTGGATTTTTTAGATTATTTGTAGAATATAAGTATCCTAATGATGTTATCAAACTGTTGAATGCAAAATATAAAATAATTCGTGTTCATGAGAAAAAAATTAAGAACATTGAGAAAAATTCAAATGTATTTACATTGTTTGGGTTAAAATTTGGTGATTTAAAACCAAAGGATATTATACGTATCAAACGTCATAGATATATCATAAATAAGACTAAAAAGGATATTGAAGGAATTAAAGAACATTATAAAAAAATAATATGGAAGAATTAGTAATTAAAGATTTCATGGGTAATAAAATTAATGTTGGAGATAACATTGTTATTTCAGATTCAACATATTCAAAAACCCCATATTTAGTCTTAGGAACAGTAACTGAAATTGGTGAACCAAAGTTTTTTAAAAATGGTAATTTAGATTATGTTCTAATATATATAAATATAATAGGACGTTCATGTCATTACCGTTCAACTCTTGAAATGGATAATTATGAACATACACTAGATCATAAATCAGGTTTTTTAAAGACAAGATTTAGATATAGCGATAAATGTTATATCAATATATTAAAGGTGTCATAATGAAATATAAAAGAGAAGAATTATCGAAGAAACTTTTAGGAAGATGCCAAGTATGTATTCATGGTGGGCAGAATAAGTTTCCTGATTGTTTGGATTTCGACCCAACAAAGGATTGTTATTATTTTGATGACATTAATGATGATGATCCTCGAGAAGAAGATTATGACTGTGGATCATATATGCATGTAGATGATTATAACGAATTAAGAAATTCAATTAAAAAATAATGGAATTAACAATCTTAATAATTTGTTTTATTATTGGTATTGTCTTTACATATAAAGCAATTCAATATGATGAGAATATGGCACCATTATGTGTATATCCAATTGCTCTTTCATTCTTAAGTGGATTAATAATTTATTTTAAGTATATTAAGCCTTTATTTTAAATGATACTTGTATTAAAAGAACAAAAATAATTGATGAAATTTGAGTGGGATGTTTTTGACTACAATAGTATCTATGGGTTGTATAATTAGTTGAATAAGAATATATATGTGTTACTAAATATTAATGACTATGTTAAATACAGATAAAGAATTTTTACAATGGATTTATGATCGTATGGTGTATGTACATAATGAAAACCCTCATATAGATTATATGTATAAGTTTAAAGATATAATTGATAAAATGTAAATATTATGGATTGTAGAGATAATGTAGGAAATATTATTAAAGTTGGTGATGAAGTTTTAGTTAAAGTTCCTAAGACATATAAAACATATAGAAAAGCAATCATTAGAGATTTTAAAGATATTCGTGATTCTGGTTTTTGCCAGGTTTTAATTGAATATGACGATGGAAGACTTTATTCTAATGTAGAATATTTTTATCAAGAAAAATGTCATAAATTAAAGTTTACATCAAAAATAACAAAAGCATGGAGATATAACTCAGATATAGTTAAATGTAAACCTGAATATTTTGATATATAGGAATATATGTATATTCCTATTTATTTTTTTAATAATATTTGAATTTTTATATGTAGTATCTATATTATATATATAATTTAAAAATATTGATTATGTATATCGTTATTAATGGTCCAGGAATGTTATTCGGAATTTTTAGTTCAAAGAAATACATGAGAATTGCTATTGAACAGAAAATTAAGGATACAATTGAAACAAATGGTAAGCCATGTGGTAATTTTCATTTCAGATATATTAAGGTAAAATTAAATGAGCCTTGGTTTTCTAAAGACGGAAAATATCATTCTGAAATTGGTAAAGCATTATTCAGTTTGAGTACAATGCACACTGAAGCATTTCCTAATGAAGTAGAAACAGATTGGACAACAGGTAAAATTATTAAGTTATGAAACGACTAAAAGCAATTTGGTACATTTTAACTTGTGATAATTTTTTCTTAGCATCATATGATGATGGATTTTGTTATGATACAATTAATTATATCCATCCTAAATTCAATAAATATTTTGCAGATGCTATTAACGAATGGATCAATGGTATTTATAATAAACTTCCAAAATTTAAATAAATATGAAATATACAATTTATCAGATTCCAAGTGTTCGTAGAGGTACTTCAGAAGATATCTATCGTAAGTATTGTTTTGCTCCACTTCGTTGGATTGATGAAGTTAATCTGAATTATTATGTACAGGTTTATTCTGATGATGTTCCTTATGATAAATCTGTTGATATGTTTCTTGAGTATTTGTTCCAGAAGTTCAATTTGGATCATCCTGTTGATTTCGGTGGTCATAGCATGTCTGTCAGTGATATTGTAAAGGTTGATGGGAAGTATTATTTCTGTGACTCTATTGGGTGGAAGAATATTGAATTTGATAATAACAATATTTATAAAGTAAAGAAGTAATTATGACAATACTATTTAATTCTAAAGATTTTGAGATAAAGGAATTCTATAGATATCCAACAACTGTTGTTCATAGAATTGTAGAATGGGATGAAGGCTTCCATAAGAATTCTCCAGATAATGTAGAAGATGTAAAAGATTTATTTGAAGATCTTTTTAAGATTGTTGAGAAAAAGATTGGAAAATATCTTAGAGACAATAAGATTGCAATGAAAGTAATTTATAAACCAACCAATACTGAGTTCTATATTGGATATAAGGATTGGAATTGGTCTATTGGTTTAGGATTAAACCCATATCAGACAGGTGAAAAGATAGTTCTTTAATTTTATCATTATATATTTAATAAATATGTTAAGTCAGACAAATTCAGTTAAATGTGGTCCGTATGTATTTCAACCAACGAAATATGATGATAATGGAGATCTTTATTGTATGATCGTAAAAAGACATACGTATAAGAAGTTTGTCAATGACAAATGTAAGTTGACAGGATTATATCATTTTGATACTAATACATTTGATATCATATATGAATCTCCAGGATTTATGAATCATGACCATAAGAAGATGCTTAATTGGTTTTTGAAACAATATGATTGGATTGACTAAATTATATAAATCTAATACTATTTTAATAAATATTTTAAATAAATCTTAATAATTTAATATCATGAAATTTTGTGCTATTTCTGATTTACATGGAATATTATATTTATATGATCTTTCTGATAAGATTAAAGATGTAGATGTCTTACTTATAGCTGGTGATACGGTTGACTTATGGTCTCAGAAAAGTATGAAACTATCGAAAGAATGGTATGAAGAAGATTTTATTCCATGGACAAAAGAAATTAACTGTAAGAATATTGTCTTGATAGGAGGTAATCATGATTTTTATTTAGAAAAGAAACCAGGCGAATTCCGCGAATTAATAAAAGGAACAAATATAATATATCTTGAAAATGAATGGGTAACTATTGATGGAATAACTATTTATGGGACACCATTATGTCATAAGTTCTTTAATTGGGCTTTTATGCCAGATGATAAAGAACAACGAAGAATAATTAGAAACACAGTTCCTGTAGATAGACATATTGATATATTACTTTCTCATGATGCTCCTTATGGATGCAGTGATCAATGTTTTGAATTAATGACACCAAATGAACATTTAGGTAGTTATGTTATAAGAGAAACAATTAAGAAATATAAGCCTACATATTGTATTCATGGTCATTTACATACTTCAAATCATAATGAAGAAATTCTATATGATACAAAAGTATATAATGTATCTATATTGGATGAAGAATATAGAACATCATTTAATCCGTTATATTTTGAAATAAATAAATAATTATAAATATGAAAAAAGAAATCATTGATAACAGTTTAGTTTCTCCAAGATTTCAAGCACTTAAAGAAGTTATTGATAAATGGGTAGATCAATATGGAGAATCAGAAAAACATGGTATTAATTTACTAATGCTTGGTTTTGATGCTCAATATAAACATGCTATTAAGTTTTCATTAGGGAGTGAAAATGATCCTGTAGAATCTATTATACAGTCATTCAATCATAGTCTAGGTAATCTTAAAGAACAATTAGAAATTGATATATTTAATGGTATGTGTGAATATCTTGGGAGAGTATTTGCAACATATCCTAAGCTATATGATATATTTAAAGAGAATGTTGAAGATATGAAAAGAAACTATGAAGAAAACCAAAATAATAAAAAGTCATGAAAAGATTATTGATAATTTGTTTATTATGTATATTTAATACTGGTGTATTTGCACAATTAGATACACGAGCGACAGTGTTAATTGGACACACAGAAACATTATATCATAATGAAACAATATATGGAGGTTCTTTAAGTATAAATAATTTCTATATATCATTAGGAGGAACATCTAATCCTGCTTATGATTATCATTCATATAATTATATTGATTTTGCTTATTTGTTTAATGAATGCAGATATTTTTCAATTGGCCCATTAGTTGGATATAGTCATCAAAAAGGATATAGTGAACATCATTATAATTTATTTAATTATGGGTGTGTTGCAAATGGAATACTTCCACTTAAAGGAATTAAGAATAATGGTGGAATAATTTTTAATATTGAAATGACTAAGCATCACACTAATTTTGGTTTAGGATTACAGGTATTTTTTTAGAATTAAATAAGCATATATACTATTTTGAAATAAATTTATTTTATATAATACTGTGAGAAATTCTTTAGTTGCAATAAACATAGTTAATGATAATAAATTATTAAACATCAATGGAAATGGTGTTCCTTTGTTATTTTACTGGAATGGAGAAGATGAAGTTTTAGATTCAATATTTAAAATGGATATCTTTAAAGCAAAAATTTATGATGTAATTAATGATGTAAATAATTACGCAAATTCTAAAATAGCTTTATTTTATTTTAAATATATTGAAGATAAAGAACAATATAATGAATTATCTGTTCTTATTCAAGATTATATCAAATTAAAAGATTTTCCAGAAGATAAGATAGATTTTTATAAAGAATATATTTGGCAGCATTTTGCATATCTTTATAAAAGTGTATATCAAGAAGATTATGATAAGGATATAAATATGCTATCTATTGAAGATAGTATATTAGACATATATGATAAGATTAAAGAAAAACATCCTAAACGTGTAATGAAATCGACTGTATTGAATTATGTAAGATCTGAGTTAATGAAAACAAATCATCTTAATATGGATAATACAGATTGGATCATTAATAAGTTAGATAATCTTCTTAATGAACGTGAATAAATATATATAACATAAATATGAATAGTTATGACATTAATTTGGCAATAAATTATTGTACTTTTGACAATTTTAAACAAAAATCTGCATATATACTTAATAGACTATTTGCAGGGGGACGAATGATTGATTATGCAGTATTTTCTAGTTATGGAATTATAACACCATTAAATGAAAAAAATAATCAAATACATATTGAAGAAGTAGATAAATTCAATCGTGCTAAAGTAAATTGTATTATATATGATTTGACATATAATAAATACAATGATGGAAAGTATGATAAGATGTTTATTTATTATTCGACAGTAACAAGAGACACAACATGGTATGGGTATGTTTTCTATAATACAAAAACTGGAAAAACACTACATAAATATTGTATTGATTATTTAGATGATAAATTATATCAATATATCTATAAATCAATATTATTTTTATCTGAGGACAAACTTTGGAATCACTATTCTAAGAAATGGGATGCATTAAGAGCTCATGATCTAAAGAATGTTAAAACAATTAAAGACTGGGAAGAGATGCACAAGTATTATGAAGAACTACCAAAGAAACCTTTCAGACCAGAAAATAAATATATTGATGAATAAACTATGAATATTAGTAAAGAAGAACTTATTAAAGACTGTGCTATACAATTATATGTATGGGGTGTTTCTAGTAATGAATTTAATTTTAGTGATGAAAAAATAATTGAATCAGCTATAATAAGAGCTAAAAAATTTGCTGATGTATATGAAAGAATTATTGATAAATAATGTTAAGAAGATATTTTTGACATTAATAATTTTATTGACGTTAACATTTTGTATTTCATCTTGTGAAACGACAACTTATGTAACATCTGATGATACATATATTGATGATTCGCAATATGAGGTTAGATCTAATGTTGGGTTTGATGTAATAATAAGATATGGTACTCCATATTATTATAGAGGAAATATTCTTTATTATTCATATAATGGACTTTATTATTATCCTTATTGGTATAATGATTATTGGTATATAAAAGTGTATTCAAAACCAATTAATCATTTTAGATTTAGACCTAATCCGTATGATTATAGATTTAGACCAGGAATATATAGAGGATATGGAAGACCACATTATAGACCTAATAATCATAGGCCAAATAATGGGCATATGAATAGACCACCATACAACAGGCCACATAATGGGCATATGAATAGACCACCATATAATAGACCTAATGGAGGATCACATGGAAATCATGGGCATTTTGGTGGTAGAAGATAATTTTTAAATTTTAATTATATTTGATTAAAAAAGATTATTATTTATAGAATGGGCTATACTTAGTATAGTCTATTCATTTGTAAAATATATTAAAGTAATTTGTAAAATGAAGAAATTTATTTTTGGCTTTATTTTTGCAACTATGCTTACTATGTCAATCGCAAGCTGTAATTGCGGTTCAAACGGTACAGCAGTAGATAGCACAGCAACAGATACTGTACTTGTTGATAGCTTCGCAGTTGATTCTGCAGCTATTGATTCAGTTGCAATTGATTCTATCGTTGCTGAATAATTTAGAAGATTAACAACGTTAGTATATGCAGGTAGATTATATCTATCTGCTTTTATTTTGAATTTTTTAATACTTATACTATATTATTTATATAATATTTAAATTTATAAGTTATGAGATTTACAGCAGTAAATATTGAAGGTAAACATGTTGAAGGTGTTGGAGTTTGTGAATGTAATGAAAACTTCGATAATTGGAATGGTAATAATTGTCATGAATATTGGATTAGATCATTTGGTAAAGATAATTTAAGTTATTTGTTTACTGATAAGATAGAATGGGTAGATGGAGCAGAGTTTTCTGTAGATAAGTTTGAATTGGTATTTACAAAATCTATTAAAGTTGAATTATGAATAAGCTCCCATATAATTGTTATATTGATCACAAAGGTTATGTAATGCCAAAGAGCGCAGTAATCAAACTTACTACAGATCTTATTGAATGGCTTAGTACTGATGATGATGTTCGTTTTCTTTTCACAGATAAACCAAATTCTTTAAATTTAAATAAAGAGTGGCTTACTGTAGGAATTAGTCATTCTTGGGTTGGAAATATTTATGCACATGTCACTGATGATTCAAATGAAGTAATTGATAAATATTTTATTGATAATCCTTATGTTAAAATTTTTGATGAAAATAACGAGGCATTTATGAAATATATGAAGTGGGTTGCAAAACTTGGTCCTTGGTTTACTAAACAGAATTTTAAAAAGAATAAAAATGGGAAAGAAGTTTAATGATATTAAACCAGGTACAATTTGTACATTGGTACATAGTAATTCACTTATATTTCGTATTACACATATAAATGAATCTGGGTTTCCATTTGCAAAACATTCATTGTATTGTTATTCAACATGGGATGAATTTCAACTTGATAAGAAACCTGTATGCATGGCTTATACAACAGAATATAAAGAAGCAACAAAAGAACAAAAAGAAAAATTTATTATGGCAGAAGCAAAAGAAGTTAATATTGTTAATTTTAAGAACGCACTTCATAAAGGTGTTGTTGAGTTTAAGTACAAGAAAAAGAACGGTGAGGAACGTTTAGCTAAAGGAACATTGAATGTTGAAGTCATGGGAGAATCAAATGCTCCTAAAGGAACTGGTTATGATATCACAGATTCAAACATTCGTTATTATGATTTGAATTCTGAAGGCTGGCGTTCATTTGTTGTAGAAAATCTTATTGAATGGAAAGTTAATTAATAATTTTTTACAAAGTACTATATTTATATAAATATATGATGTAATTAATTATGCCAAAAAGTAAGTTAACATTAATTGTTGATGGTAACTGGCTATTAATGAGTAGATTATCGGTTTTGAATAATAGATTCGCAGATGATTATGAATTAAACCAAGAACTAAAACTTTTAATGATTAAGTCAATTAACATCGTTTTAAAGAATTTTCCAGATATAGATAATGTAATATTTGTAGCAGACGGTGGTTCTTGGCGAAGTAATGTAGAAATACCTGATTATTTAGTAAAAGAATGTGAAGAAGAAGGTGAACCTGTAGGATATAAAGAAAATCGCGTTAAGTCAGATGATATTAACTGGGAGCTTTTATTTCAGTCTTATGGAGAATTTATTTCAAATCTTAAAGAATGTGGTATAACTGCATGTCAAGAAAATAATGTAGAAGGTGATGACTGGTGTTATCATTGGTCAACTTATCTTAATTCACAAGGTACAAACTGTATTATTTGGACAAAGGATAACGACTTAAAACAGTTAGTTCGTATAGATTCTAATAAGTGTTTTACAGTTTGGTGGAACGTAGATAATGGATTATATATTGAAGATTTTCCTGAAGAAGATTTTAATTTCTTATTCAATAATGAATTCAATATCAATGAAGAATTATTAGAACATATAAAATCTAAATCAAAAGAAATCAATAAAATCAATCCACATGATATTGTTATTGATAAGATAATTCGTGGAGATGCTGGTGATAATATCTATCCAATTATTCTTAAGAAATCAAAAACAAGAAAATATCGTGTATCACCAAAAGAAATAGATTTTAATTTAGATTATAAGAATAATGTAGCTGTACATAATTATATTTATAATTTGATTAATTCTAAAAAATATGCAGGTAATGTAGATAAATCAATTGAAAATATTGAAGATCATTTCAATTATAATCGTAAATTAGTTGCGTTGGAAAAAGAATCTTATCCACAAGACATTATAGATATCTTTGAACAAAATCATGATTATACGATGTCTAAAGATATTTCATTAGCTGAAAATAAAATACAAGCTGAAAGCAATAAACTTAAAGGAATCTTGGATATTATTTAAATTGTTAATTTGTAAAAATAATTTATAGCCAGAGATATATAAAAAACATCTCTGGCTATCATTTATTCTGCTTGTATTGTGTTTAAAATTAAGATCTATATAATTATATGTACAAGAAAAACTAACATCATACAGGCAGAATATACACTAATTTACTGTTTTGTCCCATAAATTACATTGACAAATTCTTCTCCTATTTCTTCAGTAACATATTCTTTCGCAGCAGCAAGATTTAAGCTTTCATTTACATTCTTTGACCAAATATACAATAAATCATTTTCTGAATCATATTCAGAATCAATATGATAGTTTTCTTTTATGTATGCTTGTGCTTTCGAGATATTACCAGTTAAATTCAAAAGTTGCTCAGTAAATTCCTTTTCATTAGAGTGATTGTCCATTGTTACTCAATACGTTATATTTAGTATAAATTATTTGCCTAATCGTTCTTCTAACATTTTAGAAATTGATTCTGCAAGTTTATCTTCATTCAAATAATTCTTTAATATATATTTAGATATTGATTCCAAATCTATATCCAAGAAATCTGTTAATGTCTTAAGTTGAGCTTCTGGAAAATTATCCCATTTAATATCTATTATGGCTTCAGGATATGTTGATAATTTGTCAAATATCTTTTTGATTATTTTTTCATTTGGATCTTCCTGAGGTACTTGTGGTGCATCAGCATATTGTTGATAATTGAATTCTGATGATTGTGGATCAATAGCTTGAGCTGTAAATTCTTCTTGACCTATTACTTGTCCTTGTTCATTATATATTTCATTTGATCCTTGAATGTAATCCCTTGAAAATACTTCCATAGGAATCTGTCCTTGATCTGAAATAATGATCATTTGATTTCCATCTTGTACAGCATTACGAACATTAATTGTCTGACCTGTTCTTTTATTAATCCATTGACCTTTAATTCCCATTCCGTCAGATTCTTCGGGCATTATTTCCCTTCCACTAACTCCTATATTGTTG
>Ga0247608_10000661_pt1 | contig 53523 bp, 45 predicted proteins | sample 176DNAGHGlowgp2_FD_193490 | JGI IMG/M metagenome (GOLD analysis project Ga0247608, IMG submission 193490) | Sheep rumen microbial communities from Palmerston North, Manawatu-Wanganui, New Zealand - 1766 DNA GHGlow gp2 | ecosystem: Host-associated > Mammals > Digestive system > Stomach > Rumen ... | reverse complement strand
GCGCTCTTTTCCCGCAGATTAACGCTTCGGGCATGTACAGTTTTGCCATCCAGAAGCAGAAGGTGTTCTTCGGCTCGGACGACAGCAGCAGTTCTTCCGGAAGCGGCGGAGGCGGCATGGCTTCCATGATGGCCGGCCTGATGGACCCTATCATGTATTACATCGAACAACTCTATGAGGCTACCAGCACGCCGTTCATCCCCTATGTCCCCACGCCCAGCGAGGGAACCACCACTTCCAGCAGCGACCCCATCGAGATGGGCCGCCGCAACCAGGTGACCTTCGGCCTCAGCGCCTCCATGCCCCTGGTGAACCTTCAGTTATGGGAAAGCCTCCGCATCACCGGAGACCAGGTGGAACTGGCCGTGGAAAAAGCCCGCGAGTCGCGCCTGGGAACGGTGTCTTCCGTGAAACAGGCCTATTTCGCCGTCCTCATGGCCAAGGCCTCCTACGAGGTGTACAACGCCGTTTTGGAGAATGCGGCCCGCAACCTCAAACTCACCGAGAGCCGCTACAATGTGCAGAAGGCTTCGGAAATGGACCTGGCCCGTGCCAAGAGCACTTATGCCGCCGCCATTCCCAATCTCTATAATGCCGAGAATTCCATCCGTCTGGGCCTCTGGCAACTCAAGGCCGTGATGGGGCTGGACCTGGACCGCGCCATCGACGTGCAAGGCCGCCTGTCCGACTATTCGGAGCACATGTTTTATGATATCAACGAGGCCGAGGTGGCAACGCTGGACCGCAACTCCCAGATGCAGCAACTGGCCATCCAGGCCGAAACCCTGGCCAAGCAGATCCGCATGCAGCAGTATGCCTATGTCCCTACCCTGAACATGCAGCTTTCGTACAACTATTACACCCAGAGCGACAAGTTCAACCTGAGCCAGTGGAAGTGGCTGCCGTCCAGCACCATGGTGTTCTCGCTCACCATCCCCATCTTCTCCGGCGGACAGCGGTACCACACCATCCGGCAGACCCGCGTCCAGGCCGACGAACTGGAACTTCAGCGCAAGAATACCGAGCGGCAGCTGCGGATCGGCATCCGCCAGAGCCTCTCCACCATGGAAACGGCCATGCGCACGTACGACGCCGCATCGGCCGCGCTCAAGAGCGCCGAAAAGGCCTACGACATCGCATCCAAGAGTTACGAGGTGGGAAAGACCACGTTCACCGATCTGAACAACACGGAACTCACCCTCACCCAGACCCGTCTGCAGCAGGTGCAGGCCATCTACAATTTTGTCGTTGCCAAGGCCGGCCTGGAGCAGACGCTTGGTTACGATTTCACTGAAGAAAAATAAAGAGAAACGATATGAAAAAGAACTTTGCCATTTTGGCCGTCCTGGCTGCCGCCCTTTCCTGCGGCGGCAACGGATCCCGTAAAGCCGAAGAGGCGGCGGCCGTTCCCGCAGAGGTGATTCCTAATGTGGAAGTGGCCGTGGCCCAAGCCCGAAACGTACCCCAGGAAATCACTTACGCTTCCACGGTGGAGCCCTATGCCGTGAACAATATCATGCCCCAGCAGGGCGGACGCATCCGCAAAATCAACGTGGAAGTGGGAGACTATGTGTCCAAAGGCCAGATCCTGGCCGAGATGGACCGCCTCCAGTTGGACCAGTTGGCCCTCCAGATCCAGAACGACGAAATCGAATACCAGCGCCTGAGGAGCCTCTACGAGGAAGGCGGCGTCTCCCAGAGCGATTTCGAAGCGGCCGAACTGGGCTACAAGGTGCGCAGGACCAACTACCAGAACGTAGAGGAAAACACCATCCTGCGCAGCCCCATCACCGGTTTTGTGACGGCGCGCAATTTTGACGCCGGCGACATGTTCGCCATGTCGGCCCCGCTGTTCACGGTCCAGCAGGTGGTTCCCGTGAAACTGCACGTGGGCATTTCCGAAAGCGAATACGCCAAAGTGAAAAGGGGAGACCAGGTGACCCTCACCGTCGATGCCCTCCCCGGCCGCAGTTTCTCCGGCAAGGTGGACAGGCTCTATCCCACCATCGATGCCGCCACCCATACCTTCAAGGCCGAGGTGGTGGTCAGCAATGCCGACAAGGCCCTCCGTCCGGGCATGTACGCCCGCGTGACGGTGAACTTCGGCGACCGCCGTTCCGTGGTGGTTCCCGATCAGTGCCTCGTGAAGCAGGAAGGCACCGGCACCCGCTTCATCTATGTCCTGCAGGCCGACGGTACCGTGAGTTACGTTCCGGTGAAGACCGGCCGCCACATAGGCGCCGAATATGAGATTACCGAAGGCCTCTCCGACGGCCAGACGGTTGTAGTTAAAGGCCAGGCCGCCCTCAAGGACGGTGTGAAGGTGAACGTGCTATGAGTATCTACAGAACTGCAGTAAACAATCCGGTCACCACGGGGCTGCTCTTCCTGGCGTTCGCCATCTTGGGCTTTTTCGCCCTTACGCGGCTGCCGGTCGATAATTTCCCCGACGTGGAGTCCAACGTCATCATGGTGATGAGTTCCTATCCCGGCGCATCGGCCGAAGATGTGGAGAACAACCTTACCAAACTGTTGGAAAACTCCCTCAACGGTGTGGCCGACCTTAAAAACATCACGTCCAATTCCCGGGAGAACATTGCCGTCCTTACCCTGGAGTTCGAGTACGGAACAGACATCGACGAAGCCACCAACGACGTCCGCGACAAGTTGGACATGATTTCCCAGACGCTGCCGGACGGGGCTTCGCTGCCCTTCCTGTTCAAGTTCAGCGTGGACGACATGCCCATCATGATCATGGCCGCCACGGCCGGTCCCAGCGTATCGGCCCTGGACAAGATTCTGGACGAGAGGGTGGCCACGCCGCTGGCCCGCGTGTCCGGTGTGGGTACGGTGTCGGTGGCAGGCGCCCCCAAGCGTGAGATCCAGGTCTATTGCGACCCGGCCAAACTGGAAGCCTACAACCTGTCCATCCCCGCCATTTCCCAGATTATCGCCGCCGAAAACCGGAACATCCCTTCCGGCAGCATCGACATCGGCTCGGACACCTATACCCTCCGCATCAAGAAGGAGTTCCAGGACCCCTCCGAACTGCTGGATGTGGTGCTGGGCAGTTTCAACGGCGGCACCATTTACCTCCGGGACGTGGCCCGCGTGGTGGATGACGTGGAGGAAAAATCGCAGGAATCCTATACCAACGGCACCCGCGGCGCCCAGATCATCATCCAGAAGCAGTCGGGCTACAATACCGTCGAGGTCATCCGCAAGGTGAAGAAGGAGATGGTCGCGCTGGAGCGCAACCTTCCGGCCGATGTCCACATCACCACGGTGGTGGACAACTCCGACAACATCCTCCGCACCATCAACTCCCTCAAGGAGACCATCCTCATCACCTTCCTGGTGGTGATGCTGGTGGTGTTCCTCTTCCTGGGCCGCCTGAAGGGCACCCTCATCGTGGTGCTCAGTATCCCGATCGCCCTCCTGGCCTCCCTCCTGTACCTCTTTGCCACCGGCAATACGCTCAATATCATCTCCATGAGCGCCCTGTCCATCGCCATCGGCATGGTGGTGGACGATGCCATCGTGGTGCTGGAGAACGTGACGTCCCACCTGGAACGGGGAGAGAAGCCCAAGGAGGCCGCCGTCCACGGAACCTCCGAGGTGGGTATCTCCGTCATCGCCTCCACCCTTACGATGCTGTGCGTGTTCCTGCCGCTGACCATGATTTCCGGCATGGCCGGCATCATGTTCAAGCAGCTCGGCTGGATCGTGTCCATCATCATGATCGTGTCCACCACGGCCGCCCTGACGCTGGTTCCGATGCTGTGCTCACAACTGATGGACAACAAGCCCACGACCAACAAACTCTACAAGGCGGTGTTCGGTCCCGTGAACAAGGCCCTGGACGCCGTTTCGGCCGGTTATTCCCGCCTCATCGGCTGGTGCATGAACCGCAAGAAACTGATCCTTGTGGGGGCGCTGGTCATTTTCGGCGCCGTGCTGGCCATCTACATGCCGCGGATGAAGACCGAGTACTTCCCCAATGCCGACTCCGGCCGCATGCAGGCCACCATCGAACTGCCCATCGGTACGGCGCAGGACGTGACACGCGACGTGGCGGCCCGTATCTACAAGAAAATCGCCGAGGACATTCCCGAGATCAAGGTGATGAGTTACCGCTTCGGCCAGGCCGATTCCGACAACGCCTTCGCCTCCATGCAGCAGAACGGCACCTACCTCATTTCCATGAACATCAATGTGGGTTCCATGGAAAACCGTAAGCGCAGCGTGAGCGAACTGGCCGACATCGTCCGCGCCGACCTCCGCCTCTTCCCGGAAATCAACAAGTTCAACGTGAGCGAGGGCGGTGGCATGGGAGGCCGCGCTTCCGTCCAACTGGAAATCTACGGCTACGACTTCTCCGATACGGAGACGGCCGCCCGCGCCGTACGTCAGCGGATGATGGACAGCGGACTCTTCGCCCAGGCCATCCTCTCCCGCGACCAGTACACCCCGGAATACGAGGTGGACTTCGACCGTGAGAAACTGGCCCTCAACGGCCTGTCTTCCGTGACGGCCGCCGCCGCCGTATCGGCCGCCATGTCCGGCTCGGTGGGCTCCTACTACCGGGAGGACGGTGAGGAGTACAACATCCGTGTGCGCTACGCTCCGGAGTTCCGTACCAGCCTCGAGGATATCGAGAACATCATGATTTACAATACCCAGGGACGCGGTATCCGCGTAAAGGACCTGGGACGCATCAAGGAAGCCAAGGTGCCGCCCACCATCCAGCGCAAAAACCGTGACCGTTACATCATGGTCACCGGCATCATGGCCCAGGGCAAGTCCCTGAGCGAGGGTGTGGAAACCGTGACGGAACTGCTCAATTCCAATCCGCTTCCCCCGGAGATGAGTTGGCGCATCGGCGGTGACTATGAAAACCAGCAGGACATGTTCTCGGACATGCTGTTCCTGGTGCTTCTGATCGTTATCCTGGTGTACATGGTGATGGCTTCCCAGTTCGAGAGTTTCATGGGCCCGTTCGTGATCATGTTCTCCATCCCGTTCGCCTTCGTGGGCGTGGCGCTGGGCAACATGCTCGCCAATCTGGCCATCGGCGTGATGTCGCTTATCGGCATCATCATCCTGCTGGGTATCGTGGTGAAGAACGGTATCGTGCTCATCGACTACACCATCCTCCTGCAGGAGCGCGGGTACAGCGTGCGCGAGTCGTCCGTCATGGCCGCCAAGAGCCGTCTGCGCCCGATTCTGATGACGACGCTCACGACGGTGCTGGGCATGCTGCCCATGGCCCTGGGCCGGGGCGAAGGTTCCGAGATGTGGCGCGGCCTGGGTACCACCGTGGCCTGGGGTCTGTCGGTGTCCACCCTCATCACCCTGGTCCTGATCCCGGTCCTCTACTGCGGTTTCACCGAACACCGTGAAAGAAGAAAGGCTAAAAAACAAGAGTAATCCATGAAAGCAATATTCATTTCCTATAATCAGGCTTACAATCAGGAGATTGTGGAACTGCTGGAGAAACTGGGCCAGCGGGGCTATACCGTGTGGCAGGACGTGGGCGGCCGAGGCTCCGTGGACGGAGAACCGCACCTGGGCTCCCATGCCTGGCCCACGCAGAACCATGCCATTCTTTCCGTGGTGGAAGACAGCCTGGCCCCCAAGGTGATGGAGGCGCTCCGCAAAACGGATGCGGAGGGCCGCGCCCTGGGCCTGAGGGCCTATGTTCTTCCGGTGGAAGAAGCGCTCTAATTTTTTTTCATTATCTTTGTAAGATTAAAGACTAAAAATTATGGCAAAAGTAGCTAGCAATACCAATTTCTCCGAGTTGCTGCAGGACAGCAAACTCGTCATCGTTGATTTCTGGGCCACCTGGTGCGGTCCCTGCCGCATGCTCTCTCCCATCCTGGACGAGGTGGAGGAAGAGATGGCCGACCAAATCTCCGTGGTGAAGGTGAATGTGGACGACGCCGACGAGGTGGCCGCCCAGTACCGCATCATGAGCATCCCTACCCTCCTGTTCTTCAAAAACGGTGAACTGGTGGACAAAACCGTGGGCGCCATGCCCAAACCTGCTCTGGTAGAAAAGATCAAAGCAAACCTCTGAACCCATGAAAAAACTCTTCCTTTGCATTGCATTGGTTCTGGCCGCCATGGCCACCGCCAATGCCCAGTTCGGCGTTATCGGCGGCTGGACCAGTTCCAACACCAGTACGGACGGCAACTGGAAACCGGACACCAAGAGCATGTCCCTGTACCATGTGGGCGTGGCTTACAAGATCAAGATGGGCCCCATTTTTTCGGCCCAGCCCGAACTGTCCTATCAGGTAAAAGGAGCCACTCTCAAGGATAATTTCCGCAACCTTTCCACCCGGGGCGGTTATGTGGAACTGGGACTGGGACTGCAGTTGGGCGTGGACCTGCTGGTGTTCCGGCCGTTCTTCCTGTTCGAACCGTTCATCGGCTATCAGGTCTATGGCAGCGAGGATTACAATATCTTTACGTATGGCATGGACATGGAGCCCTTCAGAAGTTACCTGCGGGATGCCAAGAACAAGTTCGAGGGCGGTTTCGGTGTCGGCGGCGGCCTGGAACTGATGAATCATTTCCAGATTTCCGTGCAGTGGTTCAAGAATATCGGCCAACTCTACAACGGGGACAAACTCAATGCGTCCGCCGTTGAAGCGGCTGTGTCCGATCTGAAGGATGTCAAGAACTATTCCGGCGTAAAGATAACCCTTGGCATGTTCTTCTAAGATGGGCAGGCAGGTTGTCATCTATTGTGCTTCTTCCGGTACCATCGACCCCAAATACAACGAGGCGGCCCGGAGGCTGGTCCTGGGCCTGCATGCGCTGGGGTACGACATCATCTCCGGCGGCGGAGCCCGCGGAACGATGGGCGCCATTACGGAAGAGTCCCTGAAGGTGGGCGGCCGCCACGTGGCCGTGCTGCCCCGTTTCATGCAGGGGTTGGAGAATCCGGGTCTGACGGAGGTCTTGTGGACGGAAACCATGGCCGACCGGAAGGAAAAGATGCGTGAAAACACCGTGGCCGCCATCGCCCTTCCGGGCGGAATCGGCACGCTGGACGAACTCATGGAAACGCACACGCTGCGGAAGTTGCACCGGTATGAAGGCGAGGTCTTCGCCCTTAACCTGGACGGCTTCTACAATCCGCTCAAAGCCCTTCTGGACCATTACGTCGCCACCAACATGACAGACCGGGCCGATGTGGACCTGCTCCATTTCCCGGAAACGGTGGAAGACTTGTTGGAATACTTCAAATAAGTGGAAATTAAAGAGATACATACTTTCCTGAAAGGGGACCTGGAGCAAGTGGAGGCGCAGATCGCGGCGTCTCTCAAGTCGGATGTGGCCCTTTTGGAATCCCTTAACAAGAGCCTCCGGGAGCGCCCCGGAAAGATGCTTCGCTCCATGCTCGCCCTCCTGATGGCGGGCGCCCTGGGAAAGGTGAACGACTCTACCGTGCGGTATGCCGCCGCCATCGAACTGCTGCACAACGCCACGCTCTTCCACGACGACGTGGTGGACGGTGCAACGCTGCGGCGGGGAAGGCCCACGGTGGCGGCCCTTCTGAACCCCCGGGCGGCTGTCCTGATCGGAGATTTCTGGCTGGTCCGCTGCGTGTCGCTGGTCCTCGAAGCCCGGGTGGAGCCGGAGAAAGTGCTCCGCCGCTTCGCGGCCACCCTCAGCCACCTGGCCGAAGGGGAACTGCGGCAGATGGAACTGGCCGGCCTGGGAACCACGACGCGGGAGGACTATCTTCGGATTGTCTATGGGAAGACGGCTTCCCTTTTTGTGACCGCCGCCGTGTCGGCCGCCATTTCCGTACAGGCACCGGAGCCCTTATGCAAGGCGGCAGAGACGTTCGCCGCCCGTTTGGGTACGGCTTTCCAGATCAAGGACGACATTTTCGACTATGCTTCGGACGCCGCCCTGGGAAAGCCCGCGGGGATCGATCTCCGGGAGCAGAAAATCACCCTGCCGCTGCTCTGTGCGCTGGAAAGCGTATCGGAGTCGGAGGAAAAGGCCGTCCGGGAAAAGGTGGCCCGCATTTCCGAACGTCCCGAACTGGAGGCCGAAGTGCGCTCCTTTGTGAAAGAGCACGACGGCGTGGGCCGGGCCACCGAGGTGATGAACCGATATCTGGACCAGGCGCTGGAATGCCTGGATGCCTTCCCGCCGTCGGCCCGGAAAGACTATTTGACGGCCCTGACCCACTATGTGGGGGACCGGCAGATTTGACAGCCCCATCATTCTGAACGATCCCCGTCATTCTGAACGAACCCCGTCATTCTGAACGAAGTGAAGAATCTATGAAGATTTACGGAAATACGGAAGTGGTGAACGCCCTGCACCAGATGGTGGAGAGCGGGCACATTCCGCATGCCATGCTGCTGCACGAAGACGACGGCGGCGGGGCTTTTCCGCTGGTCCTGCAATTCCTGGAAGAACTGTACGGCGGCAATCCGCGCGTGCAGAAACTGATCCATCCTGACATCCATTTCGTCTTCCCCGTGGCGGGGGCCGACAAGCCCGTTTCGCTGCAGTATGTGGGGAAATTTCGGGACTTGGTGCTGGAAAATCCGTATTTCTTTGAGAATGAGTTATATACAGCCATCGGCATCGAGGGGAAGCAGAGCAACATCTCGGTGAATGAGGCCCGCAGCATCCTGGAAAGGCTGTCGCTGTCGGCCGTGGAGGGCGGTTACCGGACGGTGGTGCTGTACCTTCCGGAGAAGATGAACGCCCAGGCGGCCAATGCGCTGCTCAAGATGGTGGAAGAACCGCCGCAGAAAACCCTTTTCCTCCTGATCACCCACGCCCCGGAAAAGGTGCTGGTGACCATTGCCTCCCGCTGTCTGCACCTGCGCGTGCAACCCCTCTCCCCGGAGGCCGACCGCGAGGTCCACGCCCGGGAAGCGGCGGGAAACTCGGCCCTGGTGGATTTGTTCCACGATTTGCTGGAAGCCGTGGTGGCCCGTGACATGCTGGGAGCCCTGGAAACCGGAGAGGCCGTGGCCGATTTGAAAGTCCGGGAGCAGCAGAAGACCTTCTGCCGCCTGGCATCGGAGGACCTTCGCCGCATTTTCCTCCTGCAGAAGATGCCTTCGCTCGCCCGCATCCCGGAAGGGGAGGAAGATTTTTACACCCGTATGGCCCGCAGTCTCAAGCCCACTTTCCCGCGCAGGGGAATGGCGGCCCTGGACCGCACCCTGCTCCTTGTCGAGCGCAACGTGAACCAGAAAATCCTCTTCACCGATTTGGTGAATCAATTATATACCCTATGAATGACTATAGCAATGAATCCATCCAGTTCGACTGCTTCCGCGGTTGTACTGTAACGATAGACGAGCAGACCGGCAACCGGGATATCCGTTACCGGCAGGGCTGCTGCAAACTGGAAGTGTACGACACGCTCAAGGGCATCGCCCAGGAGCAGTTCAACGATTATTACGAGGTACGCTTCAAGAACACCCGCAAAGGAATCTATGTGAACGCTTCCGGCCAGAGCATCAAGACCGGCGACCTGGTGGTGGTGGAGGCGGCCAACGGGCACGACCTGGGCATCGTCACGCTGGAAGGCCCCATCGTCGGCCGGCAGATGAAATGCAAGGGCGTGGACCCCTCCAAGGGGGAACTGCGCAAGATTTACCGCAAGGCCCGCCCCTTCGATATCCAGCGTTGGCAGGAGGCCATCGCCCGCGAGCAGGAAACGATGATCCGGGCCCGCGTGCTGGCGAATAACCTCGGCCTGGAAATGAAAATCGGCGACGTGGAATTCCAGGGAGACGGCACCAAGGCCATCTTTTATTACATTGCCGACGGCCGCGTGGACTTCCGCCAACTCATCAAGGATTTTGCCGAGGAGTTCCATATCCGCGTGGAGATGAAGCAGATCGGCGCCCGGCAGGAAGCCGGCCTGATCGGCGGTCTGGGCGTCTGCGGGCGGGAACTTTGCTGTGCCAATTATATCACGGAGTTCAAGTCCATCACCACGTCGGCGGCCCGGACGCAGGACCTTTCCCTGAATCCGCAGAAACTGGCCGGCCAGTGCGGCAAACTCAAGTGCTGCCTCAATTACGAGGTGGCGGCCTATCTGGACGCCCATTCCCGCATTCCGCGGGTGGTGGAGCCGCTGGAATTGCAGGACGGACAGGCCTTCCTGGTGAAGACCGACATCCTGGCCGAAACGCTGTATTTCTCCTACGAGAAAGGTTCCCTGGCCCAGGTTTTCCCGCTGTCGGCCCAGGAGGTCCGGGACATCCAGGAGATGAACCGCCGGGGAGAAAAACCCTCTACGCTGCGGCAGGAGGAGGTTTCCGCCCCGGAGTTCATATCGGCCGTCGGGGACGATGCCATCAACCGTTTCGACCCGGAGAAGAAAAAGAAGCGCCGTAACCGCAATCGCAACCGCACGCGCAACAAGGCACCCAAGGAATGATGCGCCGGTTGCTCCTCATACTGTCCGCCGCTTTGCTGCTTTCGGCCTGCCGGGAGCCGGCCTCCGTGGAAACCTTCATCCCCGGGGACGGCCCTTATGAGTTTGTCCTGGACATGGCCGATACCACCGTGGTGTACAATCTGGACTTCTTTACCCGTATCGATGCCGCTTCCGGGCATGAAATCCCCTCCGAGATGCCGCTGTTGGTCCAGTGGAAATCGCCTTCCGATTCACTGCTCCGGGAAAAGGTCTATCTGCCCCTGGCGGCAGAAGTGTACGAGCCGTACCGCGCCGGCGTATCCCCCGTGGAAGCCGGTCTGTGGACGCTTACGGTCTATGCCCCTTCGGCGCCGGAAGGTCTGCGGGGACTGGGACTTGTGCTCACCAGGACAAAGAATGACTGAGGCCATGTCATTCTGAACGAAGTGAAGTCATTCTGAACGAAGTGAAGAATCTATGGGACACGGAAAACTGAAGAAATTTGCCGAGAACGAGACGTTCCGCTGCCTGCTGCAGCCGGACGCATCGGCCGTCCTGGCCAAAGAGCCCGGCAGCAGGGAACTGAAACTGAATGACCATCCCATCAAGGGCAACTGGGGACGGGACATGTTTGGAAATGACCATCCCATCGTGCTGGAACTGGGCTGCGGAAAGGGGGATTACACCGTTGCCCTGGCCCGGCGGCACCCGGAAATCAACTATATCGGCGTGGATATCAAGGGCGCACGCCTGTGGAAAGGAGCCAAGGAAGCCACGCAGCAGGCGATGCCCAATGTGGCGTTCCTGCGCACCCGCATCGAGTTTATCGAGGCCTTCTTCGGCCCCGGCGAGGTGAGCGAAATCTGGCTCACTTTCAGCGATCCGCAGTTGCGGGGCTCCGAGAACGCCCGCCTCTCGTCGCCGCTTTTCCTGGAGCGCTACCGCAAGTTCCTGAAGCCCGGCGGCATCGTCCACCTGAAGACCGACTCGCGCTTTCTTTACGAATACACCCAGGCTGTTTGCAAAGTCAATGACCTGCAAGTTCTGGCCTGCGGTACGGATATCTATGGCGAGGGGATACATGTCCCCGAACCGTCGCTTCGCGACCCCTCCCATCCTGACGGATGGGCCCCTCCCTCTTACACGGCCGAGGGTGGCCATGGGTTCGGGGACATGCACCCCCTCGCCCTGGACATGGTTACTCAGGTGCAGACGTTCTACGAGAAAATGTTCCTGGAGATGGGCCTTCCCATTACGTATATGGCCTTTGTGATAGACCACGAGGGCCCGTATGCCTTCCCGGGAGAGGCCTTTGACCATGATTATTGGCTTGCGGCCGAAGGTCCCCGCCGCAGTTTCTCCCACCAGCCGGCCCCCCGGCAGTAACTCGTTTCTTGCTTCGCTTGCGCTGCGCTTCGCCGCTTGCGCCGGGCTTTGGCTCAAGTTGTAAGCGTCTGATAAATAGATGGTTGCGAATAAACATCCAGCCCGAAGCCTCGTTTTTTTGAGGCTCCGGGCTGGCGCTATTTTGCAAGTTGTTGAATATTAGTTGGTTGTATAAAACAGCCAGCCCATCACTTTTTAGAAGGTGACTTTGAGGCCGATGCCGGGAGCGGGTTGGAGGCCGGTGGGTGCCGATGCAAAGAGCACGGTGGGGGCAACCATGATGGAATAGCCCTGGCGGTAGTTCCGCAGGTCTTCGGCATACAGGCTCTTCACTTTTGCTACGTTGTAGGCATTGACAATGGAGGTGACTGTGACGGCGATGTTGGCGGCCAGTCCGATAAGTGCGAGGGTTGTTCCGGTATTGAACTGCGGCTGCTCGTATATGATTCTGCCATTTGTTCTTATGGCCGATGATCCGACAAGTCCGTATCCGACACCGGTAATGATGGAACTGCCTACACCCAGAAGCAGATACATTGTGCCCAGTCCGGGTTCTCCCATGCAGTATTGGGACAGGCCTGGGATAATCAGATTCAGCCAGGGGTACCCCAGACCGTAGCGGGGAGTGGACAGGTAAACATAGTCACTTGTAGAATAGGCTCCTTTCAAATCCTTGTAGCGGAGGTTTCCGTCGCTCAGGACAGAAACCGGATCCGGATGGTGAATGAAAAAGGCATTGTTCACCTCCAGCGCTACTTTTTCCGGGTTGTCAACAACATAGTTGGCTCCGTTCTCAAAACGAATTACCAGGATGTCGGAAGGTTTGACAATGAACAGCGGGCCTTCCTGATTATCCCAATCGTAGTATTTGATTTCGGTCGGAGAGACTTCCATAACTTTGGCCCGGATGTCCGTTCCGTCCTTTTTGGTAATGATATCCTGCGCAGATGCGAGGGCACAAGTTCCCATCAGAAGGGAAAAAAACAGTAAAATTTTTTTCATATCAATCGTCACTATTTCCCGGAGATTGTTCTCTGGCACTGCAAAGATACGTTTTTTTTGCGGTCACGTCAATGCCCTGCCTCTGCCTCAACTGCCGCCGCCGGTGGTTATCGGCCATTCTTGGAGAGAGGTGTTTTTGCAAAAGGTCGGATTTTAAGGGGCCGACCTTCTGCGATGAATATGGGCTAGAGGGGGCTGTAAGTCCGTTTTGGTGCAAAAGGTGTGTGGGTTAAAAGCAGACCTTTTGCACCATTGCATCGTGTGTTTGCCTGGCAGAGGGGACAGTCCTCTCCACCTGCATCATGACCATAGCCCTCAGGGGCAAAAAGGGCGGGAATTGCCCCGCGGGAGGTGGGAATGGCGGTTCTCAGGGGCAAAAAGGGCTGGAATTGCCCCGCGGGGGAGGGAAATTCCCTTGTTTAAGTGGAATTATTTTGGTTTTCTTTGGTTTTGCGATTAAATTTGTATGACTATGGCTAAACTGATTTACACAATGGGCGAAGTGGCGCAGGAACTGGGCGAAAATGCCTCAGCGATACGCTACTGGAGCAATTACTTCGAGAAATTCATCAAGCCCCAGCGCAATGCGAAGGGCAACCGGCTGTATCACCCCGAGGATATCGAAACCCTCAAGCAAATCCAGTTCCTGCTCAAGAACCAGGGCCTTACGCTGGAGGGGGCCAGGCAGCGCCTCACCGAAGACCGCCGCAGCGTGGACAAACGGGTGAAGGCCATCGGCGTTCTGAAGGAAATCCGGGAACAGTTGGTTCAAGTACGCAAGGCATTATGAGGGTAGGGGATATCACACAGGTGCTGGAGGATTTCGCTCCGCTCCGCATCCAGGAGAACTGGGACAACAGCGGCCTTATCATTGGCAGTGCCGATGATGAGGTGCATGGGGTCATGCTGGGCTTTGACTGCACGCCGGAGCTGATTAGGGAAGCCGTAGAAAAGGGCTGTGACATGGTTGTCACGCACCATCCGCTCATTTTCAAGGGCATCAAACGGATAGACAGCAAGGACCCCGTGGGGGCCGCCATCATGCAGGCGGTGCGCTCCGGGGTGGCGGTGTATGCCGCCCACACCACGGCCGACAAGGTGATTGCCGGGGTGAGCGGGGCCATGGCCCGCCGCCTGTCCCTGCAGAACGTGAGCATCATGGTGCCGGAAGAAGACGGCACCGTGGGCCTGGGCTGCGTGGGAGAGTTTGAAAAGCCCATGACCGGCCTGGAGGCCCTCGCCTTTGTGAAGGAGCGTTTCCATCTGGGCGTGATCCGTAGCTCCAAGCCTCTCACGGAGCCCATCCGCAAGGTGGCCCTTCTGGGCGGAAGCGGCGGAGGGGAGATTCCGCTGGCCCTTTCCCGGGGCGCCCAGCTGTACATCACCGCAGACATTTCCTACCATAATTTCTTTACCCCGGAGGGCTTCATGGTCATGGATATCGGCCATTTTGAGAGCGAAGTGGAGATTGTGGACATTTTCTTAACGGAGTTACGGAAAAAATTTCCTACCTTTGCAAGCTACAAAAGCGCACAGCTGGACAGGAGCAACCCTGTCCACTATTTTGGGTTGTAAATAATAAATCGATTTATATTTTTATGGCAAGTACCAAGAAAACCCCCGCCGCCAAGAAAGTGGAGGCCCCCATTGACCAGAGGGAAACTTTTGTGTCACTGCTCAAAAGTTTCGCCGATTCCGATATGCCCGTAGAGGAGAAGCTCAAGACCCTTTACCAGCTTCAGGCGGCCGATTCCGAGATTGACAAGATTATCCAGCTCCGCGGAGAACTGCCCGCCGAGGTGTCTGCTCTGGAAGATGAGATTGCTTCCCTCAAGGAGCGCAGCGCCGCCATTTCCGCCGTGATTGACCAGTTCAACCGCAACATTGCGGATGCCAAGCTCTCCATCGCAGATCATGAGAGTACCATCGAGAAATACCAGCGCCAGCTGGAGACCATTGCCAACTCCCGCGAGTACGATTCCCTGAACAAGGAAATCGAGAACCAGGAGCTGCTCCGTCAGATTGACGAGAAAACCATCAACGATACCCGTTTCGAAATTGGCAACAAGAAGGCCGAGCTGGAAGAGATTAAAGACCGTCTCACCATCCGTACGGACGACCTCAAGGCCAAGAAGGATGAGCTGGAGAACATTGTGGAGGAAACCGCCAAGGAAGAGGCCGTGCTCCGTGCCCGCCGGGAAGAGTGCGCCGCCAAGATTGACGCCCGTACCATGAGCGCCTACGAGCGCATCCGCGAGAGCGTACACAATCACCTGGCTGTGGTGGGCATCTACAACGGAGATTCCTGCGGAGGATGCTTCAACACCATCACGCCCCAGCGCCGCGTAGAGATTGCCTCCAACCGCAAGCTCATCATCTGCGAGCACTGCGGCCGTATCATCATCAATCCGGATTTCGAAAACTAAAAACCTATGCCGGAGCCCTCTCGCAAGAGAAACCGTAACGCGGAGCCGCAGGACCTGGAAACCCTGATGGGGAACAAACCCCCTCAGGCCCTGGATGTTGAGGCTGCCGTTCTGGGAGCCATGCTGGTAGAGCCCGCCACCATAGACGAGTCTATGGAGGAGCTGTCGGCGTCGTGTTTCTACGACCCGCACCACCGCATGATTTTCGAGGCCATGTCGGAGCTCGTGAACGAGCACGTGTCCATAGACCTGGTTACGGTGAGCGAGAAACTCCGTTCCAAGGGAAACCTGGAAATCATCGGAGGCCCCGTGGTGCTGGCCGGTCTGTCGCAGAACATTGCCGCCGCCGCCCATATCGAGTATTACATCAAGATTCTCAAGCAGAAGACCATCCAGCGGGACTTGATTACCGCCTCCTACGAGATTCTCAAGCAGTCTTTTGACGAGTCCACCAACGTGGACGACCTCATAGACAACGCCCAGACCAAGGTGTTTGCGGCCATCCAGAACAATGTGAAGCGGGATGTCCAGGATATCGGCTCCATCATCAACGAAGTGCTGGACAACCTGCAGGAACTGCAGAACATCACCGGTCCGTCCGGCGTCCCTTCCGGTTACCCCTCCATAGACCGCGTAACCCAGGGCTGGCAAAAGAGCGACCTCATTATCCTGGCCGCGCGTCCTTCCGTGGGTAAGACGGCCTTCGCGCTCAATATTGCACGCAATGCCGCAGTGGATGCCAACATGCCCGTGGCCGTGTTCTCCCTGGAAATGAGTGCCGACCAGCTGGGCAAGCGCCTCATTACCACGGAAAGTGGCCTGTCCGGAGAAAAAATCAAGGGCGGCGTAAAGCTGGAACCCTTCGAGTGGATTCAGCTGGAGGATACCCTCCGCCGTCTGGCCAAGGCACCGCTGTACATTGACGATACCCCTGGTATTCCCATCATGGAGTTCCGAACCAAAGCCAAGCGCCTGGTGAAGCAGAAGGGCGTGCGCCTCATCGTGGTGGACTATTTGCAGCTGATGCAGGGGCCGGTGGAGCTCCGCGGCCTGCGAGAGCAGGAGGTGGCCGCCATCTCCCGCACCCTCAAAGCCACGGCCAAGGAACTCAATATCCCCATCATCGCCCTGTCCCAGCTGTCCCGTAACGCCGTGCAGCGCACCGGCGGCACCGGAAAGCCCCAGCTGAGCGACCTCCGCGAATCCGGCTCCATCGAGCAGGATGCCGATATGGTCATCTTCATCCACCGCCCGGACTTTGTGGGCATGAGCGACAACCCGGAAGACCGTGAGAAGGCCTACATCGTGATAGCCAAGCATCGTAACGGTGAGGTCTGCGACATTGAGATGAAGTACAAGGCCTCCCAGGTGAAGTTTGTGGAGCCGGACCAGAGCCTGGACGTGTATGCCCGGCAGGGGCCCGTGGCCAGCGCCGTAAACGAGCCCTTGGCCGGAGAATCCCAGGACCATTACAATTTTGACAATCAGCAGGATTTCTGACCATGCGAAGAATCCTGCTTATATTCCTTCTGTTTTGCACTTCCCGGGCCGCTGTGGCGCAGGAGCACCCGTTTATGGACGGAGAGGAGGTCCGCTGGTCCGTCATGTTCAAATGGGGCGCCCTCAATACGGAGGTGGGCAAGGCCCAGTTTTCCGTGGATTCCCTCTTTTTCCGCGACAGCGAGGCCTACCATATCGGCTGTACGGTAAAATCGGCCCCTTTTTTTGACAGATTTTACAAAATAAGGGAAGACCTCCAGAGCTGGGTGCGGGCCGATGACCTGCGGCCCATCCGTTTTACGCGGGACACGTACGAAGGGGGCTACACCGCCACCAACGACTACAATTACAATTGGGACAAGGGCGTCATCGAGGCCGATATCAACTTTGAAAACAAGGGGGAGCAGCGCCTGGAAATTCCGGTGAAGGAAGGGGAGTACGATTTGATTTCTCTGGTCTTCAATATCCGGAGCCTCCCGGAAAGCGCATACCGGAAGGGTGAGACCACCCTGGTGCGTTTTGCCATAGACGACGCCGTTTTTGACGTACACATCAAGTCCTATGGGGAGGAGGTAATCAAGGTGCGGAAGATGGGGAAGATGAAGGGCTGGCACCTGGCCTGTTCCGTGGTGCAGGGGGCCCTTTTCGAGGGCGACGAAGACTTGCATCTCTGGCTGTCGGCCGACAAAAACCGCATTCCCATTGCCGCCAAAGTCCCTTTGAGGGTGGGTGCCGTGCAGGCCTGGCTCTGCGCTTACAGCGGCCTCAAGTATCCTTTTGAAGCGTATGCCGATGGCCGAAAGCGTTAGTCATAAGGGAAAGGTGCTGCGGATTACCCCGCAGCTCACCACGGTGTCCATTCTCCAGCACGCCGCGTGCGGGGAATGTCATGCCGCTGGCCTCTGCGGCATGGCCGAACTGGCCGAAAAAACGGTGGAGGTGCCCACAGACCCGTACGCTTTCTACAAGGTGGGAGACGAGGTGGAAGTGGTGCTGAAGGCATCCATGGGCATGAAGGCCGTGTATCTGGCCTATTTGATTCCTCTGGTGGTGCTCATGGCCGTTATCCTGGGGCTGAGCGCCCTGGGGGTAGGGGAGATGGCCGCCGCCCTTTCGGGTGTGGGGGCCATTGCCGTGTACTATTTGGTGCTGTATCTTTTCAGGGACAGACTGAAAAACGAATATATATTTACAATAAAAGGATAAACTATGTCATCTATCATCATTTGGACCGTCGCGGTGATTACCGTTCTGGGCCTTGTGCTTGCGCTGGTGCTGTATTTGGTGGCCCAGAAGTTCAAGGTTCAGGAAGACCCGCGCATCGATGAGGTGGAGAAGGTGATGCCGGGCGCCAACTGCGGCGGCTGCGGCTTTGCCGGCTGTCGTGCATTTGCCGAGGCTGCGGTGAAGGCCCCCAACCTGGACAACAACTATTGCCCGGTGGGCGGCAACGATGTCATGGCCAAGGTGGCGGCTATCCTGGGTTACGAAGTCACGGAAAAGGCCCCCATGGTGGCCGTGGTCCGCTGCAACGGAACCTGTGAGGCCCGTCCCAAGGTAAACGACTACGACGGCTATCCCTCCTGCTATGTGAAATCGCTCCTGTACACCGGAGACACGGGCTGCTCCTTCGGCTGCCTGGGCTGCGGAGACTGCGTGAACGCCTGCCAGTTCGGAGCCCTCTCCATGGACCCGGTCACCGGATTGCCGGTGGTGGACCAGGAGAAGTGCACCGCCTGCGGCGCCTGCACCAAGGCCTGCCCCAAGCGCATCATCGAACTTCGGCCCAAGGGCCCCCGCGGCATGCGCATGTTTGTGAGCTGCGTGAACAAGGACAAGGGTCCCGTGGCCAAAAAGGCCTGCGCCAACGCCTGCATCGGCTGCGGCATCTGCGCCAAGACCTGCACCCACGAGGCCATTACCGTAGAGGCCAATGTGGCCTACATTGACCCCGCCAAGTGCAAGCTCTGCCGCGAGTGCGAGGCCATGTGCCCCACCGGAGCCATCCATGGCGTGAATTTCCCCAAACCCTTGGACAAGGACGCCATCAAGGAGCGCATCAAGATTCGTCAACAAAAAGCAAAGGAGGCAGCCCATGTCTAAGCATACTTTCTCTATCGGCGGTGTGCATCCGCACGACAACAAGATTTCCCGGGAGTGCGCCCTTGAGCAGCTTCCCCTGGCTCCGACCGTGTATATCGGCGTTTCCCAGCACATCGGTGCGCCCTCCGTGCCCTGCGTGGCCGTAGGGGACAAGGTGAAGGTGGGACAGGTGATTGCGGAGCCCGGCGGCTTCGTGGGCGCCTTCATCCATTCTTCCGTGTCCGGAACCGTCAAGTCCATCGCCCCCAGGGCCGATCTGGCCGGCCGCGCCACCACCCACATCGAGATTGCGGTGGAAGGAGACGAGTGGCTGGAGGGCATCGACACGTCCGACACCCTCATCACCACCATTCCCGACGACGCCAAGGCCATCATCGACAAGATTCGCCTGGGCGGCGTGGTGGGCCTGGGCGGTGCCACCTTCCCCACGCATGTGAAGCTGAGCCCGCCTCCGGGCTCCAAGTGTGAACGCGTAATCATCAACGGCTGCGAGTGCGAGCCTTACCTCACCTCCGACTTCCGCACCCTTCTGGAGAAGGGAGAGCAGGTGGTGGTGGGTGCCGCCCTGCTCCAGAAGGCCATGGGCGGGGTTCCCTGTACCATCGCCATCGAGGAGAACAAGCCCGAGGCCATCGCCCATATCCGTGAAGTCATTGCCAAACTGGGCTACAAGGACATGGAGGTGATGGTGATGAAGATGATGTATCCGCAGGGTGGTGAAAAGCAGCTTATCGATGCTGTGATGCATCGTCAGGTGGGCTCCGGCGCCCTTCCCATCAGCGTGGGCGCCGTGGTTCAGAACGTGGCTACGGCCCTGGCCGTGTACGACGCCGTGCAGAAGGGGAGGCCCATCGTGGACAACTCCGTCACCGTGACGGGCGAGTGCTTCCCCCGCCAGGCCAACCTGCTGGTGCGCGTGGGAACACCCCTGAAGTATATCATCGACTATCTGGGAGGCATTCCGGCCGATGCTGCCAAGATTATCAGCGGCGGCCCCATGATGGGCCGCGCCGTGGCCAACCTGGATGCCGCCACCGTCAAGGGTACGGGCGCCCTGCTGTTCCTCACGGAAAAGCAGACCCGCCGCGCTCCCGAGACCCATTGCATCCGCTGCGGCAAATGTGCCGACGCCTGCCCCATGGGTCTGGAGCCGTTCCTGCTGAACAAACTCTCCAAGAATGCCGATTGGGAGGCCTGTGAGGCCAATGCCGCCCAGGACTGCATCGAATGCGGCTGCTGCCTGTATTCCTGCCCCGCCCACATTCCGCTCTTAGACAACATCCGCGTAGGAAAGGGCTTTGCCCTCAGTGCCATCCGCGCCCGTGCAGCCGCCGCCAAGGCCGCTGCCGAAGCTGCTAAAAAGTAAAAGACTATGAGTAAATTACTGGTTTCACCTTCCCCCCACATCCACTCCAAGGACTCTACCAAGTCCCTTATGCTGGATGTTGTGATAGCCCTCATCCCGGCGGTTGTCTGCTCCGTGGTCTTCTACGGCTGGCAGGAACTCATGGTGTTGGGCGTGAGTGTGGCTTCCTGCGTGCTGCTGGAATGGGCCATCACCAAGTACATGCTTAAAAAGCCCTCCACCATCGGAGACCTCTCGGCCGTCGTTACCGGTATCCTGCTGGCCCTGAATGTGCCGTACACCACTCCTTGGTGGGTTGTTTTCGTGGGTGCCGTGGTAGCTGTCGGCGTTGCCAAGATGACCTTCGGCGGCCTGGGCCAGAACATCTGGAACCCCGCCCTGGTGGGCCGCGTGTTCCTGCTGGTTTCCTTCCCCACCTATATGACCACCTGGAGCAAGCCCCAGAGCCTGTTCGGTGTGGACGCCGTTTCCGGCTCCACCCCGTTGGGTGCCATCCAGGAGGGCCTCATGCAGGGTTCCACCGTGCAGGAGCTCACATCGGCCTATGATTACAAAGACCTGCTGTTCGCCAACCTGGGTGGAAGCGCCGGCGAGGTATGCGCCCTGGCTCTGCTGGCCGGTTTCGTGTACCTTTGCTGCCGCAAAGTTATCAAGCCCTGGATTACCCTCAGCATCTTTGCCACCGTGGCCCTTACGTCCCTCATCTTCTGGGGCGTCAATCCGGCCCGCTTCACGGACCCTCTCTTCAACCTGCTCACCGGCGGTCTGGTCCTGGGTGCCTGCTTCATGGCTACGGACTATGTGACCTCGCCCATGAGCGTTTGGGGCGGTGTTGTTTTCGGTGTGGGAATCGGCTTCCTTACCGTGATGATCCGTTACTTCGGCTCCTATCCGGAGGGCGTTTCCTTCGCCATCCTTATCATGAACTCCGTGGTGCCGCTTCTGAACATGTGGTTTAAGCAGAAAAAATTCGGGAGGAAGTAGTTATGGCAGTTAAATCCAATCTTACCAACATGGTGACGGTCCTGGGCCTCACCTGCCTGCTGTGCTCGGCCATCCTGGGCGGCGCCTATGTGCTCACCAAGGAGCCCATCGACAAAGCGGCCGCTGAGAAGACCAACCAGGCCATCTCCCAGGTGCTTCCCCATTTCACGGAAGTGGAATACAACGAGGAAGGCCGATATTACACCGCCAAGGATGCGGACGCCCTGGTGGGCTATGCCATCGAGTCCACTACGGTGGGTTTTGGCGGCGCCCTGTCCCTTATCGTGGGCGTTACCCCCGACGGCGTGGTGTACAACACCTCCGTGCTCTCTCACAGTGAAACTCCCGGCCTGGGCGCCAAGTGCACCACAGACCAGAAATTCATGAGCCAGTGGAAGGGCTTCAACCCGGCCGTCAAGAAACTCTCGGTCACCAAGGACGGCGGCGACGTAGATGCCATCACGGCCTCCACCATCACCTCCCGCGCCTATGCCCTGGCCGTGGAGAATGCCCTCAATACCTTCAACAAGATTCAGGGAGGACAAGACAATGAGTAAATTCAAACTGATTACCGACGGGCTTGTCAAGAACAATCCCACCTTCGTGCTCCTGCTGGGCATGTGTCCCACGCTGGCCACCACCACATCGGCCATCAACGGCCTGTCCATGGGTCTGGCCACGCTCTTTGTGCTGGTCCTGAGCAACATGGCCATATCGGCCATTGCCCCGGTAGTGCCGGACAAGGTGCACATTCCCGTTTATATCGTGGTCATTGCCACCTTCGTTACCCTGCTGCAGCTCCTGATGCAGGCCTATACCCCGGCCATGTATGAGACGCTGGGCCTGTTTATCCCGCTGATTGTGGTGAACTGCATCGTGCTGGGCCGTGCCGAGGCCTTCGCCAACAAGCATGGCGTGCTGGAAAGTGCGTGTGACGGTCTGGGCGTGGGCCTGGGCTTCACCTGCTCCCTCACCGTGCTGGGCCTGGTCCGCGAGATTCTGGGCTCCGGCAGCGTGTTCGGCTACAATTTCATCGGCGGAAACGACGGTATGCTGGCCTTTGTGATGGCCCCCGGCGCCTTCCTGTGCCTGGGCTACCTGATGGTCCTGTTCAACAAATACCTTAAAAAGAACTAGGCTATGGAGTACTTTCTGATTATTATATCGGCCATTTTCGTTAACAACATCGTCCTGGCGCAGTTCCTGGGCATCTGCCCCTTCCTGGGGGTGTCCAACAAGCTGTCCACCGCCTCGGGCATGTCCATGGCCGTGTGCTTTGTGATTACGCTGGCCACGCTGGTCACGTACCTGATTAACAAGTACCTGCTCATTCCCTTCGGCATCACCTTCCTGCAGACCATCGCCTTCATCCTGGTGATTGCGGCCCTGGTGCAGATGGTAGAGATTGTGCTCAAGAAGGTTTCCCCGTCCCTGTATCAGGCCCTGGGCATTTTCCTGCCCCTGATTACCACCAACTGCGCGGTGCTGGGCGTGGCCATCAACGTGGTCACCAAGGAGTTCGCCTTTGTGCCCGGCGGCATGCTTAACCTGGGCCAGGCCCTGGTGTATGCCTTCGCCACCTCCCTGGGCTACGGCCTGGCCATGGTGATTTTTGCGGGTATCCGTGAGCACCTGGCCCTGAACGATGTTCCCAAGGCTTTCAAGGGCGTTCCTATCGCCATTATCAGCGTGGGTATCCTGGCCCTTGCCTTCATGGGCTTCAGCGGCATGGTGAAATAGGTTTTTGCCCTTGACAGCTAAGTAATTGGCTGTCTGTGTGCTATCTCAGTGACAACAATTTAGTTGTCAAGGTTTTTACTGGATGAAGCTGGCGAAGTATCCGGCAAAAAACACGTTGGTGGTCAGATAGCCAATCACGGTGGCCACGAATACGCTGATGAGTCCCGGCATCATGAAACTGTGGTTCAGGAGATACTTGCCGATAACCGTGGTGCCGCTCCGGTCAAAGTTCACCGTAGCAATGTCGGAGGGGTAGTTGGGGATGAAGAAGTATCCGTACACGCTGGGGAAGACGCCCAGCAGGACAGGACCGGCGATTCCCAGTTCGTAGGCCAGCGGCAGCATGGCCACCACCACGGCGCCCTGGGAGTTGATAAGGACGCTCACCAGGAAGAACACCAGGGCGATACTCCAGGGATAGGCCGATACCAGGTCTGTCAGCATCACTTTCATCTGGTCCATGTAGTTGCCGAAGTAGGTATCGGCCAGCCAGGCGATGCCGTAGATGGCCACCACAGCCACCATGCCGGACTGCCAGACGGCTCCGGAAACGGCTTTCTTGGGCTGGGCCTTGCAGAAAATGATGTTGGCCGCGGCGGCCGTAAGCATGATAATCTGGATGCAGATGTTCATTTTGGGAAGGTTGATGGCCTGGGCCACGCTTCGGCCGTCGGCCACATGGAACATCTGGCAGAAGGCAAAGCCTACAATCACCAGGATGGCGGCCAGGAAGATGAACACCGAGGCCTTGGCTTCCTTGGTAATCACTTTATCCAGGGTGGTGGCGGAGTTTCCGTACATGTACTGGTACATTTCCGGGTCGGCCTTCCTATGCAGGAAATCAGGGTCCTTGTCCAGGTCTTTGCCGCGCTTGTAAGAGGCGGCTGCGGCGCACAGCAGGCCCATCAGGCAGGCCGGGAGGGAGACCATGAGCACCTGGGGAATGCTTATCATGTAACCGTTGGCGTTGGAAATGGTGACGAAAGCCACCACGGCCGCAGCGATGGGAGAGCAGGTGATTCCCACCTGCGAGGCCACGGAGGAAACGCCGCAGGGACGTTCCGGGCGGATGTTTTTCTTGAGGGCGATGTCGCAGATAATGGGCATGATGGTATACACCACATGGCCCGTACCCACCAGCACGGTGAGGAAGAAAGTCACAAGCGGGCCCAGGAAGGTGATGTGGTCCGGATGTTTGCGGAGCATTTTCTCCGCAATCTGAATCATCCAGTCCATACCGCCCGACGCCTGCAGGGTACCGGCGCAGGTGACGGCCGCGATGATGATGTAGATGACGTCTGTGGGAGGCGTTCCCGGTTTGAGGCCAAAGCCGAACACCAGGATGGCCAGGCCGATTCCGCTGATGGCTCCCAGGGCCAGCGAGCCGTAACGGGAACCGACATAGAGGGCTGCCAAAACGATGAGCAGCTCCACAATCATGGTTAAAGTCATAGTATTATCAATTATTGACCCCTAAAGTTATAAAAAATAATCGGATTCTGTGGGGCCATCAACGAAAAAGAGACCATGAGAGGTCTCTTTTATCGTGATTCCGCGGGGATTCGAACCCCGGACCCACAGCTTAGAAGGCTGTTGCTCTATCCAGCTGAGCTACGGAACCATCCGCAAAAGGGGATACAAAGTTAGCAAAAATTTTGATACTACAGGGAACTTATATAGAAGATAAGCTGCTGCAGCTGGGCCAGGGCCCCGGAGAAGGTGTATTCGCCTTCTTCCCGCTCGGGGAAAGTGTCCGTGAAGGTGCCGCCTTCGTAGTCTATGGAGAGACCGGAGATTCCCACGTTCACCATGCGGTCCAGGTCTTTGGAGGAAGGGTATACCAGCACGAAGTTGACGTCGTCACGGGCCTGGAGAAGGCCCACGGAAGAGCCGTCTTTGAGGGTGAAACGCACCGAAGAGTCGAAGGGAATGTGGAAACGCTCCTCACAGCCGATGGCGAAGTAAAGGTCTATGTCTTCTTCATCGGAGGTCTTGTAGGTAAGCTGGGAGATGAGGACGTTGTAGTCGTAGTTCTTGCCTCTGGCCATCAGGGGATTGGTGGTGGTCATGGTGCTGTTCAGGTTGTCCTGCCGCTCGGCCAGGGTGGCCTTGAGCTCCACGGTGCCGGGGGCGGCCTTCAGGATGGCCTCGCAGTGGCGCTTGAGGAGAGTGCCCAGTTCATTGTTGGCGAAGCTGCCCTGCACGTAGTCTTCCGGGTCCCAGCCCGTCACAATATCCACGGACTTGATGCCCTTCACCATCTTTTCCATATCGGCCGGCTCTACGGCATACTTGAGCATCGTATTCTTGGTGGAAGCCGGATACTGGCCGATCTGCTCCAGCCGCACGAACTTCCCGTTACTGAGGTTCACGGCCATCTTCACGCCTTTGGGAGCGGCCGATGAGGCCTTCTTTTCCTGAAGGAGGTTCATGTACATCAGATATAGGGTGGAGCCGTCGGGAAAGCCCACCAGTTCCAGCCTGATCTGGGCCGGAGAGTTGCCCAGATTGATTTTCTCGGGCTGGGTGGAGATGTGGGTCATTCCGTCTGTGCGGTAATTGGCGCGGACTTGCTGGGCCTGCAGGCTGACGCATGCAAGCAGCAAGAGGGCCAGGAGTGAGAGTTTCTTCATATCGGCTTGAAATTTCGTACAAAGATACACTAAAAATTGCTAACTTTACGCGATTAACACATAAAACATGCCATGTATACTTACAAGAGAGTCAGAGTGAGCGCCCCGCTTACGGAGTGGAACGAGCGTTATGTCCTCAGTATAGACAACCATGAAGAAATTGTGGAGGCGCTGGCTCATTTTTGCAAAAAGCAGAAAATCAAGGCCGGCGAGGTGAGCGGCCTGGGCGCCGTCTCGGAGGCCACCTTCCGCTTCCTGGACCCGGCCACCAAACAGTATGTGGACAAGACTTTCCGGGAGCAGATGGAAATCACCAACCTGACGGGAAATATCTCGGAAAAGGACGGGGAGCCGTATCTGCACGTCCATCTTACCTGCAGCCGCCGGGACTACACCTGCGTGGGCGGGCACCTGCTGAGCGCCCGCATCAACGGTGCCTGCGAGCTGGTGGTGACGGACTTCGGCTTCACCAGGCTCAAACGCCGCCACGATGAGGAAACCGGCCTGAATCTCTATGATTTTTAGATTAGCGCAAAAATCAGTATCTTTGTACGATTTTACGAAACAATATTAATTGCAATTATATGAAGAAATTTCTTTCTTTCGCGTTGATGCTGCTTGTGCCGATGATGGTACTGGCGCAGTCTGCCCATCTTTTATCCCTGGCACAGGGCGAACTGGCCAAACGGGGCCTTTCGGAGACGGAAGTCCGCGCCCGCCTTTTGCAGGAGGGAATTGACGTGGATGCCATTCAGCCTTCTGAGTATGCCAATTATCAAGGCCGCGTGATGGGTATCCTGAATCAGATGCAGGCCGAAAAGCAGCAGGCCGCCAATCGAGATACTGCTGCCGACACCACTTTCCGGGTGGATGCTACTCCTGACGTGGTGATTCCGGTCACCACACGGGAAGAGCGGGTGGCAGAGGCGTCCAGTCCGCGTGTCACCGCCCCCGAACCGGTCAATGCGAATTCCGTTTATGGTCATTCCCTCTTCACGGGCAAATCGTTGGATGTTTTCCGTACCACCGACGGGGCCCAGGCCCCGGATACCTATGTGCTGGGCGAAGGGGATGAAATCCATATCTCCATTTTCGGTTCCTCCCAGACAGAGATTCACCAGAGAATCGGGGCCGATGGCTCCATCCAGCCTGCGGGAAGCACCAAGATTTTCCTGAAGGGAATGACGCTGGGTCAGGCCCGCAACGCCATCCGTTCCAAACTGGCGCAGCATTATTCCTTCCGCCCGGACCAGATTGCCGTTACCATTTCTACGGCCCGCACCGTTTCCGTGAGCATTTACGGTGAAGTGAGGACGCAGGGCGGATTCACCCTGAGCGCTTTGAATACGGCTTTCAATGCCCTGGCTGCCGCCGGCGGTCCTTCCGCTATCGGCTCCGTTCGCGAAATCCAGATTTCCCGCGGCGGCAAGACGCACAGCCTGGATCTTTATAAATACATGAAGGGAGACACTTCCGGCGCCTATTACGACCTTCAGAACGGAGATGTTCTCTTTGTCCCCGTTGCCCGGAAAGTGGTTACCGTGCAGGGTGCCGTCATTCGTCCGATGCGTTACGAAGTGTTGGACGGGGAAACCATTGCGGACGTGATTGGCTTTGCCGGCGGTCCTTCCTTGAACGCGGCCGATGATTTTGTCCAACTCCAGCGCATGGAAGGCGGAAAGCTTTCTTATACGGATTACGACCTCCGCCAGGTTCTTTCCGGATCCCAGAAAGTGCTCCTTCAGAACGGCGACGTGATAAGTTTGCATGGCGGCTCCGACAATTTGGAAGAACAGTATGTGGCCGTGGAGGGAGATGTTTACTATGCGGGACGTTATGATGTACGTAAGAACCGCAGTCTCATCACGCTTTTGGACAATGCCAAACCGCGCTATACCGCCAAGACGGATTTCGTATTCGTAGAGCGCACGAAGGATGACAATACAGTGGAGGTCATAACTGTCCCTTATCCCGGAGTGTCGGGTCATCCGGATTTTGTCCTGAAAGCCCGCGACAAAGTTACTGTGCTGGAACAGGCCAGTTATCGGGATGTGGAGACCATCTCCGTGCAAGGTCAGGTTCGCAAGCCGTTCTCCCGTGACTTCGGCCTCAAAGACCGCATGACCGTATCCCAGGCCATTGAGTTTGCCGGCGGCCTCCGGCCTACCGTATTCCCGGTAGCCTACATTTTCCGCAGGGATGTCACCAATCCGGAAAAGATGGAATATCTGCGTATCAATCTGGAAACAGACGGTGACAAGATGCTGCAGCCCGGCGATCGGCTCAACATATACGACAACACCACTTATACCAATGTGGGTGAAGTGCATGTCAGCGGAGCTGTGAAGAACTCGTTCGGCACACCCTTCGATGCTTCCCTTACCGTTCATGACCTCCTTACCATGGCCGGCGGGTTGGAAGTGGGCGCCGCCTATGACAAGATTGAAGTGTTCCGCGTTGATATTTCCAAGAGCGAGCAGGTATCTTACGAGACCATTACCCTGAAAGTGGATGAGAACCTGAATCTGGTGGGACAGGATTTCCAACTCCAGCCTTTCGACCACATTGTGGTGCGGATGACGCCCAATTTTGCGTTCAACCGTAGCGTGGAGGTGACCGGCCGTGTCCGTTATCCCGGCGTGTATGTGCTGAATGACAACCGTACTCAGCTGTCGGATGTCATCAAACTGGCTGGAGGACTGCTGGACGATGCGGAGCCTTTCGCCAATATTTTCCGCTCTTTCAACAATCGCGGCATTATCGGCATCAATCTCAAAAAAATGAATGGGCATACCGGCGACATGGCCTATGACCCCATTCTGATGGAGGGTGACGTCGTCTCCATTCCCCGTCAGGAGAATACCGTGACGCTTCGATTCGAAGGAACGCGCATGGGACAGTATACTCCGGATAATTTTGCATCCGAACAGCGGACGGTGGTGTATCAGGGCGCCCATTCCGCCAAATGGTACATCGATCACTACGCCGGCGGTTTTGCCAAGACGGCCGACCGCAACAGCGTCACCGTCACTTATCCCAACAGCCAGGCTGACGGAACGGGACGTTTCCTGTTCTTCCGCACCTACCCCACGGTCCAGCCCGGCGCCGTCATTTCCGTGAGCATCGATCCGGACAAGCTTCGTAAGCTGGAGGAGCCCAAGCAAAAGACAGATTTCGAAGGCATCATTGCCAAGAGCCTCTCTGCCATAACTTCCGTGGCTTCCATCGTCATTCTGGCCCGCAACATCGCCAAATCGAATTAATCAATGGAACAGAACAGCACGACATATCATCCTGTACCCGAAGAAGAGGAAGGGATAGACATCATGGCTCTGGTCCGGAGCCTTTGGGAAGACCGGAAGACCATTATCATTTGTACGGCCGTTTTCATAGTCCTGGGCCTCGTCGCGGCCCTCACCATGAAGCGGACCTATACGGTGAATACGGTCATGGTGCCGCAGTTGTCATCCGGAAAAACTTCTTCGCTCAGCAGTCTGGCATCTTTGGCCGGTTTCGACTTGGGAACTTCGCCTTCGGCCGACCTTTCCCCCGTAACCTATCCGCAGATTGTCAGCAGTACGCCTTTCCGGCTGGAGCTTCTTCATACGCCCCTGCATTATGAAAAAGCCGACACGGCCGTCAGCATGCTGGACTACGCCTTGAACTATGACAAACCCGGCGTAATGGCTGCGGTCAAGAAGTACACCATCGGCCTGCCGGGTGTCATCCTGGGAGCCCTCCGGGGCGAAAAGGAAGAGTTGAGTCTTCCTGCCGAAGGCGTTACGGGCGGTCCCAAGCCGCTTCTTGTCAACAAGGACGAGGAGAAGTTTATGACGGCTATCGGCAATGCCGTCAGTCTTGCCGTTGACAAGAAGGAAGGTCTTCTGACACTTTCGGTAACGGGCTCCGAGCCCATCCAGACGGCGGAGCTTGCGCTCAAGGCCCAGCAGCTGCTGCAGGCCGAAATCACCCGTTTCCGGACAGAAAAGGCGGAGGCTGAACTGGAGTATGTCCAGGCCCGTTATAAGGAGGTGAAGGCAGAAGCAGACCATTATCAGAACTTGCTTGCATCGGTAACGGACCGTTCCCAGAGCATGACCACCACCCGTTCCCGGGTAGAGATGGAGCGGGTCCGCTCCAAATATACCGTAGCCAATTCCATTTATCTTGAAATGGCCAAGCAATTGGAACAGTCCAAGATGCAGGTGAAGCGGGATACGCCGGCTTTTACCATCGTCCAGCCGGTCGCCGTTCCCACCAAACCGTCCAACAGCCGGGCAAAGACTTTGATTGTCTGGACTTTCCTTGGATTCGTTCTGGGTTGTGGCATTGTGCTTCTCAAGGGCTATTTGCCCAAACTGAAAGAAATGTTTAATGCCGATTCTCCGGAAAATGAAGCATAGATTCTTTGCCGCCGCAGTCCTGGCCCTACTGGCGCAGGCCTGCTCCCAGCCGGTTGTGAATACGTCCCGTGCCCTGGGAGACTGGGCAGAATACGTGAACCCCATGGGGGGCACCCTGTCCACCTTCAACCTCTCTACCGGCAACACCTATCCGGCCATCGCCGTTCCCTGGGGCGCCCATTTCTGGACTCCCCAGACCGGAAAGAACGGAGACGGATGGACCTACCGTTACGACGCCACGCACATCCGCGGCTTCAAGCAGACGCATCAGCCCTCTCCCTGGATCAACGACTACGGCGCCTTCAGCCTGATGCCGGTGACTACCGGCCCTTTCTATGACGAGGAAAAACGCGCCAGCTGGTTCTCCCACAAGACAGAGGTGGCCAAGCCGTACTATTACAGCGTCTACCTGGCCGACCACGACGTTACGGCCGAGCTGGTGCCGGCCTCCCATGCCGCCTGGCTCCGTTTCACCTACCCCGAGTGCGAGAAGTCTTACTTGGTGGTGGACGCCTATGAGGGCGGCAAGGTGGAAATTGTGGACGACCATACCATCCAGGCCTGGGCCGTGAACAACCACGGCGGCGTGGCCCCGAATTTCTGCAATTACATCATCATCCAGTCCGACACGCCCTTCACGGCGGAAAAGACCCCCGAGAATATCGGCATGGTGTCTTTCCCCACCACCAAAGGACAGGTGGTACACGTGAAGGTGGCGTCCTCCTTCATCAGCATGGCCCAGGCCAAGTTGAATCTGGGAGAAGTGAACGACCCCTTCGAGGAGGTGAAGATGTTCTCCCAGACGGCCTGGAACCAGGCCCTGGGCAAGATTGAGGTGGAAGATGACAACATAGACCATCTGCGCACCTTCTATACCTGCCTGTACCGGAGCCTGCTCTTCCCCAGGGACCTGGCCGAAGTGGGCATGTTCGGCGTGCTGCAGCACTACAGCCCCCACACCGGCGAGGTGAAGGACGGCCATTTCTATACGGACACCGGCTTCTGGGATACTTTCCGCAGCTTGTTCCCGCTGCTGAACCTCCTTTATCCGGAAGTGTCGGCCAAGGTGCAGGAAGGCCTGGTGAACGACTATCTGGAAAGCGGTTTCCTGCCCGAATGGGCTTCTCCGGGCCACCGGGGCTGCATGGTGGGCAACAACAGCGCCTCCGTTGTGGCCGACGCCTACCTCTCCGGCATCCGTGACTACGATATCGGCAAACTTTGGGAGGCCGTCACCCACGGCGCCCATGCCGTCCATCCCACGGTGAGCTCTACCGGCCGCCTGGGCTGGCAGTACTACGACTCCCTGGGCTACGTTCCCTGCGATGTGAACATCTCCGAGAATGCGGCCCGTACCTTGGAATATGCCTACGACGACTGGTGCATCTACCAGCTGGGCAAAGCCTTGAAGATGCCCGAGGAAGAACTTGCCCCCTATAAGAAGGCCGCCCTCAATTACCCAACGTCTATGACGCGGAGGTGGGCCTGATGAACGGCCGTAAGGCCGACGGCAGCTTCCGGCGCCCCTTCAGCCCGCTCAAATGGGGAGGAGACTTCACCGAAGGCAATTCCCTGCACTATACCTGGAGCGTGTTCCATGACGTGGAGGGCCTGATCGGCCTGATGGGAGGCGAAGAGAAATTCAACGCCCAGATGGACACCGTCTTTGCCATGCCGCCCAAATACGACGACAGCTACTACGGCTTCCCCATCCACGAGATTATTGAGATGACGGTGATGGGCATGGGCAATTACGCCCACGGCAACCAGCCCATCCAGCACATGCTGTATCTGTACGACTGGAGCCGTCAGCCCTGGAAGACACAGGCTCGCGTAAGGGAAGTGATGGAGAAATTCTACACCCCTTGGGCCGATGCCTACTGCGGAGACGAGGACAACGGCCAGACCAGCGCCTGGTACGTATTCTCTGCCCTGGGCTTCTATCCGGTGTGCCCCGGAAGCGGCCAATATGCCCTGGGGACGCCCCTGTTCAAGAAAGTGACCTTGCATATGCCGGAGGGAGACACAGTCATTGAGGCTCCGGACAACTCTGCAGAAAACTTCTATGTGAAGGAGCTCACGCTTAACGGAGAGAACTGGAGCCGCAACTACCTCCTTCAGAAAGACCTTCAGAAGGGGGCCAAACTCCAGTTCAAGATGGCTTCCGAGCCCAATTACAAGCGCGGCACGGCCGACGAAGACAAACCTTACTCGTTTTCGCGGGCTGACGCACAGTAGCGACTTGTCATGATGAAAAAATTATTCCTCCTCCCTCTTGTGTTCTGCACGCTGACCTGCTGTGCGCAGAAGTATCCGGACCAGCGCCCTGCCCCCGAAAACCGTCTGTTTGTTTCCGAGGCGGTAGAGGCTGAGATTTCCCGGGTGGCCCCCCAGCTCACCAATGCCAAATTGCGCTGGATGTTCCAAAACTGTTTCCCCAACACGCTGGACACCACCGTACACTTTGACGAGAACTCCGGCCTCACCTTCGTTTATACCGGAGACATCCACGCCATGTGGCTGAGGGATTCCGGCGCCCAGGTGTGGCCCTATGTAGAGCTTTGCAAGGAAGACGAGCACCTGCGCAAGATGCTCTCCGGCGTTATCCGCCAGCAGTTCACGCTTATCAATATTGACCCTTATGCCAATGCGTTCAACCAGGGCCCTACCGGGGACCACGGTGACGACGATGAAACGGGTACGCCCCAGGACCCTAACGTGTTCGAGCGCAAGTGGGAGATAGATTCGCACTGCTATCCGGTACGCCTGGCCTACCACTACTGGGAGGTGACGGGAGACACTTCCGTCTTCGATGAGCTGTGGCTCAAGACCGTCCGGACCATCCTGGAGACCTTTACCACCCAGCAACGCAAGGAGGGGAACGGCCCTTACTTCTTCCTCCGCGTGACAGACCGTCAGCTGGACACCAAGGCCCGCGTGGGCCTGGGACATCCGGTGAAGCCCGTGGGGCTCATCGCCTCGTCCTTCCGTCCCTCCGACGACGCCACCCAGTTCGAATTCCTCATTCCCTCCAACTTCTTCGCCGTGGATATCCTCCGCAAGGCGGCCACCATCCTCTCCGAGGTCAATCATGAGGCGGGCTTATCGGCCCGTTGCACCGCCCTGGCCGATGAAGTGGAGGCTGCCCTGAAGCAGTATGCCGTGGTGAATCATCCTCAGTTTGGGCCCATCTATGCCTTCGAGGTGGACGGCTTCGGCAACTCCTACATGATGGACGATGCCAATGTGCCCTCGCTCCTCTCGCTGGGTTATCTGATTCCGTCCATGGCTTCGGACCCCGTTTACCAGAACACCCGCCGCTTTGTCTGGAGCAGTTCCAACCCCTATTTCTTCAAGGGAAAGGCTGGGGAAGGAATCGGCGGTCCGCATATCGGCACGGAAGTGATTTGGCCCATGAGCATCATGATGAAGGCATTCACCGCCACGGACGATGCGGAAATCAAAGCCTGCGTAGAGCAGCTTCTGCGCACGGACGCCGGCCTGGGCTTCATCCACGAGAGCTTCCACAAGGACGATGCAGCGAACTTCACCCGCCCCTGGTTCGCCTGGCAGAACACCCTCTTCGGGGAACTCATCCTCAAGCTGGTGGCCGATGGCAAGCTGGATGTGCTCAATAGCGTGAAGGCCCGTTAATCATTCCGGCCCGGCCCCTCATTTTGCCACCTGTTGCGCACTGAGCAGTCTAAACGCGTAACGGGTGGCTTTCGTATGCCACCTTCTACGCATTTATCGGCCCAGGTGCGTAACGGGTGGAATTAAAGTGATCTGATCGATTTTGCCAGGTTGATCATGTGGTCGGCAATACGTTCGGCGTTGGAGGAAAGTTCCAGGTACTGGGCGCCCACGGAAGGCGTGCAGATTCCCTTCTCCATGCGGGAGATGTGGCCCTCTTCCATCCGCTTGGTGTAGTCGTCAATCTCCTCTTCCACCACATTGGCTTTTTCCAATGCGTCCAGGCTTTCGTTGCGGTATGCCTCGATGGCATAGTCGTACAACTGGTGAAGTAGGGTCTTGAGCTGACTGATTTCATATTTGGCATCATCGGAAAACTGCTGGTGGGAATCGGCCAGGATGGTGGCGTACTCCACGATATTCTCTGCATAGTCTCCGATTCTCTCCAGGTCACGGATGTTCCGGTAGGTGCCCGAAAGGTAGGTGCGGTCTTTCTCGCCCAGCCCGCTTCTTCCGCTCAGGCGCACGATAAAGCCGATGAGCTCGCGGTTGATGAAGTTAAGCTCCTCTTCCTTGCGAGCAAACAGGCTTTTCCGGGCAAAATCCAGGCGCGTGGCCATTTCGATGGAGCGGTCCACGTTATCCAAGGCAATAGAGGCCATGCGCAGGATTTCGCGCTTGACCTGCGAAACGGCAATAGGCGGTGTCCGGAGCATGTTTTCATCTACAAACTGCAGGGAGAATTCGGCCTGCGAGGCGGCGGGACGCTCCGGAATCATGCGCTGCACCAGGGCCACCAGTGCTCCGGTCAGGGGCAGCATGATGGCCACCGTCACCGTATTGAAGAAGGTGTGGAACATGGCCAGCTGCACCTGCGGGGCCGAGGGGAATATCCTCTCAAAGAGGCCGCCGTAGGAAAGATCGAACCAGCCCAGACCCCAGGCAGCCAGCAGGAAGATGAGCACGCCGGAACAGTTGAACAGCAGGTGGACAAGAGCTGTGCGCTTGGCATTGGTTCCGCTGGTGACACCGGCAATGACAGCCACTACGCAGGAGCCGATGTTGGAACCCATGGTAAGGTAGATGCCCTGGTCAATGCCGATGAGCCCCGTCACCACCATGGCCAGCGCAATGGAAGTCATGACGGAGGAACTTTGGATGATGGCGGTGAAGACGGCTCCCAGCAGCACCAGCAGCAAGGGATTCCGGATACCGGCGAGGAAGGTCTTGACACCGTCCAAGGCGGCAAAATCCTCCATGGAGCCGCTCATCAGCTCCAAGCCCACGAACAGCAGGCCGAAGCCGGCCAGGATGCCGCCCAGGGTCTTGACACGGTTCCTCTTGGCGAAAATGCCCAGGAAGGCGCCCAGTCCGGCAAATGCGGAGAAAATGACACTGGTAGAGACGGAATTGCCGCCGAACATACCCAGGGCTACGATTTGTGCCGTCACGGTGGTTCCGATATTGGCGCCATAGATGATGGTGGCAGCCTGGGCCAGGGAGATGATGCCGGCATTGACAAAGCCGATGGTCATGACGGTGGTGGCACCGGAACTTTGGATGGCCGCCGTTCCCAGGGCGCCGATTCCTACGCCCAGCAGTTTGCTGCCGGAGGCCTTGGAAAAGAGTATTTTGAGTCTTTCGGAGCTCGCAGCCTCCAAGTTCGAGCTCATCATCTGACACGCTATCAGGAATACGCCGATTCCAGCCAAAAGTGTCAGCAAAGAGGTAATGATTGCTGTTAAATCCATATAAGTTGTTTTGAAAGATAGACTTGGATTCTTCGAGGGGAAGAATCCAATCTACAGCCGAAGCCGTCGGCAAGTGAGCCACTGCCTTTCAAAAAAGAGCTGGATGGTAAGTTCTGTGGATTTATGTACAGGGACGGAAACAACGTCCCAGAGATGGGTCAGGGATGGCGGCAGTATTCTTTTTTGCAGACGCAGCGGAATCCGAAGAATCGCTTCCTCTTCCAGCTCGTCCGCCTCTTCCCAGCATACCTCCTGCTGCCCGCCTTGGGAAAAGAACACGTTGGGTGTGCTTTCCGGCAGGAAAGTCAGAAAAAGGGCCAGGAAAAGGGTCAGAATCTTCATACACTTACTTCCACACGATGTTGCGGCTGCCGGTCAGATCTGTATGGGAGATGCGGTAGCCTTTGTTACGCCCGTCCACCAGGGCCCGGGAAGCTTTGGAGCCGGTGCGGGTGATGGTGAGTTCCCGGCCGTCCGGAAGCGTGATTACGGCCTTCGGGAAGGTGGGCCGGGTAAGGGTGAAGGCGGGCTCGCCGGGGCAGTCCGGATAGAAGCCCAGCATGGAAAATACGGCCCAGGCGCTCATGGTGCCGGTGTCATCGTTGCCGGGAATACCGTCCGGGCTGTTCTTGTAGTTTTTGGCCAAGATTGTTTCCACCGTCTCCCAGGTGTGTTTCTCATAGCCCTTGAAACGGGAGAAGAGATAGGGGTACACAATGTCCGGCTCGTTGGCGGGGTCGTACAGGCCCTCGTCAAAGACGTGCCGGAGGTTCTTCACAAACGCCTTGGTTCCGCCCTGGAGCCTGGCATAGCCGGCTACGTCATGGGGAACGGCGAAGCTGTAGTTCCAGGCGCTGCCCTCATGGAACCCGGGGGCGTTGGTGAAATCGGCCCCGTCTTCGGGGTCGAATGGCGTGAGGAAACTGCCGTCAGGCTGGCGGGGACGCAGGCACTTGTCTGCAGCGGAGTAATACTTCCTATAGCCCAGGGAGCGCTCGTAGAAGCGGGCGGCGTCCTTCGGGCGGCCCAGGTCTGCGGCCAGGCGGGAGAGGGCGTAATCGGCCACGTAGTACTCCAGGGCATGGGAGACGGAATTGTCGCCGGAGAAGTCACCGGCAAACCAGCCCAGCGGAATATAGCCCCGCTCCATATACGGGTCGTTGTCCGGGCGCATGAGATTCTGCGCACCGGGGGTATCGGCCGATTTCAGGAAAGCCTCGTAGGCAGTCTCGATGTCAAAGTCGCGGAGCCCTCGGAGCCAGGTGTCGGCAATCACGCAGATGGCGGGGTCTCCCTCCATGGTCCAGGTTTCGCGGCCGTAGAGTTCCCATTTGGGCATCCAGCCCCATTCCCGGTACTGGTCTATCATGGAGCGCACCATGGCGGTCTGTTTCTCAGGCCATAGCAGCGTCATCAGCTGGTGGAGGTTGCGGTAGGTGTCCCAGAGGGAGAACACCGTGTAGCGGTCATAGTCCTTGACTTTTCCGATTCCGGGGCTCTGCATCAGCGGGTATTCCCCGTTCACGTCGTTCAGGATGTTGGGATGGATGAGGGTATGGTACAGTGCCGTATAGAAGATGGTTTTCTGGTCGGCCGATCCACCTTCCACCCGTACGCGGCCCAGGTGCTCCTTCCAGGAAGCATCGGCCTGCCGCCTCACGCGCTCGAAGGCGAAGCCCTGCTGTTCCGCATCCAGGTTCTGCCGGGCGTTGTCGATGCTCACGAAAGAGACACCCATCTGCACCTGCACCTCCTCCCCGGCCTGCAGGCCGTCGTAGTGGAACCAATAGCCGATATCGTCTCCGCTGAGCTCGCGGGAGTAGTCATTGTAAATCTTGTATTTGCCGGCATCGGCATCCCAGGCGGCTTCGGCGGTCATGGGACGCTGTTTTTTCCAATAACCGGCGGCGTCCGGGGCCTTGCTCACCCGCAGCACGAAGTACAGCGGGAACACGGCATTGCGGTTGTAGCAGAAGGTGCCCATGAGCTTGAAGCCCTCGATTTCCGTATCGCTCACCTTTTTAACCGTGGCGCCACTCTCGTTGGTGAGGCCCTCTCCCAGGTTCAGGAGGATATTGCCCTCTCCACCGGGGAAGGTATAGCGCTCTATGGAACTGCGGGTGGTGGCGGCGGCTTCGGCCTTGATGCCGCTCAGCAGCTGTACGCCGTAATAACCGGGATGCGCCACCTCGTCCTTGTATTCACTGCCATAGATATGGTAGTCCACCTGTAGCGGCCCGGTGGTGGGCATGGTGAGGAGGGAGCCCAGCTCCGGGCAGCCCACGCCGGACAGGTTCACATGCGTGAAACCGGTAAAGAAGCTGTTTTCTTCCACATAAGGCGTGCTCCACCAGCGGCTGTCCTTGTCCCAGGTATTCAGGCTGGAACCCATTACGTTGAAGGGACTCACGCTCATGAGCCCGTTGGGAGTGACGGCCCCGGGATTGCACGCCCCGAAGTTGGACGTGCCGATAAAGGGATTCACCCATTCCGTCTGGGCATGAAGGGCAGTGCTCACCAGCAGTGCCGCCAAAAGGAGACGCTTTTTCATGGTCGATACGGTTTGCGCAAAGATACGAATTTTTCCGCACATAGCCTTGACCCTTTTCAGCCCCAAGGCGTGTTCGTAATTAATTCATTGTCTGCAAGTTGCACACCACGGTGCATTACACGATGCTGGTGCGCTTGGTGAACTCGATGATTTCCGGGATGTAGCCGAAGGCCAGGCCGGTCACCGTGTCTGCGCAGCCGTAGTAGATGGCAATGCGACCGGTGGCGCTGTCGTGCAGGGCTGCGCAGGGGAAGGTGACGTTGGGAACGTCTCCCATGCACTCGTACGGCATTTGGGGAGAGATGAGGTAGGGGCCGCTTCGGGCAATCACCTTCCAAGGCTCGTTGAGGTCCAGCAGGGCGCTGCCGAAACTGTACACGTAGCCGTTGCAGCTGTGGAGCACGCCGTGGTGGAAGAGCAGCCAGCCTTCGGAGGTCTCGATGGGCACGGGACCGGCGCCAATCTTCATGCACTGCCAGGCGCTAAGTTCGAAGGGGGCGGGTGCCATTACGTGGCGGTGGTGTCCCCAGAACTCCATGTCCGGCGATTCGCTGTAGAAGATGTCTCCGAAGGCGGTGTGGCCGGTGTCGGAGGGGCGGGAGAGCATGGCGTATCGGCCATTAATCTTACGGGGGAAGAGCACGCCGTTGCGGTTGTAGGGCAGGAAGGCGTTCTCCACCTGGTGGAAGGTCTTGAAATCTTCCGTCCAGGCCAGGCCGATGGTGGGGCCGTGATAGCCGTTGCACCAGCTCACCCAGTACTTGCCGTCGATGAGGGCTACGCGGGGGTCGTAGCCGTACACCCACTGGGCCACTTCGGGGTTGGCTCCTTCGAAGCGGATGGTATCGGCCTCGATGTTCCAGTGGATGCCGTCTTTGGAGAAGCCGGCATGGAGGGTCATGCGGCGGTTGGTGTCGTCGCAGCGGAATACGCCGGCAAAGCCGTCTTCAAAGGGTACGACGGCGCTGTTGAAAATGCTGTTGGAGTTCTCCAGCAGGTCCCGGGGAATCACGGGATTGGCGCTGTATCTCCAGAGGGGGGCCTTGCAGCCCTGCGGGCGGTCTTCCCAAGGCATGCCCGGAAGAGGTTTTCCTTCAATGATTATTTTACTCATAGCTGATTGATTAAATTCTGTATGGTTTGGTCCGCTTTTTCGTCAGCGGATATGACATAGGGTATTCCGCTTAGTTTGACGGCATCCGTCAGTTCTTTCTTGTCTTCCTGCGGCAGCCGGGCCACCAGGCCCAGGGTGCCCGTGAAGGCCCTGACCAGATGGCAGAAGTGTACAGGGTCGTTTTGGGCACTGGCCGCCAGGACGGTATAACCCCGGCGGTAGGCGCTGTGGGTAAGCTGCTCTATCCATCCGGCATGCGCCTCCAGCTCAGGAACCACCACGCCGATAAACCGGGCGGCGGGCCACTCCAGGCGCTGTGGTGCCTCCGCGGGCTTGTATCCCAGTTTCCGGGCCGCTTCCAGCACCCGCTCGCGGGTCTGGGCGCCCACCCGGTTCTTTCCGTTGAAAACAAAGGAAACCAGGGAGGGCGACACACCGGCTGCGGCGGCCACGTCCTTTATGGTGGCGCTTTTAGGCATGTTTCTTTTCGTATGCGTCCAGGGCCTCGGCCGTCAGCCTGCGGCCCAGCTCGGCGATTTCGCGGGCGTGGGAGTAGCCGTAAACCCCGTGGTAGGAATCGTAGGGCAGGCTGATGAGCACATCCGGAGGCGTAAGCTCGATGCCCATCCGGGACAGGCTGCAGTTCATGATGCCGAAACTGCGCTGCAACACGGTGTAGAAATTGTCGGAGGCATCCACGGGAATCCAGTTCTGCCGGCCGCTCTCTTCCAGCTGGCGGGTTTGCAGACCGGCCTGGATGCGGCCCAGGAGCGAGTGGTCCGACTCGCGGGAGATGGCGGCCAGGCTGTCCAGGTAGCCCTGGATTTCGGCCGCGTCAATCTGGTTCACGTTGAAGCCCACCAGGATGTCTCCCTCCGTGCGGGCCACGCGGTTCAGGGGGAAGGTGTTCACCATGCCGCCGTCCACCAGCGTGCGTCCCTTCCACTCCACGGGCTTGAACATGGAGGGAATGGAGATGGAGGCGCGGATGGCCTCAAACAGGGGGCCCTCCCGGAAAATCACCTCCTCTCCGGTGTACAAATCCGTAGCCACGGCCGTAAAGGGGATGGGGAGGTCTTCGATGTTCACCTCCGGCACGCGGGCTTTGATTTCGTTGATGACGCGCTCTCCTTTGACCAGGTAACTCCTGCTCACGGATACGTCCATGAGGGTCATTACTTTGACGGGGTCCAGGTCGAAGAGCCACTGCTTGAAAGCCTCCAGGCCTCCGGCGGCGTAGATGCCTCCCACTAAGGAACCGGCACTGGCACCGGCGATGGAGCTGATTTCATACCCGCGGGCAAGGAGCTCTTCGATGGCTCCGATGTAGGCGAATCCGCGCGGACCGCCGCTGGCGAGGGCTAAGGCAACTTTTTGCATTTCAAAACAGACTAAAAGGAATCAAAATACAGGCCGATGTCTTTCAACAGCGGTTTGGCCAGGGCGTCCGTCACCCTTACCCGGAGAGTCTCGCAGCGGGTGGCGGGAACCAGAAGGATGCGCTTGCGGCCCACGGTGGTCTCCTGGGCCAGCGGGGCCCAGCCATCGGCCGTCTCCACCTCTACGGTGAAGGCGGAAATCCGCTGCCCTTTGGCAACGTCTTCCTGCAGGACCACCCGGTTGAAGGGTTTGTCGGCCTGGACTTTCACCGTCCAGGTGTTGCCCTCGCGACTCTGTGACAGGGCCAGGTTGTCGGCAAAAATTTGGTCCAGGGCCTGACGGAATTCCATCAGGCGCACGGAGTCAATCTCATGGATGCGGCCGCGGGTGTCCGGCGGAACGTTGAGCAGCAGCAGGGAATTGCGTCCCACGCTCTTGTAGTAGATGTCCAGCAGCTGTTTCACGGATTTTACCTGAGAGTTCTCGCTCTCTTTCCAGAACCAGCCGGGGCGGATGGATACGTCTGTCTCGGAGGGAATCCAGGCCTCGCCGCCCGCGTCTCCCTGCGTCAGGTAGCTTTCATAGTCTCCGGGCAGCTCCTCGTGGAGGGCACCGTGCAAATCCGGGGAGAAGGTGGACCAGCTGGTGCGGCCGGCCTCGCCCCGCTCGTTGCCCACCCAGCGGCAACCGGGGCCGATGTTGGAAAATACGATGGCCTGCGGCTGCCACTTGAACACTTCGCTGTGGAACAGTTCCCAGTCATATACCTGGCGCTTTCCGTTGGGGCCTTCTCCGCAGGCGCCGTCGAACCACTGTTCAAACACGGGGCCGTAGCCGGAAAGGGCGCTCTCCAGCGTCTGGCGGAACACCTCGTTATAGGCCTCGGTGCCGTAGGTAGGGTCGTGGCGGTCCCAAGGGGAGATATAGATGCCGAATTTGATTCCCTCCTCTGCACAGGCCTCGGAAAGCTCTTTGAGCACGTCTCCCCGGCCGCCGCGCCAGGAACTCTCCCGTACGGTATGCTTGGACACGGGATTGGGCCAGAGGCAGAATCCGTCATGGTGTTTGCCGGTGATGATGATGCCCTTGAAGCCGGCGGCCTTGGCCGTGCGGGCCCATTGGCGGCAGTCCAGGTCTGTGGGGTTGAAGATGTCTTCGGCCTCCGTTCCCTCTCCCCATTCCAGGCCGGTGAAGGTGTTGGGGCCGAAGTGGCAGAACATATTCAGCTCCATATCCTGCCATTCTATCTGTTCCGGCGTGGGAAGGGCTCCGAAGGGTGCTTCCTGCGTTGTGCAGGAGGCCAGCAGAAGGGCCGCGAGGGCAAGGTATGACAGTGTTTTATTCATATTGGGCTGCTTGGGATGCCTTGTGGGGGCTCAGGGTGAAGTTGTAGCTGTAGCTTTCCGTGCTCCAAAGGGTACGGGCTTTTTCCGGGCGGGAGCCCCAGCTGTTATAGCCGCCCACGCCGCTCATCCGGTAGTCTATGCATACCTCGGTGAAGTTACGGGGCGTTACGTCGCAAAGATGCGTCTGGGACTTCTGGAGGCCGCCGTCCAGGTCTTCCACGCTCAGGCGGAGCGCGTTGAACTCGAAGGGCTCCGACCCGCGAACCACCGTGACTCCGCCCACGGAGAGCCATTCGGTATCCGTGTGGTGGCCGCATTCCTGGGGACGCACGTAAGGATAGTATTCTTTATCTGCGGAAGACTCCCAGATGCGTTTGAAGGTGCCGGAGTTGCGGTCCCAGTAGTTCTCCACGGGCCCGCGGCCAAAGTAGCGGAAGGCGGAATCGGCCAGCCTGAAGCGGAAGCCCAGGCGGGGGATTTCCACGTTTTTGTCCGTGCCCGGAGCGGTGCAGACGCTGATGGAGAGCGTGCCGTCGGGGTAAACGGTGTAGTTCTCAGAGGCCCGCACGCCCCGGCCCTTCAGGGCAATGAGGACGGTGCCGTTTTCCTGCTTGGACACCTCCACCTGCTCCGGCTTTTCGGGTGTCTTGAACTGGAGGGTTCTCTCGGGGGCGTTGTTGCCGTAGTCATTGTCGATGGGGGCGCGCCAGAAATTGGGCCGGATGCCGAAGGAAGGCTCCACCAAATCCTTTCCCTTCACTTTCCAGCTCTTGACAAAGCCTTCCACCTTGTCGAAGACCAGCTCCATGGAGGCGCTTCTAACCACCACCTGCGTGTCTCCGTTGGTGTAGGAGAGCGCTCCCTTGGCCTCCCGGACCTTTCGTTCCGATGTGTCTTTGATGAGGACTTCGTCGCAGGCCAGGATGGTGCCCTTCTCCACCAGGGGAAGGTCTTGGGACGTGCTGATTTCGAAGAAGATGCGGTACTGGCCGGCCTTTTTCATCCTGGGCAGCCTTACTTTGAACTGCTCGGCCGTCTGGGGAGGCGTGGAGAATTTTTTCTTGCGGCGGAACCACCAGAAGGGACGCTTGCCGTCCCGTTCCACCCAGTATTTTACCGTGTATCGGCTCAGGTCCGTGAAATAGTGCCGGTTGAAAATCTCGAACAGGCCGCTACGCGCATCCACGGCGCGGATGCTCACGTCCTGGTAGACATGCTTGACTTCGTAGAAGCCGGGGTGCGGGTCCCGGTCGGGGTTCACCAGGCCGTTGCAGCAGAAATTGGCGTCGGAGGGGGCGTTCTCCCCGTAGTCTCCGCCGTAGGTCCATCCGCGCTCCTTGTCATAGAGGCCCTGGTCCACCCAGTCCCAGATAAATCCGCCCTGCAGCTGTTTGTGGTCGTAGATGTATTTCCACTGCCAATCCAGGGAACCATTGGAGTTGCCCATGGCATGGGAGTATTCGCAGGGAATCACGGGACGGCCGCTTTCCTGTTCTCCCATGCGGCGGAACCACTCGGCCCCGGGGTACATGGGATTGATGATGTCCGTGTTCCATTCCCGCTGGGCCCTTTCGTAAACGACGGGCCGGTTCTGGCCGTCGGTCTCCAGGGCCTTGAGAACCTTGTAGGTCTCGTAAAAGTTTACGCCGTTGCCGGCCTCGTTACCCAGGGACAGGAAGGTTACGCAGGGGTAATTGGCCGTGCGGTAGTACATGTTGAGGGTACGGTCCAGGTGCTTTTCGTACCATTCCGGCTTGTTGCCCAGGGTTTTGGAGAGGTCGTAGCCCATGCCATGGCTTTCGACGTTGGCTTCGTCGTACACGTAGAAACCCAGGGAGTCGCAGAGTTCGTAGAATTCCCGCTGCTGGGGATAGTGGCAGGTGCGGATGGCGTTAACATTGCAAAGCTTCATGAGCTTCAGGTCCTCCAGGATGTTTTCCCGGGTGGTGTAGTGACCGGTGTAAGGGTTGTGTTCATGCAGGTTCACGCCCTTGAATTTGACGGGCTGGCCATTTACCAGGAAGGCATTCACGTCCCTTTCCCCGTCTTTTACCGTCACAATCTCCAGGCGGCGGAAACCCACGTGGAAGCGGGTGTATTCCCCGTTCACCCGCAGCACCAAGGTGTAGAGCTCGGGCGTTTCGGCGCTCCAGCGACGGACCTCGGGTATCCTTTCCAAGACGGATTCCATGTGGCCGGAGAATTGGAAGGAGGCGTCGGCCACGGCTTTACCGTCTTTGTCCAACAGTTCGTAAAACACGTCCGTGGGCTCTGTGGCCGTCATCTTGAGCCGGAACAGGCCGGTGGTCAGATTGCTGTCCAAAGTGGAAACCACCTGGAAGTTGAACCCGCTGTGCTTTTTCTCGCTGGACAGGTAAACGTCCCGTTCCTCTCCGGAGATGCGCCAGAAGTCCTGGTCTTCCAGCCAGGAGGCTTGGGTGTAGCGGTAAACCTTCAGCATCAGCTCGTTCTCGCCGGGTTGCAGGGCCTCCGTAATGCGGAAGCGGGCCAGGTCTTTGGAATCTTCGCAGTAGCCTATCTCTTTGCCGTTTACATACACATAGGTGCCGCTCTTGCTGCCGCAGAGGTTCAGGTATACTTCCCGTCCCTTCCAACTGTCCGGAACCGTGAAACTGCGTCGGTACAAGGCGGCGGGTACGGCTTCCGGCAGAACGCCCGGGACGGGATTCTGAGGGCAGAAGTCGAACTGGACATTGGTGTAGATGGCGGTGCCCCATCCCTGGACTTCCCAGTTTCCGGGAACCTGGATCGTGTCCCAGGCGGCGGGGATGCCCATCTGGCGGTGGTCCTCAAAATACTTGAAGTCCCAGGTTCCGTTCAGGCTCCTGTAGTTTTCGCTCTCGCGGAAACCCTTGGAGAGGGCGTCTTCCCGACCGGCGAAGTAGATGACCTCCGTACGACGGGTTTCCGCATTCACGGAAGTGGTTTGGATGTCTTGCCAGAAAGGCAGAGCGACTGTCAATAGTAAAGCTGTGATATTCATGTGGTTATTATTGGTAATTAACTTTGGTTTTCAGGCGGATGTCTTCCGAGGAGGCTCCCACTTGGAGCTCAAATTCTCCGGGTTCCACTACCCTTTGCATGGCGGGGTTCACCAGCTCGAAGGCGCTGCGCTCCAGCGGCAGGCTCACGGTGACGGTCTCTCCCGGGCCGATGGCCTTCACGCGACGGAAGGCGCAGAGCTGCTTGCGCGGCCGGGCGGTGGAGGCGGTGAGGTCCCGGATGTACACCTGCACCACTTCGTCTCCGGCCAGGGTGCCGTTGTTGCTTACATCCACCTTTACGCACAGATTGTCCGGCAGCGTCCCTTCCACGCGGAGGTTCCGGTATTCGAAGGTGGAATAGCTGAGCCCGTATCCGAAGGGATACAGGGGAGCGGCGCTCTCTTCCACGTAGTCGTGGCTGTAGGGCATTTTCTTGTTGTAATAGACGGGAATCTGGCCCACGCTGCGGGGTACGCTTACGCTCAGGCGTCCGGCGGGGTTGTAGCGGCCCAGCAGGACATCGGCCAGGGCGGTGCCGCCTTCGCCTCCGGGATACCAGAGGGTGAGGAGGGCGTCGGCATGTTCATCGGCCCATTTCTTGTCCAAGGGACGGCCTTCGATATACACCACCACCAGGGGCTTGCCGGTGGCTTTGAGTTCCTTCAGGAGCTGGGGCTGGAGGCCCATCAGGTCCAGCGTGCTGCGGTCGAAGCCCTCGCCGGCCTCCATGTCGGAAACGGCGCTCTGGTCCACCAGGGCGGCGCCGGTGTCAATGTATTTGGTGCGGAAATCCCGGGCTGATGACCCGCCCACCACGGCCACCACCACGTCTGCGCGGCGGGCGGCCTGGACGGCCTCGGCAATCCGGGCGCTCTTGGTATCCCGCACGGCGCAGCCCTTCACATAGGTCACGGCGGCCCCGGCGTTCTTGAGCCCTTCAAGCATGGTAACCACGTTCTCGGGGGCCTGCGGGGCGGTATAGTCTCCCAGCTGGTTGTACTGGTTGTCGGCATTGGGACCCACCAGGGCGATGCGCGTGCCGGCCCTCAGGGGCAGGATGCCGTTGTTCTTCAGGAGCGTCACCCCTTCGCGGGCGGCCTGGGCGGCCACGGCCACGTTTTCGGGGGAACGGACCTCATCGGCCGCCCCTTCCGGCAGGTAGGGACGGTCAAAGAGGCCGGCTTCGAATTTTCTCACAAGGACGCGCTTGACGGCGCGGTCCAGGGTGGCCATGGGTACGCGGCCCGCCTCTACCGACTCCTTCAGGAGGGCATAGCAGTGGGCCCCCAGGTCCACGTCCACGCCGGCGTTCAGGGCCATTTCTCCGGCCTGCTGCCGGTCTTTTGCCACATGGTGGCTGGTATAGATGCCGTCGATGCTCTCCAGGTCGCTCACCACGAAGCCCGGGAAATTCCAGCGCTCATGCAAAACGCCGGTCAAGAGCTCTTCGTTGCAGGTGGAGGGGATGCCGTCAATGGTGTTGTAGCTGGTCATCACCGAGAGGGCGCCGCCGTCGATGGCCGCCTTGAAGGTGGGCAGCACATTCTCCTCCAGGTCCCTGGGGCCTATGTGGGAAGGGCTGCCGTTGTGGCCGCCTTCGGGAATGCCATAGGCCACAAAATGCTTGAGGGTGGAGATGACGCCCTCCGAAGAGGTGCCCCTCACCATGGCCGATGCCAGCTGGGAGGTAAGATAAACGTCTTCTCCGTAGGTTTCCTCCACGCGGGACCAGCGGGGTTCGCGGGAAAGGTCTATCACCGGGCCGTAGCCGATGGTTCCGCCCTGCGCCATCAGTTCCTTGCCGATGACGCGGCCCACCTCTTCCATGAGCTCGGTGTCCCAGGTGGCGCTGAGGCCTATCGACGTGGGGAAGACGGTGGTGCCTATGGCCATGTGCCCGTGGGGGGCTTCCTCGGCCAGGATGATGGGGATGCCTAAGCGGGTGGAGTCCATGGCATAGCGCTGCAAGGCGTTGTAGGCCTGGGCGGAGAGCCGGGGATTCAGGCCGGTCTCCAGGGTTTTGCGGGTCCAGGGGTCGGCCCGGAACGTAGCCCAGAGCATGCCTCCGTGCTGCTCTTGGATGAATTCACGGTACTCATCCGAGATGCGGACCTCGCTGTCCGACACTTTTTCATACATGGGCCAGCCCAGCGGGCACAGCAGCTGCCCCAGCTTTTCTTCCACCGTCATGCGGGCAATCAGGTCGTCGGCCCTTTCGGAAGAAGGCCGGGAAGCGTCTTTGTACAGCGGCGTCTTGGAACCGCAGGAAAAGAGGAGGGGTGCAGCCAGAAAAAGGGCTGCCAGGCTTTTCAAGAAGTTAGGACGGAATACGGTGTTTTGCATATTCTACAAATATACGCAAAATTTTGCGCAGAAATGCTTATCTTTGGGCAAAATTACAGACATGATTCAGGAATCCCTCATCAGCCGCGAAACGGCCGCCCTTTTTGAGAATATCCGTTTCCAGGACAAGCCGGAAGGCCTGTACGACCCGCTTCGTTACATGATTGCCATCGGAGGCAAGCGCATCCGCCCCAAACTGTGTCTCACTACTTATGGAATTTATGCCGATGCGTTCACTCCCCAGGTCTTGGAGCCGGCCGCCGGCCTGGAGGTTTTTCACACCTTCACCCTTATCCACGACGACATCATGGACCGCTCGCCCCTCAGGCGCGGCCATCCCACCGTCTGGAAGAAGTGGAGTGAAGACACGGCCATCCTTTCGGGCGACGTGATGTTCATCGATTCGTTCAAGCGCATGGCCCATGCCCCCCGGGAGGTGCTTCCGGAGGTGCTGGACCTCTTCTCCCAAACGGCCGCCCAGGTATGCGACGGCCAGCAGATGGATATGGATTTCGAGCAGCGGAGCAGCGTGCCCATGGAGGAATATATCCGGATGATCGGCCTCAAGACGGGCGTGCTCATCGCCTGTTCCGCGCAGATGGGCGCCCTCATCGCCGGGGCCGATGCCCGCAGCCAGCGCTGCCTTTATGACTATGGATACCAGCTGGGCCTGGCCTTCCAGGTGGCCGATGATTATCTGGATGCTTACGGAGACCAGAAGGTCTTTGGCAAGCCCATCGGCGGAGACATCCTGAACGAGAAAAAGAGCTGGCTCACGGTGAAAGCCCATGAACTGGGTGCTGCGGGGCTGGAAGAAGCGCTCACCGCTCCGGCGAAGACGCAGGAGCAGAAGGATGCCAAGATAGCCCGCGTAAAAGCCATCTACGAGAGTGTGGGCGTACCCGAGGCGGCCCGAGAGGAGATTGCCCGGCTCAGCAGCCAGGCCATTTCCTGCGCGGAGGATGCCCGGATGGACGAAGAGGGCTTCCAGATGCTACGCCGCTTTGCCGACGCCCTGGTAGGACGGGTGAGCTGATGAAAAGGGAAGAGCTGGAAATCATGGCGCCGGCGGGCAATTTCGCCTGTCTGCGGGCCGCCATCCAGGGCGGCGCCAATTCCGTTTATTTCGGTATCGGCCATCTGAACATGCGTTCGCATTCGGCCGGCAATTTTACCCGGGAAGACCTCCCGGAGGTAATGCGTATCTGTCACCGGGCCGGCGTCAAAGGGTACATGACCCTCAATATCACCTTGTATGGGGAAGACCTGGAGGAGGCCCGCAGCACCCTGGACGCCGCGCGTGCGGCGGGGGTGGACGCCATCATCGCCTCCGACATGGCTGCCATCCTGTACTGCCGCCAGATAGGCGTAGAGGTACATATTTCCACCCAGCTGAGCATCTCCAACGTGGAGGCCCTCCGCTTCTATGCGCAGTGGGCCGACGTGGTGGTGCTGGCCCGGGAGCTCAACCTTTCCCAGGTGAAGGCCATCCATGAGTCCATTGTATCGGAGCGGATTACGGGCCCTTCCGGGGAATTGGTGCGCATAGAGATGTTTGCCCACGGGGCCTTCTGCATGGCCGTTTCCGGCAAATGCTACCTGTCGCTGGACGCCTACGGGCAAAGTGCCAACCGGGGAGCCTGTATGCAGATCTGCCGCCGGGGATACCGGCTCACGGACCTGGAGACCGGCAATGAGATTGAAGTGGATAACAAATACCTGATGTCTCCGAAGGACCTTTGTACGGTGGAGTTCTTAGACAAATTTGTAGAGGCCGGCGTGAAGGTGTTCAAGATAGAAGGCCGGGCCCGCAGCGCTGATTATGTGCAGGTGACGGCTTCCTGCTACCGGCAGGCGGCCGATGCCGTGGCGGACGGCACCTTCTCCACCGCCCTGGGCGCCACCCTGAAAGAGCGCCTGGCCACCGTCTTCAACCGCGGTTTCTGGGACGGTTATTACTTGGGAGCCAGGATGGGCGAGTGGAGCCGGGTGTATGGCAGCCAGGCCACCCGCCGCAAGGTGTATGTAGGGCCGGTAACAAACTGGTTCGCCAAGATTGGCGTGGTGGAGGTGCAGGTGGATGCCGTGCCGCTCCGCAAAGGGGACACGGTGCTCTTTATCGGCCATACCACCGGCATGATGGAGATGAAAGTGGAAGAGCTCAGGGTAGATTTGGAAGCGGCCGATGTAGCCCCGCAGGGCGTCCGCTGCTCCATAGCGCTGCCCCCGGGCGATGAGCATCCCCGGCGCGGCGACAAAATGTACGTCTGGAAGGCGGATCAGGCTTCTTCCACCAGTTCGTAGTCCAGCAGTTTCTGTTCCAGGGAGGTGCTCTTCACGCGGATGCGCAGCGGGTCTCCCAGGCGGATGGAACGGTGCGTACGGCGTCCCACGGCACGGTAATGGTCTTCGTCGAAGATGAAGAAATCGCTCTTGATGGTGCGGTAGGGAATCATGCCCTCAATCTTGGTGGGCTCAATCTCCACGTAGATGCCCCATTCCGTCACGCCGGAAACATGGCCGTCGAACTCCTGTCCCACCTTGTCCTGCATGAATTCCACCAGCTTGTACTTGATGCTTTCGCGCTCGGCCTCGGCGGCCACCACCTCCCGCTCGGAGGCGTGCTTGCACTGGAGGGCGTAGTAATCGGCATTGGCGCTGTCTCCTCCGGCCAGGTAGCGGGCCAGCAGGCGGTGTACCATCATGTCCGGGTAGCGGCGGATGGGGGAGGTAAAGTGCGTATAGAAATCGAAGGCCAGTCCATAGTGGCCGATATTCTCTACCGAATAGCAGGCCTTGGCCATGGAGCGGAGGGCCAGAATCTGGATGGCGCCCATCTCCGGCTTGTCCTTCACCTCCACCATGAGCTGGTTCAGCGTATGGGCGATGTCCTTTCCGTTGTCGATGGGCCCAACTTTGTAGCCCAAGTTGCCGGCAAAGTCCCTGAGCCCGCCCAGTTTCTCCAGATTGGGCTCGTCGTGGACACGGTACACGAAGGTTTTGGCTTTGGCCTGGGCCCTGCCGTTCATCTTGCCGGCGGTGGCCACATATTCGGCCACGGAGCGGTTTGCCAGCAGCATGAATTCCTCGATGAGCCAGTTGGCCTCCTTGGAGAACTTCTGGTGTACGCCGATGGGCTTGCCGTTCTCGTCAATGTCCACCTTCATTTCCGGGCGGTCGAAGTTCACGGCGCCGGCGGCAAAACGCTTTTTGCGCAGTTTCAGGGCCAGTTTGTTGAGGATGAGCACGGCTTCCTTCACCTCGGCGGGAACCACCCCGCATTCGCTCCCGGCACCGAATTCCTGCTCCATGGCCTGGTCTGAGGCTTCGATGATGGCCTGGGCCAGCTCATAGTCAAAACGGTAGTCGGAGATAATGTTGGTGCGGCCGAACCAGGGGTTGAACACCTTTCCCTGCGGAGAGAGCTCAAAGACGGCCGAGAAGGTGAGTTTTTCCTCGTGGGGGCGCAGGGAGCAAAGCTTGTTGGAGAGTTTCTCCGGCAGCATGGGGACGGTGCGGTCCACCAGATAGACGGAGGTGCCGCGTGCCTGGGCCTCCTTGTCCACCGGGGTGTCCGGCCTCACGTACCAGGTGACATCGGCAATATGGACGCCCACCTCGTAGTTTCCGTTTTCCAGTTTGCGGAAGCTCAGGGCGTCGTCAAAGTCCTTGGCGTCGGCGGGGTCTATGGTGAAAGTGAGCACCTTCCGGAAGTCCCGGCGATGGGCGCGGTCCTGGTCCGTAATCTCTTCCGAAATGGTATCGGCCGCATTTTCTACGCTTTTTTCGAAGCGGTAGGGAAGGCCGAACTCCGCCAGGATGGCGTGCATCTCCGTCTCGTTCTCCCCGGGCATGCCCAGCACGTCCACCACATGGCCGTAGGGGCCCGAAGCGCCTCTTTTCCAGCCGTCCACCACGGCGGCCACCTTCATGCCCCGCTCCCCGCCTTCCGGGATGGGGACGGAGATGTCGTAGGGCATGGTCTTGGAGCTCATGAGTACCCAGGCCTGCTTGCCCACGATGTGGAGGAGTCCCACGAAAGGCTTCTTAGAGCGCTCCACGATGGCGATAATCTCTCCGCTGCGGCGCTTGGCCTGGCCCACTTTTTCCTGCGTCACGGCCACCCGCACCGTGTCTCCGTGCAGGGCGCCCCGCGTCTTGGAGGCTTTCACATAGACATCTTCTTCCTGCCCTTCGATGCGTACGAAGGCAAATCCCTCGCGGGACATCAGTACTTTTCCCTCGAATTCGGGAACAGAACGGGCTTTCTTCTTGTGATTCTTTCGGTTGGGGCTTTTCTTTCGTTTAGACATTTTTGTTCTTATTACCGCACAAAGATACGTAAAATCTGCCGTTCCTTCAAACGGGTGCAAAAAGGGCCTGTTTTGCCCCGCTAATTACCGATACAGTTCCCGCAGTACTTGCAGGGAGCGCACATGAATGTTGCTGTCCGTGTGATAGGAAAGGTATTTGAGAAGCGCCTCACAGAGGGCGTTTCTGTTTTCTCCGCTCAGGGGGAGCAGCATGCACTCCTCAAAACGGCCTTCCACAAAGGGCCTGAGCCGTTCCAGCTGCTCTCCGGCAAAAGGCGCCACGTCCTGCAGGGTGGGCCGGAAGCCCAACGCACCGGCGAAGTCTACCAGGAAACGGATATGATAGTTGTAGAAATCGCTCTCCAAGGCATTGAGCGTGAGGATGCTTCCCACACACCACTCAAACAGACCGTCCTCGCAGGTGCCGTCCTTGAGCGTACGCAGAAGGACTTCTGCCAGGAACAGGCTCATGGTGTTTTTGTGAATGTTGTCCCGGATGCCGGAAAGGGCATCCCGGGGGGTGATGTTCCGAAGGCTCCAGAGTTCCGACTTGGGGTTTTCCACCACCTGCGCCTCCAGGATGTTGAGGGGCAGGAAGCGGACCATCCCCGCCTTTCGGGCCGACGGAACCAGGAAACCCCGCCGTCCCCACTCGCGGGAAAGCGTGTGAACCACCAGCGCATTTTCCCCCACCAGCGTGGTGGACAGGACGATGAGTTCGATGGTGTCCCGGTCGGGCATCTTATTTACGCAGGTATTCCGCCATGGCTTTGAGGGCCTTGGCGCGGTGCGAAATGGTGTTTTTCACCTGCTCGCCCAGTTGGGCGTTGGTTTGGGAATAACCTTCGGGGATGAAGATGGGGTCGTAACCGAAACCGCCGTTCCCCTTCTTGTCCAGGCCGATATGCCCTTCCATCACTCCGTCGAAGAAATGATGCTCACCGTTGATGATGAGGGTGACGGAGGTGCGGAAGCGGGCCTTGCGGTTGGCGTTGGCCGTGGTGATGCCGTTGGTGCGGGCCATGGCGGCCTCCTTTTCCCGGCGGGCCATCTCTTCCAGCAGTTTGTCCATGTTGGCGTCTGCATCCCGCTGAGGGCCGGCGTAACGGGCGGTTTCCACGCCCGGGGCGCCGCCCAGAATGTCCACTTCCAGGCCGGAGTCGTCGGCAAAACAGTTCAGTCCCGTTTTCTTGTAGATGTAGTCGGCCTTCTGCATGGAGTTGGCCCTGAGGGTGTTTCCCGTCTCGGGAAGGTCTTCCTTGATACCCAGAGATGCGGGGGTAACGAGCTCAAAACCCTCGCCCAGAATTTCAGCAGCTTCCCGGATCTTACCGGGGTTGCCCGTTGCAAAAACCAATTTCATAAAAATACTAATAACTAACCGGCCGCAAAGATAGTGAATATTTTTGTAACTTTGCATGATGGCATCTTCTTTGAAAAAGAATGGCGCAGTTAAAATGATGAATATGAGAAAAAAGATATGTGTGGTTGCCGCGGCCCTGTTTCTGGCCGCCTCTCCCTTTGTATCGGCCCAATCTAAAAACTTCACCCTGGCCAAATGGGTGGAGGTGTATAATTCCATTCTCAAGGAGTTGAACCGTTCCTATGTGGATTCCTTGGAGGTGGGGCGCATCCAGCGCACGGCCATCGATGCCATGCTCTCCTCCCTGGACCCTTATACGCAGTACGTCCCCGAGGAAGAGCAGGAGAACTTCCAGATGATGCTCACCAACACCTACGGGGGCATCGGCGCCATCATCTACAAGCCGGACGTGAACGGAAACGTGATTATCAACGAACCTTACGAAGGCTCTCCGGCCGCCCGTAACGGCATCCGCTGCGGAGATGAGGTGGAGGCCATCGACGGGGTTTCCACCCACGGGCTCACCAGCCAGGAAAGCAGCGACCGCATGCGCGGCAAGCCCGGCACCACGGTGATCCTCACCGTGAAGAAACTCCGTGGCCAGACCGTGGACATTCCGGTGGTGCGGGAACGCATTTCCCTGCCTTCGGTGGAATATGTGGGCATGCTCAATGAGAATGACGGCTACATCCTGCTGGAGA
>Ga0247608_10000660_pt1 | contig 53534 bp, 50 predicted proteins | sample 176DNAGHGlowgp2_FD_193490 | JGI IMG/M metagenome (GOLD analysis project Ga0247608, IMG submission 193490) | Sheep rumen microbial communities from Palmerston North, Manawatu-Wanganui, New Zealand - 1766 DNA GHGlow gp2 | ecosystem: Host-associated > Mammals > Digestive system > Stomach > Rumen ... | reverse complement strand
TAACGGTATTTAAGATTGAGGCTCAGTCCAAAATCCACCCATCAGCCACCAACTCCTCCATCGATTCATAGTGAGCGATGATTGTTCCTTCTTCCATCTTCTCATATTGGTCATCATCTTCTGACAGTTAGAAGGCATCGTTATAAACGCACCCCCTATTTTGCCATGTCGGGATGACAAAATGGTGGTTTTCACTCAGAAAGCGGTCACGGTCACAGCTGTGACCATGTAACCTCCAGAGTAAAATCATAAACATTTTGTAAACAATATTCAGAAAATAATCATTCTCGCAGACACATTTGTATACGATTGATTTTCAACACCTTATAAGCACCTAAGAAAGGACTAAGGAAAGTAGGAGAAAGCAGTAAGGAAAGTCTGAGTTCCATGCCTATTAACTCTCAGAAAGGTGGCAGGTTTCTGAGAGAGAGTCGCATCATGCTTTAATATTGTAAACATATTTCATTTTGTCGCAAATCTCAGAGGTTACATGGTTACAGCTGTAACCGTAACCACCGCCTAGAGATTATTCAACTGACCGCTCAGACTTGCTGCCATTAGCTGGTGGTCACTCTGGGGAAAACTTTGAACGGCGGCAAGCAATCTGACACTTATAAGAAATATATCAGCACGAAGGACACGAATCTTAATCCGCAGGCTATCAGCGAGTTAACGGCTATCATGGCGAAGGAAAGAGCTTAGGGGAAAACTTCCTGAAAAATCCTGTTTGGATTTCCCTTTTTTCCCTTATTTCTTTGCAGCCGCGATGATAAATGTAAGTTCATCATTTAGCGGCAAGCCTCGCCAGGCGAGCATGGCTGCTTACCGTCAACTGCTGGCGGAGAATCACGTGGAGGAGATCCTCCAGGATGTGAAGCAGAACAAGAATCTGGATCGCAAGAAGGAACTGCCTGTGTGGCTGCCTCTTGCAAAGTGTTTTAAAAATGGTACGCGCAAGGCCGAAGATGCAGTGCCCTCAGGACTCTTCTTTCTCGATATCGACGAGAAGGGGCTGACGGAGGCTCTTTGGAATAAGGTACGCGAGGAGAACCTCATCCAGGAGTTCCGCATCGTGTACTTTGCCGAGAGTGCCGGTGGTGGAACCCACATCTGGGCTTGGCGCACACCAGGACTATCTATCGAGGAGGACATCCAAAGGCTGGCGAGTCGCCTGGGTGTCAGCTACGACTCGCATGTGAACGATCTGGCCCGTTGTTGTTTCATGGTATCGGAGAAGTATGTGAAACTGTTGGATCCCGTCGTCTTTATGACCTCCCCCAACCCCTCCGAAGGAGGGGAGTGCCTGCCGGAGTCTGTCGAGCGCACAGAGCTGTTTCTGCCCGCTAGGCCCTCCTCCCCTTTGGGGAGGTCGGGAGAGGTTTCGGGGAGGTCGGGAGAGGTCTACAAAGACATCCCCTACTCCCAGATCGTCCAGGCCCTGCTCTGGAAACTGGGCTATGGCGATGCTCCTGCTGAGGGAGAGCGCAATACGGCCCTCTACACCATGAGCCGTTATCTGCGCTTTATCTGTGACTTCGATGAGCAGAAACTGTTTGCTATCCTTCCTCATTGGGGACTCTCCGACCACGAGGTGATCTCTACCATCAAGAGTGCCGTCTCAAGTGTCCGTCCTACGGATATGCCCTCACAGATGAAAGAGGTGCTGTCGTCGTTGGGTGCAGCAAAGGAGGTGGAGACGGAGAAAGCCGAAGACTCGCCCATCCCACCTGTCAACAACGAACTGCCTGGCATCTCCTCCAAGATCTGGCAGACCACGCTCCAGAGGAGTTCAAGGAAGCCACGCTGATAGCTGCGATGCCCATGCTGGGTACGCTGGCCACAGGTATCCGAGCCCGATATAACGACGGCAAGATAAACTCCGCCAGTTTCATCGTGGATATCGAGGCGCCTCAGGCCACTGGTAAGTCGTTCGTCGACGATGAGTTCGCTCTGCTGATGGATCCTATCATCAAGCAGGACGAGGTGGAATGGCAGAAGGAGATAGCCTACTCGCTGGCCAAGAAAAACGGTAAGGAGGTGGAGAATCCCTGTTCCCAGATTCGTATCCTTGAGCCCAACATCGGCGTATCGGCCTTCCTGGAGCGTGCCCTCTATGCCAAAGGCAAGCACCTCTTCACCTATGCCCCTGAGATTGAGACCGTTCTGAAGAACAACAAAGGTGGTGCGTGGACAGAGAAGAACGACCTCTTCCGTCTGGCCTACGATAACAAACCTTGGGGTCAGCATCGCATCTCGAAGGACTCGTTCTCTGGCAAGGTCACGCTGTATTATAATATGGTGATGTGCGGAACGCCCAACAAGTGCCGGGCCTTCTTTGCCGATGCCGAGAGCGGACTGGTGAGCCGAGTGACGCCTGTGGTACTGCCTGATATGGTGGGAGCCAAGATGCCAAAATTCAAGCCTTGGACGAAGGATGAGGAGGAGCGTGTGAAGCGCCAGTGCCTCTGTCTGATGGACGAGGAGGGCGAGGTGGATCTGCCGCTTATCAACAAGGCCCTCGAGGATTGGGATGAAGAGAAGCGTCAGGAGTATCTACAGACACTGCGCTACTCGCTCGATGTGTTCCGTCGCCGTGCTGCCCTCAACGGTTTCCGTGCCGGCATGATTGCCTATCTGCTCGAAGGCCGTCAGGAAACAGAACGAGCCATCAAGTTTGCCCGCTGGTATGCCGAGCGCTGTCTGCACTATCAGCTGCAACTCTACGGTGACAAGATCGACACCCTCCACAACGGTGCTCTGAGTACTCAGGCTGCCAAAGGAAACATCCGCTATCTGGATGCCCTCCCCAAGGAGTTCACGAAGGAGGATCTGGTGGCACTGCGTCTGGCGAACAACGAGTCGCCTGTGGTGAAGACCATCACCTGGCGCTGGGTGAAGGAAGGCAAGATCGAGAAGATCGACACCAACCTCTGGCGAAAGATCGGTTGAACAACGGTTAAGCCGGATGCTGCGAAGCGTCCGGCTATTTCCGTCCCATCCCATGGGAGGAACTGAAGAACCTGCTTTACATCGGCATTCCCGCCATGAGCGAGAACATTTCCTATTGCCTGTCGCAAGTGGTGATCACGTATTTCATCAACCAGATCAGCAACGAGGCCTTGGCTACGCGTACCTACTGCCACAACATGATCATGTTCGTCTATCTGTTCTGTATCAGCATTACGCAGGGTGGCGACATACTCGTGGGGCATCTTGTCGGCCAGCGGCGTCATCAGGCGGCTTACGTTCTAGGCAATTATTTCTTCCGATGGTCGATGGTCATCACGCTCACAGGATCGGCTCTTCTGGCGCTGGCCGGGCGAAGCATCCTCAGTGCCTTTACAGATAATCCCGAAATCATTGCGATGGGTGTATGGGTGCTTTTCATCGACTGGTTTCTGGAGATTGGCCGCACATCGAACATCTTCGCCGTTGGTACCCTAAGAGCCACGGACGATGCCATCTATCCTGTGGTCATCGCCATCATCTTCAACTGGAGCATCGCCGTGGGGTTGAGTTATGTCATCGGCATTCCACTGGGCTTTGGCCTCGTGGGCATGTGGGTAGGCTTTGCCCTCGACGAGAACATCCGGGGCGTCATCCTCATGCGCCGCTGGCGGTCAGGGAAGTGGAAGAACAAAGGGTTTGTGAAAGAATAACGCTGATTGTGCCGTCACGGCTTTTTTCAATTCACCGATCTGGCAGTAAGTTTCTACCCGTCCTTGCTCCAGGTGAAATAGTTTTCTCATAGATGGACTCAAATTCTCATTTACAATTTACACTGACAATTGAAATACTTTGTCTTAACTGCACATGATGCAGAGCATCGTGAGGTCGTCGCTCTGCGGGGCATCGCCCACATGCTGCCTGACGCTCTCCGATAAGCGTTCCACCAGTTGTCTGGCTCCAGTAAAGGGCTGGCTGGCAATGACATCGAGGATACGGTCATCGCCAAACTGCAACTGCTCACCATCCTCTGCCTCCGACAGGCCGTCAGTATATAAGAACAGAGGCCTGCCCTTGATATCCTCGATGACCTCGCCTTTGAACACATAGTTCGGCCACATGCCGATAGGAGCATTCGACACCATCTTTACGAATACAGGGTTCGAGGGTGTGATGCCGTTCTGTCTGCGAGCCATCATCACTGGCGGATTGTGACCAGCATTACAGTACAATAGTTTGCCATTTTGCATATCGATTTCTCCAATGAACATGGTGCAGAACATGCAATTCTCATTATTCTCTGACACGGTCTCGTTAAGCCGCGTGGCAATATATTCCGGTGGAAATCCTTCCTTGGCCACCATACGGAACAGATTGACAATCACCGACATGAAGAGTGAGGCTGGTATACCCTTGCCGCTGACATCGCCAATACAGAAATAAAGCTTGTTGTCCTGAATGAAGAAGTCGTAGAGGTCGCCTCCCACCTCCTTGGCAGGCTTCAGAATGCCGTAGATGTCGATGTGGTCGTGCTGTGGGAAAAGCCTTGGCACCATTCCCATCTGTATTTCCCGTGCAATGCGCAGCTCACTCTCTATACGCTCCTTGGCCGTCGTCGTCTCCTCCAACTGGTCGTAGGCCACCTTCAGGTTCGTGTTTGCCTCCTGCAATTGGTCGTTCATGAGCCTCAGCCTCCGAGCATTCAAGTTCCTTCGCCAGAGGATGAAGGCGAGGGCCAGGATGATGAGTGCAGCAATGGCGATGGCCGATGTGGTGAAGATCCTGCGAGCTCGTGTGGCCTGTTCCTGCGCAGCCATCTTCGACTCGTATTCGCTGATCTGCAGGTTCTTGTTATGCTTGTCGAGACTATCATTCTGCAGCCTGACAGCAGCATTCTGCAACTCCACCTCCTTGTTTTTCAGGTTCAGCTGCAGCGCCTCTTCCTCCAGCCGTTTCTGCTCCAGTTCACTAGCCATATTCTCCAACTGTAGCGACTGGTTACGCAGTTTCAGCTCCTTCTGTTCGTTCTCCAGGCGCCCCACGTCCATCGAGGTGATCATCTCCAGGAGCAGATGCGAATTGCGCACCTCGTTGACGGAGTCTTTCCATATTATATAATTAGTCAACGACTTTAAGGCCATCTCGTAGTTCTTCTGCTCACGATAGATTTCACGCTCGAGATTGTAGCGCGTCATCGGCGTACGGATGGTGGAGGCTATTCGCAGGGCCTCGTCGAAATTGCGGTCAAGAATACATCTATGTATCTCCACCCTCTGGCCATAGATATCATCCCGTCCATAAGCTTCTTTGACCTTCTCCCGCTCTGCATAAAAGCGGTTAAAGTCTGTCCTGAAGTCACTGTTCTTGGGGTGGTGTGCGGCACTGTCGGCTGCCGACATACACATCAAGGAGTAGGCATTCAAGCGGTGTAATTCATTCAAATGAGGCTCATGGATGGCCTGCTCAGCGTATTGGATGGCACTCTCCATGTGCTTTCGCAAATATGAGAGCTTCGACAGTTCTATCAGACTGGAAGCCGCGCTCTCATTGGGCAGGTATTCATGCAGGTAGTTGACAGCCTTCTTGAATCCATTGATGGCCTCCACATGATTCTGCATTTGCTCATGGGCATAAGCCGACACGTGGAGTCCGTTATAGATGCCCCACTTGTTGCCCTGCTTAATGGCATGTTCCTGCATCTCCTTGGCAATCTGCATGGCCCTGCTGCGATGCTGCCGATTACTGGAGAAGAGCACCTGGTTCGCCCAGGCACGGTAGAACATACGATCGTCGCCAGCCTCCTCTGCCGCCTTCTTCAGACTGTCGGTGACGCTGATGAACTCGTCGTAGTCATAGCCACTATAGAGTTTATACATCCTGGCCTGCAACCGATTCACCTCGTCGGATGCAGTCTGCTGAGCACTGGCATTCAGCACCGTCAGACACAGTAGTAAGCCCATCAAGAGTCTTTTCATGCTGATGTGATAACCGTTAGCAAGTCTTTCTGGATGATGCCGTTGGTAGCGACGACGCTGTTACCTTGGGTGAAATCGGAAGAGCCGGAATAGTCGGTGACCGTTCCTCCTGCCTCCATCACAATCAGACTGCCGGCCATGTAGTCCCACTGTCCGATGTACTGCTCGGCATAGCCGTCGAGCCGTCCACAAGCCACATAACAGAGAGCCATCGCCGCAGAACCGCACATGCGGATGCTGCCCACGTTGCCGTAGAACGAATCTATCAGGCGTTGGATGGTCGGCTTATAGGCCTCGCTGTTGTAAGGCAGTTGCAGACAGAGCAGCGCATCCTGAATCTTCTGGCTGCTGACGTGCAACCGCTCACACCTCACTCCGCGCTCCTCACTCCTCGAAACAAACGCTCCACCACCCTTCCAGGCATAGAAGCACTCATCGGCGCAGATCTCATAGACCACACCTATCAGCACCTCCCTACCCTGCAGCAGAGCGATGCTTACGGCATAGGGTGCATACTGATGAATGAAGTTCGTCGTGCCGTCGAGTGGATCAACCACCCAAAGAAGGGGAGGCGTGGGGGTGCGAGGGTATGGAGGAACGAAATCAGCCGTTCCCTCCTCGGTGATGAAACCTGCCTCAGGCAAGAGTTCTTTTAGTGCAGCAACAATCAACTGCTCCGAGCCTTTGTCGACATACGACACATAATCATGTGCATGCTTTCGCTCCACGCTCTCAAGGGAGAACTTGCTGCGTTCCTCCCTGATATAAGCCCCTGCCTGCCGTGCAATCCCGCACACGGCCAGCGTGAGATTCTCCAAATTCCGATCCACTGTTTACTTCTTGATCAGCGAGGCGATCCAGAGGATGACGACGGCACCGATGATGGCTGTGCCGAGCTGACCGAGGAGACCACCCCACGCGATGCCAAGCATATCGAACAGCCAACCGCCAAGGACACCACCGAAGAGACCCAGTATACAATTCATGATGATGCCGTAACCGCCACCTTTCATCAACTTGCCGGCGCAGAAGCCAGCCAAACATCCAAGAAGGAGTGAAAGAATAATACCCATAATTTTACTGTTTAATTGGTTTATATGCCGCAAAGATACAACTTTTTTATCCACGAAGGACACGAAGGACACAAAAAAAATCTTAATTTCGTGTGCTTTGTGTCCTTCGTGGACATTTTTTCACTTTTTGCGCCTGTCGGCAAGGTACATACCAAGGAGGATGAGCGCTGTGCCGAGAAGGAACCAAAGGGTGATGTGCTCATGAAGCAGCCACCAGGCAAAAAGGATGGTGACAACGGGATTGAAATAAACATAGTTGGTGGCGACAACGGCACCAAGCTTCTTCAACGCCCAGTTCCATGCCACAAAACAGAGCATGGAGGCGACACAACCAAGGAAGAGTAGGTTGAGGACTGTGGAAAGAGGAGTGAGGAAGGTGGAAGGAGATACAAAGATGCTGGCTTCGGAGGGTCGTAATATATAATAAGGCATCATGGAGAGCAGGCCATAGAAGAATACCTTGCGAGTGATGAATACGACATCGTATTTCTTGTTGGCTGGAATCATCAGGAGGGAATAAAATCCCCAGCACAGCGCTGCTCCAAAGGCCAGCGAGTCACCCAACGGTGAGAGGTGAAGAACAAAACGTCCATTGAGCACAACAATGACTACACCAACGGCAGCCATCAGCGTGCCCATAGCCTGCACACGGTTGAGGCGCTGGGACTGATAGAATATCGAGATAAGGGCTGCAGCAACCAATGGCGAGAGACTGACGATGAGCGACGTGTTTGTCGTCGTGGTATAAATCATCGCTGAGTTCTCCGTCAGGAAATAGAGAGAACCACCCGCGATGCCGAGGGCCACCATCAGCAGTTCGTCGCGCCAGGATTCGGAGAACCAATGGAAACGGTTGTTCTTGCGTCCCTTCTTACCACGCAAAAGAGAATAGCTCAGCAGGAGGACATAGGCGATGATGAAGCGGAGGGTGAAGATCTGTGCAGGCGAGAGGCCAGCCAAGAGCAGCATCTTCGTAAAGACAAAGGTGCTTCCCCAGATGGACACTATCAGGAACGCGACGAAATGATACTTCAGAGTAGTCATTTTTTCTTTTTGTTTACAGTTTACAGTTTACAGTTGATTACCTTGCAAGCCATTCTGTCTACCCTACAAACTATTCTGTCCATAGATGATTCCCGCAAACCACTCTGCCTGCCCAGCAAGCCTTTCTATCTATAGAAGTAATCATCTGTAAACTGTAAACCGTAAACCGTAAACTGTAAACATAAAAAAATTCTATCGCTTAATCTCGATGTCGCGCTTCACGTTATTGCGAATCTTCGTCAGATAGCCCTTCATACCATTGGCATCCTTGTTATCGATGATCTCGAGAAGCTCCTTCAGTTCCGTACGAATTTGAGAGACCTGATCGTGAGTGTAGGGATTGAAGAGGATTTCCTGCAACAGGTAGTCGTCCTCGTTGAGCACACCCTTGGCAATGCGCATGTGCCGCTTAAAAGTGGTACCAGGGGCATCCTGATGCTTCATGACGGCCGCAAAGACGAAAGTTGAGACAAAGGGAATAGACAATGAGTAAGCTACTGTCTTATCGTGTTCCTCAAAAGTGTACTCATAGATGTTGAGCCCTAACTTCTGATAGAGGTCCTTGAAGAAGATACGCCCCATGTAGTCGCCCTCACTGATGATGATGGCGTTCTCCTCGGAGAGCTGCTGGAGGTTAGCGAACGTTGGTCCGAACATCGGGTGGGTAGAGACATAACGCATACCTGTCGACTCATAGAACTCTTTCAGGTCTGTCTTTACCGAAGCAATGTCACTGATGATGCATTCCTTGGGCAAGTAAGGGATGACCTCCTTAAACACAGGAATGGTATATTTCAGCGTGACAGCATTGATGAGCAGTTCAGGCTTGAACTCCTGAATCTCCTCGTAGGTCGTAAAACGCTGGCAGTTATATGTGAATCGCATCCGTTTGGGGTCTCTCTCGAAGACCGCTACCTCGTGCTCAAAACTCAGCAGGTCGATGAAGAAGCTCCCCATCTTACCTGCACCCATGACTAATATTTTCATTTATTTATAATCTCCATTTGCTGTCTGACAGATTCCTCGTGGATGCTCTCGAAGACATGAGCCACAAACTCGGCATCCATGCCAGTAAGCGTTCCCTGAGCACCACGCTTATTCAAAATCTCATTATAACGGTTGGTCTGCAGTACCGTCATGTTGTGTTCCTTCTTATAATGCCCAATCTCACGACATACCTTCATACGCTTGGCCAACACTTCCATGATCTCATTGTCGAGTTCATCAATCTGCTTACGCAGCTGGGAGAGTCCCTCTGTCTGCGTATGCTCGTCACGGATGACGAGGAGCGAGAGGATGTAGTCGAGCACATCGGGTGTCACCTGCTGCTTGGCATCGCTCCAGGCCTTGTCAGGATCACAGTGGCTCTCAATAATCAGACCGTCGAAGCCCAGGTCCATCGCCTGCTGGCACAAGGGAGCAATCAGTTCACGACGACCTCCGATATGAGAAGGATCGCTGATGATGGGCAGGTTGGGAATACGACGCCGCAGCTCGATGGGAATCTGCCACATCGGCATATTACGGTAGATCTTCTGTTCATAACTGGAGAAACCACGATGGATGGCTCCCAGGCGCTTGACGCCAGCTTGGTTGATACGTTCCAAGGCACCAATCCAAAGCTCGATGTCGGGATTCACAGGATTTTTCACGAACACAGGGACATCGACCCCCTTCAAGGCATCGGCAATGGCCTGCATGGCAAAGGGGTTAGCCGATGTACGGGCGCCAATCCATAGGATATCGATACCGTATTTTAGTGCCAGTTCGACATGATTGGGTGTAGCCACCTCAGTGGAAACGAGCATCTTTGTCTCTTTCTTCACCTGGGCAAGCCATACGAGGGCAGGTTCGCCATGTCCCTCAAAGCCACCTGGCTTGGTACGGGGCTTCCACACTCCGGCACGGAAGTTGTGGCAGCCCTTCATGGCCAACTCGCGGGCTGTGGTCATCACTTGTTCCTCTGTCTCTGCAGAGCAAGGGCCTGCTATGACGAAAGGACGTTCATTGTCACTCGGTAAATTCAGTGGTGCTAAATCTAATTCCATATTCATTATGTTCTTATGTTCTTTTGTCTAAAAAATACTCTTTATTCTGTCGAGAGCTAGTTGGATCTTTTCTTCCTTGGCACAAAGAGATATCCTTATGTACCTCTGTCCGTTGGAGCCAAAGATGAAGCCAGGGGTGATGAATACACGGGCATCGTGCAACACCTTTTCCGTCAGGTCCTCGACATCGGCATACTTCTCAGGAATCTTGCCCCAGAGGAACATCCCAACCTGATTCTTGTCGTAAGTACAGCCTAAGACATCCATAATCCGCTCAGCCCACTCACGACGACGGGCATAGGTATTGATATTATACTCACGATGCCAAGCCTCGTCATTCTTATATGCCTCAGCTGCAGCTAGTTGGATACCACGGAAAGTACCGCTCTCTATGTTCGACTGTACTTTGAGAATCCATGAGATAAATTCCGCATTGGTAGCACAGAGGCCTACACGCCAGCCTGGCATATTATGGCTCTTCGACATCGAATTGAACTCGATGCAGCAGTCCTTGGCTCCAGGCACTTGCAGGATTGACAGATGCTCCTCGCTAAGAATGAATGAGTAAGGGTTATCGTTCACCACAACGATGCCATGCTCCTGGGCAAAGCTCACCAGCCGCTCGTAGGTCTGACGCTGGGCTCGGCCTCCCGTAGGCATATTGGGATAATTTGTCCACATGAGTTTCACCTTCGAGAGATCCATCTTTTCGAGTTCATCGAAGTCTGGCTGCCAGCCATTGTCCTCACAAAGGTTGTAGTTCACGATCTTGGCACCTAAGATCTTAGATAAAGAGGTATAGGTGGGATAGCCAGGATTGGGCACCAGCACCTCATCGCCAGGATTCACGAAGGCGAGGGTGACATGCAGGATGCCCTCCTTCGAACCAATCAACGGCAGGATCTCCTTCTTGGGATCGATATCCACATCATACCAACGCTTATAGAAGCCAGCCATCGCCTCTCGCAGTTCCGGCGTACCCATCGTGGGCTGATAGCCGTGGGCGTTGGGCTGACGAGCCACCTCGCATAACTTATCTATGGTCTGCTCTGATGGCGGCATATCCGGACTCCCGATGGCAAGGCTGATGATGTCCTTACCCTCAGCATTGAGTTGGGCCACTTCCTTTAACTTCCTACTGAAGTAGTATTCACTGACGAGCGACAAGCGCTCTGCTGGTTCAATTGGTCTGTTTGCCATCTTTATATTCTCCTAATATCTTTAAATCCTTGGTTAATGGGATAATCGCATCTATCGACTGGCGGTAGCGGGTGAGGTCGTCGTACATCACATCGACATAGAACAAGTACTCCCACTCCCGTCCGATAATCGGCAACGACTGTATCTTCGTCAGGTTGATATTATAGAACGAGAGAATCGCCAGCACATGAGAGAGCGAGCCCTGCTCATGAGGCAACGAGAAAACGATGCTCGACTTGTTAGTCTCCGTCAGCGGTCTCAGCATATCGGCCTTGTTCGGATTCGACACCACCAGAAAGCGGGTGAAGTTGTGCTTATTGTCCTCAATATGATCTTCAAGCACCTTCAGGCCATAGAGTCTGGCAGCCTCGGCATGACAAATAGCCGCCCAGCCTCTCCTACCCTCCTCAGCAATCATCTTCGCCGAGCCAGCCGTATCCTCAGCCTCTACATTCTTCAGCTGGGAATGCTGGGACAGGAACTGACGACACTGCATCAGAGCCACAGGATGGGAATGTACCTCGGTAATGGTGTCCCAGTCATCCTCTGGCAGACAGCAGATGCTGTGGGTGATGTGCAGCTTATGCTCGCCAACCACTGTCGTGCCACTATCTCTCAACAGCTCATAGTTGTGGAGCAGCGAACCAGCAATGGTGTTCTCAATGGCGAGCATACCGATGGCCGTAGGATCCTGCTTGATGTTTGCAAACACCTGTTCAAAGGTACTGCAGCAGATCAGCTGAATCTGTTCTCCCTCGAAATACAGGTGCGCCGCAATGTCGTGGAACGACCCTATCAGTCCTTGTATAGCTATTCTCTTCATCTCTTTATTCTCTAGTTATTAAAAAACTCCGCTTTCACCTTGTCGTGAAGCGGAGCCTTATTTCAATTTTCAATCTTCAATCTTCAATTTTTTACTTACGGCCTTCCGCTTCACAGTTCCCTGCAAAGTAAAAGTAATATCCGTAGAAGTAAGCGTTCAACATTGACATAATTCTCGTTTTTGTCGTTTTCGGCTGCAAATTTATCACTTTTCCGTGAAACGAACAAATATTTTGCAAGAAAAATTGCGATTTAGCTTACATTTCACAGAATCCGCCCCATTCGCGGCGGACTTCGTCACGGTCAACCTCGTCTATCAGGATCTCTGCCAGTGTAGTGATAACCTCAAAAGGAATCTGACGGCGAGGGTCGTCGCTCTTCGTGTGAATAGAAGACAGGAAATGGGGCATCTCGCCTTTATAGACCTCCCTCATTCTATGGCCGTTCCTACCACTGTCTACCGAACAGGAGTAAGTCACGTTAGCCAGACGATCACAAAGTTTTACGAACGGAGCGTATAAGGTCTCACGGATTCCCTGATAATACTTCTCTCCTGCCCTTTCATTCCTTGTACGGCCTTTGTCGTTAGTCAGGGCATATACAATTTCAGTTGCCATCAGTGCCTGTTCCTCCGTCATCCACTGCCGAGCCACTCCCATCACGTCGTTGTAAGTCTGACGGGCATCTTCGATGCTGTCGTGAAAGAAACCGCCGAAGACAATCGGCAGCACATCTTCCTCACAAGTACATACCAGATGGCCATAGCAATAGATAGCTTCAACCACCATATCAAGATGAAAACCGTATGGCAACTCGTCACCATAGGTCTGGTTTACATTCTGATGCAAGTTGTGTGCAGCAAGTCGCATTTCATCTATCGGCTTGGCATACTTCTCCAGATACGACTGAAATACTTCCTTTTTCATACAAAAAAATCTAATTCCGCTGCAAAGATACAAATTATTTTTGTACTTTTGCAGCGATTATGGAAAAAAAAACTCACCCACTCATATCCATCATCCCTGTGGTGGTGCTTATCGGACTTCTGGCCACTGCCATATCGCTCTTCGGCAGCGACTCGCTCAGCGGTGGTAGCCAGATAGCCCTACTGATGGGCATGGCCGTCTGCATCAGCCTCTCGATGACCATCTACAAGACTCCCTGGTGCACGTTTGAGAAACAGATCAAGGCAACACTCGGCGAGGTAAGCATCACACTGCTCATTTTACTCTGTGTGGGTATGCTGGCTGGCTCGTGGATGATCAGTGGCATTGTTCCCACCTTAATATATTATGGGGTGCAGATCATGTCACCACAGTTCTTCTTGGTATCGTCGTGCATCATCTGTGCTCTTGTCTCGTTGCTCTCAGGCAGTTCGTGGACCACTATCGCCACAATCGGCGTGGCGCTTTTAGGTATTGGCCATGCTCTTGGTGTCTCTGAAGCTTGGACGGCTGGCGCCATCATTTCCGGTGCCTATTTCGGCGATAAAATGTCACCCCTCAGCGATACTACCATCCTCGCATCGTCTGCCACAGGCACCGACCTCTTCGTCCACATCCGCTATATGATGTTCACCACAATGCCCACCTTCCTAATTACCATCACTATATTCTTCATCACCGGACTGGGTAATGAGGCAGATGCCGAACTGCATGTCGGCGAATACACCGAAGGCCTTGCCCACACCTTCAACATCTCGCTTTGGACGCTGTTGGTGCCACTGTTGACAGGTGTGCTCATCGCCCGTCGCGTGCCGTCGTTGATCGTTCTCTTCGCCTCATCGGTGATGGCAGGCATCGTCGCCCTTATCCTCCAACCGCATATCCTCACTGAAATTGCCACCGGTGCCAGCCAAGCTATCAATTCAAAATTCTTAATTGCCGATTCGATAAAGGGACTGGCCATTACCTATTTTGGTGCGACAGCCGTCGACACGGGCAATGCCTCACTCAACGAACTTGTCTCCACCAGTGGCATGGCAGGTATGCTCAACACCATCTGGCTCATTCTCTGTGCCATGTGCTTTGGTGCTGCGATGGTAGCCAGCCGTATGATTGAGAGCATCACGCAGGTGGTCATCCGATTCATCCGTAACCGCATCAGCCTCGTGTCCTCGACCGTCGGCACTGGCATCTTCCTCAACATCACCACTGGCGACCAGTTCATCTCCATCGTCCTCAATGCCGATATATATAAAGAGGTATATAAACAAGAGGGCTACGAGTCGCGACTGCTAAGCCGTACGACGGAGGATGCAGCCACCGTCACTTCAGTGCTCATCCCCTGGAACACCTGCGGTATGACACAGTCCACGGTACTGGGTGTCCCCACCCTCACCTATCTGCCCTATTGTTTCTTCAATCTGCTTTCACCACTGATGAGCATCTTCATCGCTGCCATTGGCTGGAAGATACGTAAAGTAAACACACAAGCCTAAACAGCATGATATGACCACACCAAGATATGCACTGTTCTTCGATATCGACGGCACATTGGTGAGTTTCCAGACCCACGAGATTCCACCTTCAACCATCTTTGCTCTGACACAGGCGAAGGCTAATGGTCACAAGGTGTTCATCGCCACAGGACGTCCACCCGTCATTATCACCAACCTTGGAGCCATCGAACATCTTATTGACGGCTATGTCACCATCAACGGAGCCCTCTGTTTTGTGGGCAACGACATTGTGGCGTGCAATGCCATTCCTCACAAGGAAGCCCAAATAGTCATTGACGACGCAAAAGAGCGACAGTACGGACTGATTGTTATCGGCGAACACGACATCGCCGTGTTTGATCCCAAAGGCGATGTTGACAACATCTTTCGTCAACAGCTCGCCGTGAAGAACCTCGATCAGGCCAGTCCTCTGGAAGCAGTACTGGATCAGCGCATCCTGCAGTTGACGGCCTTCTTCGGAAAAGACTATGAACCAAAGTTGATGAGCCGTATCCCTGGCTGCACTTCGGGCAGATGGCATCCTGCTTTTACCGACATCACCGCCATTGAAGCCGACAAGGGCAAGGGGTTGCTGACCATGGCCGCCCACGAAGGCCTTGACCCACAGTACACCATGGCTTTCGGTGATGGAGGCAATGACACCTCGATGATTCAGACAGCAGGCATCGGGGTAGCCATGGGCAATGCCATCGACGAGCTGAAGGCTGCGGCAGACTTCGTAACGGCTTCTGTCGACGATGAAGGTATCCGTCACGCACTACTCCATTTCGGACTCATCTGAAGCCAGAGAACCAAGATTCTGGTTTAAGCAACGGCTTTTAATAACATTTAAGGCTACATCCCTTGCAGATGTGGCTATTTTTTCGTACCTTCGCAGCCGATTATCAACTAAATAAGACAATGAAGAAAGCATTCATTATTGCATCGACACTGATGCTCACCATCCAGGCCATGGCACTCACACCCTGGACAAAAGGCGCCTTTGAGACAGGCCAGTACCGTAACCTCTTTGTCGAGATGGGCTACAATAAGGCCGATGTTGACGCAAAACTCAAAGAAGTGTTTAACGACGTGTTCCATGGTCCAAATAAAGTCTACTTCGAGGTAGGCGACTCCATGGGCTACGTCTCAGACGTGAAGAACCACGATGCCCGCACAGAAGGCATGTCATACGGCATGATGATTGCCGTGCAGTTTGGCGAGAAAGATATCTTCGACCGTCTGTGGCGGTGGAGCAAGAAGTACATGCAGCATCAGGACGGCATCCGTAAGGGCTATTTTGCATGGAGTTGCAAGACCGACGGCACCCGTAATGCCCAGGGCGCTGCATCAGACGGGGAGCTTTATTTCATCACCGCCCTCATCTTCGCATCTAACCGTTGGGGCAACGATACGGGAATCAACTACAAGGCAGAGGCGCAACACATTCTCGACTGTATCCAGCCGAAAGAATACGAGCCGGAGCGACGCCAAGGCGGATTCCCAGGCTTTGGCCCCCAGCAGACGGGACCTCAGAAGATGTACCTCATCGACCCGGAGACCCAGCTCATCACCTTTACCCCCGACGGTTTCGGACAGCGGTACACCGACCCCAGCTATCACATTCCCGCCTTCTACGAGGTATGGGCAAAATGGGCTGATGACGGGCGCAGCGAATACTGGCTGCAGTGTGCCAAGAAGAGCCGTGAATATCTGCATAAAGCCATCAATCCGCAGACAGGCCTGAACCCCGACATGAGCCAATACGATGGCAGTGAGATGCAGATGCCCCGCTTCCCTGGCATGCAGCAACGTCCACAGGGTGCCCCTCGCCGCAATGGCAGCAACAATTTCCGTTATGACTCCTGGCGCGTGCCGATGAACATCACCCTCGACTACGAATGGAGTTGTGCCGACAGCGAGTGGCAGCGCCACTACGGCGAGACCATTCAGAACTTTTTCTATTCACAGGGAGTCAACACCTTCATGGACCAGTACCGTACCGACGGCACACTTCCTGAGGGTGACGAGATTCTGCAGGCAGGCGGATTCCGCAAGCTCCGCCACAGCATCGGCCTTGTTGCCACCACCGCTGCCGCCTCGATGCTCTGCAGCCACGACAAAAGCAAGGAATTTGTAGATGCCTTCTGGAATGCAAAGCACGAGCCTTTCGATGACGGATACTTCGATGCCTATTACGACGGACTGCTGCGCCTCTTTGCATTCATGCATCTCAGCGGCAACTACCGTGTCATCACACCACGCAACTGAGTCTTTCCTATTCATCATCAATAACTGAACGACAATATATGAAATCTGACATACAGATAGCAAGAGAATGCGAGTTGAAGCCTATCGGCGACATTGCCTCGCAACTGGGTATCAATCCGGAACAAATCGAGCCCTATGGACGATATATGGCAAAGGTTCCTGTTGAACTCATCGACGAAGAACGCGTGCGCCAAAGTAGGCTGATCTTAGTGACAGCCATCAGCCCAACAAAGGCAGGTATCGGCAAAACCACCGTGAGTATCGGCTTGACACTGGGATTGAACAAAATAGGGAAAAAGGCTGTTGTAGCCCTGCGCGAACCGTCGCTCGGCCCTTGCTTCGGCATCAAGGGCGGCGCTGCAGGCGGTGGCTATGCCCAGGTGCTCCCGATGGAGAAGATAAACCTGCACTTCACAGGCGACTTCCATGCCGTCACCTCTGCCCATAACACTATCAGCGCCTTGCTCGACAACTATATCTACCAACACCGCAAGGAGGGCTTTTCGCTTCGTGAGATCTACTGGAAACGGGTGCTCGACGTAAACGACCGCAGCCTGCGCAACGTGGTGACAGGTCTAAGGGGCGACGGCGTGGTGAACGAAACAGGCTTCGACATTACCCCCGCGTCGGAACTGATGGCCATCCTCTGTCTGGCGACGAGCGAGAAAGACCTGCAGCGACGTATCGAGAACATCGTACTTGGTATCACCGCCGACGGAAAGCCTTTCCGTGTAAGCGACCTCGGTGTGGCCGGAGCCATCACCGTGCTGATGCGCGATGCCCTCAATCCGAACCTCGTGCAGACAACAGAGAACACCCCGGCCTTCATCCACGGCGGTCCCTTCGCCAACATCGCCCACGGTTGCTCGAGTGTGGTGGCCACAAAGATGGCCATGACTTACGGCGACTATGTAGTGACGGAAGCCGGCTTCGGTGCCGACCTTGGCGCTGAGAAGTTCTTCGACATCAAGTGCCGTAAGACGGGACTGCAGCCAAGACTGGTGGTCATCGTAGCAACGACACAGGGACTGAAGATGCATGGCGGCGTAGCACTTGAGGCTATCAAGGAACCCAATATGGAGGGTCTGAAGGAAGGACTGAAGAACCTGAACCGCCACATTAACAATATGCAGGGATTCGGACAGCCCGTCATCGTGACACTCAACAGGCACGAAACCGACAGCGAAGAGGAAATCGATGTCGTCAGGAAGAACTGTGAAGACATGGGTGTCGGTTTTTCCGTGAACGAGGCCTTCCTCAAGGGAGGCGATGGTGCCGTTGAACTGGCTCAAAAGGTAGCAGACACCATCGAGCGCATCCAACCGCTTCCCATCCATTTCACCTATAAAGAGGCAGACTGCCTGGAAGACAAGATCGAAAAGGTATGCAAGCGCATTTACGGTGCTTCTGGTGTGGAATACAGCAAAACAGCCAAGAAAAAACTTGAGGCCCTGCGTGCCATCTTTACCGATGATGACGGAGCCATCGCACATTATCCCGTATGCATCGCCAAGACACAGTTCTCGTTCACGGCTGATTCAACACGATACGGCTCGCCCGAAAACTTTACGATCCGCATCCGCGACGTCATTCTGAACTTAGGCAGCGAGATGATCGTTGTCATTGCGGGCGACATGCTCCGCATGCCAGGACTGCCCAAGAGTCCGCAGGCAGAGCGCATCACCATCGAAGACGGGGTGATCGAGGGACTGTCATAGACGGAATACAATACTTGCACATCACTAAACAAAAGCGAACATGGAAAAGAACCAACAGGACATGAACCGGCGCGAGTTTCTGAAGAGGCTCGGCCTCGGCACGGGATCAGCCATTGCCATGATGGCCATGGAGCCATTCACAGCCTTGGCTCAAAATGAGAACAAACAAGTGGCTAACCGTATGACCTACCGCGTGCAACACGGCTCGGGCAAGCAAATATCACTGCTGGGTTTCGGCATGATGCGCCTGCCGAATGACCAAGACGAGGTAAACCGCCTCGTAGACTATGCCATCGAACACGGCGTCAACTACTTCGACACGGCTCCGATGTACATGCGAGGACAGTCGGAGGTTCTTACCGGCAATGCCCTCGCCCGCCATCCCAGAGAGAAGTTCTTCATCGCCACGAAAATGTCGAACCAGGGGCCGAACCTTTGGGACTTCGACGAGGCCGTGAAGATGTACCGCCAGTCGTTCCAACGGCTTCGCACGGACTATATCGACTACTACTTGCTCCATAGCATCGGCGGCGGAGGTGTGGACACACTCAAGAAGCGCTTCCTCGACAACGGGCTGCTCGACTTCCTGCTGAAGGAGCGCGAGGCTGGACGTATCCGTCACCTCGGATTCTCCTATCATGGCGACGTCAGCGCCTTCGACTGGCTGCTCGACCACAACGACGAATACCACTGGGACTTCGTACAGATACAGATGAACTTCCTCGACTGGCGCCACGCCTCGCTGCGCGGAGGCCGGCGGGTGGATGCCGACGCAGAGTACCTATATAATAAATGTGAGAAACTCGGCATACAGAATGTCATCATGGAGCCACTTCGCGGCGGAGCCTTCGGGCGTATGGCCCAGGAACTCACCGACCAGCTGAAAGCCCGTCGCCCTGATGACAGCACCGCCCGTTGGTCCTTCCGATGGGTTGGCTCACATTCCAACATCCTCACCGTGCTTAGCGGCATGAACCGCATGGACCACCTGGAGGAGAACGTCAGCACCTTCTCGCCGCTTGAAGTCTGCACCGAAGCAGAAAACACACTACTCGCAGAGATTGCCGACCAGATGTCGGGCTTCCCCACCATCCCCTGCACCACCTGCGAATACTGCATGCCATGCCCCTATGGTGTCAACATCCCAGCCAACTTCGCCTTCTATAACACGGCCGTCAACGATCACCTGCTGCCGCTACCAGCACCAACCGATGCCAGCTATGCCGAACGCCAGCAGCAGTTCATCGAAGGCTATCGCAAGGCATTGCCTGACGCCAACACTTGGGCCAGGGCCTGTCAGGACTGCGAGGAGTGCCTCCCCAAGTGCCCACAGCAGATACGCATTCCCAACCAGATGAGCCGTATCGTGGAGACCCTGCGCGTCAGAAAGAAAGCTTGATATTGACGAGACTACTGCCCGTTTCTTGCATAGAGACGGGCAACGATGGCCCCGCTGATGTTGTGCCACACACTGAACACCGCCCCTGGTATAGTAGCCATCGGATAGGCGGCAAAGTGGAGTGTGGCAAGCGATGATGCGAGGCCTGAGTTCTGCATGCCCACTTCGATACTGAGAGCCTTGCGCTTGGACCACGGCAGATGGAGCAGACGGGCAATGATGTAACCGATAGTGAGACCTCCGATGTTATGCAGCATCACGACAGCCACAATCACCATTCCACCGGAAAGCAGCTTATGAGCGCTGGCCGAGATGACGATGAGCACGATAGCCGCTATGGCAAGCGAAGAGAGTGCAGGCAGATAGGCCGTCGCCTGTTTCGTCAGCTTGGGAAGAAGACGCTTCACCACCAATCCTGCCACAATCGGCAGTATCACTACCCAGAGGATGCTCAGGAACATGGCTGCCACATCGACATCGACGGTCTTGCCCGCCAGGAGCCAGACGAGCAGGGGTGTCATCACTGGAGCCAAAAGCGTAGAGACGCCCGTCATGCCTACCGACAGAGCCAGATCGCCCTTAGCCAGATAGGTGATGACATTCGACGCCGTACCCCCTGGACAACAGCCCACGAGCACCACACCAACGATAAGCGCCTCGTCGAGTGAGAACACTCTTGCCAGCAAGAATGCCAGCAGCGGCATCACCGTAAACTGGGCCAGACATCCGATAATGACATCGCGTGGACGGCTGAACACAACTCGGAAATCATCCCAACGCAGCGTCAGTCCCATGCCAAACATGATGATGCCCAGCAGAGGATTGATCACCGTAGGCTTAATGTGACTGAACACCTCAGGCCAGAGCAGCGCAGCGACAGCTGCCAGCAGCACCAGCACACCCATATAGTCTGATATCAGTTTGCAGATCCTTTTCATATCTTGTCACCCAATAGTCCACAAATGGCCTCCAGATACCGACGATCCGTATCATCGAAGGTCGCCAGCTCCTTACTGTCGATGTCGAGGACTGCAACCACCTCGCCCTCAGGCGAATAGACAGGTACGACAATCTCCGATCGAGAGAGGCTGCTACAGGCGATATGCCCTGGGAACTGCTCCACATCGGGCACCACGAGCGACTTCTTCTGCTGCCATGCAGAGCCACAGACACCGCGGCCAAAAGGAATATGTATGCAGGCGACTGGGCCTTGGAAGGGGCCGAGCACCAGTTCGGTATCGCCTTTGCCCGAGCCCTGAGGCTGGGCCTTCGGCAATACCCGGTAGAATCCCGTCCAGAAGAACCCCATCGTCTCATGGATGGCGGCAGCGACATTCGCCATCACCGCCACTCCGTCAGTCTCGCCTTCAATCAGGCTCCGTATCTGCTCCGTGAGCAGTTGATATCTCTCGTCTTTACTCATATTCTCGATTTTAAGTTTCGGATGCAAAGGTACACATTTTATTTCAGAAACGGTTTAATCACTCTCAGATTTCTCAATTCTGTGGGTAAAACGGTTACGGTTACAGCTGTAACCATGTAACCACAGTCACCTGAAAGAATATGAATTTTTTTTATAATCAGAAATCATATAGAGTAAACACTGACTTTAGGCTAAGTAAAGTGGGAGTTTAGATAAGACTAAAGTCCGACTTTAGTGCCTATAAAGTCCGAGTTTACTTAGCCTAAAAACTGGTTTTACAACTATCTGTGTATCAGAAAGATAAAGAGCCCTCCAAAGAAGAAGACTCTTTATGAATTTTATTGACAATATCGGCTTGTTTTCAGTCGGAAGGTTACATGGTTACAGCTGTAACCATGTAACCGGTTTACAGTCCTCTGGCCCTGAGCAGGCTGGATGCATCGGGCTGCTGCATGCCGGTGAAGTCGGTGAACATCTGCATGAGGTCGCCCGTGTTGCCGCGGCTCAGAATCTTGTCGCGCATGTCCTGACCCGTAGCAGGATCAAGAGCGCCACGCTTGGCAAAGACGTCGGCAATGTTCACAGCCAGCACCTCCGTCCACAGATAGCTGTAGTATCCGGCTGCATAGCCCCCACCCCACACATGGTTGAAGTAGCTGGTATGATAGCGGGGTGGAATCTGCTCGTTCAGCAAGCCTATCTGCCGCAGGGCCTCAGTCTCAAATTCGGCAGCCTTGTCGGCAGCCGGCACATCCTTCGAGGCCAGCATGTGCCAGGCGAGATCGACGCATGTGGCAGCGAGGTTCTCGCCGAGGGCATAGGCGGTCTGGAAGTTGATGCTCTTCAGCATGCGCTCCTTCAGATCAGCAGGCATAGGCTCGCCAGTCTCACAATGGCGGGCATAGTGATCGAATACCTCAGGAATGGATGCAAACGACTCGTTGAACTGTGAGGGCATCTCTACGAAGTCGCGGGCGACGCTGGTGCCGCTCAGGCGGTTGTACTGGCAGTCAGAGAGGATGCCGTGCAGGGCGTGTCCGAACTCATGAAACATGGTGGTCACTTCGTCCCATGTCAACAGCGAGGGTTTGCCCTCGGGAGCCTTGGCGCTGTTGCACACATTAAATATAATAGGCAGTTGGTTCCACTGGCGGCTCTGCTTCTGGAAGCCGTCCATCCAGGCGCCTCCACGCTTTGTGGGGCGACGGAAGTAGTCGGTATAGAACAAGGCCTTGGTCTTACCGTCCTTGTCGATCACCTCGAAGGCCTTCATGTCAGGATGGTAGAGGGGTATGTCGTCGCGCTGCTTGAAGGTGAGGCCATAGGCACGGTTGGCAGCATAGAATACGCCGTTGATGAGCACGCTGTCGACATTGAAATAGGGCTTCACCTCATCGTCAGAGACGTTCAGGAGTTCTTTCTTCATCTTGGCGGAGTAGTAGAAACGGTCGTAGGGCTGCAACTGGAAGTCCTGTCCCTGCGTCTTGCGGGCAAATTCCTCGATGGCCTTCGTCTCGGCATCGGCCTTCGGGGCATACTGGCTGATGAGGTTCTTCAGGAAGGCATAGACGTTCTCAGGCGTCTTGGCCATCGTCTTCTCCAATGAATAGGCGGCATAGTTGGGATAGCCCATAATCTCTGCCTGCTCGGCACGCAGCTTGGCTATCTCGCTGACAAGGGCGAAAGTATTGTACTTGCCCGTTCCGTCGGCACGATGAACGGAGGCCTCGAATACCTTCTTGCGCAATTCGCGGTTGTCGAGACTGGTGAGGATGGCCTGCTGAGTGGTGTTGACAATGACGATGGCATAGGGTGCCTTCTTGCCTAAGTTCTCTGCATCCTTCTGACACTGAGCGATATCCGCCTCGCTAAGACCTGCCAAGTCATCCTTCTTATCCACCCATACGACGGCATTGTTGGTGGCATCGGGCAGCATGTCGCCCCATTCTGTCTGCAGGTCGGAGATGCGCTTGTTGATGGCCTTCATGCGCTCCATCTTGTCTTCTGGCAGCAGTGCACCCTTGCGGACAAACTCCTTATAGGTCTCCTCCAGCAGTTTCTTGTCTTCGCCCTGAAGGTTCTGATACTCATTGTCGTAGACTTGCTTAATGCGCTCAAACAGTTGCTTGTTGAAGGATATCTCGTTCTCGAGGTCAGTCAGCATGGGCTGCACCTTCTTCTCGATTTCTCCCAGCTCTGGGGTTTTGTCAGCCTCAACGAGGGCGAAGAATACGCGGCTCACTCGATCCAATGTCCGTCCACTTTCCTCATAAGCCAAGATGGTGTTCTCGAAGGTAGCGGAATCGGGATTGTCCACGATGGCGGTAATCTCATCGCGCGTCTGCTGGATAGCCGTCTCGAAGGCAGGCAGATAGTCGGAGGTCTGAATCTTGCTGAAGTCGGGTGCTCCGAAAGGCACCTCACTCTCTTGTAACAGAGGATTCTCACGCTTTGCCTGCTCGCAGGCACTGAACTGCACCAGCATGGCTGATGCCATTGCGATACTCATAATGGCTTTTCTCATATACTATTTTACTTGTTTTCTTTTCACTTTCTCACTATCTCGCATCTTATTCGTCGGGCAGGAAGAGCGGATCTTCAGGCATCACCATAACAGGCTCTGTATCAGCAGCCTGAAGGATATTCTCTGGAACATACTTCTTGTCGACCACCAGACGGAACATGTATTCACGGAACCAGCGATCGGTCATGATCAGACAACCCTGTTGCCCCCAAGAGGCGCCCCATGAGTTCTCCACTTTCCACTTCTTTACCTTTCCCTTTTCGTCCAGATCGACAGCCGTCAAGGTCATCGCATGAGTAGAGCCACTATCGAAGGTTGATATGCGCTGAGCCTTGTCCATACCGAATGTCGTTCCGAAAAGTGAGGTGTAGTCAAAGTTCTCGGTGTCGGCATAGCCACGCTTGCGATCCAAGAACTTACCCACGTCGTAGCTGCTGTAGAGCTTACAGCCGTCCTTGAGCGAGGCTACAGCCATCTGCTCAATGTCATCCATAGGCAGATTCACATATTTCCAGTTATGACCATCGTAGGTATGGCGGTCATACTCCACCTCATAAGTCTTATAATAAGGTCTGCGAGGATCGTTCATCGCCATGATAAACGTACCGTTGACGGGACCTCCAACCACCTCCTGATAGAACGACTGGGGGGTGTACTCCTTAACAGGGCCGACAGCCTTGCCGCTCTTGTCTTTGAAGGCATAGGCGAACTTCTGGGGCGGTTCACCGATGGTCATGATGATCATCCTATATATCTGGCTCAGCATGCGGGTCTTGGCCTTGTCGATAGAAGCCTGTTTGCGGTCTTTCTGGGCCATATCGCGCAGTTGGAGGCCATACTCACGAAGCTTCGAAGCAATCAGGGAGCGCATCTTCGAGGTATTGTCGCTGCTATAGCTCTCAGGCATCACCTCGGCAGGCACCAAGCCATATTTCTCAGCCAAGTCAGCCACACCACAAAACGTTCCGCCATCGCCTATCGGACTCTTGAAGAAGAATCTCACGCGAGGGTCATCCATAGGCAGTTTGCCAGTATCGACACACCCTTGAAGCATCAGGTTGGCCTTCTCCAACTGATCCCAGACAAAGAGATAAGCCTGGGAGAGTTCCAACTGTATAGAATCGCCATGCTGGCGGGTATAGTTGGAGCGCAACACATTGAATCCGCTGAACATCCAGCAACGTCCAGATGACTTCTGGTCCGTGATAGACTGTTTTTTCGTCTCTACAGAGAAATAGGTGTCGAGGGCACCGGCGTTCTGACGGTTTGTCGTCAGCGCATCGATGCTATTGGTAGCCACCGCATTGACAAGTGCCCTGTTGACGGGCTCTGCCTGCTGCTCTTTCTGGATATCACGCAACATCTCGCTGGAGATGCCGCCAGACTTGTTCTGTGCTTGGGCAATCGTCAGTCCAACAATGCCAAGCATGCAAATAATCGTCCTTTTCATTTTTGTGTCCTTCTTGATAAGTTACTTCTTCTTAGATGAGACATGGAAGGTCTTTACCGATGTGGCAGGCTTTGCAGTAGACTTCTGGGATGTCACTTTCGTTGTGCTTCCCTTCTTATAATACTGGAGTGCTTCAGGCATCCAGCCCTGAATCTGACGGATGCGCGTCTCGTCAGACGGGTGGTCGCTCAGAAACTCCGATGTCTTGTTGGTGCTGCTGGCTGCCATACGCTGCCAGAAGGTGATAGCCGTCTGGGGATCATAGCCGGCCATAGCGGCAAAAATCAATCCCATGTGATCAGCCTCGCTCTCATGATTACGCGAATAACTCAGATTCTTGAAATTAAAGCCCTGTGCCACAATGGCTTGCACCACTGACTGCGTATTGGTACCCATGCCCAGCATACCTGCCAAAGCTGCACCGATCTGCAATCCTTGCTGCTGTTGCATCTGCTTACTCATCTGCTCAGCAGAATGGCGGGCAACGGCATGAGCAATCTCATGCCCCAGCACGATGGCCAGCGACGGTTCATCCTGAGTGACAGGCAGGATGCCCTCATAGACAACAATCAGTCCGCCAGGCATGCACCATGCATTCACCTGCTTATCCTGCACAAGGTTAAACTGCCAATTGAAATTGGCAATCTCCGATGCCAGACCGTTGGCATTCATGTAGCTAGTGACGGCATTGGCCAGATTCTGCCCTACCCGCTTCACCATCGCAGTGTTAGCTGCATTTGTCGACAACTTTGCCGATTTCATAAACTCTTGATACTGTTGGGTGGCCAGACTCAACACCTGACCATCTTCAACCATCAGATTCTGGGTACGCCCTGTAATAGGCACCGTGTGGGACGTGCCGCAGCTAACGAGTACCGCAGCCACCACAAAAAGAAGATAGACTTTCAGATTCTTCATAAACTATATACTATAACCAATAAACTATAAACGACTTTAGGTTTCTGAGTGCAAAGTAACAAAAAAAAAACGATACTAACAAATTTTAGCCATAAAAAGAGAGACTCCCCTCTCGGAAAGTCTCCCTAAAACTACTAAAAACTTAAAATCACTCTTTCTTTACTTGTTCAGACCACGATTGTTGAGCGTGGTGTTGAGCAGCATGAGGTAAGTACGCATCTGCTCGTTGTTAAGAACGTAGCGCATCCACTTCACGTCATTCTCGATAGCATGGTTCATCATGGCCTTACGGTCATTTTTGCCGTATTCTGCAGCAAACTTCAGCTCTGCAGCGAATGTGTGGTGAATCTCTGCCACAGCCTCTTTCTGGTCGTCTGCCAGATTCAGTGCCTTGGAGAGCTTGTTCATATTGATGTTCAAATCATAAGCCTCCATGTTTTCTACACTGGCTGCGTTCTCACCTTCTGCAAATGCTGTTGTCATACTCAGCATAGCTACCATTGTCAAAATCATCTTTTTCATCTTTTTACCCTTTCTTTTCTTTACTCAGAACGGTGTGTTAAGCCGCTCCTACTATTAATAATGTTATCCTGATATAGAGCCTTTTGGCTTACGCCGCTTTCCCGTTTAACGGGCAATGCTCAAATATCCTAAATGTCTTTTGACGGTGCAAAGGTACGACGATTTTTCATACCTCACAAGCTTTTTCATTTAATTGTGTGCGATAACAGCCCTTTTGTTGATACATGTCAAATAATGCCGTGAATAACGAATTTTTCATATTTTTGGTGTAATTAGACGCTTATTTCAGGGAAAATGCGTAACTTTGCAGCGCATTATATAAATAAGGTATAAGAATGGATAAACCACAGAACAGATTCCTCTCTGTCGCATATGAGTTGTACACAGTAACCGACGGAGAAAAGTCGCTTGAAGAGCAGACGGGCAAAGACCGTCCTTTTGAATTCATCACAGGATATGGCATCGCACTGGATGCCTTTGAGAGAAACCTCATCAATCAGAAGAAGGGGACTGAGTTCGATTTCACCCTTCAACCCAGTGAAGCCTTTGGGGAATATATTCCAGAAGGTGTCCACAAACTGGAGCGCGACATCTTCACTATCAACGGTAAATTTGACCACGAGCATATCTTTGAGGGAGCCATTATCACAATGAATGACACCGAAGATCATCAGTTCATGGCCAAAGTTGTGAAGATTGAAGATGACGGTGTCACCATCGACACTAATCACCCGCTGGCAGGCAAGGCCCTGAACTTCAAAGGAAAGATGATTGAAAACAGGGATGCTACCGAAGAGGAAGTACAGAAGCTCATCAAGATGCTGACAGGCGGCTGTCAAGGCTGCGGGCATCATGGCGGAAACTGCGGAGAAGGATGCGGTGACGGGTGTGGCAACCACGAAGGCGGCTGCGGGCACTGCCACTAGATTTTAGACTTAAGAGGTATCAGATTAAAAAGGTGAATACATTTGGAACCCTATTCAGACTGACCACCTTCGGCGAGAGTCATGGTGCGGCTATTGGAGGTGTTGTCGATGGCATGCCACCAGGCATCGACATCGACATGGCGTTCATCCAACAGGAGCTGAACCGGCGCCGCCCAGGACAGAGTCAGATTACCACCTCACGGCAGGAGCCGGATCAAGTGGAACTGCTCAGCGGTGTATTTGAAGGGAAGTCTACCGGCTGTCCCATCGGTTTCATTGTCAGGAACCAGAACCAGCACTCCCAAGACTATGAGAACATGCGTTGTCTGTTCCGTCCTTCACACGCCGACTACACATATTATAATAAATATGGTATACGCGACCATCGTGGGGGCGGCCGTTCTTCGGCAAGGATTACCATCAGCCGTTGCGTAGGTGGTGCACTCGCAAAATTGGTGCTTCAGAGACAAGGCATCTCCGTACAGGCTTACACGTCACAAGTAGGTTCCATTGCATTGGAACGTGACTATCATCGTTACGACCTCAGCCTGACGGAAACGAATGCTGTACGCTGTCCTGATCTGGAAAAAGCTGTACAGATGGAGAATTATATTGCAAAAGTCAAGGCTGAAGGCGACACCATTGGCGGAATCATTACCTGTGTCATCAAAGGGTGTCCGACAGGATTAGGAGAGCCTGAGTTCGGCAAGCTCCATGCAGCCTTAGGGGCAGCCATGCTCAGCATCAATGCCGTCAAGGGATTCGAATATGGCGAGGGATTTGACGGTGTCACGTCAAGAGGATCTGAACAAAACGACGTTTTTGTACCCTCGGAAGGAGGAATATCGACCGCCACTAACCATAGCGGAGGCATACAAGGTGGTATTTCCAACGGACAGGACATCTGTTTCCGTGTAGCCTTCAAGCCTGTGGCAACCATTCTTCAAGAGCAACAGACAATCGACCTTGAAGGAAATCCCACAACATTTACGGCTCACGGACGACACGATCCATGCGTTCTACCCAGAGCCGTGCCTGTGGTCGAAGCGATGGCTTCAATGACTGTCTTAGACAATCTTTTACTTAGAAATGCTGTTATTTTATGAAAAAATGCAGCTAATATGCAAAAAAAACAAAAAAACATTTGGTATTCTCAGAAACTATGCGTAAATTTGCAACTGCATACACGGGTTTGTGAAAATCCTAATATGCTTTAGTTAAGTCTAGTTTAGTTTTTGTGTTGGTTGAGGGCTGCCGATTGGCAGCCCTCAGTTTTTTCATTAAAAATGTTGTTATTACATTTTTTATTTGTACCTTTGCAGCCGTTTTTCATTATATATTATAATGTATAGAAGAGTTGTCATCACCGGTATGGGTATCTGGTCCTGTTTAGGAACAGATGTATTGACTGTCAAGAATTCCTTATACGAAGGAAAATCTGGCATTGGCGTCCAGCCGGAGCGTTTAGACTACGGATATCGTTCCTGCTTAACCGGCATGGTTGAGACACCCGTCATCACGAAACAGATGTTGGATCGCCATACACGAGCCGGCATGTCAGAAGAAGCCCAGTATGCCTATATGGCTAGCCGTCAGGCCTTTTCACAAGCTGGCATGGATGACCAATACCTTAGGAACAATGAAGTTGGCTGTATCTTTGGCAACGACTCTTCAGCCAAGCCCGTCATTGAGACATCAAAGATTATGGAAGAGAAACACGACTCTGCCATGTTGGGTTACGGACTGATATTCCAATCCATGAACTCCACCGTCAACATGAATCTCAGCACCATTTTCCATCTGCGTGGCGTAAACTTTACCATCAGCGCAGCATGTGCCAGTGGCAGTCATTCTATCGGACTAGGATATATGCTTATCAGTCAGGGACTTCAGGACATCGTGTTGTGTGGCGGTGCCCAAGAGACAAACTACTACTCGATGGCATCCTTTGACGCTCTTGGAGCCTTCTCCGTGAGAATGAACGAACCCGAGAAAGCCAGTCGTCCTTTCGACCGTGACCGCGATGGCCTTATCCCCAGCGGCGGAGCTGCAGCCCTCGTATTAGAGGACTATGATCACGCCGTCGCCCGTGGTGCCGAGATCCTTGCCGAGGTCGTCGGCTATGGGTTCTCAAGTAACGGCGGAGGAATCTCAGAACCCAACGATGACGGCAGTATCATCGCCATGACGCGTGCCATCAAAGATGCCGGCATCGGATTAGATGACATTGACTATATCAATGCCCACGCCACTTCAACCCATCAAGGAGATATGTATGAGGCCATTGCACTAGGGAAGATGTTCAAGGGACAGCGAGCCCTCATCAGTTCTACCAAGTCGATGACAGGCCATGAGTGCTGGATGGCTGGTGCTTCAGAGATTGTGTACAGCATTCTGATGATGCAGTACAACTTCGTGGCTCCTAACATCAACTTCGAAAATCCCGACGAGTATTCCGAGCATCTGAATCTGACGGCGAAGACTGTCGACATGGAAGTCAATACCGTTTTGAGCAACTCCTTCGGCTTCGGTGGTACGAATAGTGCCTTGGTAATCAAAAAGGGAAAAGTGAATAGTTAAACAAATGCGAAAATGAACCTTTCTCCTGCTCTGAAGAAACACTATACCGCAGAACAGCTTTCTGCCCGCGATGCTCAAAGACTAGCCGAATTCATTGCCTGGGGGCCAGTGGTATTCCAAGCTTCAAGGCTCATGGTAAAATGGGGCATTCTCGACTTGCTACGTGATGCCGACAATGGTCTGACTCGCCAGGAGATCTGCCAGCAGACGGGACTCTCCGACTATGCTGTAAAGTGTCTGACAGAGGCCTCGCTCTGTATTGGAACCATTCTCGTGGATCCAGAAACAGACCGATTCACGCTCTCAAAGACAGGCTGGTTTTTGCTGAACGACTCTGCCACGCGTGTAAACATCGACTTCAACCACGATGTGAACTATGAAGGATGGTTCCACTTGGAGGAGTCACTGAAGAACGGCCAACCTGAAGGTCTAAAGCATTTCGGCCCTTGGCCTACCATTTACGAAGGTCTGTCAAATCTGCCTGAGCAGGTGCAGAAGAGTTGGTTCGGCTTCGATCATTTCTATAGCGACTCATCCTTCCCCGAAGCCTTGAAGATCATCTTCGACGAACACCATGTGAAGTCGCTTTACGACGTAGGCGGAAACACCGGCAAGTGGGCCCTGCAATGTGTAGGCTGTGACCCCGATGTTGAAGTCACTATCTTAGACCTTCCCCAACAGATTGAGATGATGCGAGCCAACATTCTGGGGAAAGAGGGTGCCGAGCGCATCAGTGGCTACGGCATCAACCTTCTCGATGCAGCATCCGCCTTCCCCCAACGCGATGGTGGTCTTGATGCCATCTGGATGAGCCAGTTCCTCGATTGCTTCAACATGGAACAGATTGTGGACATCTTGAGACGCGCCAAGGCAGCGATGACCCCACAGACCCGCATCTTTATCATGGAGACGCTATGGGACCGCCAGCGCTTTGAGCCTGCGGCCTTTTGCCTAACAATGACCAGCCTGTATTTCACGGCTCTTGCCAACGGCAATTCCAAGATGTACAATACAGAAGACCTGCAACACTGCATTCAGGAAGCCGGACTGGAGATAGAACAGATTCACGACCATTTGGGGCAAGGACACTCCATCATTGTAGTTAAGAGTTAAGTATCAATATTAAGAATGAAAAGAGAAGAAATTGAAGAAAAGGTAAGGGCATTCCTCATCGATGAATTGGAGATCGACGAAGAGAAAATCAGCAACGATGCCCGACTGAAAGAGGACATGGGTATCGACAGCCTCGACTTTGTAGACATTGTTGTCATCGTAGACAAGTATTTTGGCTTCAAGATCAAGCCTGAAGAGATGGCAGATGTCACGACGCTAGGACAGTTCTGTGACTATATCGAGCGTAAAGTGAACTGAAAAAGGCTATGCCCCATCACGAAGACTGGCGCGGCAATACGGCCGGCACTCCTTGGATGCACCGGCTTCTGATAGCCTCAATCCGATTTGTCGGCATGAGGCCCTACTATATTCTGGTAGCACTATTCATCGCCCCAGTCTATATGCTGGTCCACCATCAGGCATGCCTCGCCATTTGGCACTATTTCCGCCGCCAGCACGGATTCTCTCCATGGAAGACATTCCGCTACACCTATCTGAACCATTACCGGTTCGGACAGATTATCATCGACCGCTTTGCCGCCTATGCCGGCTATAAGTTCAAATTTGAGATGGAGGGCTTCGAACAATTCCGTCAACTGACTCGGCAGCCTGAGGGCATCATTGTCCTGAGCAGCCACACAGGCAACTACGAGATAGCAGGCTACAGCCTCACCTCCCCCGAGAAACGCTACCATGCATTGGTGTACTCCGGCGAAGCCAAGACGGTGATGGCCAACCGCAGTCGCCTATTTGCCGCCAACAATATCAAGATGATTCCCATAGGCGATGACCTGTCCCATCTGATAGAGATGAACAATGCGTTGTCAGAGGGGGATATCGTCAGCATCCCTGGCGACCGTATCTTCGGATCGCCCAAGTGTATTCGTTGCGACTTCCTTGGCGGAAAGGCCAGTTTACCGTTAGGTCCCTTTGCCATGGCCGTCCAGCGCAGTGTGCCCGTCATAGCCATGTTTGTAATGAAGCACAGTCTGGCACATTATAAAGTCTACATCAAGCTCCTTCCGACAGCCCCCTCACAGGCGGCTGCCAGCAGAAACACCCAGACTGCCCTCCTGGCCCAAGCTTTTGCAAACGAACTAGAGACAATCCTCAGAATCTATCCCGAGCAGTGGTTCAACTATTATGAATTTTGGAACGATGAAAGAAACGACAGAGAAGACATTAAGAGCCAGTAAAACCTTCGATATACGCTTCAGCGAGGTCGACTCGATGCAGGTGGTGTGGCATGGTTCCTACCCTCTCTACTTTGAGGATGCCCGCGAGGAGTTCGGCAGGAAATACCATCTGGAATACCTGTGGATAGCAGAACAGGGCTACTATGCCCCACTCGTTGACCTGCAGTTCCATTATCACAAGCCGCTGGTCTACGGCATGCATCCTCGCATCGACATCATCTACCACCCCACCCTCTCGGCGAAAATAGTCTTTGACTACGAGATCTACGACACTGATAGCGGCGATCTGATGGCGACGGGTCATAGTGTACAAGTATTTATGGACAAGAACTACCAGTTGCAGTGGTTAAGTCCCGACTTCTACGAAGCCTGGAAGCGCCAATGGCAACTGATTGATTAAAGAAACAACAAAAAAGAATCATATGGACGAACTGATTATTGAACTGAAAAAACGCCTCATCGACGTGCTCAACCTTGAAGAGATGCAACCAGAGGATATTGATGCCGACGCCCCGCTTTTTGGGGAGGGATTAGGCCTTGACTCCATCGATGTCCTCGAACTCATTGTCATGATGGAGAAGGTTTACGGGATTAAGATCAAGGATCCATCTGCCGGCAAGGATATCTTCAAGTCTGTACGCACCATCGCAGCATTTGTGGAGGCCAACCGCACCAAATAAGCCCCCTGTGTCGTCATGAAGGAATCCATCGTCATCACAGGATCAGGCATTGTCTCTTCCATCGGTCTCGACAAGCAGGAGACACTGTCGTCACTCCTTGCCGGGAAGTCGGGAGTGCGCCCCGTCCGTTACCTACAGACTATCCATCGGGAGTTTCCCGTCGGTGAAGTGCCCCTCAGTGACGAAGAGATGAAGAGCAGGCTCGGCATACATGCAGAGCCCACCACCCGTACTGTCCTCATGGGTATGCTCGCCCTTGACGAAGCCCTTGGTGAAGCCCGCCTGCCGGGCACTGACGGGCCACGGGCCATCCTGGTGTCGGGCACCACCGTCGGAGGAATGGACAAGAGTGAGCAGTTCTTCTCCGACTACCTTCAAAACGACAGCCGCAACGACTATATCAAGATCCATGACTGTGGCACGACCACCGATATGATAGCCTCCCGCTTTGGTATCTTCTCGATGGCCACTACCGTTTCCACAGCCTGTTCATCGGCAGCCAACGCCCTGATCCTGGGCGCCAACCTCATTCGCAGCGGCCTGACGGACATCGCCGTCGTCGGTGGCACAGAGTGCATCACCAAGTTCCACCTGAACGGCTTCCACTCGCTGATGATTCTCGACCGCGAGCCATGTCGTCCGTTCGACGCCACACGTGCCGGACTGAACCTCGGCGAGGGAGCAGCATGGATTGTGTTGGAGAGGGAGCATTCAGCCCTTCAGAGGGGTGTGCCTATCCTTGCTCGCCTCAGTGGCTATGGCAATGCCTGCGATGCCTTTCATCAGACAGCCTCCAGCGAAGACGGCGAAGGCGCTTTCCTGGCCATGGATAAGGCCCTACGCATGGCTGGTCTCCAGCCCAGTGACATCGACTACGTGAATGCCCACGGCACGGGTACACCCAACAACGATGCCAGTGAGAGCCAAGCCCTGCGCCGACTGTTCGGTTCGTCGCTGCCGCCCGTATCCTCAACAAAGGGAATGACTGGTCACACCACGAGTGCCTCGGGTGCCATTGAGTCTGTCATCAGCCTACTGGCCCTGCGCCACCGTTTCATTCCCGCCAATGTCGGATGGCACACAACGATGGACAACGGCATCACGCCTGTCAGTCACGTCATGCCCGATACCAACCTCCGTCACGTCATGTGCAACTCTTTCGGTTTCGGCGGCAACGACTCCAGTCTCATCATCTCCCTATACCAGCAGCATGAATAATCCCAGCGTCTATATCAAGTCTGCCACTCAGATATCCATCCAACAGCCCCTCTGCGAGAGTTGGATGCAGGAGCCCATCGTCCACGAAGTCCCTTACGTGCGCTGCGCCGACCCCTCGTTCCGCGACTGGCTTAGTCCGATGGAGTCTCGTCGTATGGGTAACATTCTTCGGCGGGCTGTCGTCACGGCCTCCGAAGCCATGCGCCGCTCTGGCATCAGCCAGCCCGATGCCATCGTCACCGGCACAGGTCTTGGATGCATCGACCATACCGAGGCCTTTCTCCGCCAACTCTACGAGGAGGGCGAAGAGATGCCCCGCCCCACCAGCTTCATGCAGTCTACCCACAATACCATCAGTTCGCTGATAGCCATCCGCCACCACTGCCACGGCTACAATGCCACCTACAGTCATAAGCACCTCTCGTTCGACAGTGCCCTGCTCGATGCGTTCATACAGCTCAGACTCGGTGACATCCAGACGGCCCTCGTCACAGGTAACGACGAGATGCCTCCCACCAGTTTCAACATCCTCCAGCGCGCCGGCTATGTAGGTCAGCCCGGGCAAGTGCCAGCCAGCGAGGCCTCTGTGGCCATGATGCTGACCACCGACCCCGATGGCTCGCTCTGCGAGATAGAAGATATCCGTATCCTTACCCTTCCAGCAGCACTCCCTTCTTTCAGCGAGCCTCTCGATGCCATACTCATGGGGCTCAACGGCCATGCCCCCCACGATGAGGTCTATCGTGCCCTACAGCAACAGCTGCCAGCAGCACCTGTACTACGCTACAAGCACCTCTTCGGCGAGTGTCTGTCAGCCTCGGCCCTAGCCATCTATGCTGCTGCCCACATCCTGGCAGCCGGCACTATCCCCGCTCACATGTCCAAGACTGTCCGCAGGCACACCCCTCCTTTGGAGGGGCAGGGGGAGGTTGCTCCCGTCAGACGCCTGCTGGTAGTCCACCACAGCGACGGCCATCAGATATCCCTTATCACTCTGCGCCGATGACATTCAAGATAGCCGATCATATCCTGTCGCCGCTTGGGCAGAACACCGATGAGAACTATGCAGCCGTCCTCAACTATCAGTCGGGAGTACGGGGCTGCGGTGGTCTTTCGGTGGTACTCCCGAAAATCTCCGCCTCACTGTTCTCTGAAGAGCAGAAGTCATCCCTCCGCATCTTCGGCCTTTCGCGCTTCGAGTCGATGGTAGTCCGCTCCGTCAGCGAAGCCGTCAGCCAGTGCGGTGCTGACCTGTCAAAGGCAAAGGTGGTCTTCATCCTCAGCACAACAAAGGGAAACATTGAACAGCTTACCGTCGCCGACCCCTTCGAGCGATACTATCCAGGCATCAGCGCCCAGCATATTCTTGATGTTTTAGGCCTTCAGGCCTCGCCCATCGTCGTCTGCAATGCCTGCATCTCCGGCCTCTCAGCCCTGATCCTTGCCTCGCGACTTCTTGACATCGCCGCTTACGACTATGCCATCGTCTGCGGAGCCGACTGTCAGAGTCCATTCATCATCTCCGGTTTCCAGTCGTTGCAGGCACTCTCTGCCGACGCATGCCGACCCTTCGACATCGAGCGAACTGGTCTGAATCTGGGCGAGGCGGCAGCCACTATGATCCTTAGCCGCCGTCCGTCGAAGCCCGACGACTGGGGCATCGCCGCAGGGTGCATCCGAAACGATGCCTACCACATCAGCGCCCCGTCGAAGAAAGGCGATGGAGCCCTGCTCGCTCTCCAGTCCGTGCTTCATGATACCGACCCTTCGGCGCTGGCCGTGGTGAATGCCCACGGCACTGCCACCATGTTCAACGACCAGATGGAGTCTGTAGCCATCGACAGGGCCGGTCTCTCTGCCATCCCCGTCAATAGCCTGAAGGGGTATTTTGGCCATACGATGGGCGCTGCCGGCATCCTTGAGACCATCATCACCATGCGGGCTACCGACGACCATATCGCACTGGGAACCAAGGGCTTCGCCGAACCAGGCGTCTCTGGTCATATCCGTCTGTCATCAGAACACCAGCCCACCACCGGCCGCAACTTCGTCAAGATGCTCTCCGGCTTTGGCGGCTGCAATGCAGCGCTTCTTGTCGAGGAAGGAGTTTCGAGGAAGGAGGAAAGAGGAAAGAGGAATGAGAATAGTCTAAAGGCAGATATGCAGCAGCAAAACACATCTCCTTCCTCCTTCCTCCTTCCTCCTTCCTCGAAACATTCCGTCTTGATTCTTCCAAATGCCGTTGAACTCGACGGCCGTCGCCTGCCCATCGAAGCCCAAGGAAAAGACCTGCTTACCGCCCTCTACCGACAGTACGTCGGCGACTATCCCAAGTTCTACAAGATGGATCCCCTGAGCCGTCTAGGCTTCGTTGCCACCGAGCTTCTGCTGGCAGCAGAGAGGACGTCATGTCAGCATCAGGAGCAGAATCCGGAGACGGAGCGCAGCGACCGAGCCGTGGTACTCTTCAACCGCTCGTCTACAGTTGTCACCGACAGGCATTATCTGCAGACCATCGTCCGCCCCGACGACTACTTCCCCAGTCCGTCGCTCTTCGTCTACACCCTGCCCAACATCGTTACAGGCGAGATAGCCATCCGCCACCACTACCACGGTGAGACTTCGTTCTATCTCCTACCCTCCCGCGACGAGGAAGTGATGGCTCAGGTGGTTCAAGCCACACTGGCCGATGCCGAGACCACCAGCCTCATCAGCGGGTGGATCGACTATACCGGCGATCAGGAATTCATTGCCGACCTTACCTTACAAGAAAAGTGAAAAGTATTTGGAAATATGTGGAGAATCATTTTCTATTCCGTCATCCAGTCGCTGCTCCTCGTCGGAGCGCAGGTGTTTCTCAAAATGGCCATGATGCGCATGCCTGCCTTCGGGTGGAACAGAGAGTTCTTTACCGGCTTTCTGACCAACTGGCCCTTTGCGGTCTGCGGCCTGTTTTTCGCCCTGAGTTCCGTGCTTTGGATGTACATCGTCAAGACGTTCCCCTTCAGCACCGCCTACCCGATGATCAGCCTCAGCTACGTGTTCGGCATGCTGGCAGCCATTCTGTTCTTCCATGAGAGCGTCTCGATAGCAAAGTGGATAGGCGTCGCCTGCATCGTACTCGGCTGTTTCCTCATCGCATCGCCCGCTGCAGCCCAAGGCAACAGCCAGACTCAGATGCGCCGACAGATACAGCAGGCTGCCGCTGCCATGAAGACCATGCAGTGCGACTTCGTGCAGACCAAGCACCTAAAGCTGCTCAACGACCAGATGGTCTCCCATGGGCGGATGCACTATCGTCAGGCTGACCAGCTGCGGTGGGAATACACCTCGCCCTACACCTACACCTTCATCCTCAACAAAGACAAGGTGCTGCTGAAGAACGAGCGCCGCAGCGACGTGATCGACGTGGCCCAGAACCGTGTCTTCCGCGAGATTGCCCGCCTGATGATGAACAGCATCGTGGGCAACAGCCTCGCCGATGACAAGAACTTCACCACCACCATCGCCGCCGGCAACAACGAGTGGGTGGCCACCCTCGTAAGCAAGAAGAAGGACTTGAAGCAGATGTTCCAGCGCATCGTCCTCCACATCGAACGCCAGAAAAAGTGTGTCACCACCGTCGAACTCTATGAGAAAAACGGCGACCACACCGTCATCCTGCTCAAAAACATCCGCATCAATGAACCCGTCAGTGCGCAGCTCTTTAAAGTCGATTAGCCTCTTCCTGATACTCATGCTCCTTCCCGGCAGCCTGAAGGGCCAGAGTCTCTTCCCCACTGCCGACGGAGAGCACGTCAGGCTCTCATGCCAGATCGAGATGGATCGCGGCTACATCAGCGGCCTCTGTATCCTCTGTCGTGAAGGCGACGAGGTCCGCGGAAGCATCATCAATGAGTTTGGCATCTCCGCTGCCGACTTCACCTATTACCCCAGCCGCCAGAAAATCAAGCTCCACTCCGTCATCAGCATGCTCGATAAATGGTACATTCGCCGCGTTCTCCGCCGTGACCTGTGCCAGGTGATGCTTGCTCTGCAGGACGGCAAGACCACCTACGAGAACCTCCGCCGACACATCACTTACACTTTCATTCCTGCTGCCGAGGGTAAAGATGATAGGTAACTGGGAGTTTACTGCCTGTAAACTACCGTTCGCCTATAGCCAAACAACTGTTCGCCTTGGGGCAAACGGCCATTCGCCTATAGCCAAACGCGAACGATAAAAATGACTAAGCCCATCCTTGGTTTTTTTTCCACTTTTTTCTCATAATGTGAGAAAAATGATGTACCTTTGTGCCCGATTATGGAAACAGCAACCCTCACACAACAGCGGGATATGCTCCGTGAGCGGGGCATTTGCGTGGTGATTCCGACGTATAACAACGGCGGAGCCATCGGTCGTGTGGTAGCGGGAGCGCTGGAGCAATGCGACGACGTGATTGTAGTGAATGACGGCAGCACCGACACTACGGCGCAGACGCTCGCCGGCTTGGCTGCAGAAGGGCTGACGGTGGTGACACTCGAATGCAACAGCGGCAAGGGCGCAGCCCTGAAGGCCGGTTTCAGAAAGGCTCTCGATATGGGTTTTGCCTACGCCATAACACTCGACGGCGACGGACAGCACTATCCGGAAGAGATTGGACAGTTCTTGGAGGCCAACCGCGAACACCCTTGGGTGCTGATCGTGGGCAGCAGGAATCTGGAAGGCATCGACCGTCCGAAAGGCAGCGACTTTGCCAATAAGTTCTCAAACTTCTGGTTCCAAGTGCAGACCGGCTGCAAGCTCAGCGACACACAGAGCGGCTACCGGCTCTATCCGCTTAAAAGGCTCCACGGAATCGGCCTGTTGACCTCACGTTACGAGGCAGAACTGGAATTGCTGGTATTCGCTGCCTGGCACGGTACGGACCTGGTAGAGATACCCATCCGTGTGTACTACCCACCGAAAGAGGAACGAGTGAGCCACTTCCGTCCAGGTAAGGACTTCGCCCGCATCAGTGTGTTGAACACGCTGCTCTGCGTGCTGGCTGTCATTTACGGCATGCCCCTGCGGCTCTGGAGATGGGTGATGAAATACGTGAGGACGGCCTACGCCCTGTTGTTCTTCTCGACCATCATGTTCGTAATCATCAATCCGGCCGTATGGGTCTACCTCAAGGTGGGGCGGATAACGGAACAGAAGCGCAGGAACCTGCACCGACTGATCTATAAGGCCTCGCGCTTCATCATGCTCAAGCACGGCATACCCGGCGTGAGGTTCTCCTACAGCGTGAGCAACGGCGTGACATTCGACCAGCCACGGGTAATCATCTGCAACCACCAGTCGCACCTGGACCTGATGTGCCAGCTGATTCTGTCGCCCAACATGGTGTTCCTCACCAATGACTGGGTGTGGAACAATCCGTTCTATGGACTGCTGATACGCAACGCCGAGTTCTACCCCGTGAGAGAGGGTCTGGACGAACTGCTACCAAAACTGAGATCGCTGGTGGAGCGGGGCTACAGCATAGCCGTGTATCCGGAGGGCACCCGCTCGAAGGACTGCCGCATAGGGCGCTTCCACAAGGGGGCCTTCTATCTGGCAGAGCAGCTGGGGATTGACATCCTGCCGATGTGCCTCTACGGCCCAGGGAAGGTGCTGCCCAAGAAGACATATACGCTAAGAAAGGGACCAATCCATCTCGAAGTGGGCACCCCCATTACCCGACGGGAATTGGAGGCCATGGGCGACACCCGACGGCAGGCGTCGGAGCTCAGGAAACAGATGACAGAGAAATACGAATCCATCTGTAACAAGATAGAGCAGGATATGTAGTTGAGAGTTTATAGTTTAGAGTTTATAGATGAGCAAAGTGGTTATCATCGGAAGCGGGTTGGGCGGTCTGTCGTGCGGCGTTATCTTAGCCAAGAATGGCTACGAGGTGACGGTCGTGGAACAGGCAGCTCAGACAGGCGGATGCCTACAGTGCTTCACCCGTCACGGGGCGAAGTTCGAGACAGGCATGCACTTTGTCGGGAGCGCTTCTGAGGGGCAGACCCTGGACCGACTGATGAGTTACCTTGAAGTGAAGGACGACGTCAGCCTGTCGAAGCTTGACGAGACGGGATATGAGATAATCCGGCTCAACGGCCAGCAGTTCCGCTATGCCAACGGCCGGGAGGCATTCATCGAGCAGATGGTCTCCTACTTTCCCACCCAGCGCGACCAGTTGAAAACCTATTTCGAACTCATTGAGCGGGTTTCGGGAGCCTCGACGCTCCACTCGCTGAAGGACGCCAGCTCGGATGCTGCTATCAACATGACCTACCAGCTAAGGTCGGTCAATGAGGTCATCGACGAAGTGATTACCGATCCGCTGCTGGCGAAGGTCCTCATGGGCGACTTGCCGCTGTATGCCGCAGAGAAAGACAAGACTCCTTTCGCCACTCATGCCTTCATCATGGACTTCTACAACCAAAGCGCCTACCGCTTCGTAGGAGGTAGCGACAGCGTGGCCCACTCGATGGTGAAGACCATTGAGCGCTACGGCGGCAGGGTGCTTACACGACACAAGGCGACGCGCATCCTCTGCGACGACCACAAGGCAACGGGTGTAGAAATCAATGGCGAGATGCGACTGGAGGCAGACTACGTGATTTCTGACGCCCACCCCATGCGGACATTGGAACTCATCGACTCGAAGCTCATCAGACCGGCCTTCAGGAACAGGATCAACGCCATCCCCCAGACCATAGGCGGATTCTCGGTCTACTTGGAATTCAAAGAGGGTACCATGCCCTATATGAACTACAACTACTACGGCTACCAGACAGACACACCGTGGGGCTGCGAGCACTACGACGAGCTGTCGTGGCCTAAGGGATTCCTGTATATGCACTTCTGTCAGGAGCCTCATCCTGTCTGGGCACGGACGGGCGTTGTCATCTCCTATATGCAAATGAAGGAGGTGGAGCAGTGGAAGGGCACTTCTGTCAACCGGCGCGGCTACGACTACGAGGCATTCAAGGCCAGGAAGACCGAACGGCTGCTGGAAACGTTGGAGAGCCACTTCCCCGGCATCAGGCAGTGCATCAGCCATATGTGGAGCAGCACACCGCTGACCTATTATGACTACACTGGTACTGAGGGTGGCGGGATGTACGGCATAGCCAAGGACGTGTCCATGGGACCCGCCTGCCGCGTGCCACACAAGACGAAGATACCCAATCTGTTCCAGACAGGACAGAACATCAACTCACACGGGATGCTGGGAGTGCTGGTGGGGACAATCGTCACTTGCAGCGAACTGCTGACATCGCAAAGGATCTATCAGCAAATCGTAAATGGTAAATTGTAAATTGTAAATTGCAAAATGGTAAATGAATAGCGTTGTCATCATAGGTGGAGGACTTGGAGGTCTGTTTACAGGAGCCATCCTGGCGAAGGAAGGCCTGAAGGTCTACGTCGTGGAGAAGAACGCCACCATCGGCGGGGGACTCCAGACGTTCAGGCGCTTCGGCGAGGAATTCGATACCGGCATGCACATCGTGGGAGGGTTCCAGAAGGGCGGAAGCGTGAGGAGGATATGCCAGTATCTGGGCATCGCCGATGATATCAGGCTGAAGGATGTGGACGAGGACTGCTCCGACCGTCTCTACTTCGCCGAAGACCAACAGTACTATACCATCGCCAAAGGTCGCGAGGGGTTCATAGAGTCACTAGCCAGAAGTTTCCCACTGGAGCGAGACAACCTGAGAAGATATGTCGACGCCATGTATGCGATGGCCGGCAAGGTGGATCTCTACAATCTGAGAGAGTCGCAAGGATCGTCCCGCCTCTTCTCGGGTGACAATGACTTCCTCATGCCTACCAGCGAGTTCATCGCGAAATATGTCAGCGACGAACGGCTGCGCAGCGTGCTGGCCTACATGAACCCGTTACACGGCGGTATGGCAGGAAACACCCCGGCCTATGTACACACCCTCATCAGCATCCTCTATATCAACGGCGAGAGCCGCTTCATCGACGGCAGCAGCCATCTGGCAGAACTACTGGCCGGTGTGATTACAGACCACGGCGGAGAGATAAGCACCGCGGAGGCTGCGGAGTGGCTGCAGGTGACAGACCGACACGTGGACTACCTGAGAACCAGCAAGGGGAGGCAGCTGGTGGCAGACTGGTATGTCTCAGACATCCATCCATGTACGCTTTTGAAGCTGATGGACGCGCACGCCTTCCCGAAAAGCTATAGAGACAGGCTCGACAGCATCCCTAATGCCCACTCTGCCTTCTCGCTCTATCTGAAGATGAAAGAGAACAGCTTCCCCTACATCAATCATACCGAGTATTTCATGACTCGCTATACCGACATTTGGAACTTCAGCCGCAGCGACAAGCCCTGGCCCCTGGGACTGATGATGATGACACCACCCGTAACAGGACAAGGCCCGTGGAGCCAAAAGGTACTCGTAACAGCCCCCATGCCTTTTAACATGGCAGCCCGTTGGGAGCATACGCAGACAGGCCGGCGGGGAGCCGACTACGAACAGTGGAAACGGGAGAAGGCTGACGCACTGTTGGCCCTGATCGAGGAAATGCACCCGGGCTTCAGGGAGTGTATCGAGCAGATGGAGACTTCATCGCCCCTGACCATCAGAGACTACTACGCCGTAAAGGACGGAAGCATCAGCGGCTTTGCGAAAGACTGCAGGAACATCGCCCTGTCGCAGGTGCCCGTGGTAACAAAAATCCACAACCTGCTGCTGACGGGACAGAACTGCAATCTGCACGGTATCTGCGGAGTACCGCTGACGGCCATCACAACCTGTGAGGCCATCTTAGGCTTGAATCATATTATAAGGAGAATCAACGCATGTACAGAACCATAACGATGATGCTATTGCCCCTGCTGCTGGCAGCGACCGGGCAAGCCCAGGTGGACATCTGGGAACACTCGCAAACAACAGAACGAGTGATACTGACGCCCTACACGGTATCGGGCGGTGACGGCACGGCGGTCATCATCTGCCCGGGAGGCAGCTACTTCTGGTTAGACCATGAGACAGAAGGGCGCGAAACAGCAGAATGGCTGCAGAAGAACGGCATCTCGGCCTTTGTGCTCGACTATCGCACGGCAGAAGTGCCAGACTTCATCTTCCGCTACAGACTGTTGTTCAGGGGAAACCGATATCCAGACCCTCAGGATGACCTGCGGCAGGCACTGGACTACGTGAGAAGCCTCAAGCGCGACGACGGCACCAACTACCGGAGAATCGGGGTGATGGGCTTCTCGGCCGGAGGGCATCTGGCCATGTCGTCGGTAGAGCTCTTCGACAAGGAGCACTGGCCCGACTTCGTGACGGCCGTCTATCCTGTAGTCACGATGGACGGCGAGTGTGTGCACAAGCGCTCCAGAAGAGGGCTCCTGGGGGAGTCGAGGGTGAAGGACACTGCCCTGAGAGACCTGCTGTCGCTGGAGCGCCATGTGCCCGACAACTGTCCGCCGGTGCTGTTGGTGAACTGCAAGGACGATCCCGTCGTTGACTATCGGAACAGCGTGCTGCTCGACACGGCGCTGACGGAGAAGAACATCGCCCACCGCTATGTGCAGTTCGAGACAGGAGGCCACGGCTTCGGAGCCAGCGACACGAAAGGCACGGAAGAGAGCCGCAAGTGGAAGAGCATCTTCATGGAATGGGTCCAACAGATAAATGGTAAATGGTAAATAGTAAAATGGTAAATGACTTCGATGATATCCGTCCCTATTACGAAGAGGAAATACCTGCAGCGATGCAGCGACTGACGGACAGCGACGCTTTCCCTCTCCTGGCATCCTATGTCTACCCAGGAGTACCTCTCGAAGAGGTCAGGCAAAGAGTCAGAGGCTTCAAGACCGTCAGGGAGTTTCAGAGCGACACGATGTACAAGGTCAACGAGCAGGTGATAGAACGCAGCATGACAGCGTTTTCGGGTTCCGGATTAGAGCATCTGGATCCTCATAAGCACTACCTCTACGTGTCAAACCACCGTGACATCATGCTCGATGCCAGCCTGTTGCAGTATTTCCTCCTGAAGAACGGATTCGACACTTCCGAGATTACCTTCGGTGCCAACCTGATGACCAGTCCCACGGTCATCGACATCGGCAAGAGCAACAAGATGTTCCGCGTGGAGCGCCCCGGTGGTGACATCAAGGCATTCTACCGCGCCTCGCTCCATCTGTCGGAATATATCAGATATGTCATCAAGGAAAAAGGGCAGTCGGTATGGATTGCCCAGCGCAACGGACGTACCAAGGATGGTCGCGACGCTACAGACCAAGGCATCATCAAGATGTTCTGCATGAGTGAGCAGAGAGACAAGATCAAGGCGCTGGCAGAACTGAATATCGTGCCTATAGCCGTCAGCTATGAATGGGAACCATGCGACATACTGAAAGTGCTGGAGCTCTACCAGTCGCAGTACACACGCTACGTCAAGAAGCCAGGCGAGGACCTGAACAGCATCCTCACAGGCATCCTGCAGCCAAAAGGAAGAGTGCACTTCGAGCTGACGGAGCCGCTGACTGCCGAAGAACTGTCGGCCTTTGAGAGTATGACCAACAACGAATACCACAAGGAGGTGGCCAGGCTGATAGACAAGAAGATCAACAAGGCTTACCGGCTCTGGCCAAACAACTACATTGCCCACGACCTGCTATATGGGAACACCCGGTACCGCTCCATGTACACCGACGAGGACTACAATGCCTTCATCGCCCACATGGCGGTAGTGGAACGCTACGAAGACACCTGCGACATTGAACAACTGAAGGAGCTATTCCTTGGCATCTATGCGAATCCTGTGGAGCATATATGATTGGATGGCGGGGCACAGGCGGATAGGCCTGGGGAGTCTCATCGCGGTGACAGTCCTGCTGCTGGCACTCGTGTCGAGAGTGCGCCTCAGGGAAGACATTTCCGACTTTCTGCCACTCAACAGCCGGCAGCAGCAGGAACTGAAGCTCTGGCAGGATGTCTCGGGTGCCAACCGCATAACGGCCATCTTCGAAAATCAAGGGGACAGGTCGCTTGATTCTGTAGAGAATCATGGACCTGTCCCCTTGATTCCCGATTCAGTGGAACAGCTAACCGGAGCCGTTGACAGATTCGTGGCTGCCATCGAAGAGCGCGACACAGCCAACTGGGTGCAGAATCTTACAGCACAGGCCGACCTCTCAACAGCAGAGCAGACCTTGAGGTTTGTCTACAACAATATTCCTTATTTCCTCGATGATGATGACTATCGGCGTATCGACAGTCTGCTGCACACAGAAGGATATGCGGCCAAACAACTCGAGGCCGCCCGGGAGCAGTTGATGTTCCCCATGGGGGGACTGCTGGCAGAAAGCATCCGGCACGACCCGCTCAACCTCTTCGCACCCGTGGTTTCCTCGTTTCAGGCTCTCTCGGCTGCCAACGACTTCGAGATCTATGACGGCTACATCATGACACCTGACAGGCAGCGGGCCTTCGTGACGATGGACTCCCCCTTCGGTAACAGTGAGACCGACGGCAACACACGGCTGCTGGAGTTTCTTCAGAAGTGTGCAGAAACAGCCACAGGAGAGACGCCCAGTGTCACAATCCATTTCACGGGCGGTCCTGTCATTGCCGTAGGCAACGCCTCACAGATCAAGCACGACAGCATCCTCTCCATCACCATCGCCCTTGTGCTCATCCTAGCGCTGCTCTATTATGCCTTCCGCAGCAGGCGGCACTTGTTGCTCATACTTGCCAGCATCGCCTGGGGATGGCTCTTCGCCCTGGCCTGCCTCTCGATAGTCGAGACCGAGGTGTCGGTCATCGTTATCGGCATATCATCGGTCATCGTAGGCATCGCCGTCAATTACCCCCTCCACCTCATTGCCCATCTGCAGCACACTCCCGACATGCGACAGGCCCTTGGCGAGGTGAGCAAGCCACTCATCGTGGGCAACATCACTACCGTAGGAGCCTTCCTCGCACTGATACCCCTGAAGTCGGTTGCCCTACGCGACTTAGGATTGTTCAGCGCCTGCCTGCTCATCGGCACCATCCTCTTTGTACTGCTCTGGCTACCACAATTGATTAGGAATCAGGAAGACAAACCAGACTCCCCTCTTTGGGAGGGACTGGGAAAGGTAGCCGACCGTCAGGCGAACGGTTCCTCTGACTTCCTGATGCGCCTGGCTTCGGTGAGACTCGACAACAGGAAGTGGCTGGTGGTGGCCATCGCCGTGCTGACACTCTTCTTCGGCTACCACAGTCTTGGCACCACTTTTGACACAGACCTCAACCATATCAATTACATGACCGACGAGCAGCGGGCCGACCTCGACCGGTTCGGTATGTCGAAGAGTGTGGAGTGTGGAGTCAACACTCAACGAAAGACCCCACGATTCCTGCTCTCCGACAGCATACAGCAGCACCGCCTGGCATGTTGGCGACAATTCACAGCCGCCAACCGCGAAAGCCTCACGACCCTTCTGCGCAACGAGGGACTCCGGCACGGCTTTGCCGAGGATGCATTCGATGATTTCACGACCATCCTTGACAACGACTATCAGCCACAGCCCCTCACCTGGTTTACACCTCTGCCGGCACCACTGCTCATGCAGAACATCGACGTGAAGGCCATCAACAGCGCCATGCTCAGTCAGCTCTCAGACAACTTCAACTATATCGGATGGGCCTGCGCCGCCATCGTGTTCCTCTTCCTCTGGTGCTCTTTCCGTAGCCTTACGTTGGCTGTGCTCTCGTTCTTGCCCATGGCCGTCAGCTGGATGTGGATACTCGGCATTATGACACTCTGCGGCATGCAGTTCAATATCGTCAACATCATCCTCGCTACGTTCATCTTCGGACAGGGCGACGATTACACCATCTTCATGACTGAGGGAGCCGTCTACGAGGCAACCCACCACCGGCCGATGCTTGCCACCTACAAACGGGCTATCATGCTCTCCGCACTGATTATGTTCATCGGCATCGGCTCGCTTATCGTTGCCCGGCATCCCGCCCTTCACTCTCTGGCGGAGGTCACGATCGTCGGCATGTCGGCGGTGGTGCTCATGGCCTTCGTACTGCCTCCCGTATGTCTCAGAATACTCCATAAGATTAAGAAGAATATATGAAAGAAAGAATCAGACACCTGCTGGAAGAAGCCCTTCCATTGATTGATTTTGACTCGGAATTCCTGTTCAGCGAACTCGACTCCCTGGGTGTGACCACCATCCTAATGACGCTCTCAGATGAGTTCGGCATCCTGCTGGAGTCGACTGACGCGACGCCGAGAAACCTGATGTCGCTCGACAGCATTGTGGCCATGGTGGAAAAGAAGCTTGCAGGGAAATAAACCGCAAACAGAATGATCATAGAAGACTATATAAATAGGAACGCGCGCCTGCATCCGCAAAAAACAGCCATCCTCTGCGACAAACAGCGGGTGACCTATGCAGAGTTATACAATATGGTTAGCAGCCGGGCTGAAGAGATGACACATTCTTCGCATCCACAAATCGTCTGCCTGCGGGCATTGCCGACCATTGACTATCTGGTAACCTACTTTGCCCTCCATCTGGCGGGAAGAGTTGTTGTACCAATGGAACGTGATCTGCCTGACGAAACATTCAGCAAGATTGAAGCTGAACTCTGCAGGCATACTTGTCCTTCAGGATCGGCGGATATCCTCTATACGACAGGCACGACCGGACAGTCGAAAGGGGTCATCATCAGCCATCGTACCATCATCGCCGATGCCGAGAATCTCATTGACGGTCAAGGGTTTAGTCATGAGCTGGCCTTTGTCGTCAACGGCCCGTTGAATCATATCGGAAGTCTTTCGAAGATCTGGCCGGTAATCATGCTGGGAGCCACGCTCATCATCGTCGACGGGCTGAAGGACCTCAACAGATTCTTCGACGCCTTCGACTATCCCGCTCAAAAGATGGCCACATTCCTGGTGCCGGCCAGCATACGCATCCTCATACAAATGGGAAAGGACAGGATTGCCGCCCTGGCAGACAAGATGGACTTCATCGAGACGGGAGCAGCCGCCATCCCGCTATCTGATATGCAGACGCTCTGCCGACTGCTGCCAAAGACGCGGCTCTACAACACCTATGCCTCTACAGAGACTGGCATCATCAGTACCTATAACTATAACAACGGAAACTGTGTGGCGGGCTGTCTGGGGCGCCCCATGAAGCACTCCCAGATCATCATCACCCCCGAGGGTCTGATTGCCTGCAAGGGAGCGACACTGATGACAGGCTATATAGGCGATCCGGAACGGACGGCTGCCATTCTCAAGGACGGCACCGTTTATACCTCAGACATCGGTACCCTCGACGAGCAGGGCATGCTTCACCTCAACGGGCGTGCCGGCGACGTGATCAATGTCGGAGGCTTCAAGGTATCGCCCACCGAAGTGGAGGCTGCAGCACTCTCCCACCCCGACGTGAAAGACTGCGTCTGCATCAGCGTAAACCACAAGATCACCGGCAAGGCACTGAAGCTTCTGGTTGTCATGAACGAAGGGAAAGAACTAGAGCCTCGGGTATTGGCAAGATACCTGAAGACAAAGTTGGAAACCTATAAGATTCCGCTCCTTTATGCTCGGATCGACGAAGTGGCCCGCACCTTCAACGGCAAAATCGACCGCAAGCACTATCAACTATAAACTTATAAACTATAAACTCCGTACTATCTCCAGCACCGACTGGCAGCCGTGGGCATCAAGCCAGTCGTTGATGCCATCACGCACCTTAATAGATATAGTAGGATCAAGGAAATTAGCCGTCCCAATCTCAATGGCCGTGGCCCCCGCCATCAGGAACTCTATCGCGTCCTTGGCCGAGGCGATGCCTCCCAGGCCAATCACGGGTATCTTCACAGCCTTGGCCACCTGCCACACCATTCTGAGGGCCACCGGCTTGACGGCCGGGCCGCTTAGTCCACCCGTCGAGATGCTGAGAAGGGGCCTGCGCCGCTCGATATCAATAGCCATTCCCATCAGCGTATTAATCAGCGACACGCTGTCGGCACCCTCTGCCTCAACGGCTCGGGCAATCTCGGCGATATCCGTCACATTGGGCGAGAGCTTCACAATCAGCGTCTTATGATAAGCCTTCCTGACGGCCTTCACCACGCTCGATGCCCCTGCACAAGTGACGCCAAAGGCCATACCGCCATCCTTCACATTGGGACAGGAGATATTCAACTCGATGGCAGGAATCTTCTCCAGCACATCGATTCGGGCTGCGCACTCAGCATAGTCCTCCGGCGACGAGCCGCTTACATTGACAATCATGTTCGTGTCGATATCCTTGATCTGCGGATAGATATGCTCACAGAAATAGTCAACGCCCTTGTTCTGCAGCCCCACGCAGTTCAGCATACCGCTGGCCGTCTCTGCCATCCGTGGGTAATCGTTGCCCTCGCGTGGCTTGAGCGTCGTGCCCTTCACAATGATGCCTCCGATACCGTCGAGCGGGACCAGGTCGGCAAACTCCAGACCATAGCCAAAGGTGCCCGAAGCCGTCATCACAGGGTTCTTCAGCCGCAGTTCTCCTATCTTAACTTCTAAATCAGCCATCTTCAATTATCCATTATCAATTATCCATTATCAATTATCCATTATCAATTATCCATTACCAAAGCAATCGTTTAGTGTCAAACACCGGCCCATCCTTACAGACGCAGACGTTAACCTCCCCCAGCCCCTCCGAAGGAGGGGAGTGCCTGCGGGCAGAGAAGTCTGTCGAGCTCGCAGAGCCGTTTCTGCCCGCTAGGCCCTCCTCCCCTTTGGGGAGGTCGGGAGAGGTCTTCACCTTCTCCACGCAACAGAGACAGGCACCCAGCCCACAGGCCATCAGATTCTCGAGCGACGCCTCGCAGTCGATACCCTTCTCCTTAGCCAGGCGCGCCACGGCTTTCATCATCGGCGTGGGACCGCAGGTGGAGATACGGTCAAACTGTTCACTCTGGAGGATGCTGTGACTGGTGACAAAACCCTTCTCGCCCTCGCTGCCGTCCTCGGTGGTGACAAACACACGCCCGAACCTTTTAAACACATCTAAGAGCAACAGATCGCCTGCCCTGCGAGCCCCAAGCAGGAAGGTAGGCTCAATGCCCTTGCCCTGCATCTCTGCTCCCATATAGAGCAAGGGAGCCACCCCTACTCCACCGCCAATCAGCAACACTCGCTCACCTTGCCTTGCAGCGGTAAAGCCATTGCCGAGGGGCAGCAGGCAGTTCAACAGGTCGCCCGCCTTCAGCTCTGCCAACTTTCTCGTCCCTTCACCAACGATAGCCACCAAAAGCCAGAGCTCATTCCTCTCACGATCCACAAAGTTAATGGATATAGGTCTCCGTAGAAACGTGCTGGGCGAGCCATCGACGCGCACCTCGACAAACTGTCCAGGCGACATCTCAGGCAGCTGTTTCTCGTCAGTCAGCTTGATCAGCACATAACGCTCGTGAATCTTCTCCACCGCTTTCACGGTCAAATCAAGTAAGTATTTCATCCGTTAACCATGCACTATAAACTATGAACTACATAAAGATATCCTCCAGTCGATTTTTTAGAGCCTTAATATCAGCCTCTGTCATCTTCGACATTTTCAGTTTGAAAGCCTTGTTGGGCGCCTCGTTCTCAAGGTCGTACTTCGTCAGGCGTTCATTCTGAGGCAATCCTGTCAGCGTGCTGTCGTTGGCATTGATGGTCACAGGCGTGCCGTCGTTGAAGAATAATGTATACCAATTACGTCCCTTCACATTTACAGCCATCAAAGCATCCTTATCAGCAGCGCCGTTAAATGCGAACTTACCATTTGACACGACCACGCTGTCAATGCCTTTTTCAGTCTGCTGGTCTATCAGATAGACGGTCTTGCCGTCTTCAGCGTATGTTCCGCTAACGGAATACTTAACCTGTTGAGCCATCGTGGGCAAAACTACAGCCACTATAGCTGCCGTCATTAATCTTTTTTTCATATCGTCGTTATAAATTGAGTTTCTTCTTGGCCTCGTCCAGCTCTTTCTGTTTCTGCGTGATCTTATTTATTATCACGAGCTTTTCGTCAGAACTCTCTCCCAAGCCTTGTTCCATCTCCATCCTTTCCTCCAGATAAGCTTCCAGTTCCTCGTCGCTCACGTCCATCATTTCCTTGCATAGCTTGAAGATATTCCGCATATCAATCCTGATGCCGCTGCTCGCAAAAGCATAGTTCTTGTATTCGAAACCAATCATGCTCTTGGCACTGGTGAAAGGATCGGCCTTAACTAAATTATTATAAAGCGAGTCGCATACCATGGTCTTGTACTTTTTGCGATCCTGGTAGAACTTTGCCACATTCTCTGTGAAGAGCACATTGCCCACCGTGTTGATCGTCTCGATACTCGACGAAAAGATGCGCTCTGTGGTCTCTGTAAAGTCAACCGACGGAATGCTCATCAGAAATGCATCCCACAGTTCAGCAAACCTTGTGGTGTCTTCTGCCAGCTTCAGTTGAGCATCCATCGCCCTGATAATCACGGAGTCATTATTTTCTATCGACTCCAGCGAGTTGTACATGTCGTACATCACCATCATCACAATCTCACGCTTCGCATTCTACTTCGACTTGTATTCGATGATTGCTGCCGTACCAAACGTAAGTGCGATGGATACACTGGTGGCGAAAAGCGACAACAGGAACTGCTTCAGCGAACCCATGCCGCTGCCCGCCTTCAGGCTCTTGGGAGTATGTAGTTTGATATTCATAATGCCAGATTCACTATTTCAATATTCAATCATTCTTCGTCGAGTGTTGCTTTGGTTGCAGCATCGGCAGCATGATAGAGCAGTCTTTCTATCTTGTGTAACCCATTGCCGTCGGGAAAGACGTGGCGGCCTGAAGAATGAATGCGCTCACCATTCTCAAAACAGGCATCAAACCGCCACCTGAAACCGTCAAGCATCCTCTGCTCCAATTCGGGCGGCAGACCGTAGTAGCTTTCATACTCAAACATGCGTTCCTCCTCGATGATGCGACTGACAGCTGTGAAGAGCGTGTCGGCCACGTCATGAATAGTCACTTCGCTGATGTGATGGTTGAAACTGAACTCGCTTTTGCCCGTCTCAGCACCTCGCTTCAGGTCAAAATTGCTATACTCGGCCAACCTCATGCCATTAAAGGCATACTCCACGCGCAGCAACTTCCCCTTCGGCATACAGGCTGACGGCTTCGCATCCTCCTGCCCCCGACAGACGGAGAACAAGCCTAAGAGAACCGTTGTAAGTACTAGTCTTCTTATCATTGTTATAGAATCCTTTCAATAATAGGCTACAAAGATAGGCAGAAAAAAGCGAATTGCCAAAGGATTTGAAAAAAAAATGCAAAGACCTTGGCAGTTTCCATAAAAAGAAGTAAATTTGCACGGTCAACAGATATTTACCCAGATGATAGAGATCAAATATTACCGCAGTAGCGTATGTGCTGCAGACGATTACATTAATTGTCCACAAACCATTCAGATGCCAGACGACGCCAAGTTGGAGGACTTGGTGAAGTTTATCAAGGACACCAATTATGGTAGATACAGTTTCATTCCCTATACAGGGGGCCATGCCTTTTGGGCCCTTGAATCTGATGCAGGCGTGCTTGCAATTGTCAACGACGGCTATGAGAAAGACTCCTATCCCAACTACGAGAGCCAAAAGCCCCTGAAAGAGATAGGAGTCACCACTATCCAAGGTAAACAAATCTAATCCAAGCCCTAAGACTAATCGTAGATAACCTAATTGCTCATACTATTCACTACAATACGCTGCATCTTCTCGCTGAGTTTCATCCCCTTCTGCTATGGGCGCAATGGGGTCAGGCACCATTGCGCCCTTTTGCATTGCGAATGATCTTTTCACCAATACCTGTAAGACGTGACAACTGCTTGATACTGGCCCCAAATTCCTTAGTGGCCTGCAAGATTTCATTACGGCGTTCCTTGGTGTAAAGTTGAAGGTCGCTTGGATGCCTAAGACCATAGGTTTCACCAAGAAACTCCACGA
>Ga0247608_10000655_pt1 | contig 53768 bp, 104 predicted proteins | sample 176DNAGHGlowgp2_FD_193490 | JGI IMG/M metagenome (GOLD analysis project Ga0247608, IMG submission 193490) | Sheep rumen microbial communities from Palmerston North, Manawatu-Wanganui, New Zealand - 1766 DNA GHGlow gp2 | ecosystem: Host-associated > Mammals > Digestive system > Stomach > Rumen ... | reverse complement strand
ACTTTAGTAACAGATGACACAGCAGCAAGAGCAGCTGGAAAGAAAACATGGTTTTTAATTGAAGTACCAGGATTAGATGATGGATTATACTTCCCTGGTCAACCATCTACAATGGGATTACCAGAATTAGGTGTAAATGAAGTAGCAGAGGTTGAAAATTCTATAACACCAACTGGAGAACCAATTTGGGCTGCAAAACCAACAGCCTAGTTTAAATTATAAGGAGAGAGAAATATGAGTAAAAAAATCGAATTTGAATATGAAGATAAAAAATATGTTTTAGAGTATAACAGAGATGCTATACGAATTATGGAAAAACAAGGTTTTGATTTAAACCAATTTGTAGAAAAGCCAATGATGATGATGGATTTAGCTTTTCAAGGAGCTTTTATAAAAAATCATAGAAACATAAAAGCAGTTAAAGTTGAAGAAATTTATGAAGTAATAGAAGATAAACAAGGTTTAGCACAAAACTTAATAATAATGATTCAAGAAACCTATGACGAATTGTTTGAAACAAAAGCGAATAAAGACGGAAAAAAAGTCAACTGGAAGATAGTTTAGTATTAGAAGATACTGAACAAGTAGAGCATATCTTCCTATACAAAAAATTTGAAGAAATATGTCCTTATTTTATTTCAATAGGAATGACTTATGAACAATTTTGGTATGGAGATGTGTCAATGCCAAAATATTATCAAAAAGCATTTGAAATAAAAGAAAAAAGAAAAGCAAAAAAAACGAAATGGACTATATGGGAACAAGGCTTGTATATATATGAGGCACTATGTAATGTATCTCCTATATTACGAGCCTTTTCTAAAGCAAGAAAGCCTCTACCATACACATCAAAACCTTACAATATAGACAAAATTGATGAAATTGATAACGGGGAAAAAGCAGAAAAGAAAAAAGAAGAAAAGGAAAAAGTAGATATAATGCGAGCTCAAATTTTCTTTCAAAATTGGGCAAAAGCAACAAAAGAAAAATTTAAGAAAGGAGGATAAATATGGCAGAGGGACAAAAAGTCACAATGGGTGTAATTACTATAGGTATTCAAGGAAATGCGGATGCTGCCTCGAAATCTATAGAGAAATTAACAGGCAAATTAGGATTTTTAAAGTCAGCATTAAATACTGTTGGAACTGCCGCTTTTGGATTAGGTTTGAAAAAAGTATTTTCAACTCTTACAGATTTAGTTAAAAAGCAAAGTGAATATAGTCAATCATTACAAACCTTTAAAAATATAATGGGCGAAAATTATGAAATTGCTAATGAATTTGCAGATAAAATGCAAAATATTTTAGGCTTTGACAAAAAAGGTGTTATTGATACAATGACAACCTTTCAAAGACTAGGCGAAGGTTTTGGTATAGCAAGAGATGAATCGTATTTAATGAGTAAAAACTTAACACAATTAGCAGCAGATATGACTACAACAGGATTATCATTTGACCAAGCAAGTCAAAAATTAAAATCTGGTTTTGCTGGTGAAATAGAACCAATGAGAGCGTTTGGTGTAGCATTAGACAAAGTAACATTACAACAAACATTATATAGATTAGGAATAGATAGAACTTACGATAGTTTAACAAGAGCACAAAAGACGGAATTGATATATTATCAGATGATGACACAAACTGCTAATATACAGGGCTCGTTAGCGCAACAAGCTGTAACCCCAGCAACAGCTTTTAGATTAGTACAAACAGCAATGGAAAGATTAGCAAGGTCGGTAGCACAATTCTTTACACCAATATTCATGCAATTAATCCCAGTAATATTGGCAGTTACACAAGTTTTACAAAGATTAGCACAAAAAATAGCGGACTTTTTCCATATAAATATTGCAGAAGATGCACAACTTATTTCAAGTAGTATTGGTAATATTTCTGGAGGACTAGGTGATGTTGCAAACGGATTAGAAAATGTAGGCGGAAAAGCTAAAAAAGCGAATAAAGAATTACAAAAAATGTTAATGCCTTTTGATGAGTTAAATAATGTAAATTTTGAAAGCAATAGTGGTGTAGGTTCAATAGGAAGTGGATTAGAGAATTTAGCAAATGGTGGAAGCTTAGGATTAGAATTACCTCAATATGATTTATTTGAAAATTTAAGCAAAACATGGGATGTTGAAGAATTAGCTAACAGATTTCAAAAATGGTTACCACAAATTGCAACAGCCATAGGCGGTTTTTTGGGATTACTTGGAAGATATAAAATTGGTGGTGCATTGAAAATGGTACAAGGGTTGGTGGAAATTTTTGATGCAATAGGTGAAATATCAAAAGGAAATATAAATTTTGAAACAATAACAAACCTTATTGAAGGCGTAGGTGGATTTATAACAGGCTTAGGAATTTTCACTAAAAATCCTTGGATATTAAGTGTTGGACTAATTATTGAAGGTGCTATTGGAATAGTTAAACAATTCAAAGAATTTTGGGAAGGACTTACAACCGGAAATTGGGAAGGATTTGACAAGGCAAAATGGATAATTAATTTAATAGAAATAACAGGTGGTATAATAATTGCATTAATTGCATGGTATAGAAAAACAAGAGATGTAAAAAGTGCAACTGGTCTTTCAAAAAATATAGAGGAAGCAACAAAAGCTACTCAAAACGTAGATACAAGTATAGGAAAAATGTCACCAAAATTAAAAAGCCTTGCAAAAAACTTAGGAATAGGAATATTAATTATTGGCGAAGTAATAATTGCAGTTGGTCTTATAGTAGGTGCAATATGGGGGCTAGGTTTAGCTTTAGAACAAATAGGAATAGCTTGGCAACCCGTATTAGACAACGAAGAAGTTATAATTAGTGCATTAATAAGAGGCGTAGGGATATTAGCAATTATAGGATTAACAGTCTATGCACTAGGAGAAACAGGCAAAGACTTAGCATTAAAGATGGGCATAGGAACATTGATATTATTAGAATTAGGTGTAGCAACTGGTTTGTTTGTAGCCGAAATTTGGGCTATTGGCTGGGGATTAGAAAAAGTATTAGAAGCATGGACTCCGGTATTAGCAAATGGAGATTTAGTCTTAGCATCTATTGTTGCAGGAACTGCAATATTAATAGCAATAGCAGCAGCAACAGCATTACTAGGAATTGCAACAACGGCGACAGGTGGAATACTTCCAATATCAATAGCATTAGGAACACTTATGTTAGTCGAAGTAGGGGCAGCAACGTTACTGTTCGTTGCAGAAATATGGGCTATTGGATATGGACTAAATCAAATAATAACAGCTTGGCAACCAGTCTTAGCTAATGGCAATTTAGTTGCACAAGCAATATTAACAGGAACAGCCTTATTAATTGCAATAGGTGGGGCAACTGCACTATTAGGAGTTGCAACAGTTGCATCTGTTGGATTACTACCATTAGCAATACAATTAGGAACATCTATGTTGCAACAATTAACCAGTGCAATAATTGATTTTATAAATCATCTTTCACAAATAGCAAGAGAAATAAGTCAAAACTTAGCACCAGAATTAAAGAGATTAAATTCAAACTTACCAGAAACAAATGAGAACTTAAATAAATATATAAACTTTATGAAAATATTTGCAAGATACACATCTGATTTTACAAGAGCAACAGCAGTAGCTGGTTTCTCTAATGCAGTAAAGACAATAATAAGTTGGTTTACTGGCAGTCCAATACAAAACTTTGCAAATGATGTAAACAAAAATTATAGAGAAGTTGTAAACTTAAATAATAAATTAAGGGAAGCTAATCCTGAATTGGCAACAGCAATTTCATTATTAATAACATATTTTAACTTTTTAAGAGAATTAGATAGATTAACAGGACAAAATAACACTTATAAAATTGCAAGCAATATGTTTATTAATATGAGAGAAGTTGGTGTAAATTTAGTAACTGGATTCGTTGAGGGTATGAGGTCTCAATCATGGTCTTTGAGCAATGCAGTAGATTCAATGCTAAGAAATAACTTAAATAGTTATTCTGCATACTATGAAGGACTATCTTTTGGTTATAGTATTGCTAGAGGTATAGGCGATGCAATGAGAAATTCTTATTTCCCAACTTTAATTAGTAGTGTTCAAACAAGCTCTAGTGTAATAAGTGTAAGATTTAGAGCGTATGCTGATGGTGGTTTCCCAGAAGATGGACAACTATTCTTAGCAAATGAAAATGGACCAGAGCTTGTAGGAAATATAGGAAACAGAACAGCAGTAGCAAACAACGATCAAATAGTAGAATCACTTATTGCAGGTGTATATCAAGGAACAAGCAAAGCTTTCCAAGAAAACAGAGGAAATCAAGAATTGACTCCATATTTTGAAATTAACTTAGGTAATGAAAGATTATATGATGGATATGCAAAACATAAAAATCAAGTAAGCAACAAATATGGTGTAAGATTATAGGAGGTATTAATGAATAATTTTAGAGGATATTATATAAAAATATATGACTGTGACTTCACAAATCCTCCAATAAAACGAGATGGGCTATTAATAATGCCCCATCTTGTTCAAACCGCAGATAGTGGAGTATTAGCAAGTGGTGAACTTTCAATAAAAGTTTTACCACATACAAGAACAAAGATACAAATGCAATTACCTATAATGACACCTGAGCAATACCAATATTATTATTCAGTAATAATGTCAAGTATGTATTTACCGGTAGAATATTATAATCAAGGCACAGACCAATATGAAACAGGAACATTTTATCATAATGATATGCAGTATAAGCCAATAAAATGGCAAGGACAAGAAATGATAGATATGCAAGAAATACATTTTATAGAACATTAGTGGAGGAATATAAATGTATAAATTAGAAAACAATGTCGAATGGACTAAAGAACTAAAAGATGCATTTAAGCATAATATAACTAGAGCACAAATAATACAAGATGGTGTACTTTTAACTGAATATGAAGAAGAACTTTTAACAGAAAATGAATTAAATATAATAGTTTCAAAATCACAAAGTGAAAAAAACACATTGAAAGAATTAGAACTACAAGACGATAGATATGTTCCAGATGCAGGTTTTATAGGTCAAGCAACATCAAGACAATTAACAGTAACACTTTTCAATAGAAATACTGAAAGAAATTTTGAAAATGAAGAATTTACATTAAAAATTGGAGCAGAATATAATGGGCAAGTTTATTATATAAACTATGGGAATTTCATTGTAAATTCTGCTCCAGAAAATGATGATACCAATGACACAACAAAATTTGTAGCTTATGATTATATGATAAAATTTAATCAAGATTATGTTGATAGAGTTCAATACCCATGTACTTTATATAATTTACTAGAAGATATTTGTGACCAAGCAGGAGTTGAACTTGCAACAAAAGAATTTATGAATTATGATTTTACTGTTGAAAATAATCAATTTGAAGGTAAAACATTGAGAGAAGTATTGCAGAATATTGCAAAGTGTGCATTTAGTTGGGCTAGAATAGGACAAGACAATAAATTGTATTTAGATTTCAAAGTTGACAATACACCTGTTGAAACAATAACAATGAACGAATATAAGCAGAATAGATTTAAGAAAGCCAACGAAATGTATGGACCAATAAATAAAGTTATTTATAATGAAACAGATATTGAAGGATTAGAAGAATATATAAAAGATGATGTTTCGATAAAAATAAATGGCGAAAGAAGTCTCATTATTTCAAATAATTTATTTGCTTATAATACTGCCAAAAGAGCAAAGTTAATAAAAAAAGGTTATCATTTGTTTGGATTACAATACATTCCGATTCAACAAATGGAAATGATAGGGTTGTCATATTTAGATTGTAATGATATAATAGAGATAAGAGATATGCAAGACAAAAGTTATCTTGGTAGAGTATTTAACCATAGTATAACTTATAATGGAGCGTTAAATGATAGCATAACAACAGAATCAAGTAGTATAAATGAAGAAAAATATACAAATGAAAATAACGAAGTTCTAAAAAGCGAGAAAATAGATTTTACAGTTAATAGATCAAGCAAACAAATTCAAGGCATTATTGAACAAATAGGAGACAGAAGTCAGAAAAGGTCGACTATAACTCAAGAGTTAGAGAAGATTTCACAAGTAGTTGAAAACAATACAAACTATAAAAGAAGTATTACAAGCAATTCTATGCTAATTACAGAAACCGATACAGCACCAGCAAGAATATACCGTTTTGTAATGAATGGTGAGAAAGAATATAATAATTATTTATTTGCTGGTGAAGAAACGTGTAGTGATATTACTTTATGCAATGGTTAGGAGTAAAAATGAAATATATTTTATGCGTTGATGTTCAACCACAATTAAATCCAAGTGAAGATATAAGAAAATATACTATTGAAATCGAAGAACTAAGAAAAAAAGATGATACTTATGATACAATGGTAATAAATAATGAAGGTAAAATTATTGTTACAAGAAGAATTGGGTTAAGAGATGGGGAAACATATAAATTAAATGAAGAAATTACAGAAGAATTATATGACATTAACATAGAGCTTTTTAGCGGAATAAATTATATTTATTTAGAAAATATAACAGGTATAGCAATGACCTTAGACTATGTATTAAGAAATGATACAGAGGACTCTTATCCAACATCAATTCAAATGAGAAGTGCTATAATTCAAAGTGCTAATGAAATTCAAATAGCTGTAAGTAAAACATTGGAAAACTATTCTACAACAACAGAAATGAACGCAGCAATAACAGCAAAAGCAAATGAAATAAATTTAGTTGTAGCAACAAAAGTTGGAAAGCAAGAGATAATCTCATCAATAAATCAAACATCAGAATCAATAAAAATTCTTGCACAAAAAATAGGATTAGAAGGTTATACTACTGTTAATAATGGGTTTTCAATAGACCTTAATGGAAATGCAAGTATAGCAAATGGAGCTGTAAATATAAACAATAACGGAATACAAATGGCAGATGGTACAAGTATAGTTGGTGGTAACGGACTAATGACAAATTTACAATTTTCAAGTATAGGCGATCAATATTGGAAAACATTAGGAATACAAGCACCTAATTATGATAGTTGGAAAGCAACAGGCTTATTTATTGATTATTCTATACCTAATAATTTTACTGTTGTAAAAGCCTTTATTACTATTATTGTTAAGCCAGTATATTGGGATAACGCAGGTCGTTGGGGATATACAAGAGAAATTGGTGTGTTCAAGCAAGACGATAATCCTTATATTATATTAGACTATAACGGAGATTTTGATGCAAGTTATTTACCTATGTCACAATTAACTAAAATATTTGATAATAAAGTGAATGATGAATGGACTCCTACTGCACCAACGGATAGCTCACATAATATTCAAATAAAAAAAACAGATGACTTGGACAATTATTATTTTTCTCCTGGATCTACTGGGCAATTTGTTATAAAAACAACAAATGTTCCTTCTACTTTTGATTATAATACATTTTTAAGAACAGGTGCTGAAAGAACTGCAATTGGTGATGCTTATTTAACTGTTTTAGGTTTTATGAATTTTTAATTAATAGAAAGGAAAAAGTATATGAATTGGAAAGATACTATTAGAACAGAGCCAACATTAAGACGTATTACAAAACAAGATGGTTCTTACGAAGATGTGTATATTACCGATATTCCAAGTAATGTAACTCAACAAGGAACTCCGATTAATTCACCTAATATGCAATATTTAGATGATGGAATGAGCGGAAATAAAGCGAATATAGGAACGAGTGAATATACTATATTTTCAACAACCTCTACATACGATGTAGGTGATATTGTTATTTACAATAACATTATTTACAGATGTATTTTAGAGGTAACGACTCCAGGAAGTTTCAACTCAGAAAATTGGGAAACTTATTCAATAAAAAAAATGTTTGAACAAAAAGAGCAAGAACTTCAAGCTTTAGCTGAACAATTACAACAAGATATAAAAGACAATGTAATAAACTCATTAAATAGTGAACTAATAGACGGTGCTTTAAGTGCTAATCAAGGTAGGATTCTAAATGGAAAAATAAATGGATTAAAAGGAACAATTCTTTTCCAAAATACAAATGGAATAGTTCTTACACAGTCTATTGAATTAAATGATGATACAGAAGAATATGATTATATTGAAATAATTTACGGCAAAGGCAATGAAGCAGGATTATCAAGTGTTATTTGTTATCCTAACTTTAATAAATATGTTTCTATTTCAATATATGTAAAAACAGATCCAGCAGGAAAAGGTGCACAATTTATTTGTGCAAAATTGAAGTTAGAAGAAAATAGATTAATACAACTTGAATGTCAATTTATAAATCTTCATGACAGTCTCCCTACATCAATAAACTATACAAACGAAATGAGAATCTTTCAAGTTACAGGTTATAAAAAAACTTAAAATAAATTAGGAGGATAAAATGGGAATAAGAATAAGTGAATTAGAAAGCACAAATGTTGCTAATGCTAATGATGTATTTATTATAAATCAAAGCGGAACAACAAAAAAAATAACAAAAGATGATTTGCAAAGTCAAATAGGGAATCCCGAACTTGAAGAAAGAGTAGCACAAATAGAACTAGATACAGGTACAAGTTTAGAATTGTCAATGAATACTTCAACTTATGTATTAACTGCAAACTTGAAAAATAAAGATGATACAGTAGTGAGCACAGCAACAGTAGATTTACCACTTGAATCATTAGTAAAAGATATTCAATACGATAGCACAACAAAAGAAATTGTATTTATATTACAAGATGGAACAACTAGAAGAATACCATTAAGTGATTTAATTAGTGGATTACAAGCAGAAATAACTGAACAAAACAAATTATCAAGCGACTTAGTAGATGATACAAATAAGATACACAAATTTGTAACAGCAAGTGAAAAAACAAGTTGGAATGATAAATATAACAAACCTATAACAGGAATCCCAAAAACAGATTTAGCTAATGATGTTCAAACAAGTTTAAATAAAGCGGATACAGCTATACAAGAACATCAAGATATAACTGGGAAAGAAGATAAAAGTAATAAAACAACAGAATTAACAAGTGAAAGTACAGATATACAATACCCAAGTGCAAAAGCAGTATATGACAGTCAAGCTGGACAAAACGCAGAGATACAAGCACTGCAAACTAAAGTAGCAAACTTAGAAGAAACAGTGAATAGTGAATTAGAAGATGGCACAGCAGAAGGCACAGAGATAACAGTAAATGATAGTGCAACAGCAGATGGAAGTATAGTTACAAATGGAAATACAAGTCAAAATCAATACGAAGGATATAACAGGTGTAGAACAGTTTATCCATTTGAGAGTCAAAAAAGTGGAGTAATTTGTAAAACAAATGAAGATGGAAGCATTACCTTAAATGGTCTATCTACAGCAGAAGGTACTTCTGGTTGGTTTTGCTTTTCAGTAGCTGATAAAACGATTAAAAAAAACAATACATTGTCAGTACATTATGTAAGTGGAAGTATGTCCACTAGTGGCACAGGTAGACCAAGAATCTCAATATTTGACTCTAATTATAGAAGTTCTTTATTATTAAATTTTCCGAATCTATCAAAATCTACGACTGTTTTATCTGCAACATATAATAAAGATACAGAGTTTACCTTGGCTATGTTTTATGTTGATATCAATTCTGGGGACTCGTTTGATAATTTCACATTTAAAGTAATGCTAACAGACGAAGTAAAAACAGAGTTTGAACCTTATGTAGGAGGACAAGCAAGTCCAAATCCAGAATTTCCTCAAAATATAGAAGTTGTAAAAGGCAATGTTGATATAAAAGTAAGTAATAATAACTGGTTTGATTTTAATAAACTATTAGATGAATATAGTAATTTAATAGAAGGTAATGCAGAAAAATTCACAGCTAAAACTAAAGATACTAGAATAAATATTGGAAACAATTATAAGGAGAAAACACAGTATTCAATACAAGGGAATTATAGTACAACGCTAGCAAATGGCTATATGAGAATTTTATATTCAGATGGAAGCTCTGACATTCTATTTCAAGGTTACACAAATGCAAGCATGCAAGGAACATTTAGCACGAAATCAGCTATAAATAAAAGTATTCAAACGATACAAATTATATCGTATGGAACTACTGCATATTGGACTATTGATAAATTACAAATTGAAATAGGCACATCAGCAACAGACTACGTACCTCATGAAGAGCAAACTATAACAATAACATTACCAAACGGCTTAGAAATGTGTAAAATTGGAGATTACAGAGATGAATTTGTAAAAAATCTGAATACTAATAAATGGTATAAGCATAAAGCAGTTGATAAAAAGATATTTGATGGTAGCGAGAATTGGTATGTTGAAAATACGGGAACAAGTAGCTGGTTTTATAGAACTCAATTACCATATATACCAGTTCAAGAGCATGGTTATTGCACACACTATTCTAAGGGAATAATAAGTGCAAGTAACACGGAACAAGGATTTATATGTATTGCCGGAGATAGAAGTTTAAGAATACGATATGGAACAGAAGATACAGTAGCAAATTATAAAACTTGGTTATCAACTCATAATGTAACATTATACTATCTATTGCAAACTCCAATTGAAGAAGAAATAACAGATGAAACACTAATAAACGAATTAGAGGAACTACTAAAAATTCGTACATATTATGGACAAACAAACGTTACTGTTGAGGCAGAAGATTTAGCACCTTACATGACATTGAACTATAAAAAATCAAACAGAGCTTTAAGAAGTGAAATAGATACTATAAAAGCAAGATTAGATTTATTAGAAAATTAGAAAGGAGTCAATTATGACTATATTAGAAAAGAAAAGTGAAAGAAAAAAGAAAGCTATTATGCTTTTAGTAGAAAAACAAGAATATTCTATAGCTTATGCAATGATAGAAGCAGAGAGATTAAACGATGAAGGTAAGCTACTAGATAATGACTATGAGGAATTAATGGAATATTTAGAGAGCTTACTAGAACCAGTTGAAACGGTTGAAGAAGAACAAGTTGAACAAGAAAATATATAAAGGACTTTACAAAATCTACCTTTTTATGCTATAATTAAATTAGAGGTAAGATAATATGTCAGATGAAGTTGTAAGTAGAAAAGAATTTGAAAAGCTTGAGCAAAAAGTCAATGAGCTTGAAGATACAATGGTAAAAAATTCAAGCCTTTTGAATCAAATAGATAAAAAGGTAGATGGCATTTTAATTAAATTAGAAGATGGTAATACGATAGATAATCTAAAATTACAACCTTTAAGCGAAAGAGTCACTAAAGTAGAAGACAATCAAAAGTGGCTTTGGAGAACCAGTGGAGCAGCAATAATTGGTATTGTTATTAAATTAATATTTGATATTACCAAGTTAATAAAATAATAAGGGGAGATAAAAAATATGGAATTAAATAAGTCAATTTTCAAAGGACTTTTAATAACAAACTTGATAACATTGTTCTTACTTTTTGGAACTAATATCGCATGGTTTGTTTACGAAAGCCAATTTGAAACAGTAAGTACAGAAAACATACAAGAACAAACAGTAGAAAATATACAAACAGTACATGATATAACTCAATATTAAAAGGAGTTTTAGATGGGAAGAATAATTCAAACAAAGATAACTAGAACAACGAAACGACAAAAGAAAGTTCCTAGTGGCTATCATAAATGCCCTAACTGTGGAGGGGATGGCGTATGCAAGAACAAAATAAAACGAAAAACAAAAAATTAAAAGTTAATTTTGATATGATACAATCCGATAAAGATTTCTACTTACAAAATTGCAACTTTAATGAAATTCAAGAAAAAGTGTTTAATGACTTAACTGGCAAAGAATCAATGTCAATAATACAAATTTCAATAAAAGAAAATATATCAGATAGAACAGTATGTAGAATTATACGAAGTATAAAAATAAAAATGTTACAAGCTATTCTATTAAAATAATACTCTTCTTTCTTTAAGAACTATACGAAAGTATAGTTCTTTTTTTGTTGCAAAAAAGTGGCGATAATATGGCGATAATATGGCGATTTCATTTTAAGTTTTAGCATTATAATAAATTTAGAAAAGTTAAGGAGGTTAAAAATGATGAAAATTTATCTAAAAAATAAAAAATCTGATATTTTTAACCGCCTTTTTTCAATTTTGAAAAAATTAGAAAAAATCGAAGCTCATTTATGTGCAAAATAGCTAATTTTATTTCAAAGTAATAAAACTATTCATATAAACATAAAAACACGTTAAAAACGATTTTAGAAAGGAATAAGACAATATGCCAAATTATAACGCTTATTATCCTAATAATAGCTTTTATATGCAAGATTTACAGTCAATGAGAGACAGAATCGATAGTCAAATGCGACAATTACAACAGCAACAAAATCAACAGCAACCTTTAGCACAGCAACCTATTACACAAAACTTCCAAATAGCACCTCAGCAACAAATTACAAGTGAGTTAGAAGGATTTTATGCAGATAATGTTGATGAAGTTAAAAATAAATTTGTAAGCAAGACTGGAATTTTTGCAACTAACGATTTTTCAACTATCTGGGTAAAAGATACAACAGGAAAAATTAGGACATTTAGAACAGAAGAAATTATAGAACTTGATGAAAAAGATAAAGAAATTCTAATGTTAAGAAAACAAGTAGGAGATTTGAAGGAGGTAATAGAAAATGCCAACGCCAATACAATTAGACAAAGTGATACAGACTTTGATGGAACAAATGAAAGTAAAAAATCCTCAAGGGTTTCAGTTCGTAAGCAATCTAATGCAAAATAATGGAGACCCTAGTGCAGTATTAAATCAAATTATAGGAAATGCTACGCCAGAAGCAAAACAAAATTTATTAAATCAAGGGAAAAACTATGGCGTTCCTAATGAGATATTAAGCAAATTACAAAACTCAAAATAGGTAATAATACCTTAATTGGTAATATTATAAATATTTTATAGAAAGGAGAAAAATCTATGGGAGACAATTTATCACCTTCTGATATAGCTGCTGTCGTAGGTAATACAGACAGAAACAACTTCGCTTATCCAGTTTACGGTGGAAACTTTGGTGGAAACGGTGGATTTGGTTCTGATGGAGGCTGGTTTTGGTTAATTCTTATCCTTGCTATGATGAATGGTGGCTGGGGTAACGGATTCGGTGGTGGTTTCGGTGGAGACAATATGTACCCTTGGCTATCTAATGGTCAAAAAGAAATCATGCAAAACACAAACCAAGGATTTGACACACTACAATTAGCAAACCAACTAACAGGAATTTCAAGTGGTGTTCAAAATCTAAGCACTCAATTATGTAATTGCTGTGCAGATATGAATCAAACAGTAAATGCTGGATTTGCAAATGCCGAAACTGCTGCTAATAGTAGACAGATGGCTAATATGCAACAAGCATATAGCAACCAATTATCTACACTACAAGGTTTCAACGGTGTAACAAGTGGAATAGCTGATGCAAGTGCAGAAAACAGACTTGGAATAGCTAACTTGAACTCTACAATTTTAGCTGAAAACTGTGCTGATAGAGCTGCTTTAGCTGATGGATTAAAAGATGTTCTTATAAATCAAACAGCTAACACTCAAAGAATCTTAGACACATTATGCCAAGACAAAATAGATGCTAAGAACGAAAAAATCTTAGACCTACAAAGACAATTAGATATGGCAGATTTAAGAGCAAGTCAAATCGAACAAACAGCTCAATTAAGGGCAGGACAAGAATTAGCAAACACAGAATTGCTAAATTTATTAAACACATGCCCAATTCCGTCAACACCTGTCTATGGACGCACCGCGATTTTTTCGTGCAATGGAAACAACGGATGCGGTTGCGGAAACTTTAATGGTTCAATTTAATTAAACAAAATGCAATTTTAGACACAGTCTAGCCTTCGCAAAAGCGATTATTTGCATAAACCAAGAGGGCTATAATGCCCTCTATTTTTATATAAAGGAGGAAAAAATAATGATTAATGCTATAAATACAAATCCTACACAAACAGTAGAAGCTGGAGCTAATGTGTTGTTTAATGGAACAAATGTAAGGACAAATTCTTGTAAGCCTTGCAGAGGTTGGCTTAATTTCAATAGCTTAAATAGTGGAATATTTGAAATTACAAAGCCAGGTATTTATGAGATACATTTTAATGCTAATGTATCACCAACGGTAGCAGGACAAATAACAGTTAATATAACAAATGCAGGAGAAAACATTATAGGTGGAGAAATGCAAACACCTGGAACTACTCCAGATACTTTTGAAAATATAGCAGCTGAAATTTTGGTAGAAGTGCCATGTAATTGTTGTGATATTTTTACAATAAAAAATAATTCCGAAAATCCTGTTGTGTTTAATAATCCATCGCTTTCAATAGAAAGATTAGCGTAATGAATAACTTTGAAAAGAATTTAGACTTACTTTCAAATATTGTTCAATTAAAAAGCTACGAAATATTAATACACGATTTCAACAACACAGACTTAATGAAGTATTTATCACATCAAGATGAATTACTAGATACAATAATTAAGCAAAATGAAGAAATAAAAAATCTTCTAAAAGGAGGAAAATAGATGGAAATAGAAGATATAATTCAAAAAATTATTGACAATGGGAGCATAGAAGATATGCATAAACTTTCTGACATTTTAGAAGATTCACTAGAAATGTTAGAAAAATACGACAAAGAATGTTTTGAAAAATACGAAATGGAGCTTTATAAAATGGCTTATGGATCTGTATTAAGTGAAGAAATGGCTAAAGAAATTGTTTCTAAAATGAAACCATATAGAATGAGATGGAGTATAGAAGAAACAGAAGAAGTACAAAATCAATTTGGATTAGATAACATAAGACCAGTAGATTTTTTTGTTGTAATGAATCAAGCATACAATGACTATAAAGATTTATTTAATGAAAATATTGAAATGTATGCTAGGTATGCAAATGATTTTATTAATGATGAAGATGCAAAAAAAGATAAAGTTTTTTTGTATTTTACTCAAATACCAGAAAATTAGAAAGGAGTTAGATTATGAATGATATGAGTACAAGCAACAGAGAATATGACAATAGAGGCTATGATAATCATGAATATGATTATAGGGATTACAGAGGTTCTAATAATAGAGGCTATGATAATAGATATTATGATGAAGAAGATTATAGGGATTATCGAGATTATAGAAATTATCGTGACTATGATTATAGAAGAGATTATGACAAACGTGGTGGAAGAATAAACAACAGAAGTTATAGAAATTATCGTGGCGACTATTATGAAGAACTAGAAATGACAATGGAAGATATGAAAGAAACAGGAAGAAAGCTTGAAGATATAGCTGATATGTCAAAAAATATGCAAGAGAAAAATATGCTTACAAAAGTAGCACAAAAAGAAAAAGAACATTACATGACACTAAAGCAAATGGTAGACAAAGGAATGTAAAAATAGGCTCGAAAGAGCCTTAGAGGTAAACATGGAAGAAATATGTCAATTTGAAATAAATAATCGAATATACACAATATATGATGTAGATAAAATTCAAGGCAAAGAAAATTATGTTGGTAGATCAAGATATAATGAGCGAGATATATATATCGAAAAAGGCTCATTAGAACAAATGCTATTAACGTTAAAACACGAACTTATGCACGTTTGGTTATATGAAAATGGGCATACAAATCAAGACGGACAAGAAATATTTGATTATGAGGACTTATGCGAATATGTTGCACTTTCTAATAATTCAATAAATAGAATAGTTGATTTATATTTAGATGTAAAAGGCTTGACATTAAAATAATTTTATGATATATTAATTATAAACTTAATGTATTTGTTCATTTGCTTGGAGAGATAAAAGCAACTTATACGCCGAATAAATTGTGAGGATTGTTGAAATATACTTTCCAGCACGCATAGACGTGTGGGACAGCACAATCGGGAAAGTTGTTCCCCCTATCTGTGGGATTATTTAAGCAAATTGGAGTTCGTAGACTGAACTTCAATTTTTTTATCTTGCTTTTTATTTAATTATATGTTATAATAAAGTTATATATGATAGAGTAAAGCCCATTTCATAATAAAGGCAAAAGTCTTATTGTTATATAAGATACTTTGTCTTTATTTTTTTTGCATAATATGGTATAATAAAAACAAGGAGGTAATGAGATATGGAATATGCACAATTAATTATAGTTGCTATATTAGTAGAGGCTATATGGGAAAATTTACGAAAGATAAGAGAAAATGGAGAGTGGTCTGTAAATCGTTGTGGTGCTTTGCTTTTATCAATTCTTATATGTCTTTTAGCAAATGTTGATATCTTTCCTATTGTTGGAATATCAATTTCAATTCCATTTGTAGGAGCAGGCTTAACTGGAATTATTGTTTCAAGAGGGGCAAATTTTGTAAATGATTTGTTCACAAAATTAAATCAAAAAGGAGAGAAATAGTATGTCAAAAATAGGAGCTGATATTAGTACATATCAAAAAGGTGTAAATTATGATGAGGCAGTAAATCATATTGATTTTGCTATCATAAGAGTTGGATATGGTGTTTCTTATTTACCAGATACCCAAAGAGATACTGAATTTGATAATCATTATTGGGGTTTCAAAGGCAAAGTTCCTTTAGGTGCTTACTATTATGCTTATGGAACAAGTTATGATACAGGAAGAAAAGAAGCAGAAAATTGTTTGGCTTATATGGAAGATAAGCAATTTGAAATGCCTATTTATTATGATATGGAAGAAAATAGAAACACAAAAGAAGCAGGACAAGGATTTGTAGATAGAATTAGAGAAGCAGGATTAAAAGCAGGAATTTATGCAAGTTCTAGCTTTTTCAAGAATAAAGGATTAGCAGAAATAGACTGTGATAGTAGATGGATAGCAGCTTATGGTTCGAATAATGGAGAAATTCAAGAAAATGCGAATCCAAATAACAACGGTATAAACTGCGACTTATGGCAATATAGCTCAAAAGGTTATGTAGAAGGAATCGGAAGTAATATTGATATGGATTTAATGTTTGATGGCGAATATACACCAGAACCTACACCAGAGCCAAGTCCAGAACCTACACCAGAGCCAAGTGGAGATGATACTATTAGAGATATACAAAGATGGTGCAACAATAACTATGGCACAGGAATAGCTGAAGATGGACTATATGGACCACAAACAAAAAAAGCATTGACAAAAGCATTACAGACAGAATTAAATAATCAATTTAACGCAGGATTAGACGTTGATGGTATCTTTGGAAACTTAACAAAAAATGCTTGTATAAATGTAAGAAAAGGAGCTAGAGGCAATATTACTAAATTAATTCAATCAATGTTGTATTGCAAAGGTTATCCAATAGCTCCAGATGGTATATTTGGAGGTGCAACCCAAGGGGCTGTATATAACTTTCAAATAGGAAATGGCTTAGATGACGATGGAATTGTAGGCAAAGAAACATTTGCAAAATTATTTGGATAATGTTATAATAATTACAGATAACATATAAAAAAGTAGTGATAATAGCCCGTCACTACTTTTTATTTACTTTTTAATATTTTTATGCTATAATAAAAAAAGATGATATATTATATCATTTTTTCATATTTTTTATCTTTATATTAGGCAGCAGTTGTTTTATCTGCTGCTTAATATATTATCAATTTCATCTAATTTAAGGTCTATCATTTCACATTTAATTTGAATATTAGATATTTTATTTGTAATATCTTCCCAATTTTTACAGTTGATTTGTGATTCCAAAGATTTTATAATTCTATAATTTTTTATCTTTTTATCGCACAAATTATTAAAAGCTTGTTGCATTTGTTTTTTCATTTGTTGTTTTCTTTTTCTTTCATTTTCAATTTGCTTTATTTTTTTATAATCTATTTTTGTATTCGACTTTAGTCCTAAATTGAAATCTTGATTTATTTTTTGCATAGCTTCTTTGAATGATAGATTAAATAAATATTGAACAAATTGTATTATATCTCCGTGTCCTATTACAGCTAAAGCAATAGAATGAAGTATCATACATTTTTGCACTTGCATTTTTATCTTTATGAAACGGGCAATGAAACATACTTCTCTTATATGGAATATTATATTTTTCTAAAATATCTCTCATACTTAATACTCTTAAAATTTCATCTTTCATTTTCATCACTCTTTTCTTTTTTATATTGGTTGGGAAACCTAGACTCGAACTAAGAATCCAACAGTCAAAGTGTTGTGTGATACCATTTCACCATTTCCCAATATTTTTATATGGGGTGGACATTGGGAATCGAACCCAAACTTGTAGTGCCACAAACTACCGTGCTAAACCATTATCACTATGCCCACAATTATAATTTAGATTAATATAAATTAAATTATAATTCTAGGCACATATTATAATGGGGGATAGGATTTGCACCTATCATACTGTCGCTCCCAACACGCCAACCTGTTTTATAACAGTGGAGTCACCCAAACAGACAGTCTTGCCCAACTAAACCACGTCTACCTATTCCGCCACCCCATTTTTATTATCTTTCACTATATTTTACTTCATCAAAATGTTTTTTCATTTCTTCTATAATTTCCTTAGGAGTATTCTTTTCAATTATAGCAATATAACTATTAGTTTCATCATAAAAAGAATATTTAAGATATTCTTTATAATCTTCCATAATGATTTTTCCTTTCTTGAAATTAATACATTTATATGTAACAATTCCATTTTTCTTACTTTTATGAATATTCATACAATTCATACATTCGTGTCTTAAACAAAAGATGCAAATTTTTTCTTTCAAATCTTTTTGAACATCTTTCATAATTTTATCCTTTTTTCTTTCATTTTATCACTATGTTTAACTAAATGTCAATAATTTTATTTCCATTTTTCTTATAAATTCCTTTTCGCACTTTCCATGCTTTGATAAAGTAAATATCATCATCTACAAAATCATAGCAAATAGGTGATTCTTTTCCTTCATCTTTGCGTTCTATTCGACCTATTGATTGAATTAGGGTAATTTTGTTTTTAGTTGGAGCAATTAAAAATAAACGATTAAGTGGTTTTATATCTAGCCCTTCTCTAGCAAGCGAAAATGTTGCGAATAAGTAATGTTCTTGTTTGTTTCTCATTTTTTCAATGGCTTCTTCACGTTCTTGCTTTGCTTTTTTAGTTGTCATTTTCCCATTGATAAAAAGTCCACCAATTTGATTATGCAATAATTCTAAGCCTTCTAATCTATCCGAAAGAATTAAACAATAGTTGTTTTTTTCTTTCTGTAATAAGTCTATTATAATCTTGTTTCTGTTTTCATTCAAAGCTATATCAGAAGGAAGCTTCTGGTATAAAATTGTGCCGATCCCATTTTTGACAAGTAGAAGGTATTTCATATTGAGTTTGAATAGGAATTACATTTGCTTTTATTATTTTATCTTGAATAGCATCTTCTGGGATTTTATATTTAATTGTGTTAAGTAAACTATACATTGCCCTAGTAAGCCCGTCAACTCTGTATCCAGTAGCACTTATCCCATATCTATATTCTGCTGCCAAGTTGTTTAATATTTTTGAATACTGAGTACATTTTGTTACACTTCCGACCAACGTTCTGGCACTCGTCAACAATAATTGTTCCCCATTCATATTTATATTGTAATAAGTCTATGTTGGCTAGAGTTTGTCTAAGTGCTATCGTAACATATTTACCTATTTCAACTTTGCCTTCTTTGATTAACCCATAATCTCCTTTTTTCATATTGAAATTATTTTCTAAATAGTCTTTGAATTGACTTTGAATTTCTTTCTTTTCACAAATTATTAATGCCTTATATCCTATTCTTCTTATTAACTCCAAAGCCATAATAGATTTGCCACTACCACATTTACTTGACAATATTCCTCGTTTATAACATTGCATTTCATTTACAGCTTTTTCTTGATAATCATACAATTTCAAATTATTCTCTGGGAAATCCAATATATTATGTTTTCCCCAATTAATAGTATAATCTTCAAGTACAGGGTGCAAGTTCCAAACATTATTGATCTCTCCAATAGGCAGAACATAATCACCTTCATTAACAGAATACATTTTTATCTTTTTAGGAATATTTCCAGTCCAGAAACCCATTGCTTTCTTTTTTTGAATTTCGGGATTATTTATTTCTAGCTGCTGTCTACAAAAGTCCTTTATTTCTTTAGTTGGAGATTCTATATGTATCTGTGAATCAATTTTTATTTTCATTAGTTCACCTCGATATTAAAGGTCGGAACTGAATCTATTGTTGCTTCAAATTCTATACTTTTTACAAATTTAATCTCATGCCCGTCTTGATATAAATGTATATATTTTAGATTTTTATCAACTGTTAAAACATAATGATAGTTTTTCGTAAAATCTTCTTTTATTTTTTTATTTTCTGCTTTAACATCCAAAATTTCTTTATTAACTTCGAAGATTATATCACGTAGGTCTTTAATTAACGCAAGGCATTCATTATTTCTTTCTTTTTCTCTTTTCAATTCATTTTTCTTAAAAAACATATTTGTCCTCCTTTATTTTTACAAATTGCCCTGTCTTTATATCTTTTGGTCTATTTTTACTTTCTTCTCTATGCCAACAACCACAACTTTTAACTGTACTATAAGGATATATAAAAGAGTCTTTTCTTAATATTACTATTTTACCACAATCACATTCACATCTCCAGTAACTTCTGGTATGATTAGCTTTTGTTTCAATATGATCCAATCCTAAAACTTTTAATTTGTTATATTTATTTCCAGTAATATCAATTATTCTTTGCATTTAATATTCTCCAATCTTTTTTATATTAGGTTCTATTTTCTTCAAATCTATGCTTTTGTCAAAAAACTGTAATAAATCAAAATTTATAAAATATACTTTATTATTCCATTTTATTGCGATAATCATATTAGTATTATTTTTTTCTTTGAATTTTTTATAAGCTAAAAATTGATTAGCCTCTAATCTATCTAAATTAAATACACCTGTTTTATTATCTAAGTTTTTACATTCTATTAAAGTTGCAATATTATTTTTAATTGCGACTATGTCTACTGGCTGGCTCCCAGATACACCTTTTTCATTATATATTACATAATATCCATTGCCCGAAAGCCACCAGCAAAGTTGCTCTTCAAATTTTTTCCCAACTTCATATTGTTTTTTTCCCATTATTTAATTCCCACCTTATCCAATGATTCTTGCAATTTTTTATCATCAAATCCTGTTCTAAAACTTGTGTGAATAAAATGCTCAGGTAAAAAGTCACAATTAGCATCATCTAAAACCAAATAATTAACACAACGATAATTTGCAACAAACTCCATTATCTCTTTAGTTCTATCTCCGTTAAAGGGTGTTTTCATTTCAAACTTCATACCATATTCAGCTAATCTTGACTGGACTATTTCAGAATCAATACTATTCATTCTCCATGTAGAACTTAATATTATATGTACTTTATAACCAACATTAGTTAATTTTTGATTTAATATCATTAAATTATTTAAACATTTAGGGTCAAATGGAAAACGATTAAAACTCATTATTCCTTTTATATTATGTCTTTTTAAACATTCTCCAAAATAAGTTGCATTATTCATTACACCATCAATATCTAAAAATATATAAAAATTCTTATTCATTATTTATCCTTTCTACTTTTATTCCTAGCAAAATTCTAAACATAATTCTGTGAAATAAATTTATTTTTTTATTTGTTCTAAACACTAAATTCCCTAAAATCAATTTTGAATTATATTTTTCAGGTGTAAAATTATGATACATTTTCGTTCTCCATTATATATAATTTGCAATAACCTTTTTTTTCAAGATATAATAGCATTTCTTCTCTATCGTTAAATGTAGCCTCAAAAGTATGCTTACCATCTATTAGCTTATATAAAAATATTCCTTCATCTCTTAATAAATAAATATATTCTTTCATACTGCCTCCTAAAATTAATTTTAAGGCATTTTACATTTCTTAATATATAACTTGTTTACTGTAATGCAAAATGCCTTAATTCACACCATTCTGCTAAAATGGAAGGCCATCATTTCCCTCTATTACATTTACATTTACTCCAGAATTTTCTGCAAATTCTTCTAAGTTGTTATTGGTATTATTTTGTTGTTTACTTCCACAAAATTCAACCGATTCAACAATAACATTGGTAGCAGTTCTTTTTTCTCCGCTATCTGTTTCCCATTGATTATTTTGTAAATGTCCAATTAAAAGCATTTGTGATCCTCTACTAAAATACTTACTAATAAAATTTGCTGTATTCCCAAAAGCAGAGCAATTAAAGAAGTCTGTTTCATATTCTCCACTTTGATTTTTATAATCTCTACGAACTGCAATGCTAAAGTTAGCTACCTTTTTATCGTTTCCTAAATCTTTTAATTCTATATCTTTCGTAAGATTCCCTTTAAGTATCGTCTTATTCATTTTCGCCTCCTATAATTTTCATTATTTTTGCTTTGCTTACAACTTTTGCGTTTGAACTTTTACAAACTTCCATTACTTGTTCAATAGTATTGATTAAAACATCTAAATTGTTTTTCAAATCTTCATTTTTTTCTTCTAGTTTTTTAATCTTTTCTTGCTTTTCCTTATTTTCCTTTAATGCTTTATCGTATATCATTTGCTCTATAATATTATTTGCATCTTCAAAAATCTTTTTTTGTTCTTTTCTTTTTCTTAAATTTTCTAAAAATTTCATAATCTTAATCTCCTTTATTTTATATTTAATACTTTTCCATATTTACATTTCTTGCAATCTTCTTTATCCACATTGCTATTTTTAATATAGCAACACCAATAAGACTGATTATTCATTTCTACCGTATGAGGACAACCTTGTTGTTTCATTTTAATCTCCTTTCCTTAATCAAAATAATAATCATCATCGTCATCTTTTTCTAAGTCTAAATCGTAAATATTAGCAATATATTCTTTAACTTTTTGCCATCTTTTTTCTTTATCTTGTAATTTGTTGTCTAGTTCTTTTATTTTTTCTTTTTTTTCTTTTATTTGTTCTTCAATCTTTTGTAATTCTTTTTCTTTATTATATTTTGCTATTCTTCTCATCATTGTTTCGTCAAGTTTAATTGTATCTTCATCAATACTGTTTCCTGTTGTAAAAGTAAAAGTCTTAGATACTCCAACAGTTTGTTTTACGCCTCCTAAAGGGTCTTCGTATTCTATGCAATTAGTGTCTACATTCATTTCGTATATATCGCCAGTAATATAATGTATTTCTTTTTCATCATAAATAATAAGGTGTTGCCCTTTTATATTCATCATTTATTCCTCCTTTCTCCAAAAGTCGTCGTAGTACCATATTCTATCGCATTTTTGTTTACTTATACAATAATCACAATGACCGCAACTTGTTGGTTCAATTTTGCCTTGTTTTAATTCTTGTAAATGAGGTAAATAAGATTGTAAAAATTGTAACTTCAAAGACAACTTTTCTTGTGGAATTTGTAGCAATGCTCTTTGACTATATTTTTGTTTTGTTGCAACTGCTATAATAAATGGTAATTGATTTCCTGTATTTTTCCATACAATTTCTTGATATAATGCACCTTGTAAAACATAATCATAAGCATCTATAAAATTCTCTTTTTGTCTAGTTTTATCGTTCCATATTAAATCTAAATTTGCCATTGCCTTTAAGTCTACAATACATTTATCTTTATGAAAACTATCTATTTTAATTTTAACTGGAACTCCTGATATTTCACCAGTCATAATTTGCTGATGGTCTCCACCTATGTATTTCATGAACATTTCGTCTTGTTGCATTTGACTTAAAACTTCTTCTGCAATTTTATAATCTGCTTTTAAGTCTCCATTTTTCAAAAATATTTCTGGATGTTTTTCTTTGAATTTTTCTAAAGTTCCACTAACGGCTTCATCTATATAACTTGATACAAGCATAGCTTTCGATGTTTCTTCTACCCATTCACCTTTTAATTTTGCTAATGCACACGCTTCACATTTCATAAAAGATTTAATTTGTGAACTTCCAGTATATTTCATTTCGTTTTCTAAACTAAAATAATTATCTTCATTTAATTTAATCATTTTTCATACTCCATTCTTTCAATTCTTTATATAAATCATCTCTATAATCCAACGGAACTAGGTAAAAATAATCTTTCATTCCATCAAAAGCTTCTTGAAATGTCATATTATATGAATGTACCCATTCTAATATATTTGTCTTAAATTCTTCTACATAATCATTATAATCTTTTATCATTATTACTCATTCCCCTCTTTAATCTTTTTTCTAACGAATCGTATCTGGTATGATAATAGTCTTTTATTTTGTTTGTTTTTAATTCTTGTTTTAATTTGTTCCTTCTTAATCTTCTAATACAATTACTCATTTTTACCTCCTTATAGAATATCTTGTGGTTGTTGCCTATTTGGAGTAACATCTTCAACTTCATCACTTGTTAAAACACCATTTAATGCCTCAGGACAATATAGTCTAGCAAAGAACGCCATTGCTCTATATCCTAACATTTGAGAAGTCATTGTAGACCATTTTGAAGTTTCTTTACCATATTTATCTTTTCTACTCCACCAACCTTCTTTTTTAGCTAAATCAACAGTAACATTGTTTCCTTTTATTCTTTTATTATCTCTAATTCTAGTTGCTTCTAAATAGCAGCCATAATTATCTTTTCCTTCTTCACCAAAATAAACTAAATCTAAATCTTTATATTGTCCTGTTTTTTCTATTAATGTTTTACAAAATGATCCAGACCATGAAAGTCTACCTTTTATTAGATGTAAATTTTGTGCTATTGTAAAAACATCCATATCCATTTTTTTAGCCATTCCTAATGCAACTATAACATTCTCTGGATGTCCTTGGAATTCACTTGGGAACAAAGAACTTTTTGCTAATTGATTTGCAATTTTCCAATCATCTGAGAATGATTGCAATGCAGTTTGATGTTGTTCTACTTTTGCTGGTTTTGTTTCTGCTTGTTTAGGTGTGTCAACTGTGTCAACTACTTCAACTTCATCAATAACAAAGCCTTCATTTTTTTCTTTTTCTGTCATATTAGGAAACATATCCATAATATTTTGCATTTCTTTGCTTAATTGATCTAGTCTTTTTTCAACCTTTTCTTTTTCTTCTGGATGGTCCAATAAATACTCTGCTCCAGTAGTAAATGATTTTAATAAATCATTGTACTTTTGTTTTAATACTCTTTCTTCTTCCATAATAAATCTCCTTTTCTTTATTTGATAAATATATATTAACATAGTTTTAATTAAATGTCAAGTGTTTTTTAATAAAAATTAAAATTATTTTGTAGTACTTCCAAAACCACCTACTCTTTCACCTTCTGCATTATCATCTTCTGTTGTATAATATTTTTGGAATATTCCTTGTCCTATACAATAACCTTTTTCAATTTTTATTGGTTCGTTGCTTAAATTATAAAAAGCAAACATCATCTCTCCATCATTATCTGGGTTCCCATAATAATCCTTTTTGTTATCATATAAGCTGTTTATCTTATATTTCTTATAATTTCTTATAAGTTCAGACTATATCTTCATTCTTCCATAGAATGTTGGGTGCTCGTGTCGTGATTATTGACTTGGTTATCTCACACGTTAGTCGTTGAACCTTCCTTTTACTTTAAAACCATTTCAAAGGCTCGGCTGCTGATTATCCAATCTTTCAAATTTTTACACTTTGGTATTGAAAGCTCTAAGGAGTTTCCAGCAATTCTCCCAATTTAAAGACGCCAATTATTTATTTCTTATTTTTGAATGTAACCTTGTATGCTCTCCAAGTGTCATAACTTTTAAATTTGACAATTCATTGTTTTTTCTATTCATATCTATATGGTGAACTATATATTCAGGTTTTAAATATAATTTTCCATTTATTTGAATCGAATTTTCTTTATTTAATAAAAATTTTTCTGCAATTAATCTATGTTCAAAAACAAAACCATCACAATCTCGAAACGGATGTTCTAAACATCTTATTTTTATATATCCATAATTTGTTACTTTTTTATCGGATTTCCACGAAGAATTTTTGTTTCCTTTAAGCCCATACTGATGGTTTTTATTTCCCTTCATATATTCCATCTTAGCTTTTCTATGACATTCTCTATTGCAATAATGATTTTTACTTTTTTTTAAGCGACAAGGTTTTAAGTGAAACTTTTTTCCACATATAGGGCATATACAATTATAATAATTTTCATTTTCTATTATGTTTTGTTTTTTCTTGAATTGCCCTTCACATTTTTTTGAACAAAATATATTTTTTCTGCTTAATCTTTCTTTATGCCTAATTTCAATGTCTATTCCACAATTACTACATTTCTTTATACATAATAGTTTACCTTTTTTATTCATATTTTCCCTCCCTTTATTACAATTATACCATATATGTTGGGAAGTGTAAATATAATTATATAACTTTAGCGTCTATTATTCCCAAGCTATTAGGAATAACTAATTTTTTCTTTTTAGGATTTGAACTTCTATTTACTAACATTAAAAATTCATCATCTTGCATTTTTACTTTTACTCCTGTTGGAACTAAAACAGGATCATCTCCAATTTTATATGGTGGAATTTCAACATCTTCTATACATTCAAAATCATAACCTGCACTATGCTTTGTTTTTCTTTGTGGCAAATTAAAATCTACCTTTTTTGTTTCATAACCATTACTTGTTATTCTATTTACATATTCAAATTTTCTCATTTATTTATCCTCCTTAACTATTTTTACTTCGCAACCTAAAGCTTTGCTTATTTCAGCCATAGTCATTTCTTTAACTTCTTTTGAACTATCATAAGTTGTTTTATAAGTTGGAACTTCAATTTTTATAATTTTTGTTCCATAATCTTCATCATTTATTAATAGATTATCTTTTATATCATAACATTCAAGAATATCTTCCTGTTCATTTATAAAACTATTTTCATCATTTTTTACAAATACATTATATTCTTCTGAGTCTGTTGTAATTTTAGTTCCAATAGGTAATTCGAATAATTCGTTCTTAGTTGGTTTAGTGTTAAGTGGTTCAAAAGCTCTTTCGTCCCATATAAAGTCCTCTTTATCTTCCTCGATTCTATATGCCAACCTTTCCATAAATGATTCAGTTTGTTTAATAGTTACAATCTTCCCCTCCATATCTGTCATTTCATAATTACAACCACCAGCAAAGTTCTTAATATCCATTAAGTTACTTTTAATTCTTACTTTATCTCCGCACTTTAAATTTGCTCATCTATTCTTCCTCCTTAAAAAAATAATTTATCATATAATCTATTCCATTTGATTTTAGCATTTCATTTAACTTTATAGATTCTTTAGCTAAAGGCATTATAATTTTTATTACTGTTGCTGCATTTATTTTTATCTGTCCCTTAAAAATATAAGTAATATATTGTCTTGAATACTTAGTTATTTGTGCTATATAAGAATTCATTTTACCCTCTTTTAATTCATTTAGTTTTTCTTCTCTAATTTTGTAGTACATTCCTTTACCTCCTTAATCAATATTTTTGTTATATCTTTGCATATAAAATATGTTATTATTCCTAATATCATATTCAAAGCTGTCTTTGGTATTGGATGCAATAACTCTATTAGATTAACTCCAATGTTCAACGCAAAGAATATTATTAAACAATTTACTCCAACTATATATAATATATCTTTTATTTTATTCATTTTTATCTTTCCTTTCTATAAATTCATAACCATATCTGTTTATATTTTCAATTTTACCGATTGATTTTATTTTTTTATTTATTCTTGTTATATGAGTTGCAATAGTTCCTCTTGAAAATAATTTTAATTTATTGTTACATATACAATTGCATAATTCTTCAATAGTAACTCTTTTTTTATCATATATATATCCAAAAATAAAGTTTTCATTAGGAGTTAGTTTTATTTTTTCAGATGAATTAGTTATTATTCCAAAAATCTTATCATAATTCATTTTTTATCCTCCTTACTTCCAAAATATATTATAGCAATTAAAAAACCAGCAATTGCACCCAAAACAAATTTAATCATTGGTGTTCTCCTTTTCTTTTAAGTAATTATTCAATTTTCTTTCTGCTAGATCATCACATAATAGCAATGATACAATAAATCCTAATAAAACTCCTGTTAAAAACATTTGCATAATTCATTTTCTCCTTTCATTAGTTCCCTTCATTTTATTTATTTCTTTTACTAGCTCATTAATTTTAGTTGCAAGTGTTAAATCTATATTTCTCATTTTATTTGTTGTTCCTGTAATTGTTGTAATATATTTTTCTTCACTATCAAACTGCAATTCTTCTATTGTCTTATCTTCTTCTATTATTTCGACTTCATCATTCAAAATTTGAACTAAATCTAAACAATAGCCATCTTTATTTCTGTATTGTACTAATGTGTCATCATCTAATTTTTGATATTCTGTTTTCCAATGTTTTATTTTTGCTGGTACTTCATCTCCTTTCGCAATTTTATTCAATAAATCAATTATACGAATATTATTCATTTTCATACCTCCATTTATATCCACCAGCACTTTTATTAATTCCACTACAGCACTGTGAAATACTTGATACTAATATCTTTAGTTGTCTTTCAACTTCACTTGCACTTTCCCATGTTTTTAAAAGATTACCATTTAAATCATATTGTATAACCCTTTTTGACCTTGGATGTTCGTTGTTTTTTTTATTACACCACGCTCCTTTTTTTAATCCAATTCTATACGCCTCTTTTTCATTGTAGCCATAAGTGCACCATTCAAGATTCTCTAAAGAATTGTTTAATATATTTCCATCTATATGATTTATGCAAGGATAATTTTGAGGATTAGGAATAAAAGCTTTTGCTAATAATCTATGTAATGTTTTCGTATGTACTTTCCCATTTTTCATCATACTAATGGTTTTATATCCTTGTCGATTTTTAGAATTTTTCAATATTTTTTCTTTTGTTCCTTTAAAACTTCTTATACTTTTAACTTGACCTTCTTTATTTATATAATACCCTTCAAATTCTTTTATAGGTTTCCATTCTGTTTTATTCATATCTTTATCCTTTCTTTAATAAATCTTGTAATTCTTCTATTCCATATTCAATAACTTCTTTATACGTATATTTATTATCTAATGGAATATAATCTTTTCTACTATTTAATTCTTTAATCTCATCTTCTATCTTCTTTTCCCAATCACGATTAGCTTGATTATATCCTTCTTTGTATCTGTCCATATTATTTCTCTACTTTCTCTACTAAATTTGCTTGAATTAAATCGTATAAAATATCTAAATCTTGACAAAAAATTTCTCTGTTCCATATAAAAACTTCAGTTGCACCTTTTTTAGTATATTTTTCATATGATTCGGGGCATTTAGTGGTTTCTTCTTTATAATCAAACCCGAACTTTTCTAATTCCTTTAAATCAACTTCTTTTCTTATTCGTAGCATTATTCTTCCTCACTTTCATCTATAATTCGTAATTCATCTTGTATCTGCTCTTGATTCCTTTGTAAAATGTTGTAAGCTAAATCACCAATTTTGTTTGCACTATATCTATTGTCATTTTTCCATTTTGCACATTCAATTAGCTCATCTGTTAAATAGTCATAAAGCCTTGAGTATAAGTGCATATTTTTATATCTTTCATCGTCTATTGCTTCGTCGCATAATGGTTGTATATCTCCACACAATTTATTTATTATATCTTCTATCTCCATACTTTACCTCCCCATAATTTTTAGTTTCACTAAATTTAATTTGCTTACATTCCTTTTTATTGCATAAAAATTGTTTTATACATATTCTACATTTATTTTCCATTGTTACTTCCTTTCCAATGCCTTGCAATTAAGTCATTTACACTTACCATCTTTGTGTCTTCTTCAAAATCTCCATCTTCATATAACCTGCAATATCTGTCCTTGTCAATTAATATTCCTGTATCAGTTCTTCTATTATTTTCGTGAAGACTGTCACATCCACGACAAGTATGAGTACAAGTATGATTTTTATAATTCCAATATCCACATTCAGCCAAAGGCATCAATTTGTTTTCTATATATTCAAGAGCTTTATTTTTCTCTTTTTCTTTTTGGTATAAGTCATAATCTACATATATTTTGTGATTATCTTTTATATTTACATTGTTTGCAAATCTTTGAGCTCTTTCTAATGAACTAAAATGTCTGTGCATTGTTTTATATCCTGATTTCATAAATATAGTGAATCCAACTATAAAATCATAATTTTTATCTTCATTCATAATTACCTCCTAACCTTGGTTTAATATTTTTCTCATTTTACCTGCATCTGTTATATCTTCAACTTTGTATAAATAATTAATTCTTTTAGCAGTATCATAAGCAACTTTTTTAAGTCGTTCTGTTTCTTCTTCTATTGTTTTGTTTGGATTTGCAATTTCTCTTATGTGTAATGTTTCATAATCAGAGCCATATAAGTCCGCTTTTTCAGAATATGTATAAACTTTACTTCTAATTTCTTGTTCAACTCTTGTTTTTATTTCCTCATTATGTTCCCTTTTTGAAAATGGGCTTGTTATAGTTAAAAATATATCTATTACATTTACAATATCTATGTTATCATCTATAATCCATTCTTCAATATTAGGGTCTTCCCAGAATTGTTTTGAAATCTTTCCATTTTTTATATATTCTTTTGCTTTTTCTTTTGTTGTAAAGCACGCTTCTATATGATAATCACTATAACATCCATCTGTTACTATGTATATTTTTTCACTCATAATTACCTCCTAAACATATTTATTAAGGTTTTCAATTAAATCGTCTAATCCATTATATCTATATCCTCTATCATCTATATAAATAATTCCAACTGCTTTTTCGTTTGTTACTCCTATAATGTCATCTTCTTTCCAATACAGATTGCCTTCCATATCTTTATTAAAAACTCTAAATTTTAAATCTATGTTTTTATCTTTAGATAAATGTGTTACTATTTGAACAGCAGGTCGATTGCTTGATATTACTATATAATAATCTTTCATAAGTTCTTTTATATAATTTAATAATTCATAATCTATCTCTCCATATATTGAGCCATCTTTCCAACCTTTATATCCTTTGTGTATTACTCCATCAAAATCAAATACTATTGTTTTCTTGCTCATAATTACCTCCAAATATTAATCGAAACAAACTATATGTATGTATTCATGTACTTGTACTTCTTTTTGCTTAAACGGAAATTTCTTGCAATATGGACATTGTATATCTTCTATTTGTTCTTTCTCAGTTAACTCATATCCACACCAATTTTTGTCTGCAGTTATTACTTTTACATTTTCTGGATATTCTTCAAAATTAACTCGAATTTCGCTATCACTCCCATCATAATCAAATCTGCTTATAAGTACACTATCTATTTCTTTTCCACAACTTGCACATTTACTCATTCTAACCACCCCAATTCCTTACATTTTTCGTTTATTGCTTGTAGTTCTTGCATTGTTATTGCCAAACTTCTTGAATATTTATTCCCATTAATATACATTGAGGCCATAGCCGTTTTTGAATTTCCTTCAAAGCTTATTGCTAATGTTGTGTATTCATTTTCTTTTTTAGTATATTCAAGATAATTATAAAAATTTTTAGTTACTTTTTTATATCCTAACTTTTCAAACATTTCATCAGCTTTACTCATTTATTTCTCCTTTCTATCTATCTTCAATATCTCTATATTGTTTTAGTTCTTCTTGAAATTTATCTGTTTTATCGTACCCACAACTCCACATTTCTGGGCAATAACCTCTATAAACACATTCCTTTACCATAACCTCTGCTACAAATTTATCATGTTTTGAAACTTCTTCTTTCATAGCTTGCATAACTTGTCTTGTTTCAGGAGAAGCTTGGTTGCATAATCTTTTTCTTGATAAGTTTATAAGTGCTTGAGCATTTGCTTCATATTCCATCTCAACTTCTGCTCCTTGAGGTAATTCATCTCTGTTCACACCAGTCCTATCTGTCCTTTGTGTTCTTATCCATTTTTCAACTCCGACGTGATGTCTTGCAAAATGAGTTGCAACCCAACTTTTTAATTCTGTTATTTTGAAACAATATATTAAACTTCTGATTGGACTATGCTCTGCTCTCAATATACTTCGTTTGAATTTATCGCTAGGCTCTTTTCCTAATTCGTCTTTATGTACTGTGGTACGAGCTTTATTTACTACTTCTTGCCAATCTCCTTTTATTTTTGTTAATTCTACTTTCATTTAATCCTCCCAATAATCAATTTCAGCTTCATCTAGAATTTCTTCTTCATATTTGTCATAAACTTGATAATCAATTTCTTGCTCTATTTCATCCTCTTCCAAATTATCATCTATCTCTAAAATTTTTATTATAGGTTTTAAATATATGGTTACTCTATATCTGTTCATCTTATCCTCCATTTTTTATAATTTTCTTCATATTGCTCTCGCTCTTTTATTACTGGGCAATTGTCATCTCCTGTAAAGTTAGGCATTTCTAACTTAGTACAGCCTAAGCATAAGCCTTTTGATATGTATTCTTTGCATTTGCCTTTTAGTGATGGGTATTTCATCTTTCCTCTCTTTCTTCTCTCCAAAATTTTCGCTCATCTTTTGTTCTATTATAAGCCACATACTTATTTTTCTTCTTTTGCTTTAATACTATGTTAAATGATGTTGCTCTTATTTCAAAATTGTTTGGTTCGTCTGTATATTCTACTTTACATTGTTTATATTTCATATTTTACCCCTTATTTATATTAATATTCCGGCATTATATACCTAGATTGTTGTCTTCCTAAAATAATACATATTGCTGCGGTTGGATCAAACTTGTTTTCACCATAATCTTCTCTTGAATAAAATTCAACAATGCTGTTTAATACTTCTTTTGCTCTTTCTTCTGTTTTGTATTTTCCTATTATTCTGCAACTTTTCTCATTCTCTGATTTACATTGAACCTGATATATATTTTCATTTGTGTTTTTTCTTATTACTATTCCTACTATGTTTTCAAAGTTTATTATCATTCTTTTATCTTGACTAACTATTATCATTTTTCACCTCCTTTTTATTTTCATAATATTTTATTTTTCTTATTTTTAAGATTTCATCTTTTTTTCTTTGATAATACTCTTTTTGATATTTCCTTCTTTTTTCTAATAACTTGTCTTTATTTTCTTCATAATATCTTTTAGATTTGTCTATACATTCTTCTTTATTTTCTTCATAATATTGTTTTTTATATTCTGTTCTTTTCTCTTTTGTTTTTTGATAATAATAATGTTGATGGCACTTTTCACTACAAAAATTTTTGCTATTAGTATTATTTATATTTCCACAAACTATACAATGTTTCTCCATTAATTTTTCCTCCAATAACTTAAAACTTTTACTTTTTTACTACGTTTCATTTTATTTAACGCTTTATTCCATAAATAATAACTTTCATAAATTTTAGAAAACACTTGACCTGTACTTAAATTTAATAATTTAATCTCAAACATATTTTTCTCCCTTCTTAATATGCTTATATATTATCATAAATTTAATTTAATGTCAAGTGTTTTTGAAAAATAATTAAAATAAATTTGAAAATATTTTTCCTTCTTAAAACTCAAAACTCATAATATAATCTGAATTTATATATATTTCTTTTCCGTTATCTTCAATCATTATTACTTCGCCTTCATTTATTGATTCTATAAAACAAAATTCACTTCCATAGAACTTTACATTTTCAAATATTTCATCCATCATAACTATTTTTGAAATTATAATACTTTCATTCATTTTTGTCCTCCATCATTTCATCTTTTATCTCAATATGATTTATCATTCGTTTACATTTGTAACACCATAACCACTTCTTATGCCCAAATTTCTTTTGCTTATTTTCTTTTCTAAATATTTCAACTTCGTTTCCACAATTCGGACAAATTAATTTAGTCTTTATTACTGCTCTCTTGTTTCTCATTGTTAACACCTTCTATTCTTGCTTTTGCTATTTTACAATATTCTTCATTTTGCTCTATTCCTATAAATTTATAATTAGCATTTCGTTCTTTATTTTCATACATTATTGCTTTTCCTGTACTACCACTTCCCATAAATGGATCCAGTATTGTAGCACCTTTAGGACTTACTAATCTTACTAAATATTGCATTAAAGTTGTTGGTTTTACACAACAATGTGTATTCTTATCTTCTAATCCTTCATCTCTATCTTTGCGTGAAGCTTTTGCACAATAGAAATATCTTGCTGCAGAACCGCTATCTTTAAAACTATAATCGGTTACTACACCTACTTTATAACTACTTGCATTATAATTACCACCACTCTTTCTTCCTGCTCTTCCTATTTCTCCTTTAGTATAAGGAAATCCACCACATACTTCGTCAAAAGTTATTTGGTCGTAAGTTAGTATTGTATTTGCGGGAAATCTACCCTTTTCATTAGGCATTAGAGCACTTCCTTTTCCATCTACATTTCCAAATGGTTTTACACCAATAAATTCTTTACTTGCTTTTTTAGTATTCATAATATAATCCTCTTGGCTCATAGATACTCTACACTCATCAATATTTATTCCACCAACACCATATTTTATTACATTGTCTACCAAACTGCCTTTAAACGGTTTTCTTGCTACTATGATTTGATTTAGACTAGGGTGTAAGTCGTTTTTTTCTTCCTTCAATATAGCATTGTCTTGAACAGAAAGTATGTTTATGTAATTTAGTTTCAACTTTTCTTCTTTTAAAAATTCTTCCACAGTTAAGGCATTTTGCTTCATACCAAGTTGTTTTATCTTGTTTCCTTCCGTGGTATTTTTTAATATGTTCTCCACAACTAACAATTTCAAGATTTTCAATTCTGTTATCAGATTTATTTTCGTTTCTGTGGTGTATTTGCTCATTTGGTTGCAAATCTCTACCAAGAAATTTAGACATAACAATTCTGTGTTCAAGTTCGTATTTTCCGTCAATATTGACTGCAACATATCCATCACTTCTAACAAATCTTCCTTTGTAAACATCTTGCTTTCTGCATTGTTGAGAACAATATTTTCTTCCACGCTTTGCTTGGCTTGGTTTAACTTTGAAATCTTTTCCACAATATTTGCATTTAAGTTCAACTGGCATTTTTCTATCACCTCATTTAATATATCTAATATTCCAATCAATAAATAAATTTCTATACTATATGGTTTTTGTGCCACGATTATACTTTCATAACTAGGTTTTAAGGCTGTTCCGCCAACCTTGCCATTTTTTGCCCAGCTCACTTTTATAATCTGTATATGCTGGTTTTACCTCAAAATTAGTTTTAATATCTTTTCTACTCCCTTTACCGGCTGTATCTATTGCTTTTCCACGATGCTTTTGTAATCCTGCTTTTTTATCAAGCATGAGTCCTATATTCATAGATTTAGGAAATCCGAGAACCGATATAGCCACATAATAGTATCTCTTATCTCAAATCCTGCATCTTCTATTGCACAGGCTATTCTATGAAATGTACGACTTCCACCAAAAGCAAGTAAATATCCTCCTGGCTTTAATACTCTTAAACATTTCTCCCAAGTTTCTTTTTGAAAACTTATACCTGCATTATCCCAACCTTTATTCATAAAATTTAATTCATAAGGTGGATCAGTAATTATGCAATCAATAGACTTTTCTTCCATTTTTTCTAATTCTTTTAGCATATCGCCGTTTATTAATTTTATATCTTCCATTTTTTCTCCTCTCTTTTATCCTTCTATATCTTGTTTTATTTTTGTGTAATAATTTTGTAAAGTCGCTAATAAATATTTATAATCTTCGTCGTCTTTACAAAATTCCACATATTCTAAATCACCCAAATCACTTATAAAATGACCAAGCTTATACAAATCTTTTTTTAATTTTTCTTTTTCTTTTCTATCCATCATTTCTCCTCCTCTTTTATCCTTCCATTCTTGCTTTTACTATTTCATAGTATTTCTCATCAATTTCTATTCCTATAAAACTTCTATTACAATTTTGTTTTTTATTCATATTTTTTACTGCTAATCCTGTTGTTCCAGAACCCATAAAAGGATCAACTATAATTGAATCATAAGGTAATATTCCGATTATGTTTTCCATTACTTTAATGGGCATTTGACAAGGGTGAGCTGTTTTATCTTTACTTACATTTTTTACTTGATTAATATTCCACCAATCATATAATTTAGCTCCAGTTTTTCCTTCTGCAATTCTTTGTTTTATTCTTTTATCATTTGGATTTTTATATGGTTGTTTTACTTGATTCATATTTGGATTTATTCCAAAAAAAGCAATATCTCTATGTTGTTTTGCTGTGTTTGAATTATATACCCAACTTATTATTCTTTCTGGAAATTTGCCAATTTGAAAAGCCAATTTATATAATTGTTCTGGATAATGAATGATTACACTTTTATAATTTTCTATTAGATTTCCTAAACCTTCAAAATACTCATCTTCATTTAATCTGTCTTTATATGTATTATAATGATATCCTATATTAAAAGGTGGATCAGTTACAATTATAATTTTATTTGTATCATAATTACTTAATATTTTATGTAGAATTTGTTTACAATCACCATTTATTAATTCTATATCCATCATTTATTTCTCCTCCTCTTAAAACAAGTTCCGTTTAATTTTTGTCTATCAGCATAATCTTCTATAAATCCTACAATAGCATCTGTAACAGTATCTAGTCTTTGTAGCCAATCATATACAATCCCATCATCTAATCCACTTATACTATCAATCTTAGCTTTTATTTCATTGCACTTTTTACTACATCTGCTCATTTATTTAATCATCCCCTTTCAAATTATTATAAAAAGTTTTTATTTCTTTTTCTTTATCTTCTAAAAATTCTATTATTTGATCTGTGTCTTTAGAATCTTCTTTCGTAAATTCTTCTGAAATTTTGTTAAGAACAGTCATAATATCATCACTCTTTTTAATTATTTTAGCTTTTCTATCACCTGCTGCTATCATCATATCAAGTATCATGTCCGTTATAGCCATTCCTCTTGAAAGACTTTCCTTTATTTTATCTTCTTCATCTTTATTCATATTTTCTCTCCTTTATTAAAATTTCGTTATTTTATCGCATTTTTGCGTGCATGCGCAATTTATTTCCCCTTCTTTCTCTAATTCTTGCATATTTATTTCAAATTGCTCTTGAAATACGTCTATGTGTCTCTTATAATAACTTTCAAAATCTTTTGCAAGTTTTTTTATTCGCCTTTTAGGTTTTAAATCAATATTTCCTATATCATAATAACCAATAGTTATAAGAAAAATCAACATTTCTTTTTCAAGCTTTAAAAAATTTTTCGCTTTCAAATGGTGAATAGCACCAGCATCCATATTTTTATACTTCAAATAAATACGAATATATTTAGGACTGTTTTTTAACACTTTTCTTTGTAAAAAATTATATTTGTATCCAGAATAAATTATCTCAATTCTATATTCGCCTATATCTTTTAAAAAATGACTACATCCATCATAAAACACTTTATTATATCCTTTAAAATACTTTTCTTCTGTTTTTGTTTTTTTTACTATATACATATATTCCCTCCTTTATTTTTCATATATTCTATATATTTATTTATATCAACATAACTTTTGCCTTTTGGCAACCAATCAACATCTCCTACTTGAAAATGCCTCTTATATTCCATGTATGTAGGATGCTCTAAATTATAATCACTTGCAATTATACTCCTACACCAATAAGCATAAATACAAGTTTCTTCGTAATTCTCCTTAAAACCTTTGATTTTTATACTTTCATAATCTTCTTCAATATACCCAAACTTTTCTAATGCTTTTTGCCTATTTTTATACCTAGTTTCCCAAAACTTATAATCTTCTTCTAATATTAACTCTGTCTTAAATATTTTCTTAAATTTTTGTATTTTTTCATGTTTTGCATTTGTCATAATTATTCTCCTTTCTAATATAACGGTGTTGGATTTTCGTCATAAACACCTAATTCTTTTTGCTCCTCTGGTCTAACTGCTAATTGAGTCATATACATTATACCGTTGCTTTTATGAAATTCTTCTCCAAATTTTTCTTTAAGTATTTTATTTGCATTTATAGATGATAACATTCCTTTTCCATTATTATTTATAATACAATATTGTTTGTAGCACTTTAAGAAAGTAGCTCTTTTCATTTTAATATTAAGCTCAGAAGTGTCTTCGCAACATTCATCTATAAAACTTAAAAATGTATTATTTGTTTTTTCGTATTGTTCCAATGTGCTTTTCATATTCTCAGTTGGTTTAATTTCATACTTATTATCAATAAGCCTATATAAAGCCTCTAAAGCTCTTTTCAAAATTGTGTTTTTTTCCAACATCATTTTGTCAAATAATTTTTTATCTTTTTTTTCGTCTGGTACTACATTTACACAAGCAATAGGCAATATCCTATCATAAACCCATTTACCTTTATCTCCACCAAAAGAAGGCAAATCATTACAATTAAACCACATAAAGCCTTTGTATAAATAATTAACTCTCGCACCATACTTAAATTCAATGGAAATATTGTCTCCACCAGTTGCTTGTTTAAATATACTCATATCTGTTACATTCTGATAACTCATATCATTGCAACCAACTAATCTTTTGCCATATAAAGCCGATTTCCCAAAAGATTTATTCAAATCTTCTAAATCTATTGTTGAAAAATTATTACCACCTAAAAAAGTTTCAACCAATTTTTTTATTTGAGATTTTCCCGAATCACCTTTTCCAACTAAAAACAATGCTTTTTTAGTTCTAAATCCATAAACATTGCTAATACAAAGCCCCATAATCTGCATTAATATTTCAATCGTATCTTTATCATAATTACAAAGAAATTCTATATAGCTGTCAAACACAGGGCAAAAATCAGTTGCTTTTTCAATATCTCTGTATTTAGCTGGTATTTGTATAGTTGTTAAATATTTAGGGTCATGTTTCAACAACTTTTTAGTTCTAATATCTAAAACTCCATCTTGAAAATTAATAATATTTTCATCAGCATTAATTAAACTCTCGTCCACGAACATATCGTTGCTAATTAAATCAGCATAAATTTCTTCAACTATTCTTTTCGTTCTTAATAATTGAGGAATAAATCTTCTTATAGCACCCTTAAATTCATCTTGAGACATTTCATGATAATATCCTTTAGCATATAAGAATATTTTATATTTATTACTCCCATCACTACTTTTAACTATCATATAATTAAAAACCTTTTTACCATCATATTCTCCATTTTTAAGCCAATCACTTAACATCATTGCATTTACAACCGTCTTTTTCCCGTCAAATTGTATCCATGGAATATTGCTCTCGGACTGTAAACTGTCAAGATTTTTGTTAAATTTCAACACAATTGGTTTAGCTGGATCGTATGGTTTTACTATTTGTGTCAAATAAACATTCTCGTCTTGAATATTCATTTATTTTTCCTCCCTATTGTTTATTTACATTTGTATCTATTATTATCTTTTTCCCTCTCATTTCAATATCAACTTCCATATTTTCATTTAATTGTAATTGCTCTACTATGTACTTTGGAATTGTTATTACTAATGAATCGGAGGTAGACGTTGCTTTTCTTAAATACCTTAACATTTTTACTCCTTTCTTTTTGCGATAAATTTATATTAACATTTTATTTTTAGAATGTCAATATATTTTTATATTTTTTTTAGATTTTTTTTAGATTACATAAACAGTTTTCATAATCCCAATTAAACAAACTTTGCCCTAAAAATACCCAACTTTGCCCTAAAAATGACTACTTTTGCCCTAAACTTGCCCTAACTAAATCCCCAAAAATCAATACTCTAGCTCGCTTTTAGGGCATCTAGGGCATACTTTTTTTAATATATTGTATATAATAATATATATATGTGTATATAGCGTACGTATTATGTAAACATATAAATATATAAAAAGTTTTTCAGAAATCCTTGCCCTAAATCTAAAAAATCGCTAAACCCAATAATGACAAGGGTTTTCGCATTTTTACAAGTTTACATAAAACCGATTTTAGGGCAAACTAGGGCAAACTTTTTCTTGTAGCTCTATTTTTTTCTTATTTTTACTCTGTGTTATGTAAACTATTTTCCTATTATATTTTTCGCCACCACTTGATTTTTTTTCTATCTTCTGCTATAATTTATTCAGAGGTGATACGAATGAGTAATGGTCTTTCTATGGGAAGAAGAAATATTGGGGCTATTCAAGATAATAGACCTAAAAATAAAGATGATATGGAATTTGCTAAAGTCGTTAATACTATTAATCTTAAATTGTGGGATATGTCTTTAGTTGGAAAACCTAAAACTGTTCAGGAACTACAAGAGAGAATTCAACAGTTTTTTTCTATATATGCAGAATATGGTATTAATCCTACCGTTGAGGGATTAGCTATTGCTCTTGATTATGATAGAAAGTCGTTGTTCGCAATTGAGAAGGGACATTTTAAGCCCGAGTTTGTCGACATCATAAAAAAAACTAAGGACATGATAGCCAATTATGATGCGACTTTTGCTCAAAATGGAAAGCAAAATTCTGCAGTGTATATTTTCCGTTCAAAGAATTTCTATGGAATGAAAGATGTGCAAGAAATTCAAGCAGCAGTAACTCCAAATGGTGACATTCCAACTAATAGCAATGACTTGGTTGCGACTTTACCAGAAGCACCAGAAGAAAATGTAGTTGATGCAGAGGGAAAAGAATCCGCTTCTGATGAGAAATAGTCTGCGACTTTGCTTGACTTTTAATTGGAGATGTGGTAAACTTAAAATGATGCGAAAATCGTTTTTCAAAATCTTTCAAAAGCCTAGCGACTTTTTTAGGTGATTTGTCGTTAGACTTTTGTTTTTATTTTTTTTAGAAAAAAATGCTTGCGACTTTCAGCGACTTTTGAAAAGAAAAAATTTTTTGAAAAAAATTCAAAAAAACTTATGCGACTTTTGGATCTTTTTGGATGGCTCAAAAAAAATAAAAAATGAAAAAAAGTTATAAAAAACTATAATAATTTACATAAAAACAAAGTTGCATGAAATAAGCATTTCATGCAACTTGAAAAAAAATTTGCAATGCAATTTTACGGATAAAATCAACGTATAATTGCAAAAACACGGCAAAAACAAGTTTTTATATTAAAACAATATAAGTATATATTCAAAAATAAAAAGCGTTAAAAAACAATTCTAAGGCGTTATAAAATGGTATGCTTTTTATACTTCCAGAAGGCCACAAAAAAAGCGGCTTATTCAACCGCTTATTTTTTATTTTTTATTATACTACTAATAATTCCCCATGCTGCAAAAAAGGGAATTATTGCAATATATCCACATATTATTAAAATTCTGTTCCAGTCAATTTGTTTTTTTTGCTTTTTTGCTGGTATTTCAACAAAATTTGTATTTTTATATTCTGCTTGTATTCGTTCCGCTTCTTTTTCTGATTCTATTTTATCAAATATTTTTGCAATTCGTAAAGTTTTATTTGTTATTGTGTCATATTTTTTGAGTAAATATGCACGCTGTAAATTTGCATTGATATATTTACTTTTTTTTAATATTTTTGTGTTATTCGCTTGTATTATTTCATTTATTAGTTTATTTTTTATCTTTGGCAATAATAACATATTTTTATCGTTCTTTGTTATGAAGTCAAGTTGTAAAGTTTGCAATGATTCCATAAGTTCCAATTCTAACAATTGATCATGTAATTTTATTTTTTCTTTTTCTTGTTTCAACTGCTCTTTTTTGTTATACACCGCGTTGAAATTATCTTGTAAAGCCACGTTCTAGCACCTCCTTATTTTATGATAAGAAGCGGTCTAAGCCGCTTCTAAAATGGTAGATCATCCGGTAATAATTCAAGCTGTTTTTTGTGTTCTAAAAATTCGTTCATTTGCTCTTGATTCAATTCGTCACCTGTTAAAATATTATAATAAAATGTTTTACCGCTTAACTTGAAAGTTGTTATATTTTCAAAGTCAAGTGATTTTTTTTGCTCTGCAATGTTTTTTTCTGTATTCTGCATCCTGAATCTGATGTAATTTTCTATTTGGATCCTAATGATACTATTACAATTTAATTTTTTCAATTTTTGCCTTGCAAAGGTAAAAACTGTATTTGTCTTGAAGTTCTGGCAAGTAAAGCCGATTTCTAGGGCTTCCCTTACTATTTCCGCGATGTTGCTTTTTCCTCTTATGTATTCCTCGATATTGCATATTGCCAAAGCTTCATCAATTCCAATTTTTTTAGATATTGGATCATCTGGATCTAGATTTTCATTGTATTTTTGGATATATTCCCTCAAATTGTCCTGTCCTTCTTTAGTTCTTAGATTGTATTCCTTTTTCTCTTTTACAATTAGATTATTCATTTTTTAATCCTCCATTTTTTATTATTATTATTTTAAAATATTGTCCCATTTTTTAGATATTTTGACTCACTCAAAAAGTCAATAGCTTCATCTTCTGTTATTGTGTATTGAATTAAATCATCCCCGATTTTTATAAGTTCTTGATTCATTGATACAATTTTATTATATAATTGTTTTTCTTGTTTTTCCGTCAATTCCCAAGTGTCAATAATAAAGCTTCTTTCATGATTATAGTGTCCATAGTGCTCGATTTTTACATATTTGTTATAATAATATAAATTAAACTCAATCATTGCTCCGCGTCCTTGACAATAACTCAAATCATAATAAACATTTTTAAATTCTGTTTCATTATTTTTGAAATATTTTTGTAAAAGTTTTTTTGCCGCCTCTTGCATATCTTCAAACAAAAAATCATTAATATAAAATTCATTTTGTTTTTGTTTTTCCTTTTCTATTAGTTCTTTTTGTATTTCCTTTGATAATTCGTTAAAATCATACACTTCATATTTTTTTGTTATAACTTCCATTTTTTTAATCCTCCATTTTACTCATAATTATTTATTATATTATTATCAATACAATTTTCGATATCTAGTTCTATGTTATAACTAACAATATTGTAATATTGATTATTGAAAGTTGTTTGATGTGATGTTTGTTGCTTTGTCAATTCATTTTCATTTATAAACTGCACTTGATAACGTGGATTTCCATTATTGTCATTTTTTATTCTTTCTATTATTGCTATAATTCCTTTTCTATAAATTATGTTGCTTTCTTTTTTTAATTTTCTCATTTTTTGATCCTCCTTAATATTATTTTTTATTAATTGATTGAACTGCAACGGGCTTTTCTACTTTTCCAATAACACCATATACGTTGCTTCTGTTCTCTCTCTTAACTTGATTATATTATATCAAAATATTATATTTTTGTCAATAGTTTATTATAAAAAAAAATATGTTTTTTTAATCATTTACAGTAAAATTGTTATAATATTGTTGACACTCTTCTATTGTATATCCTTTGAATTGTTTCAATCCCCTCATCTGATAATTTGAAAATGTAAACATCCCCCAGCCTAACAATACAATAATTCCAAAGAATAGAATAATAATAATAAATTTTTTCATTTTTTTACCTCCTTTGATTTGATGATTATATTATACTAAAATATTATATTTTTGTCAATAGTTTTTAATAAAAAAATCAATATTTTTTGGTATTTTTTTAGATCAGATTTTTTAGATCAGATTTTTTATATCAGATTTTTTATATCAGATTTTTTATATCAGATTTTTTATATCAGATTTTTTTAGATCAGATTTTTTTCGGTAAATGATACACGATCCACCTCGCCCCTATTATGTAAACCAACCCCTGGTCGCCGGTATTATCCCCCCGAACAAATAAAAAAACAAAAAGGCTTGTATGCCACCACTTTTTATGATATAATGTAAAACAAGGAGGTAAAGGAATGGATATAAGATTTGTAAATAAGAATGACGAGATAATAAATGCGACGAAATTAAGTATAAAGGTAAACAATAGGTTTTTAATTGGGGAGAGTGTAGAAGGAAAGACAACGATAATAGAAGATTACGAAACGTGGGGAGAAGCTATGGAAGCATTAAAAAAGATAAGAGACATATTGTTAAACGTTATAAGTCAAGAAGCGATAACGATAGATTTAAGGAATAAGGAGGGAGAGAAATGATAGGAGAAGCGATAAAGAATATAATAGAGGGAACATTTATAAGTGGCATAGTATATGGAGTAATAGGAACATTAGTTATAGAGGGGCTAATAATATGTATAAAGCACATAAAGGAGAGCAAAAAAGATGGAGAATAAGGAAAAGAACATAAAGAGGAGCATAAGGATACCGATAGAGATACATAGAGAATTAGAGGAGATAGCGATGGAAAACGGAATAAGTGTAAACAAGCTAATAATAATGATAATGGAGGAATATTTATGGGAGTAGTGAGAGTAATACTAGCGATAATAGTAGGGATAGCGATAATAGATGGAATAACAGTATCTTTCGGTGAGAGAGGAATAGACAAAGCCTTGACGATGATATTCACAGTAGGATTGATACTATTTGAAGCGTGGTTAATTGGAGGATAGGAAGTGGAAGAGCAGGAAGATTACGAGAGAATAGAGAAAGAGATAAGGAAGGTAGAGTACAATTTAGACAATACAGAGATGGAAGTAAGTAAGAGACTGCTTTTATTGAATGTACTGAGGTATGATAAGTCTTTAATTGAGGATAGGGATAAAGTTTGTAAAGTGAGGTATGATTATAATACGAAGAATCTAAAGACGGCGGAGAGCATACAAATAGGTACAGCGATAAGTTTGAACATAAACAAAGCGATAAGAGAGGCGAAAGAATTAGAGGTACAGAAGCAGTTATATCAAGCGATGAAAGAGACGTACTATTATTTAGCGAGGTACTTATTTGAATATTATTTACCAGCGATGGAATTTGGGATAGCACCGGAGAAGCAGTTTATAGCACCGAGGACGATGGTATTAAATCCAATAGCGAGGGAGCTGACGAAGTTTTATTATAGGACAGATAGACCAATAATGACGTTAAGTATGCCACAGGGAACTGGAAAGACGGCAATATCAACGAGGTTTATGAGTTGGGCAATAGGGAAAGACCCGGACTTACCAAACATGATGATTTCATATAGTGCCTCAATAGCAAAGGACAAATTTTACAATGGAATAGATGCATTAGTAAGGGATGACATGGGGAACTTTCAAAAGATATTTCCAAAATTAAGGGAGATATATAGGAGTGCAGAGACATTAAGTTTAGACTACACGAACGATGATAATAGGAAGAGACCACATTCAGAGTATTCGTTATATTGTGTAGGCTTTGATGGTTCGGTAACAGGAAGAACGAGAGCACACAACATATTATATGCAGACGATTTAATAAAAGATATAGAGGAAGCGAGCAACAAAGACTTAATGGATAAGAAGTGGATAGAATTTACAGGAACGATAAAAAAGCGTATGCAAGGGAACTGCAAGATGCTATTAGTTGGAACGATGTTCAGTATAAATGACCCATTATCAAGAACAATAGCATATTATCAAGAGCATGAACCAGAAAGAGTAATAGTAATAAAAATTCCTGGGCTAGATGAAAATGACGAAAGTAATTTCAATTATAAATACGGATTTGCGATAACAACGAAGATGTTTCATGAAGATAGAGATTTAATGGATCCTGTATCATTTAGTTGTTTAATCCAGCAAGAACCTATTGAAAGGGAAGGAATATTATTTTTTGAGAAAGAGTTTAAGAAGTTTGATTTACCAACGTATGAAAGAGATGAAGGATATGTAAGGACAGTAGCAAGTTGCGACGTTGCTTGGGGTGGTGAGGACTGGTTGTCAATGCCGGTAGTAGATGAATACGAAAATGGAGATTGTAAGTTAATTGCGTGGTATTTTATAAACAAAGCAGATAAAACGGTAACAAAGCCTGAGGTAATAAGTTTTATAAAGAGTTATGGAATAAGTAGGGTATGTTTTGAAGCGAATAATGGCGGAGACGAATATGCAGATGATGTGGCGAAAGAATTAAAAGAAGAAGGAATCGAATGTTATGTAGATAGCAAAAAAGCACCGACCACGAAAAGCAAGACAGATAGAATATTAAACCATCAAGCAGCAATAAGAGGAAGTGTAGCATCGAAATACAGACTAGTAATACCTATAAGAGAAGGAATAAAAGGGAACAGAATGTTTAATGATGCATTAAATCAAGTGTTCAAATTTAATCAAAGTAGTGCAAAAAATGTAAAGAAAAAGCAACATGATGATGCTCCAGATAGTTTAGCTGGGTTATTTGCAAATGTTTTAGGAATGGAAGGCAACTATGGAAAAGCAGTAAGTAATATAAGTAGAGAAATGTTAGGAATATAGCTTGACATTTTTGAGAAAATATGCTATTATATATATACAATCCCCATTAAATATACAATTATCTTTAGGAAATGATTTCTCCTAAAATATTATTTTTTTGAAACTGTCTTTATAAGAGGCAGTTTTTTTATTGCAAAAAGTTGACATTTTTATTTTTTTATGCTATTCTTAAAATAGGTGAAACTTATGATTAATTTAGATAGAATAAAAATAAAGTGTCCGAAATGCAAAAAATTAATTTGCAGTATGGATTATAATGCAAATGCAAAAGGAATACACTTTTGGTGTACTAGGTGCAAAGAAGAATTTGAAATACAAGAAAAAGAAAAATATAGAGCTCTTGAAGCCAATGATAGATAAAACTATTATTGGCTTTATTTTGTGTTAAGAGGTGAGAAAAAGTTGAGTTTAGGTAAGGGAAGAAAACTAATTATTGTTGATGAAGAAATTAATAGAAGCACAATTAAAGACGTAATAATGAAAGCTTGGACCACTCATAAAGAAAATTCTATTGATGTTCATAATTTAATAGATTATTATAACGGCAAACAAAATCAAAACAAAAAGAACAGTACAAGCAATTTTTATGGCAATGAAATTGAGAATCAAACGACTATAAATTATGCAAATTCGACAGTAAGAACAATTGTAGGATATACTTATTCTCAAGGAGCACAAATAACACAAAGAAAAGGTAAGCACTTAAAAGACATTGAAAAATTAACAGATGTATTAAATTATGAAAATTCTGAGACCAAAGATAATGAGGCAGGTTTTTATGCAAGTATAACTGGTATGGCTTATTTAGGATTATTCCCATCTAGGCAATTATATAGTGATTATATGCCAGATTATCCAATAGTTCCAATAGCATTAAAGCCGGACACAACATTTGTTATATGTTCACCAGAATTAGATAATCCGGCAAGGTTGTCAGTAACATATTATACATCAAAAGAAAGAAATAAAACAATATTCTATTGTTACACAGATGACGAGATGTATAAAATAGAATGTGACGGACAAGATGTATTTAATAATAGTGCAAAAATAGTAGATTATGACATAAACCCAATAGGATTAAATCCAATAGTATTAGTAAAGAATAATCAATTTATGCAAGGCGATTTTGAAATGGCAATAGAAATAAGTGATGCCTTAAATTTACTTGCAAGCGATAGTATAAGTGATGTTGAGAATGTCATAAAAAGTTTATTGATTATAATAAATGCTGAGTTAGATGGAAGTGAAGCAGAGAAAGCAAGAAAAAATAGAATTTTGCAATTAATTGGTCAACCTGGTCAAAATGTAGATGCTAAGTTTATATATCAACAATTAGATAGTTTAGGAATACAAAATTTGCGAGAATATTTTGAAGAAGCATATAAAACGATAGTAGGTATTCCAGACAGAAAAACAAGGTCAGGAGGCGGAGGCGATACTGGAAATGCTGTAAAGCTTCGTGACGGATGGGCAGACATAGAAATAGTTGCAAGAATAAAAGAAAGTTATTTTAAGATAGCAAAAAAGAAACAATTAGCAGTTGGAATAAAAATCTTAAAATTATTAGGATTAGTTTCAAGGAATTTCAAACTAGAGGATATAGATATAAAATTACCTAGAAACAAAAATGACGATATGCAAACAAAAGCACAAAGCTTTAACACATTGCTTTCAACTGGAGAAATAGCTCCAGAAGATGCTTTAGCAATGGCAGATATGACAACAGACATACAAGGTGTAGTAGCAAGAGGGAAAGAATACAAAGAAAGTCAAGAAACAACTAACAAAGATATTAAGACTGAAACAACAACTACGAATAAAGAAGTAGTTTTGCAAGGTCAAAATATATAAATTGCCAGTTCTACAATGGCTATATTTGTAGATAGGTATTGCACAGAGAAGTGCTATAAAACGCTACCGAAAGAAAGGACAAAAACATGGACTTAAAAGAACTTATGGGAGACTCTTACAAAGAGGACATAACAGAACAAGAAGCATTAGATTTTTTCAAAAAAAAGGTTTTATCAACAGGCGAATACACAAATAGTGGAAAAGCAAAAGCAGAAAAGCAAGAATTAAATGACAAAATTGCTGAATTACAGTCACAACTAGAATCTAAAATGACAGATGATGATAAGAAAAAGAAAGCTGATGAAGATACTAAAAAATTAATAGAGGATTTACAGAAACAATTAGCAGAAAGTAAATCATCTTTAAGTAAAAGCAACGCACTTAGTTCTTTAGCAGAAGCAAAAATCAAAGCTGGAATTAAAGATAATGACAAGGAATATGATGAATTTATTTCAAATATTTCTTTTGAAGATAGTGAAAAGACTGATAAAATAAGCAAGTATGTATCAAAAATTGTTGCAAATGCTTATGAAAGTGGTAAAAACGAGGCAATAAAGAATAAACTTGGAAAGATGGGTTCTTTTAAAGAAGGTCAAGATGACGGTAGCAACGGAGATGAAAAAGGCTCTTATGGTAAACAATTAGCCCAATCTACCAAAGTAGAAGTAAAGGGTAAAAAAGATTTTTTTGAAAGGAAGTAGAAAAAGATGGCAAACAAAGTAGTAAGTGAAAATTATGGCGTTGAAAAACACATTTTAATAGCAAACAATAGCTATATGGCTACATTACCAGGTATTATTAAAGCAACAGGCGTAACAGCTGATAGTGATGGCAAGAAAATAGTAAAGGCTGGTACTCCTTTATATGGAGATATTGAAAAAAGAGATACTGGATTTACAATAGCAGGAGCAGAAGGTGCTTCACCAGTAGCAATTTTAATGCATGATGTTGACGTGACAGCTGGAGATGAAAACGGAACAATAGTTTTAGCTGGTGTTGTTGATTTATTAAAATTAGAAACAAGTGTAAAAACGGCTCTAACAAGTGCAATAAAGGCAGCATTGCCTAGAATAATCTTTGTAGAAGGGAGTGCGATTTAATTATGGCTAAAAGTTTATATGAATTAGTAACAAGTAACAATATGGTAGCATATTGGCTAGAGAAAAATTTGAATACATATACAGTTGGTGAACAATTATTCCCAACAAAAAAAGAAATAGGTTGCGAAATAGACTGGGTAAAAGGTGCTAATAATCAACCAGTAGGATTAAGATTATCAGCTTATGATGCAAAAGCTATTCGTAGAGATAGAGAAGGCGTTGAAAAGTATAAAACAGAAATGCCATTCTTCAAAGAATCAATGGTTGTTGATGAAAAAATGAGACAACAACTTAACACTTTAATGCAAACTCAAAATGATACTATAATCAATGCAATAGTTTCAAAAATATTTGATGATCAAATCAAGCTTATTACAGCTGCATACGAGACAATAGAAAGAATGAGGATGCAAGTACTTACAACAGGTACAATAACAGTTTCAAGCAATGGTCAATCATATTCTTATGATTATGGTATGCCAGTACAAAACAAGATAACTGTTCAAACAGCTTGGTCAAGTGCAAGTGCAAATATTATAAAAGATATTAACGATGCTAAGAAATTAGCTAGAAAAGCTGGATACAAACTAACAAGAGCTATGTGTAATTCTAATCTTTTAGAGAGTTTAACAGCAAACACAAATATATCTAAGAGAATATTTGCAATGTCAAACGGAGATGTATATATTACATCAGAAGAAGTTAAAAGATTTATTGAAAGAGAAGCAGGACTTGTTATTTATGTAAATGATGACGGATACATTGATGAAACAACTGGAAATTTTGTAAATTATTTTGCAGATGATATGTTTGTTCTAATGCCAGAAGGCTCATTAGGAGAAACACATATTGGTGTAACACCAGAAGAGAGTGACTTAATGACAGGTGCTACAAAAGCAGAAGTTGCTTTAGTAAACGAAGGAATTGCTGTAACAACATTTGCAATAGAAGATCCAGTAAATGTTGAAACTAAAGTAACAATGGTTGCTTTACCATCATTTGAAAAAGCTGATGGTGTATTCATCTTAGATGTAAACCCACAGTAATAGGGAGGAGCAAGAATGATAACAATAGTTAAAGGAAGTTCAAAATTAATTGTTACAAAAGGAACATTTGAAGAACAATACAAACAACTTGGTTATCAAATAGCTTCTGATAAAAAGGAGGCTACAAAAAAAGTAGCCTCTTTTGAAAAAGAAGAAAAAGAAGGTAACCAAGAAAAAACATTAAAAGATATTTCTGAAGAAACACAAGAGGATGACAAAATAAACGAAAAATATGGTTTTAAGACCAAGAAAGGAAAAAAATAATGTTATTTATATATAAAAACAAAATATATGTAAGACCTTTTGCAAATAAGATAGTAGAAGTAAGCATAACAAAAAAAGAAAATAAATACGATGTAAAGCCAACAGACAAAACAGTAGAGATTGATTCAAATGTAAACAAGGATTTGTATTCTATCTCTTTAGAAGAAGCATATAAAATGCAAAGCAAAAGTTTAGGTTCAAAATTTGAGGAAAAATAAGAAAAGGAGCAAAAATGGATTTTGAAAACAATGAAAAAATAGCAAAATTAGTAAAAAAATTAATTTCAAAAGCAGAGAGTAAAGGTCTTTCTGTAAGTAATGAAGATGCAATAGACGAAATCCAAAATGCTTTATTAGAATATTATAATGATAGACATTATACACCGAGCGAAGATAAGCCTTATGAAGATATTTATGCAGGAATAATAATTCAACTTGCAATAAGCTCTATTTCAAAAAATGGTGCAGAAGGTGAAACATCACATAGTGAAGGTGGCGTATCAAGAAGTTATGATAATGCCTCTGACTATCCATTATCATTAACAAGGAAAATAATTCCTTTAGCAAAAGGAGTTGATATGTAATGAATCACTTAATGAGAAATAAAAGGGAAATATATTTATGTAATAGGACACAAATATTAGAGGAATTATTACAAACAGAAAACGAAAAGATAATATTAACTGAAAAAGAAATTCCTTTAAGCATTAGTTCAACAAAAATAGAAAATAGAATTATATTCTCTTTTCCAGCTATATATAGATTAAATTATCAACCTCTTTCAACTGATGGCGAAATAATAGTAGCTGGAGACGAATATAACAAAAGATTAGTAGTATATACTTCACCAGAAATAGCAAAGGATTTCCATAATAATGATAGGTGTTATGTATTTGTAAAACCACCAGAAGAATATGACAAAACTTGTGCCAATGCTGATTATTATGTTGATGGCGAGCCTTTGACTTACTTAAATGAATCTCATTTTTATTTACAAAGAATGACAGGTGATGATGATGAGTAAAAAAGTTATAGTTGATTTAAGTGAAGAAGGAATAAACAAGCTTTTAGCTCAATTACAAGGCTTTGATAAAAAACTTGAAGAAGCTAATAAAAAAGTTGTAAACGATTTAGCACAAAATGCTATGAAAGTAATGAAAAAAACTTATGATAGTTCTAATGTTAAAGGAAATACGACAATGCTTTTTGATGTAGAAGGGGATGACTTAAATAAAGAAGCAATAATGTATGGATATCAAGCGATATATTCTGAATTTGGAACTGGTACAGAAGGTTCACAACACCCACACCCTACAAAAGGTAATTATGAATTAAATGGTTACAATACAGGAAAAACTATTAGAACTAATAAAAGTGCTGACAGTAATGCTTCACAACATGATATACCTGTTGGAGGATTATATTGGACTTATATAGATGAAAATGGAGAAAAGCAATATACTCAAGGTATTCCAGCACAAATGGAAGGATATACTGCTTTAACTGAAACTGAAAAGAAAGCACCATCAATTATTAGGAAAAGAGTACAGGAGGTTTTAGATGACTTTGATTAAACAACTAGAAGAACAATTAAAAGAATTGTTTTCTGAAAGAAATGATAGTTATAAAAATACAGTAGTTAAAGAAGCATACAAGTCATTACCTAAAACTAAATATCCTATGGTTACAATACAAGAAATAGATAATAGTGAAGTTGAAAATAGGACTACTGCAAAAGGTGAGCAAACAACTCGATTAACATATCAAATAATGTGTTATAGCAGAGATACAGAAGAATATGATTATGTCGAAAGTGCAAGATTTATGGGGAATATCGTTAACGATTACATTATGGAAAACTATAAAATGAGAAGGTTAGGAACACCAGTTTCACAGCCTTATTTACAAGATAATACCGTAATGGTTTGCATACAAAGATATAGTTGTGTTTATGATAAAGAAACAAATTTAATATATAAAAATTAAAAAGGAGGATAAATAAATGGCAAACGCAATTTATTTAAGTACCATTGGAGTACACTTAAAATATGCTGTTGAAGCAACAGCAGGAACAAGACCAACAGCTGCTGCTGATTATACTGATTTGGAAGGAGTAAAAAGTATTCCTTCATTAAACCCTACACCAGATAATCTTGAGACAACCACATTAAACGAAACAGAATATAAAACATATATTCCAGGACTAAAAGATTTAGGAGGGGCATTAAGTTTCACATTTAATCTTTCACAAGTATTAAAACAAGCATGGGATACTTTAGTAACAGCAGATGCAGCTGCAAGAGCAGCAGAAAAGCAAACATGGTTTTTAGTTGAAGTTCCTGGATTAGACGAAGCACTTTATTTCCCAGGACAACCTTCACCAATGGGCTTGCCAGAGTTAGGAGTAAATGAAGTTGCAGAAGTTGAAAATTCAATTACACCAACTGGAGCACCAATTTGGGCTGCAAAACCAACAGCTTAATTTAATTTATAAGGAGAAAAAATATGAGTAAAAAAATAGAATTTGAATATGAAGATAAAAAATATACTTTAGAATATAGCAGAGATGCTATAAGAATAATGGAAAAGCAAGGGTTTGACTTAAACCAATTTGTAGAAAAGCCAATGATGATGATGGACTTAGCTTTTCAAGGAGCTTTTATAAAAAATCATAGAAACATAAAAGCAATAAAAGTTGAAGAAATTTATGAAGTAATAGAAGATAAGCAAGGATTAGCACAAAATCTAATTGTGATGATTCAAGAAACTTACGATGAATTATTTACAACAAAAGAAAGCAAAGACGGAAAAAAAGTCAACTGGAAGATAGTTTAGTATTAGAAGATACTGAACAAGTAGAGCATATCTTCCTATACAAAAAATTTGAAGAAATATGTCCTTATTTTATTTCAATAGGAATGA